>Ga0209101_1000722_pt1 | contig 26472 bp, 24 predicted proteins | sample ConPoolayeCmetaG_FD_185481 | JGI IMG/M metagenome (GOLD analysis project Ga0209101, IMG submission 185481) | Hot spring microbial mat communities from California, USA to study Microbial Dark Matter (Phase II) - Cone Pool mat layer C metaG... ...
CCGTGGCGTGCATAAGAAACACCTTGGCGGCTATGTCGCCATGTGCGAATTCAGCATCAACCTCAAGCGAATTACACCAGCGTTCATCTCGGCTTTGGTCACTCTGCACTAGATTTGGACATGAGCCAAGTTTTTTTACCTTGAACCCGCCCGCAGGTTAGAACGGGGATGCAATCGGTCATCGAGGCACGCCGGCGGCGTCCGGTCTGATCATTGCGCCCCAACCTGCGGGAGGGTAGGCTCTAATGGCACGAAACCCAACTCTGCCACGAACGCCTGCCCATCGGTCAAGATCCAATCCAGATACGCCTTGATGGGGCCGGTCGGTTCGCCAGCGGTGTACATATACAGCGGCCGGGAAATGGGGTATGTGCCGTTGTTGACCGTGGTGATGGAGGGCAGCACGTAGGGGCTATGGTCGTCGCGAGCTATGGCCAGCATCTTTTGGTCCGGCGTCACATAGCCCAGGCCATCGTAGCCTATGGCGTTGGGATTCTGGCGCACCTCGGTGCTGATCCCCTCAGAGGAGGGCATGAGCAGCGTGTCCGGCGCGAACAACCGGCCGTTGTTCTGGCCCAGCCGGATCACGTGCTCCAAAAAGTACACGTAGGTCCCAGAGTTGGATTCGCGGGAGAGGAGGACAACAGGCCGGTCCTCACCACCCACCTGGCGCCAGTTGGTGATCTGGCCGGTGTAGATGTCAGAAATCTGGTGGAGGGTGAGGCCGTTCACCGGGTTGGAGGGGTGCACCACCACGGCGATGGCATCGCGGGCGACGATGAACTCCCGGGGAGTGATCCCGTTGGCCCTGGCGGCCGCGATCTCTTCCGGCTTCATCTCGCGCGAGGCGTTGGCGATGTCTACTGTGCCGTTGATCATGGCGGCGATGCCAGTGCCGCTCCCGCCGCCGGTGACCGAGATGCGTACCTCCGGGTGCAGGCGCATATAGGCTTCGGCCCAGGCCAGAGCCATGTTCACCAGAGTATCGGACCCCTTGTTCTCGATGAGCAGGGCAGCATCCTGTTGGGGACCAGCGGGGCTGGAACCCACTGACCGGCAGCCGGCCAGCAACAGGATCAGGATGAGACCGGCTACCCCAAGGTAACAGGCCACCGTGCGATCCCACTCGCCAGCCCGGGGACCAGGATTTTTGCTTTGCACGTAACTGCTCATCGAAGCTTTGCCTCAACCCGAACACTTCGGGCTTCAATATATCATCCTTTTCCTGTTTGGTCAACAGGCATGGATTGACATCCGTGCGTAATTAAACGCACAAAGGCATTGCCTCACTCCCCACCGCAAAACCCCCAGAAAGGCCTTCTCTCCCTTGTTCCTTCTCTGACAAAAGTTATGCACGGATGTCAGGCCTGGAAATAGCCTTCCTCAGCTTCGAGTAGACCTGATGACGTCGTACAGATTTTCCAACCGGGTCACGTTCTCTGCCCAGCGATAGGTGCTTTGCACGAAGGTCCGGCCGTGTGTCGCCACGCGAATCCACTCGGCCGGGTCTTGCAGGAGCCGTATCACGGCTGCGGCAAAGGCGGCCGGTTCATCGGCCACATAGACGGCCTCTGGGGGCGCTGCCACTCCCTCGTTGCCTGCGCTGGTCGTCACCACTGGCCGACCGGCGGCCATCCCGTCAATGACCTTGTTGAGCACCCCGCCGCCGACCAGCGACGGCGCGATGCACACCTCGGCGCGGGCATAGGCCGGGCGCAGGTCAGGGATGTAGCCGGTGACGGTCACGGTGGGATCGGCAGCCAGGCGGACGACCGCCGGCCGGGGCGCATGGCCGACGATAAGCAACCGGGCTGTCGGGACCGCCGCTCGTACCTGAGGCCAACAATACCGATAGAACCACAACACCGCGTCGGCGTTCTCGGCCCGGTCCATAGCTCCACAGAAGAGCACGGTGCCCGGCTCCCGCGTCTCCGGGCTGATCTCCCGCAACTCCTCCACGTGGGTCCAGGGTTGGAAGACGTGGAGGCGTTGACCTGGCAGGTATGGTTCTAACGCCGCCTGGTCCGCCACCGAGCGAGTGAGTATGGCATCGAAACGGCGACACCAGGCCAGTTCCTGGGCGCGGGCAGCCTGTACCCGGCGGTGCCGATAGCCGGCCGGCCCCATGGCCCGGGCCAGGGGCCGGAAGCTTACGTCCACCTCATCCAGCACGGTAACCACGTCCCGGTCTGCCACGGCATCCACAAAGCGGGCGGTCTCGGTCCATTCGAATTGGGCCACGTCTATGCCAGCCGCCACTACACGGCGGATGGCGGCCCGGACCTCGGCCCTGGCCCGGCGGCCCCATCGCCACGGTGGCTCGCGAAGGGCATGGTGGAGCTTCTGTCGCCAGGTGAGGGCCGGTTCTATCGTTTGCAGACTGGCGACAGTGGGCCGGAGCGCCGCGATATATGGCCGCTCGGCGGGCTGCACCAGGGAGACCAGATGTACCTCATGGCCTCGCTGGTTCAGGGTCTCGAGCAGGTGAAACAGGTCGGTCCCGCCTCCGTGGGGTACGGTGGGGTAAGGCAAGAGGCAGGAGACAAAGAGGATGCGCATGGGCCGGGGTCCAGATCGGTATACCTGGCTAATCTGATGATACGTAACTGCTCGCCCTCCCGCAGGTTCTGGCACGATCCCCAGGTCAGGGTAGACTTGCTTGACCCGTTGCCAGACACTTTCGAACCGGCAGGAGGGTACAGGCTGAGCAGCTACGATGATACCACAAATACCGGGCGGTATCAAGAGGAGCGGACTGACATCCGTGCGTAATTAAACGCATGAGGGCACCGCTACGCGGTGCGGGGAGGGGAAAGAATGCCTGGTAGGGGTTTTTGCGGCGGCGAAGCCGCCGCAAAAACCCAGAAAGGCTTTCTCTCCTCTTGTTCCCTCCCTGACAGGAGTTATGCACGGATGTCAGGAGCGGGTAACAAGGGTCAGGTAGCCAGTCATAGCAACAGTAACTTCGATACAGCACTGCAACCCCTGGATCGCGCTTGCCTATATCCTGTATCTATGGTATACTCATCTTCCAGCACCGATGGCGGTGCCATCTCACACGCTTCCCGACAGGGCGGGGCGTGCCGCGCGTGGGCCAGGCCAGCCGCGACCAGGGCTGGAGGGGTGGTGCAAAGCCTGGCTCTCCAGTGCGGTCCCAAACTGGCAGAAGGAAGCGGAAGCCTAACGAAAAGGAGGACTGCCTTGACCAGAATCGTTACCATGAAACAGCTCCTGGAGGCCGGCGTGCATTTTGGGCACCAGACCCGGCGTTGGAACCCCAAGATGCGGCCATTCATCTTCACGGAGCGCAACGGCATTCATATCATTGACCTCCAGCAAACCGTAGCCCGCCTCACCAAAGCCTACAATTTCGTGCGGGACGCCGTGGCCCAGAACGAGGCTAAGGTCTTGTTCGTAGGGACCAAACGCCAGGCCCAGGAGACCATCGCGGAGGAAGCCACGCGCTGCGGCATGTTCTACGTGAACCAGCGCTGGCTGGGAGGTATGCTCACTAATTTTCTTACCATCCAGCGACGTATTGACTACCTGGTGCGCCTGGAGGAGCGCAAGCTCAAGGGGGAGTTCGACCGGCTGCCTAAAAAAGAGGCCCGGAAACTGGAAGATGAGATCCGGAAGCTGAACCGGCTCCTGAGCGGGGTGAAAGGGATGACGGCGCTGCCGGATATCCTCTTCGTCGTGGATACCCACCGCGAGGAGATCGCCGTTAAGGAAGCCCAGCGTCTGCACATCCCCATCGTGGGCATCGTGGATTCCAACTGTGACCCGGACTCGGCCGACTATCCTATCCCGGCCAACGATGATGCCATCCGGGCCATCCGGCTGCTCACGAGCAAGATCGCTGATGCCGTGCTCGAGGGGCGGCAGGTGCGGGAAACCCTGTTGGCCCCGGAATACGAGCGCGTGGAGGCCGGCGTCATCTATGTGGAGGAAGAAGAGTTCGCCGGCGGCCCCTACGAGGAAGTGGAGGAGATCGTCGAGATCATCCTTGATGAGACGGGCGCGAGCGAACCGAAGGAAGAGGAAGAAACGATTGCCATCCCGGTCGCTGAGGAGGAGATGCTCGACCAGGAACTGATCCCAGAAGAAGAGGAGGAATAGCGAACGCCGGTATGAGGGGTTCGCGGCAAGAGTAGCGATGGAAATCACAACCACTATGGTCAAAGAACTGCGTGCTCTGACCAATGCCGGGGTTATGGATTGCAAGAACGCCCTGGCGGAAGCCCAGGGCAATATAGAAGAGGCCGTGCGTATCCTGCGGGAGAAGGGGCTGGTCGTGGCCGCCAGGAAAGCCGGCCGCGAGGCGAAGGATGGCCTCATCGCCGCGTATATCCATCATGGATCGCGGATCGGCGTCTTGTTGGAGCTGAACTGCGAGACGGATTTCGTGGCCCGCACGGGGGTGTTCCAGAACCTGGCCCACGATCTGGCCATGCAGATCGCGGCCCACAACCCATCATATGTACGGGTGGAAGACATCCCGGCGGAGGTTATCGAAGCCGAAAAGGCTATCTACCGCAAGCAGGTTGCCGATAGCGGCAAGCCCCCCCAGGTTGTTGACCGGATTGTGGAGGGCAAGTTAAAGAGCTACTATGACGAGGTATGCCTGCTCCGGCAACCATTCATCAAGGAACCTGAGATCACGGTGGAGCAACTGATCCAGAACAAGATCGCGGAACTGGGCGAGAATATCGTCGTGCGCCGCTTTGTGCGGTATGAGCTGGGGGGCTTATGACAGGGGAAGGGCCGCCGGGCAACCGCCGGCCCTTCCTGACCCGGAGGGCACAGCCGATGGTCGAGCCAAAATACAGGCGCATACTCCTCAAACTGGGCGGGGAATCCCTGGCCGGCGAAGGGGCCTTTGGCATTCACCCCCAGGCGGTCGAGACCGTGGCCCATGAGATCGAGCGGGTCAAACGGCACGGCGTCGAGATCGCCATCGTCATCGGGGGCGGCAACATCTGGCGTGGCCAGTCCCATGTGGCCGAGGGCATGGACCGGGCCCAGGCCGATTTCATGGGGATGCTCGCCACCGTGATCAACGCCCTGGCCCTCCAGGATGCTATGGAGCGGCAGGGTATCTTTACCCGGGTGATGACGGCCATCGAGATGCGCGATGTGGCCGAGCCTTACATCCGTCGTCGCGCGATCCGGCACATGGAAAAAGGGCGCGTGGTGATCTGTGCCGCTGGCACTGGCAATCCCTATTTCACCACCGACTCGGCCGCTGCCTTGCGGGCCGTGGAGGTTAACGCTCAGGTGCTCATCAAGGCCACCAAAGTGGATGGTGTCTATGACGCAGACCCCAAAAGGAATCCGCAAGCCCGGCGGTTCACGCATCTGAGCTATATGGAGGCCCTGAACCTGGAGCTGGATTTCATGGATAGCACCGCGCTCTCCTTGTGCATGGATAATCATATGCCCATCATCGTGCTCAACTTGTGGGAATCCGGCAGTGTGGAGCGCGCCGTATTAGGCGAACCTATCGGTACCCTGGTGTCTAATGTCAGGGATTAGCGTGGAGGTAACCGATGTCTGAAATCGTTGAACTGACCCTGGAAGAGGCCCAGGAGAAGATGAGCAAGGCTGAGGAGGCCCTGCGGCATGAACTGGCTACGATCCGCACTGGCCGTGCCTCCCCGGCGCTCCTGGAACGTCTGCACGTGGAATACTATGGGGTATCTACCCCCTTGAATCAGGTAGCCAACATCTCGGCCCCGGAACCACGCCTGCTCATCGTAAATCCCTGGGAGCAACGGATGCTCTCGGTGATCGAGAAAGCCATCCTCAAATCAGACCTGGGGCTTAACCCCATTAATGATGGTCACGTGTTGCGCCTGGTCATTCCTCCGCTCACGGAGGAACGCCGCCGCGAGTTGGTCCGCCTGGTGGGTAAGCGAGTAGAGGAGGGGCGGGTGGCCGTGCGCAACGTGCGCCGGGACACACTCAATGAACTGCGCCAACTGGAAAAAGACAAGGAGATCTCGGAAGACGAACTGAAACGCGCCCAGGAACGCTTACAGGAGACCACTGACCAATACATCGAACGGATAGACGAGATCGGGGTGCGTAAACAGGCCGAGATCATGGAGATATAGAGCAGATTGCAGATTGCGGATTGCAGATTGCGGATTGCAGATTGCGGATTGCGGATTGCAGATTGCAGATTGCGGATTGCAGATTGCGGATTGCAAGTCTGTGAGGGGCGGTGAGCCGATGGCGGGCACAAAAGAGGAAGCAGGCAAGATCACCGGCGCGCCCAGGCATGTGGCGATCATCATGGATGGGAACGGGCGGTGGGCCCGACAACGCGGGTTACCACGCCTGGCCGGGCATCGAGCCGGGACGGAAAACATCCGCCGCATCATCGAGGGCTGCGTCGAATATGGCATCGAGATCCTGACCCTATGGGCTTTCTCCACGGAGAACTGGACCCGGCCAATAGATGAAGTGCGCGGCCTGATCCGGCTCATCGGCGAGACGTTGGACCGCGAGTTGAACGAGCTGCACAAACAGGGTGTTCAACTGCGCCACACCGGCCGCCTGGAGAACTTGCCAGTGGATCTGCAACGACGTGTCCGACAGGCCATCGAGTTGACCCAACACAACGACCGCCTGATCGTCAACGTGGCCTTTGACTATGGCGGCCGGGCCGACATCACCCAGGCTGTACGACGCATCATCGCCGCTGGTGTGCCCGCCGATCAGGTGGACGAGGAGCTGATCTCCCACTACCTGTGGACGGCAGACCTGCCGGACCCGGACCTCATCATCCGCACCAGCGGCGAGTATCGCATTAGCAACTTTATGCTATGGCAGGGTGCCTACGCCGAGCTATACTTTACGCCGGTGTATTGGCCGGACTTTGACAAAGAAGAACTGCGCCAGGCCATCATCGCGTACACCCAACGCGACCGGCGGTTCGGAGGGCTGGGCTAGCCATGTTGCTCACCCGGGCCCTCAGCGCCATCGTCCTCATCCCGGTCGTCCTGACGCTGGCCTGGCTGGGGGGGCTGGGATTCCTGCTCCTCGTTGGTGGGTTTACACTGCTGGGTAGCATCGAGTTTTATCAACTGATGCGCCACGGGGGGCATCGGACACTGTGGTTCTTGGGTATCCCGATGGCCTTGGCATTGGTGGGGCTGGCCTATCTGAATGCACCACCGGCGTGGGATGGGGCACTCGTGGCGGTAGCCACGCTCCTGGCGCTGGGCCTCCTCACCCTACGACAGGACTTGCGCGGCGCACTCACGGACTGGGCGCTGACGGTAGCCGGCGGGCTGTACCTGGGCCTGCCCATGGCCTGCTTCATCCGCCTGCGCGCCTTGCCGGATGGCCCGGTGTACGCGGCTACGAACGGCTTGCTCCCGGATGGCCTGGCCTGGCTGCTGGCTGGCGTGTTGCCAGTATGGGCTTGCGACGCCAGTGCTTACCTGGTGGGGCGTCTGATCGGCCGGCGGCCATTTTTCCACCATGTCAGCCCTAAAAAGACCTGCGAAGGGGCTGCGGGCGGGCTGGTGGCCGGCGTGATCGTCGCGACGGCAGCCCTGGCGTTGTTGGGACAGCCGATCTGGCTGAGCCTGATGGTGGGCCTGCTGCTCACTGTTGCGGCCATCCTGGGGGACCTGGCCGAGTCGCTGATCAAACGCCAGGTGGGGGTAAAGGATTCCGGCAGGCTCATCCCCGGCCATGGCGGGGCACTGGACCGGCTGGACAGCCTGCTTTTCGCCGCCGTGGTGCTGTATGGCTATGTAATCTTGCTGGCGCACGGCGGGTGAGCCTGGTCAGATGCGAAAAATTGGTCTATTTTCCCGTACTGACCTGGTGTGGTATAATTGAGCTGCAAGCGCGGCGGGCTATACCGGCCAGGAGGAGGATTTGGCCATGGCATATGAGTGGATGGTGATTGACCGCGCGGCGGTCGAAGAAGAGTTACGCCGGGTATTTGAGCCTTCCGTGGTCCAGGTGATGGTCAACGTACTGAATCAGGCCGCCGTCTCGGCGGTGGAAGTGACCCGGCTGGACCTGCGGGACTTGCGCGAGACCATGCACGAGTTGGCTCAGGCCCAGACCCGTACTGAGGCCCGGCTGGAGGAGTTGGCCCAGGCCCAGGCCCGTACCGAGGCCCGGCTGGAGGAGTTGGCTCAGGCCCAGGCCCGTACCGAGGCCCGGCTGGAGGAGCTGGCTCAGGCCCAGGCTCGTACCGAGGCCCGGCTGGAGGAGCTGGCTCAGGCCCAGGCCCGCACCGAGGCCCGGCTGGAGCGGCTGGAAGCCATCGTGGAGCAACTGGCCCAGGCCCAGGCCCGCACCGAGGCCCGGCTGGAGCGGCTGGAAGCCATCGTGGAGCAACTGGCCCAGGCCCAGACCCGCACCGAGGCCCGGCTGGAAGAGCTGGAGTCCACTGTCGGGCGGCTGGTTTTGGCTCAGGAACGTACCGAGGCCCAGGTGCAACGGTTGACCGACATCGTTGGCGATCTCAAAGGCCGGATGCTGGAGCTTGTTTACCGGGGGCGGGCGTCTGCCTATTTCGGTATCCTTTTGCAGCGGATCCGCGTCGTGGACCCATCGGATTTGGATGATGACCTGCGGGAACGTCTGACTCCGGAGGAGTTCAAGGATTGGTTCCGGGTGGACCTGGTGCTGAGCGGCAAGCCCCGTTATCGGCCGGGTGCTGAACCTATCTGGCTGGTGGTCGAGATCTCGTCTGTGATAGACGAGTATGATGTGGCACGGGCCCAAAAGCGGGCCGCGTATCTGCAACGCGCTAACTACCGGGCCTTGCCGTTGGTGGCCGGTGAAAAGATCACCCCCGGCGCGCGGGCCTTTGCTGAGGCGCAACATGTGCCCCTGTCCCTCGATGGGCAGATTTACTTTTGGGATGAGGCCCTGAACGCGATCCTGAAGGATTGAGGCTCTCAATCACACCACCGTTTGATGCGCACGGAGACCCGGCCCGGGTCTCCATCTTTATAGAATCTCGGCAACTGCCCAGCCTGTACCCTCCCGCAGGTTCGAAAGTGTCTGGCAACGGGTCAGGCAGGTCCACTCTGGTCTGGAGATCGTGCCAGAACCTGCGGGAGGGTGAGCAGTTACGAATCTCGCCCTGGTGAGAGGTATACGCTTTGACCGGTCCCACCCTTCTCGGATCGTTGATCATCGCCAACCTGCTCCTGGTCTCCACGAACGTCATCGTGACGTTCTCGCTATGGCTGTATATCCTGACGCGCCGGGCCCAGCGGATGCGTCACCCTATCGTCACCGCCTATCTGGGGTTGATTTTTGCCCTCACAGCCACCTATGCCGGCGAGATCTTTCATATCAGCACCGACAGCCTGGACGTGGGCCTGTTCTGGCTGAGAGTCCAGTGGATTGGGGTGGCTTTCCTCCCTTCGGCATTCCTGTGGTTTGCCGATGCCTTGCTGCGGACCACTGGCTCGGTCTCGGCGCGGCGCCGGGGGCTGATCAACGTCGGGCACGGCGTGGGCGCACTCTTCCTGGCCCTGGCCGCGCTCACGAACTGGATCATAGCCCGGCCCGTGTCGGTCCCCTGGGGAGTCTACCTGGCCGCCGGCCCCCTCTATCCCCTGTTCATGCTCTACATGGTCACCACCATAGGCTGGGGGGTCTTTTTGGTGCTGCGTGCCCATCACCGCTTGCTGGCCCCTACCGCCCGTCGCCGGATGCGTCGTCTGCTCTGGCTCCTGATCCCGTGCGCCCTGGCTGGCCTGCCGTATCTTGTGGCCCCCTATCTGCTGAACGTTTTGCGGCCGGAATTGCTCATCCTCCTCCCCATCATCGCCCACGCCGGCGTGTCCGCCCTGACGGTGATGATCACCTACATCGTGGCCTACCACGGCGTGATGATGCCCGACCGGGTCATCAAGCAAAGTCTCATCCTCTACCTGCTGCGCGGGCCGCTCCTGGGCGTGGGGGTGGTGGCGTTGGTACTGTTCGCCTCGAACGTGGGCCGCCTGGTGGGGGTAGACACGGCGCGCATACAGCTCTTTCTGGTCATCGCCGCCATCTTGTTATTGCAGATCGTCGTTGAAAAGGCTCGGCCCCTCATTGACATCTGGGTCTATCGCCAGGACCGGGAGGAGATCCGCTGGTTCCTGGAGGTCCACCAGCGCCTGCTTACCCCTTCAGACCTGGCCGATCTGCTGGAAAGCACCCTGGCGGCGGTCTGCGAGGCCCTGCGGGTGGAGGTTGGCTACCTGGCGGCGCCGGACAGCAACGACAACGGGTTCACGATCCTGGCCGTCTTTGGCACGGCAGAATCCCCGGAAGAGTTCGGGGAACGGCCGGAGATCCGAGATTTCCTGCAACGGGTTCGTCAACTGCGAGACCTGAACCAATGGGACCTGGAAGAGATGGAGAGCCGGGGGTTTCATCGGGAAAATGACCACCTGCTGTTCCCCCTCCAGTTTCGGGGTGAAGGCGAGTCTGTGCTTGGTTTCCTATGCATCCAGGGCAGCCGGGGGATCGAAACCCTGACTCAGGAACAGAAACGCCTGGTGGAACTGCTGTTGAGCCAGGTGGAAGTGGCCCTGGAGAGCACCCAGTTGCAGAGTGGCATCGTGGCGATCCTGCGCCGGGTGGCCTCTAACATCGAGTGGGTGCAACGCTGGAGCAGCAAACTCAAATACGCCTCGCCGCTGACCATCGCCGAGATAGAGGCCGTGCCGGCCTATGATGACGAGGAGTTCCAACGTCAGGTCAAAGATGCCCTGGACCACTACTGGGGTGGCCCCAAGCTGGCCCAAAGCCCCCTCCTGCGCTTGCGGGTCGTCCAGGCCACGCAACAGGCTGGCCGCCGTACCGCCACCCAGGCCCTGCGTCAGGTCATCGCCCAGGCCGTGGAGATGTTGCGCCCGGAAGGCGACGAGCGGAGCATGTCCCATGAATGGTTGCTCTATAACATCAGCAAGATGCGGTTCCTCCAGGGCAAGCGGGTCAAGGAGATCGTGAACGAATTGTACATGAGCGAATCCGATTATTACCGCAAGCAACGGGCGGCTATCGAGGAAGTGGCGCGTATCCTGGCGATGATGGAAGAAGAGGAACGTGGGAGTATCGGGCAGTGATCTGATAGATTTTGACAGTTGCGCTCGGCTATAATACGGCCAATTTCGTCAGTCAAGCCAGCGAAGACGCGGCGCGCTATGCGTTGACGCTGGCTTTCGCGCGCCATAGGGCCATCAGGCCCGTAAACCAGCCACCAGCAACGAGCAACCAGCATGACCTCACGCATCCCCGGCTTTTACAAGCTCAGCATCCCGGAGCGCATCGCCCGTATCCGGGAGATCGTCGGCCTGACCGACGACGAGGCCAACCTGCTGGCGGCCTCGTTCGGCGCGTTGGAACAGGGCCGCGCCGACCGCATGGTGGAAAACGTGGTCGGCGTGATGGGCGTGCCGCTGGGCATCGCCGTGAATTTTCTGGTCAATGGTCGGGACTACCTGGTGCCCATGGCTATCGAAGAGCCGTCGGTCATCGCCGCCGCCAGCAATGCCGCCCGGACCATGCGCGACAGCGGGGGCATCGAGGCGCGCTATGTCAGCGCGCTGATGATCGGCCAGGTGCAATTGGTGAAATTGCCAGACCCGGCGGCGGCCCGCGAACGCATCCTGGCCGAGCGCGACACCATCCTGGCCGAGGCCAATGCCGCCGACCCGATCCTGGTGGGGCTCGGTGGCGGCGCGCGCGATCTGGAGGTCCGGCTGCTGGCCGAGACCCCGGCCGGTCCCATGCTCGTCGTCCACTTGCTGGTGGACACCAAAGATGCCATGGGGGCCAACGCTGTGAACACCATGGCCGAGCGGGTGACGCCCACGCTGGAGCGGATCACCGGCGGGCAGGTGCGGCTGCGCATCCTCAGCAACCTGGCCGACCGGCGCGTGGTCCGGGCCAGCGTCGCCATTGACGAGGCGCACCTGGGCACGGAGGAGTATGCCGGGGCCGACGTGGCCGGGCGCATCGTCGAGGCGTATGCCTTTGCCGCGGCCGACCCGTACCGGGCCGCCACACACAACAAGGGCATCATGAACGGGATGGATGCCGTGGCCCTGGCGACCGGCAACGACTGGCGGGCGCTGGAGGCCGGCGCCCACGCTTACGCCGCCCGCGATGGTCGCTACCGGCCCCTGTCCACCTGGACGCGCGACGGGGCCGGCCATCTGATCGGCACGCTGGAGACGCCGGTGGTGCTGGGGCTGGTGGGGGGAGCCACGCGCGCGCACCCCACAGCCCAGTTGGCCGTCAAAATCCTGGGCGTCAAGACCGCCGCCGAGTTCGGTGAGGTGGTGGCGGCCGTGGGACTGGCGCAGAACTTTGCGGCGCTCCGGGCGTTGAGCACCGAGGGCATCCAACGCGGGCACATGGCCCTGCACGCGCGCAACGTCGCCATGTCGGCCGGGGCCGTGGGCGAGCAGGTGGATAAGGTGGCGGCGCAGATGGTGGCGGAGCGGGCCATCAACATCGCTCGCGCGAGAGAGATTCTTGCCGAATGGACGAATAGACGAATGGACAAATGAGCATTCGTAGATTCGTCCATTCGTAGATTCGATTGGGAGACACGGAACGTATGAAACCAAAGCGAGACGTGGGTATTGTGGGATACGGGGCCTATGTGCCCCGGTTCCGCATCGCCGCCGCCGAGATTGCCCGGGTCTGGAAGCCCGGCCAGCCCTTCGGCCTCAAGACCGAAAAATCGGTGCCGGGGCCAGACGAGGATACCGTCACCATCGCCATCGAGGCGGCCCGCAACGCCGTCTATCGGGCGCAAGTGCCACCGGCGGAGATCAAGGCTGTCTGGGTGGGCACGGAGAGCAAGCCCTACGCGGTCAAGCCCACCTCCACCATCGTGGCCGAAGCCATCGGGGCCACGCCGGAGGTGAGCGCGGCTGACTGGGAGTTCGCCTGCAAGGCCGGCACGGAGGCCCTGCAAGCCGCCATCGCCCTGGTCGGGTCCGAGATGGCGAATTATGCGATGGCGATTGGCGCGGACGTGGCCCAGAGCCGGCCCGGCGACCCGCTGGAGTACAACACCGGGGCCGGCGGCGCGGCCTTTATCGTCGGCCCGGCCGCGGAGAGCCTGGCCGTGTTGGAGGGGTCGTACTCTTACGTGACGGACACGCCGGACTTTTTCCGCCGCCAGCTCCAGGAGTTCCCGGAGCATGGGCACCGTTTCACCGGCGAGCCGGCCTATTTCAAACACATCACCGGCGCGGCCCAGGCCCTCATGGCCGAGCTGGGCTACGGTCCCCAGGATTTTGCGATGGCCGTCTTTCACCAGCCGAACGTCAAGTTCCCGGAGCGGGTCGGGCAACTGCTGGGCTTTAAAAAAGAGCAGATCATGCCGGGCCTGCTGGCCGGTGTCATCGGCAACACCTACGCGGCGGCAACGATGCTGGGCTTCACGGCCGCGTTGGACACGGCAAAGCCCGGCGACCGCATCCTGTGCGTGAGCTATGGTTCCGGGGCCGGCTCCGACGCCTTCTCTTTCGTTGTGACCGGGGCCATCACAGCCAGGCGCGACCGTGCCCCCAGGGTGCAGGAATACATCGCCCGCAAGAAGCTGATCGACTACGCCACGTATGCCCGGTACACCGGGCGGTTTGGGAAACAGGACATTTGACATCAAATAGGAGAACTGAAATGGACCAAGTGCTGCGATTGACGGCCGTGATCGAGCGCGAGGGGGATGGCTACGTAGCCACCTGCCAGGAGTTGGACATTGTTAGCCAGGGCAATACTGTCGAGCAAGCCAGGAAGAACCTGCTCGAAGCGGTGGAAGGCTTTTTGGAGGTCGCGTCACCGGCCGAGATTCGGCGTCGGCTCAAAAAAGAGATGTATGTTGTCCCCATCATGCCAACGGTGCCAGCCATTCGGACAGAGCAGGCAGTGGGAGTATAGAAAATGCCCAAGCTACGAGTTCTTTCGGGCCAACAAGCCTGCAAGATCATGTCCGAACACGGCTTTACACAGGTTCGCCGCAAGGGTAGCCACATCATCATGCAAAAGCAAGAGGAGGGCACGACGATTACCGTGCCAGTGCCTGACCATGAAGAGTTGAGAGTGGGCACCTTGCTGGGCATTATCAGGCAATCCGGCTTACCTCGTTCGCTATTTGAAACTGACTGAGTGGGGCTAATCTCAAGACGGTTTAGATAAGCGTAGCCTGGCTCCTTGTGGGCGTTCCTGACAGGCGAGAAACGGGCACGCAGCCCTGTGCTACGAGCCTGACTGAACCGTCTTGGGGCTAATCTTGTATCTGGAGGGCTATTGAGAGAAGTCTGTGTCCTGGGCATCGGCCAGGTGCCGGTGCAGGAGTTATGGGATAAATCGTTACGTGAACTGGCGGTGGCGAGCATCGTCGCCGCGCTGGAGGACGCCGGGCAGCCGGCCGTGGAGGCCCTGTACGTGGGCAACATGTTGGGCGGCGAGTTGACCGGCCAGGCTCACCTGGGCGCGCTGGTGGCCGATTTCGCTGGCCTGGCCGGGATCGAGGCGTTGCGGGTGGAGGCGGCCGGGGCCTCCGGCGGCCTGGCCTTCCGCCTGGGCTATCTGGCTGTGGCAAGTGGCGTACACGACATCGTGCTGGTGACCGGCGTGGAAAAGATGACCGAGCGGCTGGACCCGGAGGTGACGGCCGCCCTGGCCCTGGCTCACGATGGCGACTTTGAGACGTTTCCCGGGGCCACGCCAGCCGCCCTGGCCGCCATGATCATGCAGCGTTATATCCACGAATACGGCGTGGCGCGCGGGGATTTCGCCATCTTCCCCCTGACCAGTCATCAGAACGCGGTGCATAACCCCTATGCCATGTACCGCAAGGCCCTTACCCGCGAGTTCTATGATAAGGCCGAGATGACCGCCGCGCCGTTGAACATCCTGGACTGCTCCCCCACCTGTGACGGGGCCGCCTCGGTGGTGTTGGCCCCGGCGCAGGTGGCCCGCGACCTGGGGCGGCCGGTGGTCAGGGTCAGCGGATCCGGCGTCGCCACGGATACCATCGCCCTCCACGACCGGGCCGATCCGCTCTGGCTGGCGGCGGCGGCGCGTTCGGCGGCGCTGGCATATCAGCAGGCCGGCAAAGACCCGGCGGAGATTGACTTTTTTGAGCTGTACGACGATTTCAGCATCATGGCGGTGCTGGCCCTGGAAGCCTGTGGCTTTGCGGCACGGGGCCAGGGCGTGCGGTTCGCTCATGAGGCCGGCATCGGCCTGGATGGGCGGCTCCCCATCTGCACGATGGGCGGGCTGAAGGGCCGGGGCAACCCTGATGGGGCCACCGGTGTATACCAGATCGTAGATGTGGTCAATCAATTACGTGGCACGGCCGGCGCCAACCAACTGGATTGCCGCGTGGGGATGGCCCAGGCCATCGGCGGCAGCGGGGCTACGGTCGTCACACACATCCTGGAGGTGGAGAAATGACTATGGAACTATCGCGGCATTGGCGGTTGAACGCTCAGCGGTACGCCCTGGGCGGTGTGGAGTGCGATGGCTGCGGGGCGCGGTACTTTCCGCCGCGTGCTGTCTGCCCGCGTTGCGGGTCGCGCAGCCTGCACCAGGCCCGGTTCATCGGCAATGGCCTGGGGCAGGTCTACTCGTACTCGCTGGTGCACGAGGCCCCGGTCGGCTATGGCGACCACGCCCCGTACCCGGTAGCCCTCGTCAAACTGGATGACGGACCGGTGGTCACGGCCCAGCTCACCGACGTGGACCCGGCCGACGTGCAGATCGGGATGCGGGTGGAGATGGTGACCCGGCGCATCAAAGAAGACGGCGACAAGGGCCTCATCGCCTACGGCTACAAGTTCCGGCCCATGCTGGACCCTCGCCGCGTGGAGGTGCCGGCTTAACTCTTTTCCCCCGAAACAACCCGGGTAACTGTTCAGCCTGTGCCCTCCCGCAGGTTCGAAAGTGTCTGGCAACTGGTCAGGCAGGTCCACTCTGGCCTGGAGATCGTGCCAGAGCCTGCGGCAGGGTGAGCAGTTAATCGTGCGGCGAACTCTCTCGATCCTGAAACTTGCGGGAGGGTTCGCCGCTTTTTTTGACCTTCGAGTTCCCGCCGGGCCGTACAGGCCGGCGGAGCAGCAGAAATACGTAGGCCCGGCGGGCCAGATTCCGTAGAGATACGGATGGACAACCCCGGCCCAGGTTGGTAAACTAAGGGCAGCAACCTGGAAGAGGTTACTCAGGAGTAATGGACACGATAGCCGTGCTTCTGGTAGACGATAACCCCACTTTTCTGCGCATCGCGGCGCGTTTTCTGGATGGTCATGAAGGGATCACCGTGGTCGGCATGGCGACGAACGGCCGGGAGGCTCTGGGCCAGGCCCACGCGCTACGCCCCCAGGTCATCCTGCTCGATCTGGCCATGCCGGACCTGTCTGGGCTGGAGACCATTCCTCTCTTGCGCGCAGCCTTGCCGGATACCGGCATTATCATCCTGACCATGCTGGATACTAACGGCTATCGGCAGGCTGCCCTGGCCGCCGGAGCGGACGATTTCGTGCCCAAGGCTGACATCAAAGCCCGCCTGGTGCCGACGATCCAGCGCGTGCTGTCTCGGCGACATCCCGGCAGGCGATGGAATGAACCAGCCACTTGTGCCGGCGCCGAGACCCCAGCCGGGCAACCGGCATGAGCAGCAAAGCCGGGCGCAAAACCGAGCTACTCCGTAAATAGCCCACTGCTGGCGGTGGCGACCACGTCTGCGACCTCACGCTGGCGCCTGACTTCGTGGCAGGCCGTAGGGAGTGCGACCCGCCGCCGGCGCGGGGTGGCACACCCCGCGCGAGCATGGTCGTGCAGCATATTTTCATCCTACGGGGTGCGCCCCGCGCGTGGGCACTCCTTCGTTCTCTACCCAGCAGTAGGTTTGCGGATTTTACAAACGGCAAGGGTAGCCAAGGATTTCACCGCCGAGACGCGGAGAGCGCAGAGGGTTTTAAGGAAAACTCCACGCGAAGCGTCTGCGCCTCTGCGGTGAGTCCTGGACCAAATTGTGAAAAGAGCTAAACCACTGTCCATATCGAATGCGGTACACACCGAAAATGTCCCATCCAGAGACAGCTCAAGAGAGAAAACAACACTGGGCAGTACCGTTCGCGGAACGGGGGCAACCAGCCGGATTAAACGCCAGCTCGCCGCACCAGGGTTCGGCCGGCTTTTGGGAGATAGACGAGGAGGCCATCCTGTGCCCACCGGCCAGCCTGCGCTACGAGATCGCCCTGGACACGTTCTTCAATGCCCGTCATTACGTCACCATAGCCGGTCACGCCGGCAATCTTCACACCCATTCCTATCGCCTGCACGTGCGTTACCGAACCAATACCCTGGCGCCAGAGGACCATGTTGTTGTCGGTTACCAGGTCCTGCGTGAACGGACGGAAGGGGTGGTAAAAGCCTATAACAATCGCCTGCTGAACGACCTGCCGCCGTTTCAACGTTTGCAGCCCACGACGGAGAACCTGACCGCCGTGCTGTTCCAGCAACTGCAACGGGCTTTGGCAGACCTGCCCGTCGAGATCGTCAACGTGACGGTCTGGGAGTCGCCGACGGCGGCGATCACGTATGGGACGTTTTAGGCGTGCTGCCTCCAGGGGAGAGTGAATCATGCACCCGGTTCCCAGATCGCCGGTCCCAACCATAGCCCGTTGCCTGATCGGCGTCGTCCTGATCGGCCTGGTAACCCTGCTCACCTACCGGGGCATCCTGTTCCCGGTCGGCGACGCGGTCTACCCCTGGGCCTCGGACACCCTGGGGCATATGCTCAAAGCCGGGTATCTGCAACAGAAACTGGCCCAGGGGGTATTTTACCCCGACTTTTTCCCGGCCTGGTACATGGGCCTCCAGATGCTACGCTATTATCCCCCGTTACCCTATTATCTGTTGGTGGGTCTGACGTATATCGCAGGCGATGCGGTGATCGCGGCCAACTGGTTCATCGCTTTATGCGCCCTGGCCGGCGGACTGGCCTGGCTTCCCTATCGACGTTGGCTGGGTTGGGTGTCGGCGGTAGCCGGGGGCGCGTTATATGTTTTTTTGCCGGATAACGTGCGTGTGGCTTTGGCGGAGGGCAACCTGCCCCGGACGCTGGCCACAGCTCTGCTGCCGCTCACCGTTTATCTCCTGCTGCGGGCGCTGGAAGATAGCGGCCAGGTTCGCCATCGCCTGGGACTGGCTTTTTGTTTCACCGCCGTGGTGTTGTGTCATGCCATGATGGCCGCTATCTATGCCACCTGTCTGACGTTGCTGGCCGGGCTATGCTGGTTGGGTCGCACTACCGCACTGGGGCGGGTGGTGGGGGCCATCAGCAGCATCATCCTGGGGCTTGTGCTCGCCGGCTGGTGGTTGCTTCCCAGCCTTAGCGGCGGCATCACCGAGCTGGATACGACTGCCATGACCGAGGCCCTGGCCGTTTTCCCCCTGACCAATTACTTAAACCCCCTGTTGCGCGCTGGTGACCCGGAGGCCGTTTACGTGGGCGTGGCCTTGTTGGTGCTGGCCGTGGCCACTCTGTTCTGGCCGGCCGGCCGCGAGGCCCGAAACGTGGCCCTGACGCTCGTGGGCCTGGGGGGAGTGCTCATAACCACACCGGGCTGGAACGACGTGTTCAACGCCCTACCTTTTCACAACCTGTTATGGCCCCTGCGTTTCCTGGGGATCGCCAGTTTCGTGCTGCTATTGGGGTTGCTGTGGCGCATCCGTCCTCACAGTCGGTGGGCCTTGCTGCTGGCCCTTCTGGTGGTGGGATTGCTGGCGCTGGACGGGAGTGGTTCGCTGCCGCTGATCCACCTGCGTCCAGCGCGGCCGGACCTACTGGCGATCAGCCAGGAGCTGGCAGGCCGGGCCGGCTGGCGCGAAGCTACCCTGGATGAGAGTCGGCTCGGTTCAGCAGCCTCCTACCTGTTCACGGCACGGGGGGGCCGCGAGCAGGTCTATGGCTGGGCCTATCAGGGGGCGCGCACCGCGCGCAACGTCGCTGCCCTCAACGAAGCCCTGCAATATGGCGCGCTGGCCTATGTGGTGGACCGGCTCACGCTCTATGGGACCGATGATGCAGTGCTCTTGAACGAACTGTCCTTTGCTCCTCGCGCCACCGGTGCGCTGGAGGAGGCCGGGTTCCAGCAAGTCTACCGGGGTGATACGGCCACCCTCTATCACCGGGACGGCGGCCCGCGTGCGGTGGTGGCCCACTGGCCGGCATTGGGCATCGGTCGAGGGACGCAGAATCTGGCCTTCCTCTTTCCCCAACTCGTCGCCGGTACATCGCCCCGGGTGGATGATTATCCCCTGGCCGAATTGTGTCGTTACGAGACGGTGGTCCTGTCTGGCTTTGGCTGGCGCGACCAGTCCGCCGCCGAAAACCTGGTCCGGCAGGCCGCCGAGGCCGGAGTGAACATCGTGGTGGACCTGACCGGCGTGGCGGAGGACCCGCTGGCCCGTGTACCCCGCTTTCTGGGTGTCTATGGCGAGCGGCTCATCCTGGCCCCAGAGCCATTCACGGTTCAGGGTCCAGAAGGTGTCTATCACCTGCAACCTTTTGGCGAAAGAGAGGCTCTCTGGCATACCCATACCCCGCAGGGCTTGCAGACAGAGACGCTTAGCTTTGTATACCTGGGTGAGACGGCCACAGTCCTGGGGTACAATACATACGGCCGTGGGCGGGTCTGGTTCGTGGGGTTGAACCTGTTCTATCATACTGTCCTCACCCGGGACCCGGCGGCCCTCGCTTTGCTGGCAGCCGTGCTCCGTCTGCCCCCGGACACGCCAATGCATTACCGGGAGATTCCCCTGGCCGATTATGTGGCCGATCAGACCGGCTATCGGTTCACATATACCCTGACCGCGCCGGAGGTCTTGTGTGTGCCGGTAGCCAGCCATGACGGCACAGTGGTGGCGGTGGACGGTGGGCCGACTATGGTACGTTCGTTGGAGAACCTGGTAACCTTTGCGGCACCAGCCGGGACGCACACGGTGGAGATACAGACCCGCCCCACACCGATCTATCTGCTCGGCCAGGTCAGCACCGGCCTGGCCCTGCTGGGACTGGTGGGAATGCTGGCCTGGGACCGGGGGCCCCTGGCCCGGCGCACATCTGAACCAGCCCTCGCCGGAGGATGAGCATCATGAACAAGAACAGACAGGGCAATCCCTATAGCCGGTGTTCGCTTTCACTGCCCTCCCCAATCCCCAGCCCCTTTCCCGAGGGGAGCCGGGTTCGGAGCATCCTGCGGCCCCATTTGCGGGCCGGTTGGGGGCTTTTGATCCTGCTCGCCGTGCTCTGGTTCGCGCCAGCGGCGTGGGCGCAAGGCCCTATCGTGCTGGATGGTCAGTTCGGCGATTGGGTGGGCCAGCCCCATGTGGATGACCCCCAGGGTGACTCTCAGACCCCGCCCACCGATTTGCAGGCGTTCTACTTTGCCACCAACCCGAACGAAGAAGTCGCCTACTTTATGGCTGAACGATGGGGGGCCGGCGCCCAACCACTCGAACTGATCTTGCGCTTTGACACCAACAACAACGGCAACTATGATGAGCCGGAGGACCGCATCGTGGCGATCAGATATGATCCCCGGCCAGGTGGATCCAGGGTAGATATGGCTATCGCCGACGGGCGAGGGCAAAACCGGCGCATACTCGTTACTGATGCCAACTGGGGCGAGCCGCAGCCAGGCCGACGCGTAGAGTGGGGCGTCACTTTCGCCGACCTGGGGATCGTGCCCTTTCAGAATATCCGGATGCAGTTGTTCTCCATGCAGGGCAACCAGATCTCAGATACCGTAGCCGAGGTGCAGTGGAGTCCAGCGAATGCCCTGGACCGGCCCCTGCTGGCCCTGTTGCTGCTGGGCGGCGTGGCTTACCTGGTCTATCGCCGGAAGAGGTTATCATGATCGGCTGGCTTCTGGCCTTGCTGTTCATCATGTGGCTGGCCGTGGTGGCCTTTTTGCGAGTCTACCGCGTCTGGTTGCCGTTCTATCTGATCGGGGCCGTCGGCTGCGCCTACTGGCTGGTTCTGGTGGCGGCCCGGCTCCTCCAACTGGAGCCGGCGCTGGCCCATTCGGTGGCCTGGACGGTACACGGCATCTGCAATATCATCGGCATCCCCACTCGCATCTTTGCGGGTGCGCCCGGTGTATTGTTGGTGCTGGTCGTCATCCAGCGTGTGGGCTGGACCGTGTTGCAGATCGGCGTCGAGTCATCCGGGTTGCTAGAGGTCAGCGTCCTGGCGAGCTTGCTGCTCTTTTACCCGGGCTGGACATTGCGCCGACGAGCCTGGTTTATCGGCCTGGGCGTGATAGCCACCTGGACGGCCAACGTGTTGCGCGTCCTGGTCATCGTCATCATGCTGCACGTGTTGGGTAAAGAGGCGTTGGTGCTGGCGCATATGTACGTGGGCAAGGCATTCTTTTTCCTGTTGACGGCAGGAATCTTTTGGGCACTTGTCACCCGGCCCACCCTGCGCAGCCTGCGAACACGGTTTCGCGCAGCTCACATGAGTTAATAGTGACTGCTCAGTCTACCCTCCCGCAGGTTGAGGGGAACTGTGATTCGGGTTTGCGTTCCGTCTATCAGGGCGATTGTCGGCCGAGAAAACGCCCAAACCTGCGGGAGGGTTAGCAGTTACAATTGAGGGAATCCCTCATGCGTGATCTCTTGGCCCTGGCGATCTTTTGGGGCGTCTGGCTCCTGGTGCCGCTCCTGGTGGACGGGCTGACCATGGTCGTCAGTCTGGCTGGCGTCCTGGTCATGCGCTGGCGGCGGCGGACCCGGCGACGACTGCAAGGTTATTGGCCCCGGGTCTCGATCATCGTGCCGGTGTACAATAGCGCCACGACCCTGGAGGCGTGCCTGCGCTCCATCGCCGCGCAGGACTATCCGCACGAACTCCTCGAGATCTGGTTGATCAACAACGGCAGCCACGATGACTCTGGCGCTGTATTTAACCGTTTGCAGGCAGAGTTGGATGTGTGGCTGGGTTGGCATTCGATCCTCAACCAGGGCAAAGCCTGGGCGCTCAACGCCGGCATCCATCTGGCCCGGGGCCAGTATATCATCAATCTGGACAGCGATGTGGTGTTGGCTCCAGAGGCGGTGCGGCACGCCATCGAGGTGATGGAGGCTGAACCGGACCTGGGGGCGGCGACGGGGGCTATCCAGGTACTCTCGCCGCCGGCCGGGGCGACACCCTGGCAGCGAATCCTGGCCGCCTGCGAGTTCCTGGAGTATCTGACCGCTTTTCACGTGGGGCGGGAGCACCAGACGCTTTTGCAAAGCCTCTATACCCTCTCCGGGGCCTTCTCCATCTTTCGGCGCGAGGTGCTGTTGCAGACGTTCCTATACAGCCAGGAGACGGTGACCGAGGATACCGACCTGACGTTTGAGCTATATGAGCGGTTTCGTGATCAGCGAATCGGTTGTATCAGCACGGCTATCGCCTATGTGCATCCCATCGAGTCGTGGAGCGCGCTCTATGCCCAGCGGGTTCGCTGGCAACGCGGCCAGATCGAGGTGAGCGCGCGCCACGAGCAGCTCCTGCGTCGCTCCTGGTGGCGCTGGCGGGGGTTCTCACCGGCGCGCATCCTGCTGGTGGACCACACTCTCTCCTTTCCCCGGTTTGCCTGGACGTTGCTCCTGCCGGTGTTGGTGCTCTTTGGCTACCCGTTATCGCTGTTGGTCCTGGTGGCCTTTGTACTCTATGGCTTCTATGTACTGATTGACGTGCTGTGGAGCGGGGTAGCCTGGCTGGGGACGGATGCCATAGCCCGGCGGCGGCTGCAAAGCATGTGGTGGTTGCCGGTGCTCATGCCGGCCTATCGCATGGTGGTCTTCTGGTTCCGCTTCAGTGGCTTCCTGCACGCTGTGGCGGAGCCGGGGGTCTGGCGAGTTCAAGACCCGGTGGCCCAGATCCGCAGTGGCTGGCATAACACGCTCCAGGCCGGCCGGCGCCTTTACAGTTTGGGGCGGAGGCGATGAACGTGCCGTATCCCCCATGGAGGAAGCCTGGCTGGCTTTCGACACACTGATCCACTCCCCACTTCGTGTCCCTTCGGGGGAGGGAAAAGAATGCCTCGTAGGGGTTTTGCGGCGGCGAAGCCGCCGCAAAACCCCCTCGAAGCTTTTCTCCTCCCGCGCCGCGCGGCCGGGGCCAGGACCACATAGCCCATACCTGGGATCGGCTGTTTGAGGCCACGAGTCAGGGTCAGCAGTAGTGAATAAAATGTTGTTATTTGGTTTACCTGGCGCACTTTGAAATAACCCTGATGTCAATCAAACAAGTCTTGACAAATGTCCAGATAAGTTGTATAATACAATACGTAGGGGGGTGGTATGACGGTGCAATTCAGCAGCGGACTCGCAAAAGGTAATGGGCATGACCCTGGCAAAGCCCCCGACGTTTCAGATGATCCTCGAAAGGTAAACAGGCGGCAGAGCAAAGGTGCCTGGCCCCTGGCGACGACAATCCACACGAACAGTCACCGATGAACGTCAGATCAGGCCTTATAACTACCAATAAAAAGGAGGGGAAATCATGAAGAAACGTTTGACTTATGAAGCGCCCCTGGCGCGGGACCTGTCTGCGTTTGGGGCCAGCGGACAGTGGCCGTTGGGCAACTGCACGCATGGGTATGTGGCGCAGAATACGTGCAGCACTGGTACCGGCGTTTCTACAGGAGGGGGTGACTGCAACGTCGGCGGTACCGCCAGTGGAAACTGCCCTGTGGGATTCAGTCCCAATAATGAATGCTATGCTGGAGGCTCTCCCACTCCTGGTCCGCCGCCACTGAACTGTAGCAATGGGTCCTATCCTGGCTCAGGTCAATGCGGTGCCGGGCAAAGCCCTTAACAGAGCGCCAGTGCGGTACGTTGTCGGCTGATACTTATCTGACTTGGCTATAGGCTCCCGGAGCTTGCGAGGCTCCGGGAGCTTGCGTTGTCTCGTGCTGCGTGAAGGTGCTGGTCCACTGCGGCGAGATAAGTGTCCAATGTGGCCCGTGACGTATGACGTCAATGGAACCGCGCGCTTATAACCGGGAGACCCGTGATAATGATCGCTGTAACCCATTGCATTGCCGGGATCGTATTCCAGACCGAGTCCAATGTCTGGCTGCCTCGCTTGCAAGAGGAGCCCTACGAGTGCTTCCAGGTTGGGAGCGATGGGATACCCGACGTGCGCCATCGGATCCACAGGCTCGCTATTGATTCCCCGGTGGTGAATCGTCCTGCAAGGGAAAAGCGAGAATGCCCCCTCCAAGAGATAGATCTCGCGTCTGAAGGGTCAGAAAACTCGCTCCTGCGCGCTCCTGCCGTGCAGGAGTGCTTACACGCCATGCAGGATCGGCCGATGCAGATCAATGCCAGCGTGGGACCAGGCCACGTGGTCGTGTATGATTTTACTCACCGGTTGCTCGACTTTTTCTATACGGAAGCCTATGCACCTCGTGATGATCGGGGGCCTGAGGAGCGGCTCCGCACCGGCGATGATGGTCCCCCTACTAGACTCTTCCGAATGCACGAGATCGAGCTTGATTCCCTGACGTTGCCGCCCCTGACAGAGGAGGAACAGGTACGTTTCATTCGCATTGCAGAGATCTCGCCGCGGATCATACCGAAGCTCGCGCTCCTGCGGTCCCCCGTGGTGCGGGCCCGGTTGCAGCCAGGACTGGATAGCGTAGAGAAGATGCAGGTCTTCTGCTACCTGGATGGGCTGACAGTCTGGAGCCAGACCCACAATACGGTCGACTATTTTTACCCTAAGGGTGGAGGGAAGTTGCCACACCAGCCGGAAGAACGTGTGGCGTTCAATCTACGGTACATGTTTGCCACGTTTCTTCCCCAGTTCTCCGCCATGATGATGCACAGCTCTGGCCTGATTCGCGGCGGCCGGGCGGCGTTGTTCCTGGCCCCAGACGCTGGCGGCAAGAGCACAGTGTTAGAACAGGCCACGGATGGTTTATTGCTCAACGATGACCAGGTCATCGTGCGGAAAGAGGGGGATACCTTCATCGCCCACGCCACCCCCTTTGGGCGTATGACCAGCGGCCCGTGTCAGGCCCCGGTGGGCGGGTTGTTCGTCCTGGAAAAGGCCCCCCATTTTGAGCTGACGCCCCTCAAGCCGGCTCCCCTGGTGAAATCCCTGTGGGATGAGCACCGGACCTATACCTCTATCCTCCCCCGGCCCCTCAAACAGCGCGCCTTTGACCTGTTCTACGAGCTGTGCCACCGTGTCCCCCTTTATCGGATGCGCTTCCCCAAGGACTATGTGGACTGGGCGGCCATTGATGCGGCGCTGGCGTAGCGGATTGCGGATTGCAGATTGCGGATTGTAGATTGCAGGGGGCAGGTTGCAAGTGGCAACCGGACGCCCCCTCTTTAGTGGATTGACGGGGTACCGGCAGTCGTAGGGCGCGTTTCCCTACGCGCCGCTCTCCTCGCTCGCGGCGGGAGTGCCCCCCGCCGTGCGAAGCGCGCGGGGTTGCAGACCCCGCGCGAGCACACTGGCGTATTCCTCGCTCGCGGCGGGAGTGCCCCCCGCCGTGCGAAGCGCGCGGGGTTGCAGACCCCGCGCGAGCACACTGGCGTATTCCTCGCTCGCGGCGGGAAGCGGATCGGAAGTGAGCAGGCACGAATAGCCGGGCTGTCCCCCCGCCGCCGCGGCCCGATGATTGACGGCCTGAACGGAGGGCAGTATAATACACGCGCCGGGGAGAAGCGTGTAGTATGAAATTTGAGATTCTCAGTAGTCATCATGAACTGCGTTCGCCACAACGCATGAAAATGTGATAGGCAGCAGGCAATAGCCGCGCCTTCCTGAAGTCCATTTTCAAGTCAGAGTTGTTGCCGAATAAGCCAGGACAGATTTCTGGACGCGGATAAATGCTGATTTGTGCTCTTGATCCGCGAAAATCTGCGTGCATCCGCATCCGATTTCTTATTGAGCAACAAGTCTAATGAGCGGTGGGAAGCGTGGCGCTGGTCGGAAGTGGGCCGGCACGAATAGCCGGGCTTGAGGAGCGAGATCGGTGAAAAAAAACGCCTGGGTTGGTGGCGGCCTGCTCCTGGCCGTCCTCCTGGCAGGGGCCCAGCAAGGGGTGCATTTCCGGGGCTATGCGATCACCGAGCCGTTGGGGCCGACCGACGCCCCCTCCTATGCGGTGCAGGGCCGGGTCACCAGCGCCGAGGGCGAGGGCCTGGGTGGGATCACCGTTCGCATCTTCACCGATGGTTGGGAAGGGGCCACCACCAGTACGCGCGGCGACGGCTACTATGAATTCGCCGGCCTGTCCCTGGGAAACTACAAGGTCACGCTATTGGGCGTCGAGGCCGATACCGTGATCAGCGGCCGGGTGGACGGTCGCACACGAGTTATAGTCAACTTTGTGCGGTCTCCCTTGGCCACGGCCGTACCCACAGCACCCCCTACCCCGGCCGGTCCCACCC
>Ga0209101_1000723_pt1 | contig 26456 bp, 28 predicted proteins | sample ConPoolayeCmetaG_FD_185481 | JGI IMG/M metagenome (GOLD analysis project Ga0209101, IMG submission 185481) | Hot spring microbial mat communities from California, USA to study Microbial Dark Matter (Phase II) - Cone Pool mat layer C metaG... ...
GTATGCGCCTGCGCGCCCCTTCGACGCGCCGGACGGCCTACAGCCCGGCCAGCCGCTCCTGATCCGCCCTCAGGCGGCCACAACTGCCTACCGCATCACTGCGCCGGATGGATCAACACAAACCTTTCCGGTCAGGGAAGGGGGGCTGGTCTATGCGTCTACGGCCAGGCTGGGTGTTTACAAGGTGGAACTGCTGGCTGGCTCCGAAGTGCAGACGGAGGGGTGGTTTGCCGTCAATCTGTTTGCACCCAGTGAAAGCCGCATTGCGCCGGCAGAGGCGATCACAGTAGGGCAGACTGAAGTAGTACAGGCAAGCGGCAGTGAGGAATACGGCCAGCGCGAGCTGTGGCACTGGCTGGCGGTCGCGGCGCTGGGGGTGCTGCTGGTCGAGTGGTGGGTTTACCATCGCGGCAGTGCGTTGCCTGTGAGCGGAGGGGGATTCCGCATGGTGTCGAAAGTGCGCCGGTGACTGGCAGAGTCAAGAGAGGAGGTAGTCTGTGGAACAGATCGCTTACAGAGGCTGGCCGACCTGTTACCGTCTCTCTAACGGCCTGATTGACCTGATCGTGACTGGCGATGTCGGCCCGCGCATCATCCGATTGGGCTTTGCCGGCGGGGAGAACGAGTTCAAAGAGTTTGACGGGATGATGGGGCTGACCGGCGGCGGCGAATGGCGCGTTTACGGCGGGCATCGCTTGTGGCATGCGCCGGAGGTGATGCCGCGCACCTACTGGCCGGACAATGTCCCTGTTGAGGCACAATTCCAGGCGGGTACAGCCCGTTTTATCCAGCCGATTGAGGCCAGTACCGGCATCCAAAAGGAGATGGACATCCGTCTGTCTCCTGACCGGGCACAGGTGACGGTGACACATCGGCTGTGGAACCGGAATCTCTGGCCGGTTGAGCTGGCCCCGTGGGCGCTCTCGGTGATGGCCCCCGGCGGGGTGGGGATCGTGCCGTTGCCGCCGCGCGGATCACATGCCGAGCATCTCCTCCCAACCGGTACGCTGGCACTGTGGGCCTATACCGATATGGCTGATCCGCGCTGGCACTGGGGGACCCGCTATGTACTGCTCCGGCAGGATGAGCAGGCGCAGGCGGAGCAGAAGGTCGGCGTACATGCCACCGAAGGGTGGGCGGCTTATGCCCGTCAGGGACATCTGTTTGTCAAGACCTTCGCCTATGCGGCTGGCGCGGTTTACCCTGATCGGGGGTGCTCAGTGGAGCTGTTCACCAACAGCGACATGCTGGAGGTCGAGACGCTGGGGCCGCTGGCAAAACTGGAGCCGGGCACAGCGGTAGAGCATGTCGAGGAATGGCATCTATTCCGTGATGTGCCTGTTCCCGCCGATGATGACGATGTGGATCAGTATATCCTGCCGAAGGTGAAAGAGATCATCCGCCGATGACGCTGGTCTATCCTCTGGCCCTGCTGGGTCTGCTGGCACTGCCCTATCTGTTCTGGCTGGGACGACCCGCCGGCATGTGGGGGCGAGGGCGGGCTTGGGCCGTGCTGGCCCTGCGCACCCTGATCGTCATTTTGCTGGTGCTGGGGCTGGGGGGCCTGCAGATCGTTGGCGCGGCAGACAGGCTGGCAGTGGTCTTTCTGATTGATGCCTCTGACTCCATGCCGCCTGCATCAGTCGAGGCGGCCCGCCAGTATGTAGAAGAGGCTGTCCGGGCGATGCGCCCAGACGATCAGGCCGCTATTGTGGTGTTTGGAGCCGATGCACTGGTTGAGCGGCCTATGTCGTCTGCCCGCGAGGTCGGGCCGCTGGAGTCGCAGGTATTGCCTTTGCATACTGATCTGGCTGAGGCGATCCGGCTGGGGCTGGCGCTCTACCCGCCCGGCGCGGCGCGGCGGATGGTGATCCTCTCGGACGGGCTGGCAAATGCCGGCGATGCCGAAGAGGCCGCCCGTCTGGCGGCCTCTTCGGGGGTGCAGATCGTGGCTGTGCTGATGCCTTCTGTGCAGGGCGCTGAAGTGCTTGTCACAGGGGTAGATGCACCTACCCGTCTGAGTGAAGGGCAGGTCTTTGATCTGACAGTCACGATTGAATCAAGCGTTGAGACAAGTGCTGTCCTGCGTGTGACCGGCGGCGGGCAGGTGCTGGTCGAGCAGACCGTCGCGCTGGTTGAAGGGATCAACCGCTATGCTTTCACGCTGACGGCTTCTGAGCCGGGGCTGACTTCCTTCCGCGTACAGGTTGTCCCGCAGGGTGAGGATGTGTTCTACCAGAACAATGAGTTGTCGGCCTTTACGCAGGTGACCGGGCCGCCGCACGTGCTGATCGTGGCTGACGACGAGACCGAAGCGGCCAATCTGGGGCAGGCGCTGGTGGCGCAAGGGCTGGTAGTAGATCAGACCAGCGGGGCGGCCCTGCCTGCTGATCTGGCCACGCTGTCGGACTATCAGAGTGTTGTTCTGGTGGATGTGCCGGCCCGCAGTCTAGGGCCGGCTGGGATGTTGGTGCTCCAGACTTATGTGCGCGATCTGGGCGGCGGGCTGGTGGTCATTGGAGGGCCGCATGCTTACGCGCCGGGCGGTTACTTCATGACGCCGCTGGAAGAAGTACTGCCGGTCGAGATGCAGCTCAAGGATCAGGAGCGCCTGCCGCAGATCGCTGTGCTTTATATTATTGACAAGTCTGGTTCAATGGCTGATACCAGCCTTGGAGGATACCAGAAGGTTGAGCTGGCCAAAGAAGCGGTCTTGCGCTCGATCAATCTGCTGGGGCCGCTGGATCATGTGGGGGTGATCGCGTTTGACGAGTCGGCCTCATGGGTTGTGCCGCTTGGCCCTGCGGAGGACCTTGCTGAGATCGCCCGCCGGGTAGGAACCATCCGCGCTGACGGCGGAACAGACATCTACGCCGGTGTGCTGGCGGCCAGCCGTGTTCTGCCCGATGATCCCAGCCCGCTTCGCCACATTGTCCTGTTGACTGACGGCGGCGCTGATCCTTCCGGCAACGTTGAGCTGGTACAGCAGATGTATGAGGAATACGGCATCACCTTCTCGGTGATTGCCATTGGTCAGGGGTATGCCGAGTGGATCGAGCAGTTGCCCGAACTGGCCGACGGACGCTTCCACTATGCCTACAATGTGGACACTATCCCGGAGATTTTTACCGAAGAGATGGTAATCGCTACACGGGCCTATGTCATCGAGCATGAGTTTTACCCCTCGCTGACTGCCAGCAGCCCGATCTTGAGCGGTATCAGCGCGACGCCGTCACTGCTGGGCTATGTCGGCACGACTATCAAGCCTGTCGCCCAGCAGATTCTCGCCACTGATGAGGGCGACCCGTTGTTGGCGGTCTGGCAGTATGGGCTGGGGCGGGCGGCGGCATGGACTTCTGACGCTACCGGACGATGGGCGGTCAACTGGACTGCGTGGCCTGATTACGCCCGTTTCTGGTCGCAGGCGGTACGCTGGACAATGACCGAAGGGGTCAATCAGAATGTTGAGGTACGTGTAGTTCAGGAAGGTGAACTGGCGCGGGTGGTGGTGGATGCGCTGGCTGATGACGGCTCCTACCTCAACGGGCTGGACATGACCGCCAGTGTCGTCGCGCCTGATCTGTCCGCTACGCCGCTGACGCTCCGTCAGGTCGCGCCAGGGCGGTACGAGGGGACGTTCGAGCCGGATCAGGAAGGGGCTTATTTCGTGCGTGTGGCAGGGGCAGAGCCGGGCGCCGGCTCGGAGGTGCAGGCCGCGCTGGCGCAAACCTCCGGCTGGGTGATGGCCTATTCACCGGAATACCGCTCTCTGGAGGGAGACCCGGACTATCTGGCCTATATCGCCGGCCTGACGGGCGGATCGGTCATCCGGCAACCGGCGGAGGCTTTTGCCCACACATTGCGCGGCGGAGGCGACAGCTATCCCGTGTGGCCGTGGCTGTTGCTGGCCGCGACACTCCTGTTGCCGATTGACATTGCAGTCCGGCGGCTGGTGATCACCCGCACCGATCTAGCCAAACTGGCCGCGCGGCTGGGGCTTAGTGCCCGCCGCCGTACCCCGGCTGTCCAGCCGGGTGCCTCCCGTGTGGGGGCATTGCTGGCAGTGAAAGAGCGCCGTCCTGTCCCTCGATCCTCTGGCCGTCTGCCTGTGCAAGGTGATGAAGAGCAGATCGAGCGCGGGGAGGCCGAAGGGAAGGTGCTTGCCGCACCGCCGCCTGCGGCGCGGCAGGCGCCCCCCCAGCCTGTTTCCGGCCGCGGGACGGCTTTGGCCCTGCTTAAGAGCAAGCGGGAGCGGCGGGGGCGCGGGGAAGAATAAGGGGCAAAGGCGTACCCTCCCCCTTAACAGCGGCTCTCGGCCTATTGCCTGTTGTGACCCTCGTGTACAATGAGGTACTGCGATGAATAGCTGGTTTTTGCTGTTTGCGGCCATTGCCTTTGAGGTGATGGGCACAACTTCGATGAAGCTCTCACGGGGTTTCACCCGCTTAATCCCGTCCATCTCAATCTTCGTCTGCTATGGCATTAGTTTTGCCTTTACCACTTTCGCGCTCAAGCGGCTGGACATCAGCACCGTCTATGCTGTCTGGTCAGGCGTCGGGACGGCGCTGGTGGCGTTGATCGGCTGGCTGTGGTTTAAAGAGCCGTTCACTGCACTCAAGATTGCCTCACTGGGGTTGATCGTGCTGGGCGTGATTGGCCTGAACCTGAGCGGCGGGGCCGGATAAAGTTGAGGAGAGAAGGATATGGCCGAGGGCGAAGGGGTAGTTTTGGGTGTACGGATGGAGGCAGAGGGGAACGATGTGGTGTTGCGCTTTGTCCTGCAGACTGAGGCAGGAGAGCGTATACCGGTCGAGATGCGGGGCCGGAAGGTATTAGGGGTACTGAGTGAAGGGGATCGTGTCCGGGTGTATGCGCCGGGGGCCAGCCTGCGAGGGCCGGACGGCGCAGTCCGCCCTGCTCAGATTATTGATCTGTCCACCAGCTCAGTCGTGCGGGTGGCTAAGGCAGGCTGTGCCCGGCAGGCACTGGGGTTTTTGGGCAGTTTGATGCTCTCAGTGCTGACAGGGGTCTTGAGCACATTGTGCGTCTCGATGTTGACTATGGGAAACTTGGCGGCATCACCCATCTCTGAGGGCATGGGGGGAGAGGGCGAGGTGCCTTCCCCCGTCGAAGTGGCGGCTGAGCCTTCACTGTTGATCCCTCTAGTGATAGGGCTGGCGGCAGCGGCGGTGGTCTTCTTCTTGACATTTTTGTTGCCGCGCCTGCTTCGCCGCCGCTAGCGGGAGGCTGGAGATGGCCCCCATTACCAAGGTAGAGGGAATCGGTGAGGTCTATGGGCGGAAGCTGGCCAAGGCCGGGGTGGATACAACAGAAGCGCTCCTAGAGAAGGGGGCCACGCCGGAAGGCCGCGCCAAGCTGGCCCGCAAGACCGGCATCAGCGAAAAGATGCTTCTCCAATGGATCAACCATGTGGACCTGTTTCGCATCAAAGGGATCGGTGATGAGTACGCCGATCTGCTGGAGCAAGCCGATGTGAACACAGTCCCGGAGCTGGCTCAGCGCGTGCCGGAACACCTCTACGCCCGGCTGGCCGCGCTTAAAGAAGAGAAGCCGTGGCTGGTGCGGCGTCTGCCGAGTCTGGCGCAAGTCACCGACTGGGTTGAACAGGCTAGAAAACTGCCGCGCAAGATCATTTATTGAATCGGTGCAGAGGAGAGCGGCGGCATATTTGCTGTCAGGGCAGGGGGTTATGACGCCCCGCGGTGGCCGTGCGCGGTATAATCACCCCGTTATCCAAAATCACCTCCCTGAGGCCAACTACCATGGGACGTATCATCGCTTTCCGTGCTCAAGGTGATGATCTTGAGCCTCTCACTCTGAATGCCGACACGCTGGATGAGGCCACACTCCAGACAGCGCATGGAGTGTACAGTGTATTCCGCTTGTATCCGGGGCGGCGCGTTCTGCGCCTGCCGCACCATCTGGAACGGATGCGAGCTTCCGCACAACTGCTGGGTTTCCCTTTTCCGCACAGCGACGCATGGCTGAGAACAGCAGTACGGCAGGCCGTCGAGGCAGGCGGCATTGAGATGCCGCGCGTCCGCCTGACGATCCCCTTTGCCGAACCGGACTCTGCTTTGATCCTGCTGGAGCCGTTTTCTCCGCCTTCTGCTGAGGTTTATGAGCGGGGTGTGCGGGTCAGCCTTGCCCATAGCCGGCGTCAGATGCCCCGCGCCAAAGACTCACGCTTTATCGAGACCCGACGTAAGCTTGCGGTTGAGCATGACGGAGGCGCGTTTGAGGTGATCCTGTGCCGGGAGGATGGTGCTCTCTTAGAGGGGACAAGCAGTAATTTCTACGCTGTGCTGGACGGGGTACTCCGTACAGCAGGGGAAGATGTGCTGGAAGGGATCGCCCGCAGTATTCTGCTGGAGGTTGCTCCTGCCGTCCTGCCGGTTGCGCTGGAGCCGGTGCAGGTAGACGATCTACTGCACCTAAGCGAGGCCATGCTGACCAGCGCCTCACGCGGCGTGATCCCCGTCGTACAGATCGAGGAAACAGTCATTGGGGACGGCAGACCCGGCCCCTTTACCGCACAGCTTCGCGCCCGCTATGATCAACAGGTCGAGCGGGAGCTGGAGCCGCTGTAGTGAAGTGTCTTGATATTCTCTCCCTGTCCTGAGAAAGGATACCGCTCGTGACTGAAGACATTGGCAAAGAATTTCTGCGTAAAACGATGTACGGCAACCTGCCCCAGTCCGATCAAGACAAGGGATTGCCACAGCCGCCGCTCACGCTGGGGCCTGAACCCGGCCAGACCTTGTTTGATCTGCCCGCTCCAGCAGAGGTCCGTGTGCCGCCGCTTGATCTGCGTGAGGCTATCGAAAGGCGCCGTACCCTGCGTGAGTATGCCGACCGCCCGCTCAGCCTCGGCGAGCTGTCCTATCTGCTGTGGTGCACTCAGGGGGTCCATGAGATCACCTCCCGTCCCGCCACACGCCGGACTGTCCCTTCCGCGGGGGCACGTCATGCCTTTGAAACCTATTTGCTGATCAACCGCGTCGAGGGGTTGAAGCCGGGGCTGTATCGTTATATTGCGGTGGATCACAAGCTGGGTGTGGTGAACCTCTCGGATGGGGTGGCCGATCAGGTTGCCGCCGCCTGCCTTGATCAAAAACATATCAAGTCAAGCGCTGTGCTGTTCATCTGGGTGGCGGTGGCCTATCGGATGCTGTGGCGGTACCCGATGCGTGGCTACCGCTATCTGTTTATGGATGCCGGCCATGTCTGCCAGAATCTGTATCTGGCCGCAGAGAGCATTGGCTGTGGGGTGTGCGCCATCGGTGCTTACTCAGATCAGGCCCTCAACAGCGTTCTGGGCGTAGATGGTGAGGAACAATTCGCCATCTATGCCGCAACCGTAGGGAAGCGCGGGTGAGCGGTCGGCGCGGGTTCTTTGCGGCCACTGTGTTGAGCTTCACGGTCGGGGGGATGCCCGTCCTTGTCAAAGCAGGGTTTGTCATCTACCTGATCGGCCTGAGCGTGCTGGCCTCATTGGTGTCTCGGCGGCGCGGTTTGTGGATGACAGTTTGGCGCACGCTGTGCCTGCTCTATGCCGACGTAGGACATATTGTCGGCCATGCAGTGAGTGCCCGGCGGGTCGGTGCGCCCATGAAGGGAGTGGTCCTGCGGGCCTTCCCTATGACACTGTACCCTGATGATTCGGTGAGGCCGCACCAGCATATAGGGCGGGCGCTGGGAGGCCCCCTCTTCAGCCTGCTGAGCGCACTCGCCGGCTTGGCCTTGCGCGGCCTGACGCGCCCCCAGACAACCCTGCGTGAGATGGCCGACTGGTTTGTGATCCCCAATGCGCTGCTGGGGGCTTCCTCCTTGTTGCCCGGCCCTCAGCTTGATGGCGGGGTGATTCTGCGCTGGGGGGTGTTGTATCGCGGCGATGAGACAGCTTCGTATGCACTGGCCCGCCGGGTTGCGCTGTTTAGCACGGTCGGTCTGGCGGCGGCAGGGATTGGATTGCTGGCACGGGGACGGTACGGTCAGGGCGGGCTGGCCTTAGGTGCGGCTGGGACAATAGCCTTTGGGCTGGTGCGCTTCCGATAGGCCGTTTGGCCGTCAGGCCGATTTTCCAGCGACTGCGATCCGTCTTATACTTAAACTGTGTCTCCTTCGTCTTGTGAGTAGGGAAGTGAATCGTGACTGAACTAACGGGACGCAGGCTGGGTCAGTACGCTATTTTGGAGGAGATCGGGCATGGCGGTATGGCAAACGTTTACCGTGCCGTGCAGACCTCCATCGGGCGCGAGGTAGCAGTCAAAGTGCTGCCTGCTGCCTTTCTACAAGATCGTACCTTTCTGGAGCGATTCAACCGTGAAGTAAAGGTCATCGCGAATCTCAAACATCCCCGCATTCTGCCGGTGCATGATTTTGGTGAGGAAGGCGGTTTGCCCTACATTGTCATGGCCTACATGGAAGGCGGGACGCTGGCTGATTACATACGGCTCAGCCAGAACGGACTGCCGCTGAATGAGGTGGTGCGGCTGGTTGAGCAGATCTCCGAGGGGTTGGACTTTGCTCATCGGCGGGGGATTATCCACCGTGATTTTAAGCCGTCAAATGTGTTGCTGGATGGGGAAGGAAATGCCTATCTGGCTGATTTTGGCATTGCTAAAGTGTCAGAAGCCACCGCCCACTTGACAGGGAGCGGGATAGTCGGCACACCACATTTCATGGCGCCGGAAATGTCCGAAGCGGGGAGCCTGTCGCCGCTGGTAGACATCTATGCGCTGGGGGTCACGCTCTACCAGATGCTCACCGGCAGAGTGCCTTACGAAGCACCAACGCCAATGGGCGTCCTGCTGGCGCATGTCAGCAAGCCAGTGCCTGATGTGCGTTTACTGCGCCCTGATCTGCCGGATGCCGTACAGGTGGTAGTTGAGAAGGCAATGGCCAAAGACCCTCAGACCCGCTACCAGTCTGCGCGTGAGCTGGCCTCTGACCTGCAAGCGGTTGTGTCGTCCGCCGGAGTGCAGACTCGCGCAGAAACCGTCGTGGCGAAGGCCCCTCCAGTGCCGCCTGTGCCGCTTGAATCACTGGCCACCGTGCCTGATCCGGGAACTGCTACCCTCCAAGAATCTCTGCCGCCGGCTGCATTCCCCTATACCGAGCCGATGCCTGTTGCTCCGCCTCTGCCTGCTCCGCCCATAGCTGTTCCGGTAGCCGCTCAGACGGCCCGGCCCCGCCGGCGTTGGCTGTTGACCGATTGCCTGGCGGTGCTGGTTGGGGTGGTGGTTCTGGCCGGCGTGCTGGCTGTTGTGCTCCGGCCTATCCCCCGGGCTTTTCGTTTTGTAGGCGGCGGAGGCGATCAATGGACAGTGCTTGTCAGCGTAGGTTACAACTTAAGTCCTAGCTTTTCTCCTGACGGGAGCCGGGTCGTCTTTGCGTCCGACAGGGATGGGGACCTTGAAATCTACGAGCTAGGAGCGGACGGTCAGGTCCGGCAGATGACATACAATGATGCGGCTGATTGGTATCCCTCCTATTCGCCGGACGGGAGCCGGATTGTCTTTGCGTCCAACAGGGACGGAGACTTTGAAATCTACGAGCTGGGGGCGGACGGTCAGGCCCGGCAGATGACATACAATGATGCGGCTGACTGGTATCCCTCCTATTCGCCGGATGGCAGTCGTATCTTGTTCTCGTCTGATCGAAGCGGGGACTTTGAAATCTATGAACTGGATGCAAGGGGCCAGACGCGGCGGTTGACGAACAACAGTGCTTACGACGATATGCCGTCGTATTCCCCGGACGGCAGTCGGGTGGTGTTTGCTTCCGACCGTAGCGGAAATTTTGAGATTTATGAGCTGGGGCCCGATGGGCAGACCCGGCGATACACAAATAGTCCTACCGACGATGTCTTTCCTCTCTACTTGCCGGATGGCAGTCAGTTAGCATTTCTATCCAACCGGGACGGAGACTATGAAGTGTATATCTTGGGTCAGGATGGCCGAGCGGTTCAGCTTACAGTCAACCATGTTGAGGAGGAGACATTGGGTGTTTCACCGACGACAGGCTGTCTGGTTTTTTCCAGCGACACTGACCTGGTGATGTTGTGTCCGGCGCAATAAGAGAACTTGGCACTTGAGAGCAGTATCCAGTGGAGAAGCACAAACCATGACCAGCTCTTACGATCTTTCGGCCTTCTTTCAACCTCGTGGTGTGGCGGTGATTGGAGCCTCGCGCGAGCCGCACAAGATGGGCTATGGCGTAGTACGGAACCTCGTCCAGTATGGCTATCAGGGGGCGATCTACCCCGTCAACCCCAATGCTGACACGATTCTGGGCCTCAAGACTTACCCTTCGATTGCCGCTGTGCCTGATCCACTTGATCTAGCGGTGATCTGTGTGCCTGCGCCGCGCGTTGAGGCAGAGCTGGAAGCCTGCGGCGAACGGGGTGTGCGGGCTGTTACCGTCATCAGCGGCGGCTTCCGTGAAACAGGGCCGGAGGGGGCCGCCCGTGAGGAGGCTATCAAGGGGGTGATACAGCGGTATGGGATAGCGCTGGTCGGCCCTAACTGCATTGGCACGATTGACACGCACACTCCCCTCAATACGACTTTTGTGGTAGGGGTGCCCCGCCCCGGCGACATTGGGTTTGTGTCCCAGTCAGGAGCGCTGGTGGTGGCGATTATGGACTGGGCGCGTTCAGCGGGGGTAGGGTTCAGCCGGATCGTCAGCCTGGGCAATCAGGCAGGTGTCAGCGAGGCGGAGCTGATCGAGGTGATCAGCCGCGACCCCCAGACCAATGTGGTGACGGTCTATATGGAAGGGGTGTCGGACGGGCGGAAGTTTGTCGAGATAGTCGGTCAGGTAGCCTGCCGCAAACCCGTGATCGCGCTGAAGGCCGGGCGGGGGCAGGGCGGCGCGAAGGCAGTCGCCAGCCATACCGGCGCATTGGCAGGGGCTGAGTCCGCTTATGATGCCGCCTTCCGGCGGGCGGGTGTCCTGCGGGCCGACACCATGGAAGAGATGTTTGATTGGGCGCGCACGCTGGCTTCACAGCCCCTTCCGCGCGGTAACCGCGTAGCCGTGCTGACCAACGCCGGCGGGCTGGGTGTGGTGGCTATGGATGCGCTGGAGATGGCCGGCCTGAAACAGGCAGTGCTCTCTGAGGCGACCAAAGCCTTCATCCGGGCGCGTATTCCTCCTGCCGCCAGCGCAGAGAATCCGGTGGATGTGATCGCCGGCTCCGGGCCGGCAGTGTACGGCCTGTGCCTCGATGCTCTGCTGGCCGATCCGGGGGTGGATGCGGTGGTCGTGGCGATGGCACCCAACGACTGGTTTGCGCCTGTCAGCCTGGCCGATGTGCTGGGGGATGTCTCTACCAGCCCGCTGGCACGCGGCAAGCCGATCCTGTCTGTGCTGATGGGCGTCACACCGGAGAGCGAGGCCGCACGTGTCCTTCAACAACGTCATGTCCCCAATTTCACCTTCCCAGAGCGGGCAGGGCGGGCGCTGGCTTCTATGTGGCAACGGAAGCAGTGGCTTGACTCGCTGGCTGAAATAGGCGAGCCGACCCGCCCGCCAGAATGTGATCTTGAGACGGCCCGCATCACAATTGAGGCCGGCTTGCAGGTCAACCGGCAGATGCCTGCCGGTAACGGCTGGCTGACGCCGGAACAGGTCGAGTTACTGCTGGCCGCTTACTGCATCCGAACGCCTGCCAGCGGCCTTGCTCCCAATATCGAGCATGCGCTGGCTCTAGCCAAGACAGTGGGCTATCCGGTAGCGCTTAAGCTGGCGGCTGAGGGTCTGACGCATAAGACCGATGTGGGCGGCGTCATGCTGAACTTGGAGAATGCCAGCGAGTTACGCTCTGCCTTTAAGGCCATGATGAGGCAGGCTGGAAAGACTCCCTTTGGATCGGGAGTCAAGGGGGCTTATGTCCAGCGGATGGTTAAGGGGCAGGCCGAGATCATCGTGGGTGTGGTACGCGATCCGCAGTTTGGACCGCTGGTGATGGCCGGGGTAGGGGGGACGCGCGTTGAACTGCAACGCGAGGTGGCGTTTGAGCTGGCTCCCCTGACGCACCGGCAGGCCAATGATCTGCTCGACCGGACAGCGGCAGGTGCTCTACTGGCGGGTTATCGCGGGGCAGTGCCCGCTGACCGCGAGGCAGTGGTGGATGTGATCCTCAGGCTGGCACAGATCAGCCTCGACTGGGCCGAGATTTCGGAGATCGAGATCAACCCGCTGATCGTCCAGGATGCCGGTCAGGGTGCGTATGCAGTGGACGCGCGGGTGAGGCTGGCTATGGAGTAACCCCTCCCTTATGCCGCAAGTGTGACCCCAGACGGAACATCTAAAATTGCCTGTTCCGGCACACATCTTTTGATATATAATGGTGTTATCCTATCATGACAGGTGAGGATGACTAAACTTATCCTCACCTGCATATTGCCCCTGACTTTCTCTTGGTCTCGCTGGCTTTTTCACTTGTCAAAGGAGTGGCTGTAGTGAAAAAGGTGTTTGTTGTCTGTGCCACCGGGATCGCCACCTCCACCATGTTACGGGTCAAGATCGAGAAGTTTCTAGCCGCGAATCAAGTCGAAGCGCAAATCTACCAGTACCGCGTGACCGAGCTATCCCCTTCCCGGCTTGATGCTGATGCCATCGTGGCGACCACTTCTATCCCGGACGAACTCCACATTGTACCGGTTGTGAACGGGCTTCCGCTCCTCACTGGCGTCGGTGAGCAGGAAGCATTGCAGGAGTTGCTCAGTGTTCTAAAACAATCCAATAAGGAGGGATGAGAACATGGAGGCCTTTCTTGAGACTATCGGTAACTTCCTCAACTCGGTAGGCCCATTGCTGGCCTTGCCTGTCATTGTGGCGGTGCTGGGCATTATCCTTGGCCAGAAATGGGACAGTGCCATTCGGAGCGGCCTGCTGACTGCCATTGCCTTTGTCGGTATCTTCTTGACCGTCGGCCTGCTCGGCAGTACCCTCAGCACAATTGGCTCAGCTTTTGCGGAGCGTACCGGCACCGGCCTTGACGTGATTGACATTGGCTGGCCGGCGGCCTCCGCCCTCGCCTTTGGGACGCCGGTGGGCAATGTCATTATTCCCATTGGTATCGTGCTTAACATCATCCTCCTGCTGATCGGGCTGACCCAGACGCTCGACATTGACCTGTGGAACTTCTGGCACATGGCCTTTGTCGGCGCTATTGTTCAGTTCATCACCGGCAGTTTTGCGATGGGCCTGTTCGCCGCGGCGGCCACACTGGTGATTGCGCTGTTCCTTGCTGACTGGTCAGCCCCGTTGATCCAAAAGCACTTCAAAATCCCCGGCATCTCAATCCCGCACCTACAGTCGGCGGGCTACATGATGCTGGCCCTGCCGTTCGCGCTGATCGTGGATCGTATCTCCTTCCTCAAGAACCTCCGGCTGGACCCGGATACGATCCGCAAGCGCCTTGGCCTGCTGGGCGAGCCGATGGTGCTGGGCTTCATCATCGGCCTGATTCTGGGTCTGCTGGCTGGCCAGGGAGTTCAAGATGCCCTGCTCACGGCTGTCAACACCGGCGCTGTGATGTTGCTGGTGCCGCGTATGGTTGCTATCCTGATGGAGGGCTTGACCCCTGTCTCTGAGGCGGCACGCAACTTCATGACCTCACGGTTTGCCGGACGCAAGTTCTTCATTGGGCTGGACTCCGCTGTGCTGATTGGCAACCCCGGTGTGATCGCGGCTGGCCTGCTGATGGTCCCGGTCGAGATTCTGCTGGCGCTGGCACTGGCTCCGCTGGGCAACCGCACCCTGCCGTTCATTGATCTGGCTGACGGGCCGTTTGTGGCGGCTATGCTGGCCCCGCTGGTATTTGGTGACGTGCTGTTAACCGTCATCCTGGGCGCCATTGTGATGGGCATCGGCCTGATCTTCACTACCCTGTTGGCGCCGGCTGTGACCAACATGGTGACAACCAGCGGCGTCTCAGTGGACATCCCGTCCGGTTATGCCACCTACACGGTCATGAGCGATGCGGCCATCCCAACCTCCTACGGCCTGTATTACCTGTTCCAGACGCCGCAGGTGGTAGCGATCATTGTGACGCTGGCGTTCATCGTACTGCTGTATTTCATCAAGACGAGATTCCCGCTCGGCGAGAAGCTGATCAAGCCGCCTGAGGAAGGCAACGGCGACTGAGCCGTTCTCCGGCAACGAACAGCCCCCTGCCGCAACAGGGGGCTTGTCCATCCCGCTTGTGTTAGGACGGTCATGATGGCTTCTCCTGATATGGTTCACATTTCTATTGCCCCCTCGCTGGCTTCAGCGCCAATGTGGCATCTGGCCGACACCATCGCTGAGCTTGAGCGTGCCGGTGCGGATGCCATTCACTTTGACCTTGAGGACGGCCATTTTGTGCCCGTCATGACGCTGGGAACACGCCTGATTGCTGAACTGCGTCCGCTGACACGCCTGCCGTTCGATGTGCACCTGATGGTGGACAATCCGGAGCAGATCGTGCCGCTGGTGGCAAGTCTGGGAGCTGATGCGATCTCGGTGCACTATGAGGCCTGTTTGTACCCCCGCCGTACCCTGAGGATGATTCAAGGGATGGGCAAGCGGGCCGGACTGGCCTTCAACCCCAAGACTCCCTTTCCGCGTGTGGATTACCTTCTGCCTTATCTGGACTTTGTGCTGATCTTGACCACTGAACCGGAAATGCCGGATTGTCCATACCTGCCTGCTGTGCTGGACAATGTGCGCGCGGCGGCGGCCTTCGCCAAAGAGCATCATCCCCGGCTGGGCATCACTGCCGACGGGGGTATTGATGCGGACAACATCGCAGAGGTAGTTGCGGCTGGGGCTGACACGATTGTGTCCGGGCGGGCAGTCTTTGCCGGCGGGGAGATCACAGCCAATCTGCGCCGTCTGCGCGATGCGCTGAGGAGTAATCCATGAGCGAGGCTACTCAAGCATTGATCGAGCGGCTTCTGGGGGTATGGGGCCGGGGCCTGCTACACTTTTACGAAGCCAACGCGGCTGTCATCAATGGACTTATCCTTCTCTACGGGGTAGTCCTGTACCTCTCGTGGGACAACCTCAAACGCATCCGGCAACGAATGGTACAGGCCCTCGTTGAGCAGATGCGGGGCTGGCCGGATATTACCCCCCAGACCGATCCTCACGTGCTGATGGAGCGGATTGTCTTCCCTTGGGATGAAGCCGTCGGGCAGGCCCGCTTTCCGCTGGTGGCACGCCATTGGGCGTTCTTTCCCCGGCGGCTGTCGCGCAAGGCTGTGGAGTCTCTGCTGGAGGCCGATGATCTGGCCGCCGAGGCGCTGGAAGCGATCACCGGCGCAAAGCCCGACATTCGGACGCGCCGGTTGCGTGATCGTTGATCTTTGTGCAGGGGTGGAAGGTTATCCCCCCTACTCTTTGTAAGGCACCAGCAGATCGCTCTCATCACGGATGGCGAGGCACATGATGGCGTCGCCTTGGTAGCGCACGATGCCGTGATACCACCCGATCACAAAGCCATCATACTCACTGCGCAACAGGCCGTCGTCGTCGCCGACCGGGCGGCCAAACACGTCAGTCAGGCGGGCGAGAGGCTGGCCCTTATGCACCATCTCGCCGGCACGGGCCAGAAAGTGAACAAAGCCAGCCTGCGGTGCATAGGGGTAGACATGCCGCCGCACCGGATAACCCGGTTGAATCACCGGAATCCCCTCAACCGGCTCGCGCTCCCCGCTCAGCAGTCCTGCCCAGCGCATGACATTGCGCAGGCCGGCACAACATGCCTCGACGACACCGGGGTCAATGTGCAAATGAGAGCCAAGCTCAATCGTGACAGCCGGGATGCCTCCCGCGTTCAGCACAGCCCCGCTGACGGAGCGGTGCAGGTTCTTCGTGAGGTACGACTCAGCGGCAAATTCATTAATAATTGTGAAACCGAGTGCGTCCAGCATCTCATTCATACGGCCCAGCAGGGCCTGAGCCTGCGGACGGGTGATCCCCTTACTGCGGGCTTTGTGATAGAACACCACATCACGGAAGACAAACGGCACTGACCCGTACCATGCGTTGTGCAGGTCAACCAGACAGACAGGCTGACTGGCAAGGATGGCATCATAGAGGCGTTGATAGGCCAGCTCCAGGTCGGAGGGGGGGCCTTCATCGGGGTCGGACTTGTCACGCGGCTTGCGGTCCAGCTTAGGGAACAGGCGGTTGGGGTCGCTGTCAGGCAGATAGTAAGGACTACGCTGTTTGACACGCAACCCCGCCGGGTTAAGAGCGGGAATGGCGATCAGCGTGCCGCGCAATGAGGCTGTCAGCTCCGGCGTGATCAACTGTGAGATCACGACCGGGCCGGTGTGTTCATCGCCGTGTATCCCGGACGTGATCCACATCACCGGGCCGTCTGCCTCAGTTCCCTGCGCCACGATCACCGGGAAGCGGTCCATCTCGCCAGTGGGAAGGCCGACTGCGTCGAACCATCCGTAGGTGATCTGGCCCGGTTTTGCAACAGCCGTTCCGATGGTTAAAGGCGGCATAGGGTTCTCTCCAGAAGGTATGGGTAAAGACACCAGATACACGACATGGTAATACAGGGGACTTGATTTGCGCAATCGGGCCGATACCTGCCCGGCTCTAGGGACTGCCCTCCCATTGGCGCCATTCTGCTGAGTGTTCTGCCGCCAGCAGGGTGAGCAGGGTAAGCTGACGCATACCGGCGGTAAGGGGGACTGTATCTATGAATTCACCCGTGCTGTGAGCGTTGCCGCCGGTCGTCAGGCCGATGCAGACAGCCGGCATGCCGCCTGCCAGAGGGATGTTGGCATCGGTCGAGCCGGTTTCCAGCGCGGAAGTCGGGTAGCCGACATATTCCAGAACAGCCTGCGAGGCTTGTACCAGCGGATGGGCAGGGGACAGCGCGGCGCTAGGACGGTCGCCAATCACCTGGCTGGAGATGTCCAGGCCGGGCGTGCGGGAGAACCGCCCAACGGTCTCGTTGATCTGAGACTCCAGCGCGGCCAGGGTAGCCGCACTCACCGAGCGCAGGTCAATGGAGAGGCTGGCCTCCGGCGCTCGTGTATTGATCGAGGTGCCTCCTTCGATTAGCCCGATGTTGAATGAACTGCGAGGGTTAGCAGGCGGCCTGATCTCGTCCACCAGCGCTGAACCCAACCGCAGTAGGTGATGAATGGCGCTGGGGCGCTCAGCGTGAAGCCAGCTATGACCGCCCGGCCCCTTGACAGTGATCCGCAACCGCCGCACTCCCAACCCGGCGTTGTATATCCGCCCCAGCCCGATCCCCTCCAGAATAACCGCAACACCGCAACGTTCCCTCAGGCGCTGAAAGGCGCGCCGCATCCCCTGCAAGTCGCCCAGCCCCTCCTCGCATACGGTGGCTACCCACCAGATGTCCGCCGCAGGATCGATCCCCTGCTGGCGGAGTTGCCCTGCCAGCGTGATCAGAGCCGCCACACCCAGGCTGTTATCTCCCAGCCCCGGCCCGTAAATCCTCTCCTCCTCCTTAGCATGGAAGGTAGTCAGGTCGCTGTCAGCCGGGAAGATAGTGTCAAGATGGGCGCTGACCAATACAGCCGGACGTGCCGGGTCTATGCCGGGAGTGCGGGCATAGACGTTGCCTACTTCATCCTGTTCAACGTCCTGCACCCCCAGCCCGCTCATGCGCGATCTCACGTACTCAGCGCGGGCGAGTTCCTCAAAGGTAGGGGCAGGGATGGCCTGTATGGTCAACGCCTCATGCAAAAGCTCTTCGGTCAACGTAGCCCACGCATTCAACAATCTGGCAATAGGGTACTGGGTTGCCAGCTCCCGAATCAAGTGTCGCATTGGTGCTGCTCCCCCTTGCAAGGGCATTGTAAATGCAAACGCCGTAACAGGGAAATCGGAGGTAATGCCTGCCGGTACTTCCCTGTGAGAGGATTGATCAGCTCGTGTTCTCTGGCTGTGGGGCTACTTGTCTGTTCCTGTTGGTTGAGAATATAATGAGCGCCATGTCCGAAGAGATCATCCTGCTTGTTGAGCGGGCCGGCGGCAAGAAAGAAGAAACGTTTGGGGCGGCTCTGGAGCACAAAGGTTTCAAGGTGATCGTTGCCCAGACAGGGCGGCAGGCCTTGACCTTTGCTGAACAGGTCAGCCCGGCGTTGATTGTGCTTAACGCGGCTTCTCTCGGGACAAATGGGTTGCGGATTTGCCGCCTGTTGCATGAGAGTCATGGCAGTGTGCCGATGATCCATATCCTGCCGAAGGATGAGAAGACGGCCCTTGAAAGCTCACCGGCTGAGGTCGTGCTGGTGCTCCCCTTTACCCCGCGCAAGCTGATCAATCACATCAGGCGATTACTGCCGGGCGCTCGTAAAGAGGTGACACAGGTAGGGCCGATCCGGCTGGCACTGAACGCGCGTGTTGTGCAGGCCTACGGGCGTGAGCAACACCTGACACCTAAGACCGCCAGCCTGCTGGAGGTCTTTTTGCGCCACCCCGGTGAGACGCTTGATCGGGGTTTCTTGATGCGGCAGGTGTGGGATACAGACTATGTGGGGGATACCCGCACACTGGACGTGCACGTGCGCTGGATGCGTGAGGCTATTGAACCCGATCCCCGTTCGCCGCGCCATATTCTTACGGTACGAGGTGTGGGCTACCGGTTCGAACCGGGGGATTAAAAACAAATCCACCGAGGACGTGGAAGGCACAGAAATAGGTTTGTGTGCCTTCCATGTTCTCCGTGGAAGAGAACAAAGAGCGGAGGGCGGACCGCCGATTGGCCCGCCCCTTTTACTTCTTAGCGGCTTCGAGCTGGGCCAGCCGCTTCATCAGACGGGATTTACGGCGGGCGGCGTTGTTCTTGTGGAGCACACCCTTGCTGGCCGCGTGATCAATCCACTTGACAGCCTGACGTACTGCCTCAACAGAAGCAGTTAGATCGCCGCTGGCGATAACCTTGCGGGCCTTCTTGATCTCGGTGCGCGCACGCCCCCGATGAATCCGGTTGCGAATCCGCCTGCGCTCGTTGACCAGAATGCTCTTCTTGGCTGATTTCGTGTTTGCCAAGCCTTCCTCCTACAGTCATGACTTCCAGATTGCAGGGCGAGATTGTACCACATAGCGGGCAGGGTTGTCCAAAAAAATTAAGCGTTTTAGCGCCCGCCGGAGTGTACTCTGCTCAAAGTGACAGCGCATTTGGGCGCTCATGCTATAATGGAAGTATGTTGCACAGACCTCCATCCCCTAGCTTTTGGAAGCGCCTGCAGGCCGCCTATTTTCTATGGCTGGGCAAGGTTCACCGTCATTACGGGATTGTGCTGGGTAGTCAAGCCGAGTTTGCTCGTGCTATTGGTTGTTATGGACATGCGCTGGCACTCGATTCGACGCTCAGTCAGGCCCATCTTGAGCGGGGTATTTTGCTGTGGCGGGAGTTAGGCCAGGCCTCTCAAGCGGTAGCGGACTTCAACGCGGCGCTCGCCTTGCGTCCCGGCTGGCCGGAGCCGATCTTCTGCCGGGGAATGGCACATCAGTCAATGGGAAATTATCGGGCCGCTATACAGGACCTGGCGGCCTATATTGCATCGGATGACCAGACATGGCGCGACCATGCCATCCGGCAACTGGCGCTGATCCGTGCTTTGTTGCAGGAGAGTGAGCAGGCATGACCGCTAAGTCCGCATGTGACTTCACGCTCAAACGCTTGTTCTTTGGGGATATGGTGCTGAACTGGGCACTGGGAGCAGTGCTGACTCTGGTGCCGGCGCGGGTTGATCAATGGCTGGGCTATTCTCCCCTGCTGCCTGTGCTGATCTACCGAGTCATCGGCCTGATCTTTCTTGCCTTTGCCGGCTGGCAGACAGTCATTGTGGCCCGCCGGCGGCTGGGGCCGGCGGCACTTTTCTTTGCCGCCTTTATGGCGCTGGGGCCGGTTATTCTGTTGACGGTTGCGCTGGTGTGGATGGATTTTGCACTGTATCGAGGGGTGCGTGTCGTGTTGTGGGCCGGGAATGTTTACATGTTCCTGCTGGGGGTATGGTATACTTTTGTAGGCCTCTGGCTGTTGCGTCAGCCCTCAGCGGAGACTGCCTGATGGGAGCAATAGATTAATACTTCCATCATATGTAGATTTTACTCTCTGGCTCAGGAGGTCATAATGGCAAAAGCCCGGGTGCTGGTGATTGATGACGACAAAACCATCCTTGACATCCTTAAGCTGGCCCTTCAGAATGCCGGCTTTGAGGTATTGCCAGCCATTGATGGAAACATTGGCCTGAAAATCTTCAGAGAGCAAAAGCCTGAACTGGCTATTGTGGATATCGCCATGCCCGGTGTGGATGGTTATCAGGTGATCGAAGAGATCAAGAAGGCTTCGGAGGGCCAAACTGCCAAAGTCGTGATTCTCACGGCCCATGAGCAGAGTGTCATGCGGGCTTATGCGGACGAACTGGGCGTTGATCTCTACCTGACCAAGCCTATCACGCCTTCTCAGTTGATCGAGCATTTGAATGCCCTGCTGGGGAAGTAGTGCGTGCTTTCTTTCTCTGGCCGCCTGTCCCCCGTTCGAATCTTCTGCGGGGGGCTTTTTGGCATCCAGAAGATGGATGTAAAACGCAAAACAGCCTGTTGCCCGCAGTGGAAGGGAATCCCCATTGTCATCACAACCTGACTTTTACTTCCCCCTGCCGCCGCTTAACTTCTGGCAAGGCCTGCGGTACTGTCATGATCCGCGTCTGGTGTGGTATCACACCCGGCAGGTGGTCCGTGCAGAGAATCTAGTGATGGGCCTGACCGGCGCCCCCCGCGAGACTGTCCGCGAGGCCATGTACGAGGTCTGGCGCGATGAGGCCTTTCTGCGGGACTTTCTGGGCCGCCACAGGCAATTGACGAAACGTGAGCCGCGCGGTACTGATTTCATGTTCCTTTCGCTCACCGGCGGCAGTCCCTACTTCCACCCCGTGATGCTGTACACGCTTGTACGGGTAATGAAGCCTGCAGTTGTTGTGGAGACAGGCGGGACACCCGGCAACTCGTCGGCTTTCATTCTGCGGGCGCTGGATCGCAACCAGTACGGGGAACTGCATACGGTGGACTTGCCCCCAACCGGCACGCTGGGCGAGTACGACGGTGACGGCATCTGGATTCATGCCGGCCTGCCGGAGGGGCAGGGGTCGGGATGGGCTGTGCCTGAGTGGCTAAGGGGCCGTCATCACCAGCATCTGGGCGATGCCAAGATTCTGTTGCCGGGCGTTCTGGAGCAGGTCGGGCAGGTAGATATATTTATCCACGACAGCGACCACAGTTACGAACATATGGCATGGGAATTCGCCGCCGCATGGCCGGCTGTTGTTGCCGGCGGCAGTCTTCTTTCCGATGATATTCGTGCCAACACCGCCTTTGATGAGTTCGTCAGCCAACACCAACTGACTCCTCTGCGGGCGGGAGGGTTCGGCGCGGTGCGCAAGCCGGGCTGATCAGACGCTCTTTTCGGGCAGGGGCACGGCCAGCAGGTTGGCCGATTCGGGCAGGCCGTTTTGAGCAGGACTAGCTGGTCACAGTATTCGGCTACCGGCGAGGCATCCAAGCCGGCATATCTGATTCATCCTTTATCGGCTTGGGCGGTGTTACCGCGCCATGGTCAGGCGGCTCTTGCGCTGGTTTGGTTACCGGATAGGACCAATGGTATACTTTACACCCTAGCGCTGAACTCGCAAGCTTGTTCTTAAGAGAGCCGCCGGCATCCTGCACCAAAGCGAAATCGTCAGTGGAAAACTCTTCCTCATTACCTCCTGATCAGATCGCCCGCCGCGCCCTACGCGGCGGTATCTATGTCACCATTGCCCAATATGGCGCTTTTGGGATTGGCATCATCAAGGGGGCCATTCTGGCCCGTCTGGTCGCGCCGGAGATTTTCGGGGTTGTGGCGCTGGCCACGACGTGGGTTTCCTTCCTGAGCCTGCTCAGGATGGAGATGAAGGACGTCACCATCAGCTACCCGACCGACCATCCGGCCCGCTTTGCTACGCTGTATGGATTGGAGATCGCAACAACCATCCCTGGTGTGTTTCTGGCAGGCCTGCTCTATCTGATTGCGCCGGGCATCTGTTCAACGCTGTGCTGGTATGCGATTGCGGCCCTGATGGGGGTGAGGCTGGCGGTGGCCTTCACCTCACTGCCGCTCTATCTCTTACAGCGTGACATTCAACAGGGGATTCTTTCTCTTCTGAGTCTGCTGGGAGCTGTGCTGGCGCTGGCAGTTGCAGTCTGGCTGGCCTATTTCAACCATCCCCTGCTTGCCCTGCTGGCGGATGCCGCCATTCCAGTTGTAGTTTCTGGGCTGGGTTCGCTGGTGGTTGTCCGCCGCCGGCTCAGATGGGGGTGGGACGCTCAAGTGGCCCGCGACGTGATCGCGTTTGGCTTCACGCTGTGGACAAACGGACTGCTCGGCCTGATCACCTTCATGCTGGATAGCTGGCTGGTGGGCACACTGCGCGGAGACGAGGCCCTTGGCTTCTATTCTAAGGCCTACACGCTGGCTAAGATGCCAATGGACTTCTTTGCCAGCGCAATCGGGGCGCTGGCACTGGGGCTGTACTCGCAGAGTTATGCGGCAGGCCGTCAGGTGCTGGAACGTGCTTATACCCTGACAACATGGCTGTTGGCCCGTGTGGTGGCGCTGTCGAGTATTATGATGCTGGGGGCTGCTGAGGAGATCATCCGCATCTTGTTGGGGGTGAATTGGCTGTCCATTGCCCCGCTGGTGCGCCTGCTGGGTCTGTATATGATTGCGCGCCCCCTGTGGCAGAACAATGTCCAGCTCCTTATACCGGTCCGCCGCGAAAGGCTTGCCCGCCGCGTGACTGCCGTCATGGCAGTTATCCTGCTGGTTCTGGCGCCGGTAGCTGTCCTGAAGTGGGGGGCGGCAGGGGTCGCTGTAGCAATCAGCCTGATGATGTTTACCGGCATGATGCTGTCACAATGGTATGTCTCGCGCGAGCTTCAGGTTAACCTGCTCTCCCTCTATTTGTTGCCGGCTGGACTGTGCGTGGTTTTGACCCCGTCGCTGGTCTGGATTGGGTCAGTGATGGGGGGCGGGGCGGCTATCTCATTTCTTGCCAAAGGTGTTGGGAGTACAGTCTTGTTCGCTGTGATAATTGGCTTGTTGGAACAGGAGCGTGTTAAAGAGGTGTTCGGGCTTGTGATAGCCAACTTGGGATTTAAGCGGACTTAGGAATAACATAATAGGAGAGTCACATGCTCTCTTTATCGAAGTGTTGCTTCTTCATTTGAGACGATCGGAGGCGAAATGTGACCTTCTACGAATTATACGCTCGCTGGGCACGTTTCTTATATACCCGATCCCTTCCTTACCCTCTATTGTACGTCTTAGCAATGCTTCCCTTTCACTGGCGAAGCCAAAAGCAACTGGATGGTTTTTCAATGGAACTCGATCTGCGGGACCTGCTTCAGACCAATATCATGGTGAAGGGGGTTTGGGACCCAGAACTGTCACGTTGGCTTTCTTACCTTGCTTCTTCTGCACAGGTGATCGTGGATGTCGGATCCCACTGCGGCTACTTTTCATTGATCGCGCACCGTTTTGCGCCAGAGACTGCCTATGTCTACTCTTTTGAGCCGAATCCTCGCTTGCAAGCCCAATATATGAGGAATGTTGTGATCAATAAGTTTGATCGGATGCGGCTTGTCCCCATGGCTGTCAGTGATACACTTGGCACAACGACTCTTTATGTTCCCCAGATGATTCAACCGGGAGCAGGCAGTCTGTTTCGCACGTCTGGTCTAAGCCAGCGGATTGATACACAGACCGTTACACTAGATTCCTTCTGTGATGATATGGATATCCAGCGGGTAGATGTTGTCAAGATGGATATCGAGGGGGGTGAAGCGGCTGCGCTTGCCGGAATGCGCCAGGGGTTATCGGCAGGACGGTATAGCATTCTGGTAGTCGAGATGCATCCTATGCTTTTGGCATCCGACACAATCCGGTCTATTGAACACAATTTTCGCGAGATGGGCTATAACCTGTTCTACTTGAAAGACAAAGAGGCCCAACCTGTTCAAGGTGATATGTTGCTGACCTTTCACGGACAAGTGGTAGCTGTGCATGCGTCACAGTTGCCTGCTCTTCATTCTGAGGACGGCGGACGGTCACTATCACTTCCAGAGCCATTCAGTAGCCTTTTCGCCGGTTGAAGTGCCGTGGTGCACGTTAGGGACATGGAGATCGTGAGATGAGACGACTGCGTGACTGGCTAAGCACACGCATCTATATCTTCTTCAAAGTGTATCTGCTTAACTATGTGGTGGCATGGCTGCCATTCGTCCGCTTTCGGCTGTGGTATTACCGCCGGGTGATCGGGATGAGCATTGGTCCGGATTCCGTCTTGGGGATGGGGTGTTACTTTACCGGCGACCGCCTGCACGAGATCACTATCGGTCAGCACTGCTTTATTAACCGCATCTTCGCCGCTGTGACAGCTCCGCTGGTGCTGGGGGATCATGTGATGCTCAGCCATAACGTCAGCCTGTACACCACCGATCATGACCCGGATGACCCCGCCTTCAGCCGGCGCAACGCACCGATTATCATCGGCGATCGTGTCTGGATCGGCTCGCAGGCCATGATCTTGAAGGGGGTTACTATTGGGGAGGGGGCAGTGGTAGCCGCTGGTGCGGTGGTGACCAAAGATGTAGCCCCCTATACCATTGTGGGCGGGAATCCAGCCCGGCTGATCCGTGAGCGGCGGACGCGCGAGTTCACGTATTCCTCCTCGCTGGAGAACCTTCCGCCTTTCCACTAAGCGTAGTTTATTCCATCTGTGAGACGCAGGGGGCACACATGGTTCTGATAAGGCGCTTGGCGGCGCCGTTGATCAAACTGCTGGACTGGCTCGTTAGGAATTATTCCCGCGAGGGGTGGCTGCATCTGGGCCGTGATGACAAAATGGCTCTGATGCGTGTTGATCAGCGCAGTGTGGAGTATTTCTGGGTTACGCGTCTGCTGAGCCGTTCGGACAAAACACTGCTGGAGGTCGGTTGTTCGGGAAGCTGGTTTGGTATCTTTCTCTCGCGGCTGGGTTATGAGGTGTGGGGGATCGATCTGATTGATGAAGGCCGCACAGCCCAGAATTTTAAGTTTGTGCTGGAGGACGCACGGGTCGGTGAGAAACTGCCCGACAATTACTTTGATGTTGTTTTCTCAGTTTCTGTATTTGAGCATATTGGCTTGCGTCCTCATAAAGGTAGAACGATTGTCGAGGATGAAGAAGGTGACATCAGAGCGGCACGGGCAATGGCTCGGAAGGTCAAGCCGGGCGGCAAGCTTATCATGACCTCGCCGTATGGATCGGGCCGCATCTGGGAGGATCAATTTGCCCGCACTTACACCCGTGAGCGCCTTCAGCGCTTGATCGCCGCCTCTGGTCTGGAGTTCGTTGAGGCGGATTACTTCCAGTACAATCAGGATGATGTGTCCCGCGCCCTTGTCCTTGCCGATCCCGATGAAATGGATCGCACCGGCAACTACGGAAGTTATGGCTACGGGCTGGTCTGCCTTCATCTGCGTAAGCCGCCGGCGGCGGGATGATGGTCTGCGCTGTGACCTTATTGCCCGGTTTTGCGTACTATCTGTAGGGCAGGGCGGGTTGAACTTAGAGGTAGAGGAGGGGGTCATCATTCATGTTAGACTGGATCAGTTTTCTGATTATCGGACTGCTGGCGGGCGCCATTGCCGGACGCCTCGTGCAGGGGCGCGGTTTTGGGCTGATCGGCAATATCATTGTGGGCGTGATCGGTGCGCTTGTAGGCGGCTACTTGTTCAGCTTTCTGGGATTGCCGGCAGGACAGGGTTTCTTGGGGTCGCTCATCACCTCGACCGTAGGAGCAGTAGTCTTTCTGCTGGTGCTTAATCTGATCAAAGGGCGCTGATGCGCTATACTTACCTTACGCCCAAGCTGGCCGGGCGGTCGCGCCCCGGCATGGACCGGGGTGAGGAAAGTCCGCGCTCCGCAGAGCACGGTGCTGGCTAACAGCCAGGCGGGGTGACCCGACGGCATAGTGCAACAGAGAGGCAGATTGCCTGCTCGAAGAGCAGGCGAGGGTGAAACGGTGCGGTAAGAGCGCACCGGCGGCTCTGGTGACAGGGCCGGCCAGGCAAACCCCACCGGGAGCAAGGCCAAGCAGGGACGAGGTGTGGCTCGCACCGCTGAGTTCCGGGTAGGCTGCTTGAGGCGGGCGGTAACGTCCGTCCTAGATAGATGACCGCCGAGGGGCTGATGCCCTGGACAGAACGCGGCTTACAGGCTGGCTTGGGCGTAACTTGCCTTCCTGCCCGTACACGGTAAAATCTCCCCCGTTGGCGGGGCGCCCGCCATTATCCTGATGCTCTCTCCTGCCCTCTGGCTTCTGCTGGGTGCAGAGGAGTTGTGGTTGTGTTGAGG
>Ga0209101_1000724_pt1 | contig 26449 bp, 17 predicted proteins | sample ConPoolayeCmetaG_FD_185481 | JGI IMG/M metagenome (GOLD analysis project Ga0209101, IMG submission 185481) | Hot spring microbial mat communities from California, USA to study Microbial Dark Matter (Phase II) - Cone Pool mat layer C metaG... ...
AAATTAGACCATCTAGTACAACTATTACATTGTTCTGGTTTTTTCATAGTATTTCCGGTTGGGTGGGACCCGAAGATCCCATATTAATCAACCGCCTTTACTACTTTAGAACTGAAGTGTTTGAAGTACAAATTCCCTCTGCTTTTGATCAAACAATGTTGAATGGTAAGCAGATGAATTTTTATAGTATTCCTCGCTTTGAAAGTTTATCGGATTCTGAATTTTGTTCTCTTGGAATGTATCTTAAAGTATAATTTATTTCAGATAAATTTTCTTGAATTTTCTTTAGTAATGGAATCAAGTTTGGTTTTGTACACTTCCAAATCTTGTTTATCTGATTTACAACTAATTGCGAATCTCCATATATATCTATTTCTTTTATTCTTTGTTTTTTTATAATTTCGCTCAATTTTAATAGAGCTTCATACTCTGCTTCATTATTTGTTCCGCGACCTGTTACATCATTGAACTCAACTATTACGGTTCCATTATATAATATTCTTCCACCTATTCTTTTAATACCAGGATTTGGTTGTGCTGAACCATCAAAGAATGCTGTATATTTCATTAACCCCTCCTTTTAAAGATAACAAACATGTTCAGAATAGCAAATAGTTTCATGATCTTTTTTCTTAGTAATTTTATCTCTTATATCCATAATTAATTTACCAAGATGATTCAAACCCTCTATTGACTCACATTTTTCACATAAGCAATCTCCCCAATAATTATCATGCCAGTAATTTCCTTCTATAAGTTCCTGGTCTCCAGTCTCTAATAATTTCTTTTTAAATTCATCTTGCGTATATTTCTGAATAAGAAAATCTTTCATCAGACGCAATTTTATTTCTTTCCAACCAGGGCGCAATTTACATTTCCTTCCTAGTTTTTTAACAAGTCCGGCGTCTTTGGGTGTAAGATGTGCAATTTTTTTTCTAAACTGTTTGTCTAATGTTTTAGAAGCTACGTAAGCATGTTCAACTGTTGAATACCTAATACCCTCAAAAATAATAGTACAAGGGTAAAAATTACTTAAATAATCATATTCACCAACAAATCTGTAAATTTTCATTACATTAGGGACTCCTTCAAAAGTTTTTTGTAAGCATCAATTTTATGTGCATTTTTCACAATTTTTTCAAACCAATCTTCATCAATCTCATATTCACTTGAAAAATGATGCATAGTTAAATTGTTAAATTTACATGCAAGCTTTAATAAAGTCAAAGTGATCATTAACTCTCTACACTTAAATATTTCCATTGCTTCATTCATACTTGTTTTAAATACTTCGTCGTTTACTAGCATAACTGTGTTCCTTAATTGCTCAATAAAGTCATGCGTATAATGAATAACTTTATATTTTAAAAAATAACTTCCTGAATCATCGCCAACTCTATTTTTTATACCAACACATACAATATAATGATGAAAATACTTTTTATCTGCTTTAATTTTGAGAAGTTTAGTCACAATATACTATCTCCTTTAGAACAAAATTAAAATTTGAATTATGAAGGGAGTAGAAAATGTTTTCATCAAAACTTCCATACCCAGAATTCGATTCAGAAGGAAAACTTATCTGCCAAATTTGTGGAAAAAGTTTTTTAGTTTTAAGCCCAAAACATCTTATTAAACATAATATTACATTTGAAGATTATACTAAAAGATTTCCCAATGCACCAATTAGTAGTCAAGAATTTAATGCTAGAACAAAATTTGGAAAAAATAAAGATCTTTTTGTTGAGCAACAGAAAAAAGAATCTATTCCGCCAGAACCAGAAATTGAGGAATTAGATATAGAATTTATAATGAAAAAAGAACTAGAAACCAATCCAATAAAGGTAGCAAAAAATAGAATTCTAGATTATCTTAAAGTTCACTTTACTAATGTAAAGAGCGATTATCTTATTAGGCAGTTTGGTTCTGATAATAGATTGAAATTTGAGTTTATAACTGATTTTTGTGATCCTATCTTAAAAGTAGTTTTCCAATTTCCAGATACTTTCTGGCATAATAAAGATCTATTATTAGATCCTAATAAAAAATTGAAGTTGGAATCCTATGGTTGGAAAGTTTATGAGATTCCAACTAATAATCCGACTAATGAAATTATGGATAAAATAATTCTAAACTCAGAATAAAATTAGAACAAATAACTACAAAATTACTAATATATTTAGTAATTAGTTAACGATTAGTTACGGGGGAGCTGTTAGATGTCAGCTCCCCCTTCCCTCCATTTTTTTTTCAAAACAAAAATGGTAATATCATCTATTGGATATTAATATATATAGATGATATTCTCCTTATAACTCAAGATGTATTTTTTCGCTGCCAACCAATAAAAGAATCTAGAACAAAAATGTAGGAAGGTATGATTCGCTAACAATGTAGAAATATAGAGTATTAAAGCAAAGGAGATTTGTAATGTCACAATACCCAAATCAAGTTAGGACTGTTGATCCTTTTGCAACATATAATAGCGATACAGTCAATAAACTAACTAGAATGAAAACACATGGGGAAAATGTTTTAGAAAATTATATGTCTGCAAGAGGAACTGTAGTATATCCAGATGCTACTTCAATAATTATTAGCTCTGGAGTTGTATATAAAGATGATGTTAGAATTGAACTAACAGACAATACAATTGTAGATTTTGGCAACCAAGATTTTTATTTTAATTTTACTTCAGGATTTAATGAAGTTGGTTATTATTATGTTCTTTTAGAATATAGATATGAAAAATCAAGACCCGCTCCTAGATCAAAATTTGTAGTTCTAAAGCCAAGTCAACGAACAATACTTGAACATTCGTCTAATTGGGTATTTCTACATGCAGTTCAGGTAACAGGCCCGCCATTTCAAATAGTTTCAATAAGAGACTACGACCCAACTATTCCAAATAACAAAAGAAAGTATGCTAAAGTTTTTGTTGGTTCTGTAACGCAATTGCCTCCTTTTCAGGATGGAGACCAAACAAGAATAGTTTATGATTCAAATAGTGATAAATTTTGGTTTGGGTATAAGGATAGATGGGGAGAAAGTGGTGGTGGCGGAAGTACTGAATTAACAAATATTAATACTTCATTAGCAAATATTGGGGATGTGTGTAAAATTGATTCAACTGGATTTGCTGTAGCTACAGTTGCAACAGAATTAAATAATCAAGCTGACTTAATAGTTACGAGATTAGGAGTTACTGATGGGAGAGGAATTATCTCAGGAGTTGTAGAAGGGGTTCCTGTAGAAAGCGGAGTTCTAATTAGTGTTGGGGATATTATTTATTTATCAGCCACAGAAGCTGGAAAAGTAACAAATAAAAGAACTTCTCCTGTATTTCAAATTTTGGGTAGAGCTACTTCTGAAGGAAGTGAAACTACTCCTATCTCGATGATTTTTTCTCCTAAAGTAATGCTGACTGGTTCATTTGAAGGAACTATTACTAGTTGGCTCGCAAGTGGTGGTAGCCCACCATATTATCATGAAATTGATATTTCTAATTTAGATAGTACTGGTGCCGTTCTTTGCAATTTCTTTAATCATTTAACTCAAGAACTCATTGACCCACCAAAAGTAGCATATTTAGGGGATATTTTAAGAGTCTATAATAATAACAATACTGATATTATAGATTATATAGTATCTGGTATTAGTGGTGGAGCTGGACTTGGAACTGGAGGCGGCGGAGGAGGACCAGTTATAACAAACCATGCTTTGTTGAGTAATCTTTCTTTTGCAGCAAGTGGTCATACTGGTTTTACACCTAGTCCACATGGAAATTCGCATCACTCTGAATCTTATATTACATCGGCTGCAGTGAATTTTACTAACTTAAATGCAAATGGTTCTGTTGGTACAGGAGCATCCCAAGTAGCCTTTGGAAATCATACGCATCCGCAATTTTCTAATCCAGACATTCCTAGTGGTTCTCAAATTTTATTTTATTCAAATACAGCAATAACAGGTTATACTCTTGTATTAACATTAACAGATGACTCGTTAGTATATGTTGTGAAAGGAACTGGAGGAGGAGGCGGAACAATCCCTGGAGGGGCGCTACATCCAACTGGAACATGGAGTCAACCAGCACACCAACATTCAGTATCTGTACACCAGCACGATTTATCATCACATACACATATTATAACAGTTCCTTCCCATGCTCATACTTATAGCGGAACTACTGGAGGACCAAGTGAGTCTTTTGGTGTTGATGCTGGTGGATCAGGGGGTCCTAGAGCTTCAGCTGCTCACACTCATACTTATTCTGGGACAACTGCTGGTTCTGGAGATCTAGCAGGTACTAGTACTGGCCCTTCAATTAATGCAACTGGTCTTGGAGGCCCTTCAACAACTGGAGCGAATGCAACAGTTAGTTCTTGGCGCCCATATGGCTATTGCTTTACGCTGCAACAAAGAATCTAAGAGAGGAATTTTTAAATTATGGTAAAGAATAACGAACGAGGGAAATGCCCATTTAGAGAACTAAAAACATGTAGTGATAAGTGTGTTCTATACAGAAAAGGATTTAGATATAAAGAAATAAACGGAGAACCAATTCCATTTGAAGATTGTGCATTTAATATAATGGCTGATAATATTGAAGTTATGCATTCTAGAACAATAGCATTACAGCAAGAAATGGGGGAATCAAAAAACATATTAGCTTTAAAAACTTTAGTTGATGTCGGAGTAAATACACAACAAAACATGGAAACATTAAGAAGACATATAACAAAAATTTTATCTCCCCCTGAACCTGCTAAACAAATTAAAGGGTAAGAAAAACTTAGGAGCAATATAGACTATGTCAAAAACCTCAGACAGATTAGTATTTAAGTTTTTGAGGGAACTCAACTCGCGAGAAGTAAAAAATAGTTTTCAGTCATTAGCTTCGCTTTTAGAGTTTCTTGAAAACAAGGAAGATCCTGACCCTATTGAAATGCAAATAGTAGATGAGGCATATAATACGTTAGAACACCTTAAACTACTCGTAGGATTTCTTAGAAAGTATGCTTCTGAATCAGATGAAGTTTTAAAAGGTAGCAAACTACAAAAATTATACGATAATAACTCAGGGTCAGATGTACTATTCGACTAAAATAGAGTATAACTGTAAGGATATTATAACTAATGGCTGATAAAAAAATAACGCAACTAAACCCAATAGTTGTTGCAAGCAGTAGTTTTCTACTGCCTATAGTAGACACCACTGTTCCTGAAACCAAGAGAATTTCTTTTGGTAATATATTTGCGTCACCAGGGGCTATTGGTACATTAAATCCAAATACAGCTATTTTTACAAATCTTACTTTGTCTACTGGAGCAACAATTAATAAGTTTACTACTGATACTACTCTGTCTGGTAATAGTGATACAGCAGTTCCTACAGAAAAAGCTGTTAGAACTTATGTTGAGTCAAAAATACATGGAATGATTTTTAATCCTAGTGATTATAAATCTATAGTGTATATTGATACAACTGGTGGATTGGAGGTAGATAAAGATAATTTTTATTGGAATAATATTGAAAAGTCTTTGAATGTTAAAGGTAATCTTTCTGTAGGAGACGATGCACTACCGGTTGAATCAATAACAAAATCAAGTGGTTTATCAATAAGTAAATCTTTAAATGATCCTTCTTCAATACCATCTTATATTGGAATTACAAATAGTATAATTTCTGACAGTACTAGTGATGTTATTGGTAATTATACTTTTATAAATAGAGATTCTTCTAGTGGAGGAATGGTAGGCAGTTATTTTAGTAATAGCAAATAATTCTCCTTCATTTAACTCCACAATAGAAGCAAATAAAATCCATGTTCTAAATTATAACGGATCGCCAACAGATATTTTGGGTCAAGAAATTTCACTTTTACTTAATCCAAGCGATGTTCAAGGTTATGTAAATGGATTAAAAGTAAATGTGCAGCTATTACAAACAAATGTTTCATTAGATGTAGCAGGATTAGATTTAGATTTATCTTGTGGTTTAACACCTCCATTAACGAATATTTCTGGAAACGCATATGCTATAAAATTAAAAAGTATTCCACAGCAGTTTGTATCCGGAACTTCCTATGGATTATATATTGAAAATAATTCAATGGAATATGCGATTTTCGTTTCGGATTCAACTTCTAAAGTTAGATTTGAAGGATTTTTAGAAACAAATTCTTTAAAATCAAACTCAATAGTATTACAAACTGGGGCAACAATAAATGAGTTTTCTATAGATGGTACTTTATCTGGAAATTCTGATTTAGTCGTTCCTACAGAAAAAGCCGTAAAAACTTATGTTGATAACGCAATAGGATCAATAACAGTTACTGTAGATAAGATATATAAGGGATTAACAAGCGTACAAGCACTTGACGATACCGGATTTAGCGGAATTGTTTTTAAAACAAGAGATTATATTTTAGGAGATTCCACTGGAACAATAACCTCGACATTTAGATATAATGGATACTCATCATCAAATTTTACTAATCCTGGTAATATGATTGACGGAAGTTTATTAACTTATGCTACAGCTGGGCCTGTAGCTGGGGTATATACTCAAATAAATAATAGTAATACTGTATCTGATTCTACTGCGGTAGGAACAATAATAAAAGTTGAATTGAGAGTCTACGCAAATACAGGTGTAGGAATAGGCGAAATGATTTTATACCCTTTATTTGGTGGTAGTAATTACGGCAATTCTATTGATTTTTATGGAACTAATGGTTGGTCTCCATACTTTGATATCACTAATGATCCTCAATCTCCTTTGGACTGGACTTGGCAAGATCTAAAAAATCTCTCGGTTCAAGTCGAAGTAAAAGTTAACTCCCCTGGAGGGGATTCAACTAATATTGTTAGAATTCGCCAGATAGAATTAAAAGTTACTTACGCTAATCAAAGTTTAATCGAAGGTAGTAAAGAGATTGCAAATTTTGATAAACAAGGTTTAATTCTTGAATATGGAGTTAGAATAAATAAGTTTTCTTCTGACGGGACATTAGTTGAGAATTCAAACTCTACGGTTCCAACCGAGAGAGCAATAAAGACTTACGTTGATAATGCAATTAGTGCATTAGATTTATTAAAAGTCAGAGTTGTTAGTTATGATTCCACAGCAACCGCGGGGGAAGCTATTATAGTTGATGCTACTAGTGATATTGTAGTTCATGTTGTACCAAAAATGGATGGAAAATATGTTATTAAAAATGCTAGCAATTATAAAGTAACAATCATTCCTACTTTTGGTACTATTGATAAACAATCGTTATATATTTTAGATGTACCAATGAAGTCGGTAACTATTTTAAGTAATGGAGCAAGTTTATTTATTGTCTAATTGTTAGTAGTCACAATTTAGCATTATTTATGGAACAAATATATAATGAAATATTTCTAACTATTAATTGAAATATTTAGGGGGTAAACTAATATGACATTCGATCCAAGATGGTTAAATCAAATTCCGCTATACTCAATGAATGGCGGAGATATAAACTCATTAGTTTCACTTACTGGAAGTACTGGCCTTGACGTTGCAGAATGGAACCAAAGTGTTGCATTAGCAAATATTGCTATTAGTGGAGGTCAAGCTCTATCTACTGCTAAGTTAAGAAGTGGTAATCTACTTGTTGCTTATGCTGACACTAACTATAAAGTAGCGGTTGTTAACCCAGCAGGGTCTGTTGTTGTTTCCGCTGTAACAATCGCACCAGCAGCAAGTGGAAACTACCTAAAGGCAGCAACTCTTGCAAATGGAAATGTTGTTATTGCTTTCTATGAAGTAGCAACGCCAAGAATAAGATTCATAATTTATGACGAAAGATTAAATGTAATCAAAAATTCTACTGTGGTTGCGGGTACTGGCGGATTTACTAGATTTTCTGTAACTTCTCTAGCAGATGGTAACTTCGTTATTGGTTATGCTAATGGTTCGTCAAAAAATGCTTTCCAAATTTTTGACCAAGATGGCGATGTGGTAAGAACTGAAGTAATTGTTAGTACTACAAATGTTGATCGAAATGAAGTTGTTGGTTTACAAAATGGTAATTTCATGGTGTTTGTCACCAACTCAACTTCTGCTTGGTATTATATTTATGATCGTCAAGGAATTCAAGTACTAGGAGCTACATCATTAGGGTCTATTGGAACTCTTGTAGATTACCCAACTACATTACTTTCAAATGGTCACGTTGTTTATGCGTATAATAACAGTAATAATCTTGGAATTGGTATTATTGATTCTAATGGTAATGAAACAGTCACATCTACAATTATTGCAACTACTGCAAAGGCTGGAGGATCTCTATTTGCATTACCAAACAATATGTTTGGGTTTGCTTACAAAAATACCTCAGGAACAGCAGCATATTTTCAAATTAGAGATAGTTTGAATGCAAGTGTTAAAGCTGAAACTGCATTTGGAGGAAGTTGGACTTCCTTAACATCATTAACAACTGGTGTATTTAGTAGTGGAGAGTTCTTGTTCTTGGCTGTTGACACAGATGTCAAGAGAACAATTTGGGCAGGATCAAAAGCAAAATTTTCTAATGATCTACAAATTCTAGGGGACTTTTCTTTAGCCTCAGGAATTGCAGTTAATGAAATTTCAAACTCGCCACTAACATCGAGTACCACAACACTACCAACAGCTTACGCAGTTAAACTATATGTTGATCAGCAAACTGGCAATGTTCCACGAAATTATATTACAGAAGGTGATTCTAAAGTAGAAGTACAAGATTCAACATCAGAATTGACACAATATGTTACATTTGTTTTGAATGGTGCAGAAGTATCAAGAATGGAAGATACTGGAACAGCAAAGGTAATTACGTTAGGGCCATCTGGTGATACAAGAGCTGTTATTGATACAGGGCAAGATATAATCAAGTTATATCCAAATAACTTAGAGATTGCATCTTTCAGTGCTAATCTACAAAAAATTGGTACTTCAGCCTCGGTGGAAGTTGTACAAGATGCACAAACAATTAGTTTCTTAATTGATAATACAAGTCACGGAAACTTTACATCTCTTGGATTTAAATTAAATGATGGAATATTTGTAAACGAATTTTCAGATGATGTAAGTTTAGGTGGATATAATGGAGCATTGGGTTCAAATGAAAAAGTACCAACACAAAAGGCTGTTAGGTCATATATCGACGAAATTAATAATTTAACTCAAGAACCAACAGGATTTCCTGCGGTAAGTAGAAATACAAGCGTAATTACATTTGGGCAAGATGCAACAAATGAATTTAAGATTTCCCCAACCAGCGGTAGTTATGTTATTTTCTTAAAAGGGCAAAGATATGTTATTAATTCTGCTAAAACTATTCAAATTTCAGACGTTGAAGGGATACATTTTATTTATTTTAATAGTTCTGGAGTTCTTTCTGAAACAACTACATTTAGTTATGACTTAATTTTTAATTTTGCATATGTTGCAGCAGTTTATTGGGACGCTACAAATAAGAGAGCCATTTATGTTGGTGATGAAAGACATGGCGTTACAATGGATGGTAGAACTCATATTAATCTTCATGAAAGCCAAGGTACAGTATATATTTCTGGTTTAGGTATTGGAGACATTGTGCCCGATGGAACTGGCTCAACAAATGTTGAAGCACAGCTATCAGTTTCTAGCGGAGTCATTTTGGATGAAGATTTATTTCATAATATTAATGCTCTGACTGCTCCTGCTCAAATTCCAATGTTTTATAGAAGTGGAGCTGGTAACGGGGTTTGGAGAAAACAAGATGCAACAAATTTTCCATTAATTAATGCTGGTTCTGGTAGAGTTGCATGGAACAAATACATTGGAGGAAGTTGGCAATTAAGCGAAGCAACAAATAACAGTTTTGTTTTAGTGCATATTTTTGCAACTAATGATCTGTATCAAGAAGTTATTGGTATAGTTGGTCAAAACGAATATTTAACAATTGCAGATGCCCGAGAGGGTGCAGCAAATGAATTGAATACTCTAGTTCTAGCTGGTTTACCATTTCAAGAATTTGTAGCTATCGGTACAGTTATTTTTCAAACATCCGATTCATTTTCAAATGATCCAAAAGCTGTCATTAGAACAACTGATCTTGGTGCAAATTATGTTGACTGGAGATTTTCAAAGGTTTCGTCAGTTCCTGGCACAATTACAGACCACGGAGCTTTATCTGGTTTAGGGGATGATGATCATTTTCAATATGCTAGAACTGATGGAACAAGACCAATTACAGGTCTTCAGTTCTTCCAATCTGGAATAACTTTATCAGGTGGAAGTTTAACACTTCCAACAGGAGCTTCAGTTAACAATATTTCGACAAATACTTTGTTAGGAACATCAAATACAACTCTTGTAACACAAAATGCGGTTAAGACATACGTTGACACACAAATTGCAAATCTAAATCCTGATAAGATTTGGGCAGGAAATTCTAAGGTTGAAGTTATTGATGATAGTACTAATACTGGCTATGTTCAAATCGTAACTGATGGAGTTCAAGTTGCCTATTTTGATTCTCTAGCAACAACTCAAAGAATTGGTAAAGCAACAGAATCAAGATTGTTAGTAGCGGATAATACTGTTAAGGTATATGCAGGAGCAACTCCAGTTGAAGTTGGTTATTTCGGTGGTGATAAAGTTGTTATCGGAGATGTAAATAGGGTTTATTTCAGGAGTGATTTAGATAATAATGAGTTATTCCTTAGTACTAGTATAGGACAAAAAGGTAGTGTCAAATCTGATAGAGTTTGGTTTGGCGATAATGGGACTAATGCAGGAATTGATATTAATACAGGAGATAAAACTACTAAAATTTATGCAGGCGATGCGCCAGATCTAGTAAAAATTTTATTAGATTCTACCTCAGCATCAATGTTTATTAATGCAGATGATACCGTATTTTATGCAACAGCAGATACATTTGGTGTTGGAAATCCTAATGCTTCTGCTGGAGCAGCTTGGATTCTTGGAAATACTGCAGGAATAAAAGTTATAGATGTCAGCTCAACTAATCAAATTGCTCTATTTGATTCAACTGGTCTACAACTAGCGACTGGCGTAAAAATTAATAAATTTTCAGACGATAATACACTAGGCGAGACTACGCCATCTAATAATATTGTTCCAACACAAGCAGCAGTTAAGACATATGTTGATACACAAATTGGAAATCAAGCAAATAGAATCTGGGAAGGCAATTCAGAAGTTAGAGTAACTGATACAGGTACTGGATCAATTGTAACTAAAGCTGATAACACAGATGTTCAATCATTAACACTAAATACACAAAGAGTTGGACAAGCTACAAGTTCAAGAGTCGAACTAGTTGTTTCGCCAAATCCTACAGCTACTATTTATGCTGGTGCAAACAATGTTTTTGAGGCTTCAAACACCTCAGTTGTTGTTGGTCATTCAACAGATACAAGAATAACTTTAAATCAATCTTCAGATATCGTTACTTTTTATGCTGGCAATACAAATGTTGCTGAATTGTCGTTGACAACTTTGAGAATTGGTCAAGTAGCAGATTCAAGACTAGTATTAGATACTATTAATGATTATGCCAATCTATATGCAGGAGCAACTCAAATTATTGACGGAGCAACCAATACCCAAATATTCGGTGTTGCTGGTGATTCGCGTCTATTTTTAGACCAAGCAAATAACTATGCTGATCTATATGCTGGAACAAATAGAATTGTTAGAGGCGAATCTAATCTACAAGTGTTTGGTGTTTCTGGAGATTCAAGATTAGAAACTGATCAAACAAATGATACAATTGATCTATATGCAGGTAATGTTAAAGTTATAAATAGTACAACAAACGTTTTGACGCTTGGGAAATCTGGAGATACTTATATTACTTTAAACCAACAAGATGATCTAATCAACACATATACTGGCAATGTTCTTCAAATGCAAGTCGAGAATAGTGGAGTAAGCATTGAAGGTGATCTAACAGTTAGAGGTAATCTATCAATTGATGGAACTGCATTCATTGTATTTAATGAAGAAGTAAGTACTCAAGATAATATTATTACAGTAAACTATGGTGATCCAGGACCGGGTGTTACAAGAGGAATCGCAGGTCTTGAAGTTGACCGAGGTTCACTACAAAAGTATCAATTTATTTTCCAAGAAACAACAGATACATTTAGAGTTGGCGAAGTTGGACAAACACAAGCTGTTGCTACTAGAGAAGATGATCCAGATGGGTATAAGGTTCCTTGGTGGGATGACGATTATAGAATGTTTAAAACTCTTGGTAGCGAATATATTAAAATTGACCAAACATCAAACAATATTTTATTTGTAACTGGTTTAACACAAAGAGCAAAAATTGATAGCGAAGGTTTAACACTACAACTGGGTACATCAGTTAACGAATTTTCAACAGATGGTACTCTGTTTGGTAATTCAGACGATGCAGTACCAACTGAAAAAGCAGTTAAAACTTATGTAGATACACAAATTGGTGGGCAAGCAAACATTATTTTCCAAAATAATAGTAAAGTTGAAGTACTTGACGATGGTACAAATGCTGGTGCAATTTTTGTTTGGGCAGATGCGCAACCAGTAGCAACATTTATGCAAACATACCAAAATATTGGAATTCCTATAAATCATCTTGTACTTCAAAATGATGATATAAATTCGTTGTATGATTCTAAATTAGATACTGGTGGTTTTGGTATTGTTGCTCATAACGAATCAGGAAATAATTATGTACGAGTTGGTTCTTCTGCAGGTACTAATGGTCTAACATATTTCTATGATGAAACAGTTCCTGGATCAAATTATATAAATGTTACATTACAAAATGCATCACTAGTCGATGTTGTTCCGTTGTTAATTACACCAAGTTCTCAAAGATTAGGACCGGCAACTGGTGGAACACAACTTTCTGTAGGCGGTAACACTGTATCACTTGGTAGACCGGATTCAACGTATTATATGTCAATGAACCCTGCTGAAACTTCATTTACTATTGCAGATACTGTCGTTTTAACTGTAAATGATAGCTTCCAAAGACTAGGGAAACCACAAAGTGCTGGAAGAGTTATAACTTCTGAGAACTCTGTTGAAGTTTATGATAAAAATGCGGCAAGAAACGTTTATATTACAACAACAGAACAACATTTTGGTAAAGATGTAGGAACTATTATTAAATTAAATCAAACTACAAAAACTACTACATTATACGCGGATGAAACAACTATAGTTTCAACATTTGCCCAAACATCTCAAACAATTGGTGTTTCTGGGGATTCAAGAATTGTTGTTAACCAGGCAGCAGATACAGTTAATATTTATGCTGGTGCAAAAAATCTAGTTTCATTAGCTACAACCTCAGCAACATTTGGTAATGGGGATGAATCTAGATTAACAGTTACACCAACACAAGCAACTTTATATGCAGGAACTACAGAAGTAGTATCAGCAATAGCAACAAGTCAAACATTTGGTGTTTCGTCAGATTCAAGATTATATTTAGATCAACAAAATGATCTAGCTGATCTATATGCAGGAGAGACTCAAATTATTGACGGCGCTCCAACAACTCAAATATTTGGTGTTTCTGGAGATTCAAGATTAGTATTAGATCAAACTGCAAATACAGCAAAACTATATGCAGGATCAACATTAGTGTTTGATGGTGGAACAAATGTAGTAACAATTGGTACTGCAACAGATACAAATATTACTATCGATCAAACTGGTAGTATTATATTTGAAGCAAACAACACAAAATATGCAACAATTAATACTTCTGGTCTGACACTACAAACTGGAGCATCTATAGTTGAGTTCTCAACCGATGGAACATTAATAGATAACTCAGATACAGCAGTACCAACAGAAAAAGCTGTTAAGACTTATGTAGATACAGAAATTAATGATCTAAGACAAGAGTTAGATCTAATCAATGTAAGAAATGTTTATGCAGATACAACAGCTTCAACTGGAGATGTAATACTCGTAGATACAACTGCTGGAGATGTTACTATTCAACTATTAGAATCAACAGATGGTAAGATTATTATCAAGAAGAAGACAACAGATAGTAATAAGGTTTATATTACAACTACTCCTGGTTTGATTGATGGTCAGTCACAAATAATTATTGATACTGGTTATCAAGCTTACACATTTGTTTGTGACGGTATTAACTTCTTCATTATCTAATCTTATCAAAACTGAATTGTGGAGAAGCTTCGAAGTTCTGGAGCTTCTCCACATTTCTCAACTAATTTTTTTAACAAAATAAGAGGCTTCCTGATATGACTTTTGATCCAAAATGGATACGAAAAGATCTTGTTATAAAACGAGATGGTACTAATACTCTTACAGGGGACTGGAATATTGGCGACGACAAGAAAATTATTCTTGACGCACTACAAATGCAAGATGAAGACGGTTTTAAGATAGTTGATACTACAAATGTTTCTGTATTTACTATAACAAATTCCGGAGTTACTAGTTTAAAATATGGAACTGGAGTTAATGAATTTTCTACAGATGGAACATTATCTGGAAATTCAGATTTAGCTATTCCCACTGAAAAAGCAGTTAAAACTTATGTAGATTTACATGGAACTTCTGGTACATCAGGTTCATCAGGAAGTTCAGGTTCAAGTGGTTCATCAGGAAGTTCAGGTACATCAGGAACATCTGGTAAAGGCGTTACAGCAGGATCGTTACAATTAACTAATGGGGACACAACTGCGGTTATTATTTTTAGTGAACCACAAGATTCTGCAACATATCAAGTTACTGGTACTATTACAAATGATTTAGATACAAATCCATCAATTTATGTATGGACAGTAATCGAGAAAAGTACTACAGGGTTTACTATTTTATTATCAAGTGCAATTGATTCCAATAATTATGTTTTTGAATGGATCATAGCTGATGTTAGCGCCGCAGTATCTGGCAGCTCAGGTACATCAGGTTCTAGCGGTTCATCAGGAAGTTCTGGTACAAGCGGATCATCCGGTACGAGTGGTAGTTCAGGAACTAGTGGTTCAAGTGGTAGCTCAGGCTCATCAGGAACAAGCGGTTCATCTGGCACATCAGGTAATCCAATTGCAGCTGGCGCGTTATATAGATTCAATAACCAAATCTCAGAAGGCGATCCTGGAGATGGTTATTTCAGAATGAATAATTCGTCGTGGGAGTTCGTAACGGAACTCTATATAGATGACCTAACACAAGGCGACGATGATATTTCAAATTGGATCTCAAGTTGGGGTGATGTTATAAATCCTAATAAAGGTACATTAACAATAAGAAGAAACACCTCAACATCAATATATGGTATATTCGCAGTAACAGCAGTTAGTGATGAAATAGGGTATTGGAAGGTTTCCGTCGTTAATATTGTTGCTGGAGATAACCCGACTGATGGCCAATATTTCTACTTTGATTTTGCTAGATCAGGAAGTAATGGTACATCTGGTAGTTCTGGTACATCTGGAAGTTCAGGTTCAAGTGGTTCATCAGGAACTTCTGGAAGTTCAGGTTCAAGTGGTTCATCAGGATCAAGTGGAAGTAGCGGAACATCTGGAACAAGTGGTAGCAGTGGCTTTTCTGGAACATCAGGTACCAGTGGTACGTCTGGTTCGAGTGGAAGCAGCGGAACATCAGGGTCAAGTGGTACATCTGGTTCAAGTGGAACATCGGGAGAATCTGGTACATCTGGTAGTTCAGGAACAAGTGGTTCATCAGGAACTTCTGGTAGTTCAGGAACATCTGGTTCTAGCGGAACATCTGGTACAAGCGGAAGTAGCGGAACATCTGGTACAAGCGGAAGTAGCGGATCATCCGGTACGAGTGGTAGTTCAGGAACATCTGGTACAAGCGGAACATCTGGTACTTCAGGAACAAGTACAACTCTTCAAGAGGTAATGAATTATTTAGGAACATTCACATTTGAACCAACTGGTATCTTTGATAGAACTGAATCTACTTTGGTTTGGGATGATACTACTTCGCAAAGTTTATCAATTCAACCAACTGGAGCAACATTTACATATTTAATTAAAGGTGTTGAACATGAAGTTGGTACAAAAACTTATATATTTTCAACTCCTCCAACTGAAGGGATGTGGTTTTTCTATTTAGATAACGATGAAAATATTAACGCGACAAATACATTTAATGTTTCTTTGCTAAAGAATTATGCATTTGTTGCTAATGGTTATTGGGATAGTTCAAGTAATATATGGATAATTAAAGCTGACGAACGTCACGGCGTAACAATGGACTGGGCAACACATTATTACTTACATTCAACATTTGGATCAAGATATGGTTCAGGTATGGCCATATTAGATCTTGCCACTGAAAATAGTAATAATGATAATCCACCAACTTCTGATAGGCAGAATCAGTTTATCATTCAGGAAGGTTCATTCTTTGATGAAGATATTTTACATACTATCCCACAACAAGGAGTTAGTTCACCATTTGTTGCAGCAGAAGTTCCATTATTCTATTTAGATGGAACAGATTGGAGAAAGAGACCAGCATCCTTCTTATTAACTTATGGTACAACAGGCCAAAGAGTCAATTATAACCAAATTATAAATGGTTTAGGAAGCCAAACTCAAGTTTCAGCAAATAACTATTTTGTATTAGCACACATCTTTGCTGTTCCTGATCCAAGCATGCCTTATATTGCTATTCAGGGACAAAAAGAATATTCAACAAGAACAGCTGCTAGAGATGCAGCTATTGATGAAATTAATAGTATTTATACATTAGGGTTGCCATCAGCAGAATTTACACCAATTGCAACATTTATTTATCAAACTAATGATAGTTGGGATGCATATGGCAATGTTAAAATGGTTTCAGCTTCAGGAGATGCTGAAAACTCATATATTGATTGGAGAGGACTAGTAACAAGCAGAGTATCTGCTTCATCATCATTAGCTGGTACATCAGGAACATCAGGATCTAGCGGTACATCTGGAAGTTCAGGCACATCTGGAACAAGTGGTACATCAGGTAGTTCAGGAACAAGTGGTTCATCAGGAACGTCTGGAAGTAGTGGCTCTAGCGGTTCATCAGGAACTAGTGGAAGTTCTGGTAGTTCAGGCACATCTGGAATTCAAGGCCCATCTGGTACTTCTGGCACTAGTGGTTCCTCTGGTACTAGCGGTTCATCTGGCGAATCAGGAACAAGTGGTACATCTGGATCATCAGGATCATCAGGAACATCCGGATCTTCTGGTACTTCTGGAAGTAGTGGAACTTCAGGAACTTCTGGTTCTAGTGGAACTTCTGGTATTGATGGAACAAGTGGATCTTCTGGTACTTCAGGAACATCTGGTTCTTCTGGAACTAGCGGAAGTTCTGGTAGTAGCGGAACATCTGGAACATCCCCAAATCAATTGAGTGAGCTTGGGGATGTCTCAATTACAAATGTCAAAAATTTGGATGTAATTCAATATGATTCAACAACTGGAACTTGGATAAATGTTGACGGGTCAACAATTGGTGGCGCACAAAATTTAATAATAGAACAAGATTCAAAAGTTGAAGTTATAGATACAGGATCAAATGGAAAAGTTGAATGTACACTAAATGGAAATCTATTTTTAGATTTAAATTCAGATGGTATGTCTTTTACAAATTTAGGTGTTAGAATAAATGAATTTTCTAGCGATTCTGGATTATCTGATAACTCAAATTCAGCTGTTCCAACTGAGCGTGCAACAAAGATTTACATTGATACAAATTTAGAAGCACAATTTTATGAAAGATTACTAGATAGTTCAATTTATTTAAATGCAGCATTTGATACATTTAGAGTAACAACTGATGTTGATACTGCTAATACAACAATGATTCATTCAGTTGCAAATCACATGTATTCAGCATCAGGAGCTGGTGAAGTATTAAGATCAAAAAATCTTTATGATTCAAATGCTGGTATGTCGGCTATTACACAAGCTGTTCTTTATGTCGATTATAGCGATACAACTTCAGGGCACACATTCCAATTGTCAGCAAATGGTGGTACGAATTGGGAAACAGTAACACCAAATAAAGTTCACTATTTTACAAATACTGGTTTAGATTTAAGAATTAAAATAATATCTGCAGCTGCTGATGATTTTAGAAGTTATGGAGTATTATATAATCCCGATTTTACACAACCTGCAGCACTAACAAGATGGTCAACGATTACTTCAGACTATTCAGCGCAAAATGGAGATAGATTATTAGTTAAAACATCTGGAGGTGCAATTACTATTACATTGCCTGGATCCCCCACTACAGGAGACGAGATTAAGATTGTCGATGCATCAGTTAACTTTGGTACAAATAACTGCACGTTAGCAAGAAACAATAATAAAATTGAAGGAATTGAAGATGATTTTGTATTAGATACTAATCGTGCGGATGTAACTCTTGTTTATGTTGATTCGACTATAGGATGGAGAGTAATAAATGGCAACTAAATATTCTGAACAAATACAAAAAACTTTTGTTGATAATAATCCATTTGGTAGAAAGAACTTTCTTATAAATGGTAATATGGATATTTGGCAAAGAGGAGATTCTTTTACTTCTGTTTCTTCTTCTTATTGTGCAGATAGATTTTACTTTTCTGTTCCTTATTCAAATGCAAGAGCAACACTAACTAGATCTTCAGATGTTCCTAGTGTGGTTCAAGTAGGTCAAAAATTAAATTATTCAATTAAGATTAATGTAGTTGTTACAAATATTAATGTAGAATCTAGTCATTTAGCACATATAGTTCAAAAAATTGAAGGATTTTATAGTAAACCTTTAATTGGTAATGTTGCAACTTTTTCTTTTTGGGTTAAAAGTAATAAAACTGGTACTTATTGTGTATCAGTTAGATATGGTAGTGATGAATATTCATATGTAAGTGAGTTCACTATTAATTCATCTAACACTTGGGAAAAGAAAGTTATAACTTTACAACTTCCAGATGCATCTATTGGTTCATGGGATTTTACTAATGGAACTGGACTGAAAATTGGTATATGTTTAATGTGTGGAAGTTCGCATCAAACTACACCTGGTTCTTGGAATGCTGGAAATAATTTTGGAACTTCTAACCAAGTAAATTTATTTGATAGCTCATCTAATGTCTTTTATACTACTGGTTGGCAATTAGAGATTGGAAGTGTCTCTTCCCCTTTAGAATTTAGACCAATTGCACAAGAATTGATATTATGCCAAAGATATTATGAAACAGGAAGTACTGCGTATATTCCTTGTGTTATGACTATTCCTACTGGTGGTTATGTTACAATACCAATGAAAGTTCAAAAAAGAGCTTTTGCTAGTAGTGGAGTAATAACTATAATATCATCAAAGTTATGTTTATCAGGAGGGACCTGGTATGATACAACAAGTACTGTCTTAAGTGGTAATGATAAAGTACTAATCTTTACATACTATGACACAAATCATACATATACGGTTGGAGGTTCTTATCTATCAAATGGTCTCTGGTCTGTTGATGTTGAAATATAGTTTTGAAATGGAGATTAATTATGGCACTTTTAAGTGTTTCTAATACAGGTGGTAGAAAAAACTTTATTATTAACGGTGATTTTGTAGTGTGGCAGCGTGGAACATCTTTTGCTGTCTCTAATAATAGTGTATATACAGCAGATAGGTGGCAATACACTGGTTCTCACAATGCTAACTGTTCAGTCAATGCTGTTGCATATAATTCTATTCTGGGAAATCGCTGGCAATCTTTTGTGTTGGGATTAACAGTTTCAGTAGCTGATAATTCTTTAGCTTCAAATTCACATTGCGGAATGATTTACAAAATGGAAGGATATGATTTTAGATCTTTAGTAAACCAAGTTATTACTCTATCATTTTGGGTTAAATCTAGTATTACCGGAACTTTTTCTGTTAGTTTTAGATCGCCTTCAGGAGATAGATCTTATGTTGCTACATACACAATTAATTCTGCTAATACATGGGAGAAAAAGGTTATAACTTTTACTATGCATAATTGTTCAACAGGCACATGGGCTTTTGATCATAACGCAGGTTTGAGTATTTATTTTACTCTAGCAGCAGGTTCTGGATACATAACCACAAATACAAATCAATGGGTCAACGGTAACTATCTTGCAGGAACAAATCAAGTAAACCTTCTAGGGTCTACTTCTAGTAATATTTATTTTGCTCAAGTTCAATTAGAACTAGGTTCTTCAGCTACTTCGTTTGAACACATAGATTTTTGCGATTTATTCAATAAATGCCAAAGATATTATGAAACAGGAAATACTGCACATTTTCCTTGTGTTATGATTACAACTAATGCTGGATATATTACAGTACCAATGCAAGTTCAAAAAAGAATTAGCCTTGCTTCTGGTGGTACTATAACTTTAAATTCTCCCATGATTTATAACTCCGGATGGTATAGTATTGATACTCCCACCTTGAATGGCAATGAAAAAAATCTTATTTTTACAGTTGTAGATTTGAACCATACGTATATCGTTGGCGGGTCTTACTTAACTGCTGGAATTTGGACTGCTGATGCAGAACTATAAAACTGGAGGGTAATCTTAAATGCCAGCTATTTCAAGAAATGGTAAATTTTTAACTAAGACTAAAACACAAGCTGATATTGGAGGTGTGCCCTCAGTTCGCTTATATGAAAAGCAAACTGGTTCACAGGGTTCTAGTTTATATACTGTATTTACATTATCTGGTTCATATGTTCCTGGTTCTAATACATTAGTAGTATATGTTAATGGGCAAAAAGCTGAAAGGGTTATAAGTAACCCAACTAACTCAACTCAATATGTAGAAACAAATTCAAAAACAGTTACATTTGGTTCTTCATTACAACCTACAGATATCATTGAATTTGCGATCTATGGATCATATAATGTAAGTAATCGCGAATGGAATACTAATACTTATGAAACTACATTAACTGAAGCCACTGATAATGTAACATTACCGTTTACACCAGATGAAGGAATGATTTCAATATATATTGATGGAGTTAGACAATTATCTGAAGCATATTCGGTTTCAGGAACCTCTGTAACATTTTATGAAGTATTGCCAGTTGGAACCAAACTATTATTTGTAAGTCCTAATACAGATGATATTCCATTAACAAATGCAGATACTTTAGATGGATATCATGCAAACGAATTAATAGGAAGAAAAAATTTATTTATCAATGGTGCATTTGATGTTTGGCAAAGAGGAAGCTCATTTTCAAATTTAACATCAGCCACTTATGGTCCAGATAGATTTTTTTATGGTGCATCAAGCGATGGTTCTATAAATATAACCAGAAATACTGATGTTCCATCTGTTTCTCAAGCTAAAATGAAATTAAATTACTCTGTGCAGTTAGCTGTAAATACAGCAGATACAAGTATAGGTAGTTCACAATATTCTACCTTTTCACAAATAATTGAAGGTTATGATATTAAAAACATATTGGGGAAATATATAACTATATCATTTTGGATTAAAAGTAATAAAACTGGAACTTATTGCTTTAGATTATCTAATTCTGGTGGCAATTTGTCTTATGTAAGCGAGTTCACTATTAATTCAGCTAACACCTGGGAAAAGAAAATAATTACTATTCAAGTTCCAGAAAATCCATCGGGAACTTGGAATTATACTAATGGAGTTGGATTACGATGTGGTTGGACTTTAGCTGCAGGAAGTTCATTTCATACTACAGCTAACTCGTGGAACACAGGAAATTTCTTGTCAACTTCAAATCAGGTTAATTTCTTAGATAACTCTACTAATCTCTTAAGAATAGCACAAGCTCAATTGGAAGTTGGGCAAAAAGCAACAGAATTTGAATACAGACCATTTATGCAGGAACTTAAGTTATGTCAAAGATATTATGAAAAGTCTTACGCTTTAGAAACAGGCCCAGGATCTGTTACTAGTGCAGGCGCAGTATATGGTATTAGAGGAAATGGAGCAGGAGTGGGTTATGTATCTTATAAAGTATCAAAACGAGATGCGGCTGTAGTAACAGTTTATAGTACACAAACAGGTGCTTCCGGAAACGTTAGAAATTTAAATACTTCTACTGACCAGGCATCATCAACATTTAGTAATTCAGAATATGGTTTTAATGTTTATCCTGTTAGTGCAAGTATAAATGATGTTTTTGCTTTTCAATGGACTGCAAGTGCAGAACTTTGATTTAGGGATTAAAGTATGGTACTTTTAATTTTTTTAATATAGATGGCAGCCACCCAATTATAAATGGAGATTAGATAATGTCTTTAACCACTGTTCATAAAACTATTATACAATCTCCTTATCGAAAGAATATTTTCATTAATGGAAATATGGAAATATACCAAAGAAGATTTAGTATTGAGCAAACTGGCACTTCAAATTATTTTGTCGCAGATAGATGGTTAATATCTGTAAATTTCGATGGAACAATAAACAGCGGCAGAAGTACAAACGTACCTCCTGGTCAAGGTTTTTTATATTCTTATCAATTTAATATAGCTACTGCTGATACCTCTTTGTCATCTGGGCAATCTATAATTCTACGGTACTACATGGAAGGTTACGATTATAATTCTATAAAAGAAAAAAGATGCACTTTAAGCTTTTGGGCTTATACTAATAAACCAGGTATCTATTCTGCTGCATTCAGAAGCGCAGACTGGTCATATACTTATCAAATGCCATTTACATTGCAAGCATCATCATGGACAAAAGTAATATTGCCAGTAACTTTTAATTCCCCAGGAGGAACTTTTGACTCTGGAAATGGAATTGGAACTATATTCGAAATAGTTCTTGCATCAGGAAGTTCTAATATTGGCAGTAATGCATTTGTTTGGGTTAATGAAACAAAACCAGCTGCAGTTGGTCAGGTCAATTTTGCTGACACAATAGGAAATGATTTTTATTTAACAGGTATTCAATTAGAAGTTGGTGATTCAGCTACAGATTATGAATTTAGAAGTAAAACAGAAGAAATTACCTTATGCCAAAGGTATTACGAAAAAAGTTATCCATTAGAAACTGTACCGGGAACATATCCTTTTTACGGAGGAATGAGTTGGAGATATCATGTTTTAACTGGAGGTACTACAACTATTGCAGGGCAAAATGTAAGATTTAGTTCTGAAAAAAGAGCAACTCCCACTATAACAGTTTATTCCCCACATACCGGAGCGCCTGGTACATATCATAATTTTGGGATAGGATCTTCATATTCAGCAAGTGTTGTTGCTAATCCTCATGGTTTTTATTGGTTTTCGTCAAATACTTATACAGCAACCAGTACAAGAAGCTGTGGTATTCATTGGGTAGCAAATGCAGAGCTTGGAGGATATTGATGAGTTTAACTAAGGTTAATAACAAATTAATTCAGTATTCTTCAAAAAAGAATTTCATTATAAATGGAGATATGAAAATTTGGCAACGAGGTACTTCACTAACAGGATTAACAGGAAATACTGGAATTAGATATTTAGCAGATAGATTTTTTGTAAGCGCAAATACTGATGCGGTTATCACATACAATAAGTCAGGAACTCCTCCGGTTGGATTTACTACTCCATTGGCTTGCTTATTTTCAACTCCCGATACGTCTGTTGAAGCGGGGCAATGGATTTTAATAGGCTACTATGTTGAAGGATATGATTATAACTATTTAAAAAACCAACAATGTGTTTTAAGTTTTTGGTGCTGGACTTCAATAGAGGGAACTTATTCAGTAGCTTTTAAAGATAGTGCGTCAACATATAGTTATGTCGCTCCCTATTTTGCCCCAAAGCAATCATGGACTAAAGTAAAAATACCTATAAAATTTAATTCGCCAGGTGGTACATTTAGTACAACTAACGGAGTTGGTTTAATTATTTATTGGATGTTAGCCTGCGGAACTACTTATCAAACAAACACTTTAAATCAATGGATTATAGGTAATGTTTCTGCTCCGCCAAATATTGCGAATGCAGCTGCTTTAACTAATGGTGGGTATTATTTAACAGGGGTTCAATTAGAAATAGGTAATGAAGCTACAGAGTTTGAATTTAAAACACAAGAAGAAGAATTAAGATTGTGTCAAAGGTATTACGAAAAAAGCTATCAACAAGCAGCAGCGCCAGGTGCAACAAACGATGCGCCTGGAATGATGTGGGATTATTTAGCAGTGGATGCAGCATCTACTGTAGCTGCATTTGGAAGTTATCAAAATTTCAGAGTTGAAAAAAGAACGACCCCCACAATTACATTTTATTCTCCTATTACAGGAACAGCTGGTAAAGCTCACCTATGGACAACTAGTACTGATTATGACGTTACCACTTTCAATTTAAATAGTAAAGGATTTTACTGGGCATCTGCTCATGAATCCTTGACGATTCATAGTTTTGGTGTTCATTGGGTTGCTACTTGTGAACTCGGAGGGGCATAAATGGCCTTAACAAAAATACAAAATACTGTTTTACAAAATCCTTATAGAAGAAATTTAATTATAAACGGCGCGATGCAAATATGGCAAAGAGGAACCGAACTTTCAGGAATAACAGGTACTACATCTAATTTTCTACCAGATAGATTTAGTTTACAAACTGGATCGTTAACAGGAACACTTGGTTATAGACAATTAGGCATCCCACCAGCTGGAACTCCATTTACTCATTCTCCATTACAAGTTTATTGTTCTGCAACTGGAACAGCTCAATGGGTAGCAATATTCTATTCTGTTGAAGGGTATGATTTTAACTATATTAAAGGTAAAAGTTGTGTATTAAGTTTTTGGGCTTGGACTAATAATCCTGGAACTTATTATGTTGCATTTAGGGGAACAGGGAACAACTATTCGTATGTAGTTCCTTATACGATGCCTAATTCTGTATGGACGTACGTTGTGATACCAATAACATTTCCTTCATCTGGAGTAACATTTGGATCAACTAATAATCGTGGTGTAAACATATGCTGGAACTTGCAGACACCAACATCTGGATTTACAACTACAACATTTAATCAATGGATTACGGGCAATTATATAACAGGTCCTAATCAGGCTAATATCTTATCAGTTATCAATAATGCCTTTTATATGATTGGGGTTCAGTTAGAAGTTGGGTCTCAGCCAACACCGTTTGAAATGAGAACATTGAATAAAGAAGTAACCCTGTGTAGAAGATATTATGAAAAAAGTTATAGTTTAAGTGTAGTTCCCGGAACTATAACAGCATCAGGAGCAATATTAGAATATCTAACAGTTTTTGGTGCAGCTACTATAGGTACTGGAGGATGTAACGTTAAATTTGAAGTTGAAAAATGTTATAATCCTACAGTTACTATATATTCTGCGGGAACTGGTGCCTTAGGAAAAGTCCATAGTTTTACAAATTTTATGGATTATGATATAGGAACATTAACAGTTTCTTCAACTGGATTTTATTGGGCTGCAACAGTGAACACAAATAATACTATAAGTATATCTTGTAATTGGACTGCAGAATGTGAGATTCTATAAGGAGTTTTAAAAATGGCAAAATATAAACTAACCTCATTTGGAGTTCAAAATACTGAAACTAAAAGTTTTATTCCTAATGATGACTCAAATTATGACTGGTTAGAATATCAACGATGGTTAGCTGATTCGACAGCAAATATACCAGATCCAGAATTTACTGAGCAGGAATTACAAGATAAAGCTTGGGCATCATTAAGAAATGAAAGAAATAGACTTTTATATAGAACTGATTTCATGGTTTTACCTGATGTTTTTTCAAAATATTCTTCTCAAGAGCAAACAGATATAATAACTTACAGGCAAGCTTTAAGGGATTTGCCTGGTAATACATCTGATCCTACAAATCCAGTATGGCCAGAAAAACCACAAGTAGTAATTGATGCAGGAATCTAATTTAAAAATTTTTTAGAACAAATAATAAATGTATTTTTTACCCTCGTCCTATCTCCCAATAGATAGGTGGTCAGGCGACGGAGGATACCCACCATGGCAAAGTTTCGTAATGGAAACTTGGTTCTCACCAACACACAGTCAATTATTCACGGCGTAACCACAATCGTGGATAATACTAGAAAAGCTTCTTTTAATAAAATTCAACTAGATATTGGAAGTTTAATAGACGAATTTTCAACTGACGGCACTATGGCTGGGAATTCTGATACTGCATTACCTACTGAAAAAGCTGTCGTTACATACGTTACATCTCAACTATCATCATATTCAACTAACAAGATTTATCAGGGGGATTCAAAGGTAGAAGTAACAGATACTGGCAGCAATGGAAACGTTATTGTTGTGACCGATAATTCAGAAACTGCGCGCTTTAATTCAAGTGGTTTGTTAGTTACTCTTCCTACACAAACGGCTAAATTTGAAGTTTATGGCGGTAACCCAACAAGGGG
>Ga0209101_1000725_pt1 | contig 26434 bp, 19 predicted proteins | sample ConPoolayeCmetaG_FD_185481 | JGI IMG/M metagenome (GOLD analysis project Ga0209101, IMG submission 185481) | Hot spring microbial mat communities from California, USA to study Microbial Dark Matter (Phase II) - Cone Pool mat layer C metaG... ...
TCCAACCGCTTCGCTGCCGATGGCCATCAGGTGACCGTCGCCGTCACCGATGCGCTGGACTTTGAGCTGCTTTGGGACCCCAGCCGGCGCCGCGTGACCCAGCCGGCGACGGAAGATCACGGGGTGCGCACCCTGCGCTTCCCCCTGCACCACCTGCCCGCGCCGGGCCTGGCTTACCCGGCCTGGCGACGCACGCTCTGGCTCCTCTCCCACCTGCGACCGGTCCCGGTCGCCCTGCTGGCTTACCTCTCACGCTTCACCCCCTGGGTGCCGGGCCTCTGGCGCTGGCTGGAGCAGACGCGCGACGAGTTCGACATCGTGGGCGGCATGAATATCTGCTTCGAGCCGCTCCTCGAAGCCGGCCTGCGCTTCGCGCGCCGGCGGGGCATTCCCTTCGTGATCTACCCCCTCACCCACCTCGGCGCCGGCCCGGCCCCCGGTCGGGATGCGCTCAGCCGCTTCTATACCATGCGCCATCAGATCGCGCTCGTCCGGGCCGCCGATGCCGTCGTCGCCCAGACCCCCACTGAGAAAAGCTTCTACGAAGGACACGGCGTACCGGCAGAACGCACCCTGGTGGTCGGGCCAGGCGTGCACCCCCCCGATCTGGAAGGAGGTGCCGGCAGACGTTTCCGCTCTCGCCACAACATAGAAGGCCCACTGGTCACTTCCATCTCCTCTATGACCTACGATAAGGGCACGATGCACCTGGTCGAAGCTGTGCGCCGACTGTGGAACGCTGAGCGTTCGGTGAACCTGGTGCTGGCGGGCTCGCCAATGACCCCTTTCCGCCAGTATGTGGCAGGCCTGCCTCACTCAGCCCGCCTGCGTGTCAACGTCATTGAACGCATCAAAGAGGAAGACAAACGGGACCTCCTGGCCGCTACCGACGTCTTTGCCCTGCCCTCACGTACCGATTCGTTCGGCATCGCGTATCTGGAAGCCTGGCTCTACGGCAAACCGGTGATCGGTGCACGTACCTGGGGCGTGACCGATGTCATAGAGGACGGCAGGGATGGACTGCTGGTGCCATTCGGCGATGTTGACGCGCTGGCACAGGCGATCTCCTGGTTGCTCGACCATCCCCAGGAACGGGCGGAGATGGGCCTCAGAGGGCAGCGCAAGGTGTACCGCTACCACACCTGGGAACGCAAGTATGCTATGGTGAAGGAATTGTACCTTAGCCTGGTAGGGAATCGCTGACCATGCACCTGGTCATCAATGCCTCAGAGATCGGGCGGCGGCGTGGAGGGAACGAATCATATCTGCTGGGTCTTATCTGGGGACTGGCGGCACTGCCCCGACAGCCCCACGTGAGCCTCCTTACCTGTCGGTGGGACTCCATGCCTCCTGTTCCTCCATCCTTTACCCGTGTGAATCTGGGAACCTACCGCCGCCTGAACTTCTTCCTCTGGCAACAAACGCTGGCGTTGTACCGCCTGAGGGCCGACTGGTATCTTTCCAACTTCTTCCTGCCCCCTCTCTTGCCGTGTAAGGGCATCGTGGTGGTGCATGACCTGTCTTTTTGCGCGCACCCCGAATACTTCCCCACGTTTGTAGCCTGGTACATGCGGCGTCTGACCGGCATGGCCGTGCGCCAGGCCCACCTGATCGTGACCGTCTCTGAATTCTCCCGGCGCGAACTGCTGCGCTTCTACCGGCTGGACCAGGGGAAAGTGGTGAGCATTCACAACGGCGTTGGGGCCGAGTTCAGGCCCGCCAGCGATGACGCAACCGCCGCTGCAGACCAGGCCACCATCGCACGCTACGGAGTCACCCCCCCTTATATCCTTGCGGTGGGCAACATCCACCCGCGCAAAAACCTGGCCCGCCTCCTCGATGCTTACCTGCTTCTACGCGAACGCCGGCCAGAGACGCCGCAACTGGTCTGGGCGGGTATGGAACGTTGGGGCAGCAGCACACTGCTCAAACGCGCCCGTGCTGCCGGCGTCGTGCCCACGGGTTTCGTTGCCCAGAGCGACCTGCCGGCTCTCTACCGTCAGGCAAGCATGCTGGTCTACCCATCTCTGTATGAGGGCTTTGGCCTGCCGCCTGTGGAGGCGATGGCCAGTGGGACGCCGGTCATCACGAGCAATACCACCAGCCTGCCCGAAGTCGTGGGGGATGCCGCGCTCCTGGTGGACCCGACAGACACCACTGCTATAGCATACGCGATGGAGCAGTTGCTCGATGATGACGCCTTACGCAACCACCTGCGTCAGGCCGGACTGGAACGGGCAGCGAAGTTTACATGGCAACGTACGGCACACTGCCTGCTTGAACAGTTGAGGTGAGGACAAAATGGACACGAGGATTATCGCAGCGATTCAGGCGCACGCCAGAGAGGGAAAGCTCTCCTGTGCAGAAGCTTTCCGCATTGCCGGGGAACTGGGCGTGAACCCCCGGGCTGTGGGCGCAGCCGCCGACACTTTGAATGTGCGGCTCACCCGCTGTCAGTTGGGGCTGTTCGGCTATGGTGAGCAGAAGAGCATTGTGACGCCGGCTGCCGAGGTTTCCGAGGAACTGGAGCAGGCCATCCGGGAGGGATTGATTCTGGAGCGGCTACCCTGCACCGTCGCCTGGGCTATCGCGGCCCGCTTTGGCCTGCCCAGGCTGCATATAGCCAACGCTGCCGAAAGGCTGGGCATCCGTATCGGGCAGTGTCAACTTGGCGCTTTTTGAACTTGCGTATGCGGGCAGCGTGTGGTAGAATCAGGGTGCAAGTGCCCCCGTAGCTCAGCAGGACAGAGCACCGGCCTCCGGAGCCGGTGGCCCGCGTTCGAGTCGCGGCGGGGGTATTGGCCGGGCGGCCGGACTCCACGAAAAGAAGCGGTAGAACTTCCGAGCTTCCGCAAGCCAGCGCTTTCCCAGGCACGCTGGTCAGCATTGCACTGAATCAACCACCTCCACCCCAGCATCGGCAATGACACTTTTGGGCTGACAGGATACTTCCTGCCAAACCGAAGGTGTCAGTGACTAAGGCCTATCCAAAAAACCGTACAAGCGGCATCCCTATGCCGCTTATGCCGACGCATAGGTATGCGTAACTACAGAGGTGACTGTCACCGGGCATTTGCGGTTGTATAACTAACCTGCCCCGACTGCCCGGTGTCTGGCCCATACTCCGCAGACCGACTATCAGCGCGGAAAGAGCAGGACCAATATCAGCGCTGAGATCGCCGGCACAGTCAGATTATCTATGCCCCACGGGGAAATTGCCTCAACTACGGTCGCGCAGAAGGCAGTGAGCGCCGCCACGACGACAGCTCTGTCAATAGCAACAGGTGGCACAGCCAGCACCAGGAGCGGGACGAGTGCGTTAATCCACCCGGCAATGAACATCACCAGCGAGCCTTCTAATGAGCGCCTGCTCCCGCAGACAGTATAGTAATGCCTGCCTGCACGCCGCCCCACCACGGCGGCCAGCGCATCCCCCCATGTCATCGGCATCAGGGCTGCCACCAGCAGGTGCGGGCGGCCCCACAGCAGCCAGATCAAAGCTGCGAAAGAGATGGGGAAATAGACCGTGCCAAAACGACCCTTTTCCCCTGTTTCCATAGCCTTGAACAAACCCACCCGGTAGGACATGGCGTTGATGACCACGAAGGCCAGCGGTGGGATGATGGCTGCCCCACGCTGTCTGAACAGCAACACCGTCCCATACGCCCACATACCGACCGCGATGTGGACGAATTTGCGCGTAAAGTCCACCGCGTAGCCACGCCACCTGCGCAAAGCCTCGGCTGCGCCCAGGGCAAGGAAGACGTAGACGAAAGAGAGAACAATAGCGAGGAGATCGTTCATTATTGACTTCCGGGTTTCAGCAAGGCAGTGATGTATCCCTTCAGCACTGCGTCGGGGTCGCCCGGAGCAGATTGTGCACCACCGATAATCGTGGGCCGGCGTGGGTAGAATCTGATGCCACCTTCTTCGAACTTGAAGTCGGCCGCCACCCAGCCGCTGCCACGCAACCACACGATCCCCACACTACCCTGTACGGCCTTCCACTGTTGGCGAACGAGCAGGTAGCTGCCGGCCTGTGCGTCCGTTATAACAAGGCGATCCTCCTGCATCGGGAGGGCAAAGTAGTAGTTCGCCCTGTTGAACTCGATCTTCGGACTGGGATGATAAACGTTCTCACCTATCAGGATGCGCCCATCATTCTGGACGTAACCGCGCAGCTCCTTATCCCTGGAAAATGGGGTCTCACGGCTGTCCCATTTCCACACGTCGAAAGCCGCCTGCCAGGGCTGCTTCAGGCGGCTCTTAAGTATACGCTCGATGCGCTCCTCGATAGTGCTACGGGTTTCGTTACACAATCTGACCTTTGCACCATAGTTTATGGTGGCCCAGTATTCACGCGCTCTCCCCAAAAGCTGCGCAGCCTCCTGGTACCAGCTCAGGGCATCGGTAAAACCTGTCGGCTGTAGCTCACTCAGCAGGCCCAGGGCGTAAGCAGCCACAGCTTCATTGTGCCGCTGGACGGGCGCCGCCTGCTGGCGGAAGAGCTGGTACGCTATCGCACAACGCTCTATGGCCTCTCCCAGCTCCCCCACTTCGCAGTAGAAGTCGGCCAGGTGGATGAGCGCCAGTGCTTCCCCCATATGATCGCCGGTCTCTTTGCAGATGGCTATCACGTCCTGCGCGCAAAGCCGGGCATGATTCCACCTTTGCTCTCGCATGGCAGAGCGGCAGTACTCAAGCAGACGCCGGACAAGCGGCGAGGATTGCTCGACGTATGCCAGTGCAGGGGGCGCGGATGCAGGTGGTATGCCGATCATCTCCTTGTTTCAACCAGATAACGCCCTAACTCTGCCGCGGTGTCCTCGGAGGGACGCCCTGTCCCGAGCACCATTTTTTCCAGCTCGTTGATAGTGCGCATTATCTCTGGTGGCAGGAAGAAGCGCTTAAATGGGTCATAGGCCATCCAGCGCAGCGTCTCGATAAATTGCATGGCGAGCAGGTAAGGGGACGCTGCCTCCGGTGAAGTGGCAAGAGGACGGAGTGCCTCCACAAGGGTGAGCACCATCTCTGCCTGTGCCTGCACCTGAGCAGCATTCAGGCGAGCCAGCTCGGCCTCCCCTTCCGCTTCTCCCTCCAGCCTTCTGCGTTCCCACTCGGCATTCCAGGCCTCGACCCACTGGGTGTAGATTTTCTTGTCTTTCAGATCAATCCTGCCCAGATCAACGTCGAGGATCCGCACTCCCACGGGGTTGCCCACCGGAAAAGCGGCTTCCAGCTTCTGTCTCAACTGCTCGCGAATCTCCTCACGAGGATGCTTCTGGCCTGGCCCTGGCGGTCGAATCAACCAGTCCAGGCGGTAACCGGCGATAATGTTGCGCAGAATACCCTCCACATCCCCGATAACCACCCGCCCCGTCCACTTTCTGAGCTGCTCCTTGTGATCCGGCTGCTTGATACGCACCCATATGCTGGTAGCCGCCCTGAGCACCGCCTCCTCCGTGTAGGGCAGCGGTTTGCCTATCCCGGTCTGCTCCAACCGCGCAGCGATCGCCACATCGTCAGGCAACTCCACCTCAGCGTCGGAGGGGGTCTTGATGCGCACATTCCCGGCCTCATCAATATAGCGATCGTCAATCTTGAAGGTAACATCGGCCTCGCAGGCAACGGGAATCCCATCCCTGGTCATCGCCTCTACAATGTACACCCAGTGCTGAGGACGCAGGTCTATGGTCTCCCAGACGCGCTCGAATGCTTCGAGGAATCCGAAGTACGGTCCGCCGATCACCCGCGCCAGACGTCCCCCTTTTTCGGTCACCACCGCGCTGTCATTATAAACGATCAGGAACCCGCGTCCGCCCACCCGGTCGTAAAGCGTGCCTCCACCCACGGTGATCTGCCCCCCTTTGACGATCATAATCGGCCTTAGCGAGTCCATGCCGAACACATTATTCTGCAGGAACTTGTGTGCCTCACTGAGATCCTTTGTGTCGTAGAGGGTGTGGATAAAGCGGGAGGCCACCCAGGGGATCGCGACCAGTGCTGCCAGAGTGGGCAGGAGGTTCCAGATAGTGCCCGGGAGCAGGCGCAATGCTCCCCACAGATAGAATCCGACCAGCACTCCTATGGGCAGCCTGCCTTCCGGCAGCTCTACGAGAGCACGATCCGGTGCCCTCATTTGGCGCCGGTGAACCTCTGCCACAAAACTGCACGCCACCAGGAGCAGGATCACCACCAGAAAAAGTAGCTGGCGGTAAAAGTTCTGGTTCAGAAGCCTCAGTCGCATCATCTCACTCTCCGGGAGAAGTCTCAGCCTGAGTGGTACTTTCGCTGCCCTGAGTATGGCCCGCTGCCCGGAGCGCCTCCCTCAATACCTGATCCGTGTCCTGAGGAAGGAGGCGACGCAGTGTGGGTCTGTTGGCCAGCTCTTCCAACACGGTAATAAAGTAGTAGGCGATGCCATCCATATTGAGATTCTGCATCTGCTCCAGCCGTTTTCCGATCGCCAGAACCAGGTCAATCTGAGCCTGAGCACGGGCACGCTCCACAAGTTGCAGGCGTCTGGATTGGCCATCGGCCAGTTGAAGCATAATCCTGCGTGTCCATCCGCTCTGCCAGGTCCTGATCCGCCGCTCTATCACACCCGGGTCAACCGGCATCAGGTTGCTTATGCCGCCACCCACGCGCTGGATACCATACGCGGGCAGGATCTGGTCCAACCGCTCACGCAGTTCTGCAACGATCTTAAGGCGAGGTATCGAGGTTGATTCATCCTGCAGCTCAAATGGGGCATACAGCTCGTCGAAGCTGTAGCGGGAGATGATGTCGCGCACAATGCGCTCGCCGAAAAGCTCGGGCAGATCGTACCATCGTAGCTCTTTCATACTCTCTGGCGACTGGGATACATCGGTGTGGTACGTCTGATCCGCGCAGATGGCTTTGAATGCGTCACTGGCACGGTAAGGAAAGCCCCTACCCACCACTGGTTGCTCACTACCCGCGCCGATCTTAAACGGCAGAAAGGTAACGACCCTTACAGCGATCCCGTCTCTAGTGATAGCCTCCACAGGAAAGGCGCGCAGTTGTGTCCTCAGATCGAGCACATGGGTTGGGCTTTCGGCGGCGTAGGTGAAGACTATGCCCGGCCCTTTGGCCCCTTTAGCTCTGAGGCCGGTGGAGATAGCCACCGCGTGGTCGCAGCCGGTCAGCACGATGCCCGGCCCGGCCATAAAACTGCCGAACAGGTCTCCACCCAGCCTTTTGACCAGCCTTTCCTTATCCGGCAGCCAGGTGCGCGAGTCCTCGGTGCGCTCGGTGATCTTTTCGTCTATGACCACGTAGTAGGGGAAGTTTGTACCGAGAAGGAAGCTCAACAGCGAACGCAGGGCCATGCGACGCCGATAAAGCCACTCTTTGCGCGCCTCTCGATTCTGGGGGTAGCGCAGCAGGGCCAGGAAGTCCTTCAGCTCATCCGCCAGAGTGGGGATGCTGCCAGGCGCACGGCCGGTGCGCTTTCCCCGGTAGAGCGTCTGTTCGGGAAACGGCAGGAGAAAACCGGCCACAAAGAAAAGCCCCCCTCCGGCCACCAGAAGCGCGGGCAGGGTAACGGTCAGCAGCCCGACCCAGCCGGCCCGCCAGCCCAGCAGCGCTGTCCACCATACGTAGAGCCAGGCGAGGTAGATTATCCACCAGCGGAATTGTTTGTTAGACGGCTCGAGGAACTTCAAGGAGAGATAGAAGAGAGAAAAGCCAAAGAGAGCCGCTACCAGGAAGATGAGTAACAGGCTGGAGAATTTAAGCGCCAGGAGCAGGTAGATGACGCCGCTGAGGATCCCTGCCTGCACCCATGTGCCTGCCACTGTGGACACATCGCGCCCGGTGAACATGGCCAGCTTGATATAGGCGGCTACGGCCGCAGCACCCCCGACGATTACAAGGAGTATGATCAGCGCATCCTTCAGGATTTGCACGCTAACACACCTCGCTTTCGGCTGCGTGTGGGAGCAGGTATTTTCGCATTGTGGCAAAAGCCGCACCGTGGAGCGGTCTTTCCAGGCTGCTGGCAGGCTAGAAAGCCTGCCCCACGTGTCACTTTTGCCATCATGCGTATTTTCATTATATGTCAGAATTGTCCACAATGCAAAAAGGCTAAAGCAGCCGTTTCCCGGCGATGGCTTCCTGTGCCAGGGCGATAAATTCCGCCACAGACATACTGCCAGGCACCCGGCCATCACGCAGCCGCAGATTAACCTGTCCGGCGACCATCTCCTTATCGCCGATAACAAGCATGTAGGGGATTTTCTCCAACTGCGCGTCGCGTATCTTGGCCTGCATGCGCTCATCGGACTCGTCAATTTCCACGCGCAGCCCGGCTGCCTTGAGTTGCGCGGCCACAGCGCGGGCGTATTCGATGTGGCGGTCGGCGATAGGGATCAGACGCACCTGCACCGGAGATAACCAGACCGGGAAGGCGCCGGCATAGTGCTCCACCAGCACGCCGAAGAAACGCTCCAGGCTCCCAAGCAGTGCCCGGTGCACCATGTATGGGCGGTGCTCTTTTCCATCCTCGCCTATATATGTCATATCGAACCTGCCCGGCACGTTGAAATCGAACTGGATCGTCGTGCACTGCCACAGGCGATTGAGCGCATCTCTGATCTTGATGTCAATCTTGGGCCCGTAGAACACCGCCTCGCCTTCCATCCGCTCATAAGACAGGTTGCGCGCCTGGAGTGCCTTGACCAGCGACGCTTCGGCCTGCTCCCACATCTCATCAGAGCCGGCATACTTTTCCGGCCGCCTGGGATCACGCACGCTGAGTTCGATCTTGAACTCCTCAAACCCAAAGCCACGCAACAGATTCAGACTGAAGTCCAGCACGCGCAGAATCTCATCGTCAATCTGCTCCGGCGTACAGATGATATGCGCGTCGTCCTGAGTAAAGCCACGCACGCGCAGGAGTCCGTGCAGCGTGCCACTGCGCTCGAAGCGGTAGACGGTGCCCAATTCTGCCCAGCGCAGAGGTAGCTCACGATAGGAGCGCAGCTTAGATTTGTAAATCATCACGTGGAACGGGCAGTTCATCGGCTTGATATAGTAATCCTGCCCTTCGATATCCATCGGTGCGTACATACCGTCCTTGTAAAAGTTGAGGTGGCCTGAGGTCTCCCACAACAATGCCCGCCCGATGTGGGGCGTAAAGACGATTTCGTAACCACCCTCGTAGTGCAGCCTGCGCCAGTAATCCTCGATGATGACACGCATACGCCCGGCCTTGGGATGCCAGAGCACCAGACCGGCGCCGACTTCCTCATGAAAGCTGATCAGGTCCAGTTCCCTGATGAGCCGGCGGTGGTCGCGCTTCTCGATTTCCTCCAGCCAGGTCAGGTACTCTTCGAGCTGAGCCCTGGTCTCCCAGGCTGTGCCGTAGATACGTTGGAGCATCGGGCGACGCTCATCGCCACGCCAGTAGGCGCCGGCGACATTGAGGAGCTTGATGGCCTCAGGGTTGATTTCGCGCGTATTCACCACATGCGGCCCACGGCACAGGTCCACGAATGGGCCGCTCTGGTAGATTGAGAGTTTGGGCGCTTCGGTAAGCGGATTGCCGTCCTCATCCACCCCGCCAGCGAGAATGCCATCAATGAGCTCGATCTTGTATGGCTGGTCGGCGAAGATACGGCGCGCCTCCTCCTCCGAGACCTCGCGGTAGACAAAATCGTGTCCCTCGGCAATGATCTCGCGCATGCGCGCTTCGATCTCGGCCAGGTCATCCGGCGTCAGTGGGCGGGGCAGGTCGAAATCGTAGTAGAAGCCGTTTTCGATAGCCGGACCAATGGCGAGTTTGGCGGTGGGGAACTTCTCCAATACGGCCTGAGCCATCACATGCGAGGCAGAATGACGCAACCGTTGCAGATGCTCTCTTTGGTACTCGTTTTGTTCACTCATTGCCTTTCCTCCTGCTGATATGAAAAAACCCCCACGCCCTGGGGCGCGGGGGTCGTATCCCACGTGGTTCCACCCAAGTTCCACAGCCGTTAAGACTGTGGCGCTCCTGGCTGTAACGGGCCTGCCCGCAGCTCCATACTCTCACCAGTGTATGATTACCGGCGATTTGAGGAGCCGGCTCCCGGGTGGTTTTCCTGCCCGTGAGGTCAAGCGGGCTTGCAGCCACGGCCCACTCTCTCTGGGACCGCCTCGGGCAGTACTCGTCCCGGTCAACGCACAAGGTTGTGAATTTGGTAACTGCCTGTCCCATACCCGCCGGAGCACATCCTGGCAGGTTCAGGACACTCTGCCGGTATACCACACGAGTTATGAATCTTGCTCGATAACCTGGCGCCGGATTCTATCCAACCCACGCCGCGCGGTCAGCCCGCGTCGCGCATCGCAGGCAGTTACGAAATCTACAGATATTATAGCCTGTTTGTACCACCTGTCAATCGGTTTATCCACGGTACTTTCCACTGGCGTCCGACCCGCGAATGCAGAACAGGGTGTCCGTGTACTTCATACCTGGCCGGCGGGGGCGACATTCACCTGACGGATGGTTGTTGGGCAAGCCCGTCTGGCATTTTTCGCTCCGCTGTATATAGCTCCTGCTTTGGATTCTGGCCTTTTTGTGTTATTATTGTGGCACATATGTCAGTGACAATGGGTTCTCGGGCAGGCTTTCAGCACCGGGATGAGGAGGTGACATGAAACTGCTGATCCGTTGGGCAATCACCAGTCTGGCCCTTTTCGTGGCTGCATGGCTGCTACCGGGGATTGATGTGGATTCGGATGGATGGGTGGTATACGCGGTGATGGCTGTGATCCTTGGGCTGGTCAATGCCACCGTGCGCCCGTTGCTCAAACTCTTGACGTGCCCGCTGATACTGCTCACACTTGGGCTATTCACGCTTGTGATCAATGGCCTGACGCTATGGCTGGCCTCTGCCATCGCCGTGCACTGGTTACACATCGGATTCTACATCCGGGACTTCTGGTCCGCTTTCCTGGGTGCGCTCATCGTCAGCATTGTGACTGTGGTCTTATCAGCCATGCTCAATGAGGATAAGAACGAAAAAAGGAGGCGCTGATGGCCGACCATCACACTTTACGCAGGCAAAACGGGATTATCGCCGGTGTATGCGGGGGCCTTGGGGCTTTTTTCGGACTGAATCCCTGGTGGTTTCGCTTGCTGTTCCTGGTACTGCTTCTGCCGGGTGGGTTGCCGGGATTCATTCCTTACGTGGTTCTCTGGATCGTGATCCCTCGCAAAAGGTAGCTTCGGGTTACAGCGTAGAAACAATATTGTAACGCATAAGAAACCCTCTGCCATACCTTTCTGAGGTATAATAAGGCCAGAAGTTCGGAGAAGCCAGCGGCGAATTCGACAGAGCGGTTGTATCCGACTTCAATCATGGCAGTGCCTGGGAGCCGCCGCCCCCGCCCCGGTAGGTTCCCGGGCATGCCGTCTTTTTATCCCCGTGCTCTCCTGTAACCTGCCTCTGACGCTGTGCCTTAACGAGCCAGGCGAGGAGAACAGAGCCCGATCCTGGCGCGAAAACCGCCAGCGGCCCGCCAGAGAGTAGCCATCGTCAAATAACCATCTCCAGCAGCCTGCGGACCAGTTCTTTGACATTAACCCCGGCTTCAATCGTTGGCCCTACGCAGCCCGGGCATCCGCCGGTACATGGACACTTTTGCACCACTTCGAGCGCGGATTTAAGCAATTCATCGTGCAGCTCATAAAGGCGTGCGCTCAGGCCCGCGCCTCCGGGCGCACGGTCGTATAACGTGATGGTGGGCAGCCCACTTTCCGGCGCACGAGCCTGTACGGCCGTACCCAGATCTGCCGGATCGCACATCAGGTACAACGGTGCCAGGTTTTGCCATAGATAAGCCAGCCCATCCAGCGCTCCCTGCGCCCCTCGCGCCTGCTCGACCCTGTGGTGACATGCGGGGCACAGAGTGATAAGGTTCTCCAGCCGGTTGGCGTATTTATGGAAGTCGTTGACCCCCGGCACATAGCCGAAGGAGCGAAATGGGACCAGGTGGTGGACATCGTGTTGACGTCCCACCTGCTCTGGTGCACCACAATGACGGCAGGCATATCCATCCCTGGCACGGGCAGCATCCCTCTGAGCCGGCCAGTCCGGGCCATAGTAAATTGGCGCCGGGAGCACACCCGATTCCCGCAGTATTCTCGTCAGCTCCGGTGAGAGCGTCAGCCAGCAGCCGACGGTGTGCAGTTTCTGCTCTGGCAGATCGAGTGGTTCCCATCCCAGTATCTCGTGGGTGTAGCGCCGGACCCTGCGGTAGCCGATGACCCGCGTCGTCACGAGCACCTCGCCGTAACCTTTCTCCCCCTCTTTTACTGCATCTACGGATATTTGGTGGACGATATGTACTTCTGTGACAGAAGAGGCCTGCGTGTAATAGTCCACCGAAGCCGGCCGGACACAGGCCAGTCCTTTTTCCCAATCAAGCGATTCCACAATGTACGTCTCGCCTGCGTGCAGGTAGACTGCGCCTTCGTGGAGCAGCAGCGGGGCAGTGGGCCGATCCACCTGGCCGACAACCCCGACCGGCTCGGTGCTCACATCGTGGATTAATACCCAATCGGTGGTGCTTGTGCGCAGGGATACCTGTGCTGCCGGATACCCACCGCCGATCCATGTGTAACGGCTGTCGTGGCGATAGAGCAGGCCATCCCCGGCCAATGCGTCCAGCATGGCCTGTGTGTCTGGAGCGCGACCAAATGGTTCATCACGCTCGAAAGGAAGCTCGAAAGCGGCACAGGCCAGGTGGCTTGAGAGGATCGCCGGGTTGTCCGGGTTGATCAGCCCCTGCTCAGCAGGGCGGCCGAAGAAGTAATCCGGGTGAGTAACCAGGTATTGATCGAGCGGCGAGGCGCCGGCCACCAACACGGCTACCGCCGGCCCGGCACGGCGGCCTGCCCGTCCGGCCTGTTGCCATGTTGAGGCGATGGTGCCAGGGTAACCGGCCATCACACACGCACTCAGTGTGCCGATGTCTATACCCAGCTCCAGCGCGTTGGTGGCGACGACGCCGCGCACCTTACCCTCGCGCAATCCCCGTTCGATGGCCCGTCGTTCCAAAGGCAGGTAACCGCCCCGGTAACCCTGCACAGCCTGAGGATTGTCCCCATCAGCGGCCAGGGCGTCGCGCAGGTAGCCAAGCAGTACCTCGGTGGTCATCCGGGCACGTGTGAAGATGATCGTGTGCACGCCAGCGCGGAGAAAGCGTGCAGCAATATCTTTCGCTGCCAGAGTGGAACTGCGCCTCATGCCGGACGCAGCATCAGCAAGCGGTGGATTGTACAGGATGAAATGTCTTTCCCCCTGCGGGGAGCCGTCATCGTCCACTAACCTGACCGGTGCCTCGGTGAGCTGCTCAGCGAGCTGGCGAGGGTTGGCGATCGTCGCTGAAGTGCAGATAAAGCGTGGTGCGGTGCCGTAAAACCGGCATATCCGCTGCAGGCGGCGCAACAGGTTCGCCATATGCCCGCCGAAGATGCCCCGGTAAGTATGAAGCTCATCGAGCACGACGTAGCGTAAGTTTGCGAAAAAGCGTGCCCACCTGGTATGGTACGGGAGGATGCCCGTGTGCAACATATCCGGGTTGGTGACAAGGAGGCGCGCCTGACGACGCACAGCAGCGCGTTGAGAAGAAGGCGTATCCCCATCGTAGGCCTGGACGGTAGCCCTGGGGAGGAGGTCTCCAAAAAGCGATAAGCAACTGGCAACCTGATCATGGGCCAGCGCTTTAGTAGGGAAAAGGTAGAGGGCACAGGCTGCCTGGTCATTGTACAGGGCACTTAACACCGGCAGATTATAAGCCAGCGTCTTGCCGGAGGCAGAAGAAGTGGCCAGAACGACGTTCTCCCCCGCCAAAGCTGCCTCGATGGCCTGCGCCTGATGTGTATAAGGCTGTTCGATACCGTATGCGCGCAGCGCGGCGAGCAAACGCTGTTCCAGGCCACCAGGCCAGGGAAGTGTGCGGGCGGGTCTGGGCGGCAGACACACCCAGGCGGTTACGCAGCTCATGAAAGCCGCGTCCTGGCGCATATCCTGGAGCACGTCCGAGAGTTCCATCGTCGAGCGTCGCTCTGCGCTAACCTGAGAATCGGCCTGGCCGGGCGCCGGTGGCTACTGCCACAAGATCGGAACGGGACGCGCTAACCCATCACACGGCAGATCAACCCCTTCAGGTACAACCCTTCCGGGAAGGTCAGGGCGACCGGATGGTCCGCTCCCTGGGCCATATAGCCGATGATCTGAGCCTCTCGCTGCGCGTCAACCGCCGCACCAAAGACGATTTTCTGGAACAGATCGGCAGAGATGGCGCCTGAGCAGGAGAAGGTAAAGAGTATCCCGCCCGGCCGCAGAAGTTGAAAAGCCAGCAGGTTGATATCCTTGTAAGCGCGTGTGGCCCGCTCCACCTCCCGTGCCGCGGAGGCGAACTTGGGAGGGTCAAGCACGATGAGATCGAAAAACCGCCCCTCATTGCGATAGTCACGCAAAACGCCAAACACGTCGCCTTCCACATACTCCACAGCGCCGTCCGCGCTTCCGTTTAGAGCGAAGTTGCGGCGGGCAAGTTCCAGCGCCGGGGCCGAACTGTCCACCAGCGTGACGGCGCCGGCCCCGGCGCGCGCAGCATAGAGGCCGAATGAACCTGTGTAGGCAAAGGCATCGAGCACCTCAGCGCCGGCACAGAAGGCGGAAAGCCGCTTCCGATTCTCGCGCTGGTCCAGGTAGAATCCGGTCTTGTGACCCCGGCGGATGTCCACCAGGAAACGCTTCCCGTCCTCCAAAATCTCTATCAGCTCCGGCGGTTCCTCTCCCCACAAGAGGCCGGTCTGGGGGCTTAATCCCTCCTTCGCCCGCACCTCGACATCGGAGCGCTCGTAGATGCCGCGCACACCGTCCACCAGTTCAAGCAGCGCACCGACCAGTTCTTTCTTGCGGCGCTCGATCCCCAGCGTAAGGGATTGAATCACCAGCCAATCCGCATAACGATCCACAATCAGCCCGGGTACGAAGTCCGACTCGGCATGTACCAGACGACAGGCAGTGGTGGCACGGTCAGCAGCGAGGGAACGGCGGGCAGTGATGGCCTTTTCCAGCCTGCGCAACCAGAAATCCCGATCTATCTGCTCGCCACGATGCCACGTCAGCAGACGCACTATAATTTGGGAATGGCTGTTGAAATACCCCCTGGCCAGCCATTCCCGTTCAGCGCTGTACACCTCGACGATCTCGCCATCGGCCAGCTCCCCCTCGTAGCCGGCGATAGCGCCGGAAAAGACCCAGGGATGGTGTTGTAAAACCGGCCTGACACGGTCTGGCTTAAGTATTATCCTCCCGCTCATTCCCTTGCGCCGTCAGATCACCTCTACTTCCCTGCCCGCCTTCTCGAAAACCTCCAGCGCATAGGCGATGTCCGCTTCGGTGTGAGCCGTCGTGACAGTCGCGCGCAGCCGTGCCAGCCCAACCGGCACAGCGGGCGAGACCACCGGCAGGACGAAGATATTCTCCTCCTGGCACAGCCTTGCCATGCGATAAGCGCGCTCATCCTCTCCGCAGATGATGGGCACGATGGGTGTTTCGCTGTTGAGCGTATTGAAACCGAGCGCCTTAAGCCCATCCAGGAACAGCTTCACGTTGTGATGGAGCTTACGTACCCGCTCCGGCTCCTCCTCCATCACCTGGAACGAGGCGCAGGCAGCAGCCGCCTGCGCTGGTGGCAGGGCTGCCGAGAAGACGAAAGCGCGTGCTGTATGTTTCAGGTAGGTGATGAGTTCCCTGCTCCCGGCCACGTATCCACCCACACTGGGGATCGTTTTAGAGAGTGTGCCCATTTTCACGTCAATGACCTGTTCCAGCCCGAAATGTTCCTCGATGCCGTGACCCGTTTCGCCCAGCACACCCAGGCTGTGCGCCTCGTCTACCATGAGCATGGCCCCATACTGGCGACACAACCGGCTGACCTCGGGGAGATTGATGATGTCCCCATCCATGCTGAATACGGCATCCACCACGACGAGCTTGCCGGCCTGTGCATCGGCCTGCCGCAGGCGTTGCTCAAGCCCGGCCATATCGTTGTGGGGGAAACGGACGAACCTGGCACCGCTGAGCAGACACCCGTCCACGATGCTTGCATGATCGAACTTATCGCAGATGACCACGTCGCCCCTGCCTACAAGTGATGAGATGGTTGCCAGATTGGTGACGTAACCACTGGAGTAGGCAATAGCCGCCTCGGCGTTTTTGAAGCGGGCGATGGTCTGTTCCAGCTCCTCGTGAAGCGGCAGCGAGCCGGCCAGGATACGCACGCCGTGAGTCCCCGTCCCGTAGCGGGCCACCGCCTTGTGAGCCGCTGCCTCGATTTTGGGATGGCCCAGCAGGCTCAGGTAGCTGTAGGACGCAAAGTTAAGCATACGGCGTCCGTTCGTGACAACCCAGGCTCCATCGAATTCCTCCAACGGCTGTAAATAGAAGTACAGCCCTGCCCGCTGTACTTCAGCCACTCGCCTGTTCATCTCTTCAATACGTTTTTTGATTGGATCGCTCATCAGTCCTCCCTTTTAGTAATGAGTTCCAGCAACTGTGCCTCGTCAATCATCGGCACTCCCAGTTGTTGCGCTTTGCGATATTTGGTACCACCGGGTGCACTTCCCACCACCAGATAATCCGTCTTGCGGCTGACGCTGTCGGTGACCCTGCCCCCATGCCGCTCGATCAGGCGGGTGGCCTCCTCCCGGCTCATCGCTGGCAATGTGCCGGTGATGACGAAAGTCAGCCCCTCAAGTGGCCCACCTGTGGGCATGCCTGCACCGGCCTCTTCTGCCAGTCTGACGCCGGCCCGGCGCAGCTTCTCGACGAACTCCAGGTTGCGTGGCCGGGCAAACCATTCCACAATTGCCCCGGCAATATGGGGGCCAAGCCCTTCTATGGTTTGTAATTCCTCAGCAGTTGCTGCGGCGAGCGCATCGAGTGAGTGGTAGTGGCGGGCCAGCAACTGAGCCACAATGCTCCCCACGCCCCGGATACCAAGCGCTGCGAGTACCTGCGCCAGCGGCCTGTCTTTACTGGCCGCAATGGCCGCCAGCAGATTATCGGTGCTCTTCTCAGCAAAGCCCTCCAGGCCCAGCAGCTCCTCCCGTTTGAGGTAATACAGGTCGGCTGCATCCTGTACCAGCCCGCGCTCCACCAGCAGTTGGGCCGTGCGTTCACCCAGCCCCTCAATGTCCATTACCGCAGCGAAGTACTCGACACGTCGCACCCGCTGCTCCGGGCAGGCGACGTTAATGCAGTAGACCGCCACCTCATCCTCCGGCGAGACGACCGTTTCCCCGCAGGAGGGGCACGTCTGCGGCATCTGGTAGGGACGCTCGGCGCCGGTCCGCCGCTCCACCACCGGCCCGACAACATAGGGGATCACATCGCCGGCCCGGCGCACAATGACCACGTCACCTATGCGGATGTCCTTGCGCTGCATATCCTCGAAATTGTGGAGGGTGGCTTTGCGGATGGTGACGCCCCCCAAACGCACAGGTTCCAGGACGGCGTAAGGGGTGAGCACACCGGTGCGCCCCACGTTCACACCGATGTCGAGCACGCGGGTCGTGGCCTCACGGCCGGGAAACTTGAAAGCGACCTCGCCACGCGGGGCATGCCCCACCACGCCCATCGCCTGGCGAGTTGCCAGATCGTCCACTTTGATCACCAGCCCGTCCAGCTCGTAGTCCACCGTGTCCCTTTTCTCGATCCAGGCTTCGCAGTAAGCGATCAGCTCATCCAGTGACTCGAAGCGGGCAATATGCTCCGAGACAGGGAACCCCAGCTCCCGCAGATAGAGCAACGTCTCCCACTGGGTCGTTGGCACCGGGCCATCAGCATCCACGATGGCGTAGCAGAGGAGGGTGATAGGGCGGGAGGCGGTAATACGGGGGTCGAGCTGACGCAGGCTTCCCGCTGCAGCGTTGCGGGGGTTGGCGAAAATCTTATCCCCCGCCTCAGCCTGGCGGCGGTTCAGCTCCTCGAAATCCTCAATGCGCATGATCGCTTCGCCGCGCACGACCAGCCGATGTGGCACGGAGACCGCTTTTCTCTCCGGCGAAGGCACCGGGATGCGCAGGGGAAGGGCACGCACTGTGCGCAGGTTGCCCGTCACGTCCTCGCCGACGAAACCGTCGCCCCGGGTTGCCCCGAGCACAAAGACTCCATCCTCATAGTGGAGGACGACCGTCAATCCGTCCAGCTTTGGCTCGACCACCCATGCAGGGGGCGGAGCGGTGGAGGGCATAAACTTGCTCACCCGTTCCCACCAGGCGCGAATTTCATCGCCGTTGGTGGCCTTATCCAGGCTCAGGATGGGAGCAGGATGCTCTACTTTGGCAAAACCTTCTGCCGGCTGATGGCCAACCCTTTGGGTCGGCGAGTCGGGAGTGATAAGTTCCGGATGCTCTGCCTCCAGAGCCCGCAGCTCGTCCATTAAGGCGTCATACTCGGCATCACTGATGACGGGAGCATCCAGCACGTAGTAGCGGTAGTTATGATAATGGATTTCCTGACGTAACCAGGTAATGCGTTCGACGATATCTTGATTCATAGCCACCTCGTGTTAATTCCCTGTAAGTCCCTGGAGGCAGGAGGCAGGAGGCAAGGGGCAGGAGGCAAGAGGCAGGAGGCAAGAGGCAGGATGCAGGGTGCAGGATGCAAGATGCAAGCGACTGCATAGTTCCTGACATTAAGGGTGTTCGATCGGCTCAAGGAAGTTGCCGGCTGCCCACCATTCACGCTCACTGTTCTCCAGGTCCCGGATTTTCCACCACACAAACTCGCCGGCCGCCACAGGCCCATCCACGACGATGAATTCCTCCCCTTCGAGTGCGATGTCCATACGCACGTAGTTCTCACCAGGGCCGGCACGCAGGTTGAGGCCATATCCGCCGGTACCGGCAACGCGCACATAACGCCCGATGGCAATGCCGGCAGGGGCGGCAGGTATCGGCTCCTCAGTTGGGGCAGGCGTAGGAGTGTCGGTGGCCACAGTGGGCACGGGCGTAGGGGTCCAGATAATGATGGTAGGGGTGGGCCTGTTTCTGCCACCGCTCTGCCCGTGCGTAAGGTAAATGACCCACAGCGCACATACCGTCGCCGTCAGCGCCACCGCAAAAACTGCGACCACCACCCTGAATATCGTGTTCAGCCGTTCCATAGCTCCTCACACCCGGCCCGGAGAGTTTCGCACCCTGGAGTCCTACCGCAGCACTACAGGGAGCCAGACATGAAGCCGCGCCACATAAAAGCTATCCGTCACCCATGCCGAGCGATTCCCGGCCGCATCGAAGACCTGAACACCCCACTGATGTAATCCATCCGTGGTCCAGGGCACGGTGTACACAGCGTTGGTGGTGGTGTAAAAACGCTCATCCAGTGCCACCGTGTAGGCCAGAGTGGAGCCGCCATCAGGCGGCACAGCCTCCCACTCCAGACGCAGTACCGGCAGCGCTGTGATGGTGACCCCGCCGGTGGGGGTGATAAGAGTGGTCGCGGGCGGCAGGACCGTGTCATAGGTGAAAGAGACGACGGCCGGATCAGAGAGCAGGCCACTTACGGTCCTGGTGCGGGCGCGCAGCGTGTAGTTGCCATCGCTCAGGCACGGCAGGGGATAACTCCACGGCAACAATGCTGTGGCTGTGGCCGGACGGGCTGCCAGAATCCAGAACGGCTCCTCACTCCACGCCGTACCGGTCAGACAGGCTGTCCCTGTCACCCAATAATAGCCATCAACAGTGCGCTGGAGCTGTATTTCCACTTCCCTGATAAGCTCACCGCCGCCGGCGGTACTGGTCCCCATAAAGTCCGGAGGGGTCGCGTGAGCGCTGCCGTCCCTGGGGCTGATGATCTCCGTGTGCACCGGGAAGCCTGCACAATAGTCCAGGAAGTCGAGAATGCGCGCCATTACCGCCGGTCGTTTTTCAGGCCAGATAGTCTCGAAAGGGAACCCGAAGTACACCAGCCGCTCACACGGCCTGATGGGATTCTCATATTGGACAGCCGCCACTCCTCCCAGGCCACCGGCGTAAGTGAGGGCCGCCAGCGAGCCGTTAAGCGGTGATAAACGATCCGGGAAATCAGCGGTGTACATACCTGGCGCGTCAAAACTGAAGGCTCCCAGTCCATCGAAGATCGAGCCTGGTACAGGCTGCACCTGGCAGGTCTCTGCGTCATCCCCCTCGTAGCCGGCCCTGAGGATAGCATTATAAAACCATCGGTCGGCCTGATCAAGGTGACGGCCCACCTCGGTACCGCTGATGAACAACGCGCCGCCGCCGTTCAAGAACCCGGTCAACAGTGTGCGCTCAGTGGCGTCCAGCGTCTCAAGCGCGGGGCCCGTTGCAGGTCCCCGGCCTTCCTCCCCGAGTATCCAATCCACCAATGCGTAATCGCTCAGGTCCACAAGCCCTGCACGCACTGCCTCTGAGGAGGCGCTATCAAAGGGATAGGAGATGACACTCCCGTGTTGGACCGCGTAGTTATAGGTGTTCATGCGCTCCAGCAGGAGGCGCATGTTGTATCCCTCCACCGGGTCGGTCTCCGGGACAGCCATCGTCCGGTTCAGGTTTCTGAAGTCGTTGACCAGAAGTACCGGCACAGGAGCGCCCGTGCGTGCTGCCATTGTCTCGGAAGGGAACGATTCGCCGCCCTCGTTGGTGGCGGTCACCCGCACGAAGATGAGCTGCCCTTCCGCAAGCCCGGTGATCGTGTAAGCCGTCGTGGCGACCGGTATCCCATCCGACCATCCCAGGCCATCGGCGCTGGTATAGACACGGTAGCCGGTGGCCGCGTCCCCTGCCAGTCCGATGTTATCCGTGGGCGAGGGACGCCACTCCACACGCACCACCCCGCTTCCCAGGTTCCGCAGGTGGACATGGGTGGGCGGCTCTGGGAGCAGCTTCAGGTCCACCCCATCCCGCCGCTCGAAGTATTTGACGATGCCCTGATACAATGCCCGGGCGGCCAGCATGTTGAAATACGGCTCCTTCAGGGCATCGGTATCGGTCGGGTGATCATGGAACGCCAGCTCGATCAGCACTCCAGGCATGCGCACAGATGGATCATCGTCCCACAGCAGACGCAGTTCGCCCAGGTTCTTCTTTTTACGGCCCCGGTCCGGCCAGGCAGGGTCCCAGCCGGCACGGAGGTCATTGATCAGCTCGGTATGAACGGCTTCCTGCAGTTCCAGGCTGCCCCCGGTACAGGGCAATCCCTCGCCGTTATGCACATATGTTTCCGTACCGCTGGCCCATGTCTGGTAGCCTGTAGCGCCGTTGGAATGCCAGGAGATGTAAAGCGCGTCTTCATATGTTCCGGCGTGTTCCCAGCGGGCGTAGATGGGACGGGCGGTTATATCATCCGGCGCTGCCTCCATACCCATACGCTGTGTGTAGTAAAAGGCCCCCACCTCCCACCATGGCTTGTTCGGTGCGTAGGGAGCGGTGGTCTTTATGCCGGCCAGATTATTGAACGTACCGCCGCCGATGCGCACGGCGTCGGCTATGACCACGCGCCCGGCCTGTGAAGAGAGGTTGCTGAGTGTAATCGTGGCGACTTCCCCGCCCCGGAAGCCATAGCTGCCTATGTAGTGCCATGTGAGGCCGTGACGCTGCTGATTGACTATGTACGTGGTTACGCCACCGGCATGGTGAACCGCATAGCGGGCATCAGCACTGCGGTTCGAGCCGGGACGATACCAGACGTAGACAGCGTAGTAGCCGTCGTACGGGATGGTGGCAGTCCATATCGCGGCGGCGGTTGGCGTTGCGACCGCCGCCAGAGTCCAGCGGTAATTGCCACCGTTGTAGCCTGTTCCGGGGTAGGAGGTCGTGGTCCACTGGCCGATTTCCATGTACCCGGTGCCTGGCGCAGGCCGGTCGTTATCAATGATGACTTCGTAGCCGTTCAGATCGCGCTCCCGCACCGGCCAGACCATTGCACCAGCGTTCCACAGATAGTGCAGCAGGTATTGGTTCACCGCCTCTGCATTGTTATGGTCTTCAATGATTGGCCCCTCATAGGGTGGGTAGGGATAAGGTGGGCGCTGGGTGCGCCATTTCTGCATGGTACTGTTCCACAACCAGCCATGCCCGGCGCTTACGTAGATGGTCTTGCCGCTCAAGGCACCGCGTGGCTGCCCCTGGCCAGATGCCGGTGGTTGTCCCTGAGATGGAACCGCAGGCTCAATCTCCTTGCGCGGAGCGGGAATCTCGGGCAGGAAGTCAGCCAGAGAGACAAATTCATCCTCTCCTCCCATCAGGGCAGGTCGCCGTACCTGTATGCGCAGGTCACGCCATTCCAGAGGTTCAAGCGTGGTGCCGATCTGCTCAACGATGGCCTCAAATGCCTCATGGCTCAGATTCGCCAGCACCTGCTCCGGAACCTCCAGGCGCACGATGACGGTGCCATCAGGCTGGAGCTGCAGTTCTTCCAACGCACTTCCCGCCGGGATGACAGACCATAATCCCTGAGCCTGCTCGGCTGCCGTGGGACCGGCCAGGAGAGCTTCCAGCGATTCCTCCGCCCCGAGCAGGGGGTCTTGCACACTGGAGGCTCGCTGAACGCACACAGTTCCCTGAGCCGACCAGAAACATACCGGTACGGTTTTCTGTGCCCGGGCTGTGCTAACGAAAACGAGCCATGAACAGAGCAGCAACGGAAACAGCCGCCTCAAGTTCATTTGCCGTATCTCTCTGGTATGGTATAATCGCTATCTACTGCGCAACTATTCAGGCAGCGACTGGAAGTCGCCCTTTGAGGCCTGCGCCGACCACCTTTCTCGAAGGATGTCGGCAGAGGCCGACATCCGGCACGAAGTGCTTCAGGGAGGGCGATTTCAATCGGCCTCAATAGTTACCCCGCTGCGACGATTCTGATGCCAGGGAGACAACATGTCCATTGATCTTGAGAAACTGATCTTAACCGTTGGTTATGCGGGTTTGTTTGCCATCGTCTTTGCCGAGTCCGGGCTGTTCTTTGGCTTCTTTTTCCCAGGCGATAGTCTGCTCCTCACGGCCGGTCTGCTGGCCTCCAGGCCGGGCACGGGGCTGAACATTCTGGTATTGCTTCCACTGCTCTTTTGCGCGGCGGTTCTGGGTGACACGGTCGGTTACTGGTTCGGAGCCAAGACCGGCCCGCCCCTGTTCAGACGGGAGGAGTCTCTGTTCTTCAAGCCCAAGAACCTGCTGGCCGCGAAAGCATTTTACGACAAACACGGCGGCAAAACTATCACCCTGGCTCGTTTTATGCCCTTCATACGCACCTTTGCCCCCATCGTGGCCGGTGCGGTGGGTATGAACTACCGCCGTTTTCTGCTTTTCAATCTCGTTGGTGCGCTGGTGTGGGCCACCGGTATGCCACTGCTGGGCTACTATCTTGGCTCTGCGCTGGGCCACGTGGAGGGAATTGATCGCTACTTCACCCTGCTGGTACTGGCCTTCTTTTTCATACCGGGCCTGCCCACCCTGCTTCACCTGTGGCGCGACAATAAAGATAGAATCTTTAACCGCGCGCACGCTTTGATGCGGGGATTGCTGAAGCGCAAACCTTCGACCGAGTGAGAGGGCGGCTCAATCCGCAGACGCAAGGCCCGTGGCAGGTCCCTCGTCCTCTTCCCCGACAGGCGGATTGACCTCCTGCGCAGGAGAGGGCAGTGATGTGATGGCAACGCCGCCGGATAGCCTCTTGGCCGCAGCAAGCAGACTCAGGGCAAACAGGATGCTCAGCAAGATCAACAGCCCGGCGGTGAGCCATATCCCCATATTGACAGCGTAAGCGGGCCAGCCACTTTTGTATACCATGCTGGCAGCCCCCAGCACCACCGTGCCGATACTCAGTGCGTTCCACACCCCATGTATCGTCACGGCCGTCAGGTAAACGCCCGGCAGGTACAGGGGGCGGCGTGAACGCCACCACTCTCCCCATCCCCACCCGACCAGCCCGCCTGTAGCACAGTGCATCAGTGTGGCGCCACAACGCGCCAGAACACTCGCCGTCCATCCCCCCATACCGCCCAACGCGCCGTTGAGCATGTTCTCGCCGAGGGCAAAACCTGCCCCGGCCGCCACCCCCAGCCAGAAAGCGCGGCCAGGCTGTGGATGTAACCATCTGGCGGCTATTCCAGGCGCCAGGACTTTGACGGCTTCTTCGACAAGTGGGACAAGGATAGAAAACGTTCCGAGCAGCACAAGCACAACCGGTAATGATACAAGCAGCTCTGCCAGGTCAGTAAAGCCTGCCATCTGGGAGGGATCCTGCAGGCGCTCGAGAAGTCCGGTGATCATTTCCTGGCCGTTGGGTGTCACCGCCAGCACAACTGTCACTGCCATAAAAAGCACCACGCCGAGCAGCCCCTCAATGAACATGCTGACCCCCAATGCCAGCGCACCACCACCGAACGCGGTGGTGAGGGTCTCTCGCCAGGAGCTGACCGACCCACGTATGGCCAGGCCTGACGTACAAAGCACGAGCAGCGGCGGAAAAGCCATCGCCAGGACGTGTATGGGAGGAAGCAGCAACATGGAAAAAGGGGAAGAGCTGATCAACGTTCCCAGGCCAAGAAGGACAAGGAAGGCGGGCCACAACCATACAGCAAGGAGGGCCGGGCGGAACGCTCCAGAGGGGCGCCCCTGCCAGCCGGCCCATCCGTGTACCATCAGCGGAATACCAAAGAACAGGCCTCCCCCCGCTGCGCTCGTCGCTACCAGAGTTTCGGTCGGGGTTAACCCCTTGCCGTCCAGAAGCCATATTGCCAGGAACAGGAGCCCACTTCCCAGCCCTGTCAGCAACAATGTTGCTCCGCCCGCAAGGACAATAAACCATAACGCGCGGCTGCGCATCCTCTCTCCCTGCTACTTTTCCTCTATCAGGATCGTCTCAATCCTGTCGCCTGGGGGTGCGGTAAAGTCCCGGGCCGGATCGCGTGGCGAGAGGCTCTCCAGGACATCCATACCCTGAACAACCTGGCCGATGATAGTGTAATTGCCATCAAGCTGCGGGAGGGCAGCATAAGTGATGAAGAACTGGCTGCCGACACTGCTGGTACCGGGTCCCTGGCTGGCCATGCCCACCACTCCTGGCTTATCGTATCTGAGCGAGGGCACGATCTCATCGTCGCACCGGTAGCCCGGCGAGCCTATACCGACGCCGGTCGGATCGCCCGTCTGGGCCACAAAGCCGGGGATGACGCGATGGAATGTCACACCGTCGTACCACCCCTCGCGCGCCAGGAAGACGAAACTGTTCACGGTAACCGGCACCAGGTTCGCGTACAGCTTCACCACAATGTCGCCGCGCTCAGTGCGGATGGTGGCAGTGTATTCTTTACTCGGGTCAATGACTTGTTCAGGGGGAGCGGTGTACATCCGGTCTTTCAACTGTAGTAAGTTAATGAAACCGGTGACCAGCACCGGATGCAGGCCCCACTGGGACGGGTAAGCCACGCCGTTGATGATGTAAGTGGGGGTGCCTCCAAGTTGGGCCTGTACTGCGGTCTGGCTGTCGGCATTGATTCTATCCAGATACTTGTGCCCGTCCAGGTCCTCCACAAAGCGGTCGTGGTCCAGCCCCAACTCGCCGGCATACTCGATCAATTTCTCGCGCACCGCATCGCCGGTCAGTTGGCCCCATTCCTGCTGGCGCTCGTAGAGCAGATCGTGCATCTCCCAGAATTTGCCCTGGGCACTGGCTGCCTCGGCCGCTTCAGCCGTGATGATGGCATAGGGATGAAAGCTCAGCGGGAAATGACGATACACGTAGCGCAGGTTATCACCATATGTGTCTGCAAGGTATGTGCGAAGCAGGTGCATGGCCGCACATCCAGGGCACTGGAAGTCAGCATACTCAATCAAGGTGATGGATGCATCGGCCGGGCCTGAGACGTGGTCTTCACTGGTGACAGGGGGTATGCCGTTTACGACGGGGAAATCGAATGGCTCTGCCACGCATGAGGCAGGACGTGTGGGTGCGGACGCAGTGGCCGCAGCGGTGCTCGTGGGCGATGGTAACGGTGTGTGCGTCGGCGCCGGGCTGGATGTCGCTGTCGGAGCGGCCAGTTGTTCTCCGCATCCAACAGCCAACGCCGACAACAGTAGAATGGATATTACTAACTTGACTTTACGCATCAGGTAATCTCCTTGTTCGACTCCAATTGTACCGTAACAACACAGGCCTGGTTGGTGATAGCGTTGGCCCTCCACATATTCGTCGCGAGCAGGGTATGCCGGCATATTGTACCACAAAGGCACAAACTCGGCTACTGTCGCCAGCCCGTCGGGTGTCCGTCACTTTTTTGCGCGAGAAGAGAGCGAGAGCAGGCTATGGCTGGCCGTGGCGACGTCAGTTGTAGGGCAACTGCGAGCAGTTGCCCTACATTGTGGCCGGTCGTGCGGCGTCGGGCG
>Ga0209101_1000727_pt1 | contig 26420 bp, 21 predicted proteins | sample ConPoolayeCmetaG_FD_185481 | JGI IMG/M metagenome (GOLD analysis project Ga0209101, IMG submission 185481) | Hot spring microbial mat communities from California, USA to study Microbial Dark Matter (Phase II) - Cone Pool mat layer C metaG... ...
GGCCTGGGGGCTATTGACTCACCTGGTCCTGCCGGGTCTCAGTGGGCCGGCCGGCGGCTACGCCCTGGTCGGCATGGTCGCCGCCCTGGCCGGGGTCATCCATGCCCCCATTACCGCCATCCTCCTGGGGTGGGAATTAACCGGCGACGTTCGGGTATTGCCGGCTCTCATCATCGCCGCCCTGGTGGCCCGCTGGATGGCCGGCTGGCTGGACCCGGCCTCCATCTACACGGCCTGGCTGGAGCGGCACGGGGTGCGCCTGTGCGCCGGCTATGACGCGACCGTCCTGGATGCCCTCACCCTGGCCGAAGTGCTGGGCGCCACGGAGCCGGTGCCTTCCCCACGCACGGCTGACCCGACCCTGGCTCAGGCCCCCATCGCCGTCTCAGACAACACGTTGGCCCAGGCTCTCCAGTTGCTGGCGCAGTATGACGCGGATCGGCTGCTGGTGGTAGACCCGGCCCTGCCCGGCCGGTTGCTGGGGATCGTGCGGCTGGCCGACATCGAGGATGCCTGCCGCCGCGCGATCACCCTCTCCCGCCCTGAACCAGCCGCCAGACGGGAAGAACCGGCCTCATAAACATGACCTGCAACCCGACGCCGGCCGCCGGTTCAGAAACCGCCGCTTCCGCCGTCTTTTTGAGCCTTGATGTCCTCGTGGGACTTTAATTCTGGAGTCGAGCCTTCGGGCGGGCCATATCCGGCTAAAGCCTCTACTCCTTGTGGTGTTCAAAGTCCAATAGGTGTTTGACGTGAGGGGAAGACGGTGCGAGTCACGGTCGGGGTCTCGGTAACGGTGGTGCTGGTGGCCGCGCTGGCGGTGATTGGCCTGGCGCAATGGGCCGGTCCAGGCGAGATGCCCCCCCTATCCCCGGCTGAGGCCCTGGTGGAGGCCAGACGTTACTCCGAGGCCCTCGCCACCTGCGAACAGTTGGCCGCGCGCTACCCTCATGACCCCGGCCCCTACTTCCGCATCGCTGCCATCCGCCGGGCGCAAAAGCTCCCGGCCCGGGCCATCGAGGCCACCCTGTTGGGCCTGGCCCGTGACCCTCAGAACGCCGCCGGCCTGGCGCTACTGGGTGACCTCTACGCCGAGCAGGGGAACCTGACCCTGGCGGCCGAGAGATACCAGGCCAGCCTGGCCGCCAACCCGGCCCAGGCCAACGTGCACGTGGCCCTGGGGCGCGTGTTCATCCGCCAGGGCCAGCCCGGGCCAGCCCAGGCCCAGATGGCCCTGGCCTTGAATGATGACCCGACCCTGGCGGAAGCGCACTTTACCCTGGCTTTGCTGCTGGCTCCCAACGATGCTAGAGCCGCCCGTGCCCACCTGGCAACTGCGGCCGCCAACCCGGACTTTGCCGGGCGAGTCCACAACTTCGAGGCCACGCTGGCCCAGATGGAGGCGGCCCGGCAGACCAGCGGCGACGCCTATGCCCTCGCCACGCTGGGGGCTGGCTATTTGCAAGCCAACGAACCGGCCCTGGCCCGGCCCGTCCTCCAGAACGCCGTCAACCTGGCCCCCAGTTATGCCGACGCCCACGCCTACCTGGGGCACGCAATCTGGCTGCTGGGCGACGACCGGTCCGCCCTGGCTGAACTGGACACGGCTCTTGCTCTGGACGCGAACAATGCGCCGGCTCATCACTGGCGAGGCTTGCTCTTGCACTCCCAGGGCCGCCTGGATGAAGCGGTCGTCGCCCTCCAGCGTGCCCTCGCCCTCCAGCCGGCCGAGGCCACCCTCTGCGCCGACCTGGGCGTGACCTACGAGGCCCGGCGAGATTATGCCGCCGCCGAGGAGTGGCTCCAGAAAGCCGTCGCTCTGGCCCCGGCCAACGGCTCCCTGGCCCTGCGTCTGGCCCGGTTCTACGTGGAACACGGCCTGAAGGTGCGCGATGAGGGTCGCCTGGCCGCGACGCGGGCTACAGAACTCCTCCCCGCCGATGCCGAAGCCTGGGAGTTACTGGGCTGGGCGCAGTACCTGTCCGGCCAGCCCGCAGCGGCGCGGCCGGCCCTGGAACGCGCTGTATCGCTGGATAAGGACCGGCCCGGCGCCCGCTACCGGCTGGGGATGGTGCTCCGTGCCCTGGGCCAGGAGGATGAGGCCCGCCGCGAGTTTCAGCGAGCCGTGGATTTGCAACCCGAAGGCCCCTGGGCGGTGCGGGCCTGGCAAGCGATAGGAGAACCATGACCTACGCCGAAGCCCTGCGCTACCTCTATAGTCTCACCGACTATTCCCAACCCCCGGCCCTCGCCTATGCGTCGGCCAACTATAACCTGGACCGCCTGCGCCGCTTGCTGGAGCTGCTGGGTCGGCCCCAGGATCGTTTTCGCGCCGTGCAGGTGGCCGGCACCAAGGGCAAAGGTTCCACGGCGGCCATGCTGGCGGCTATCCTGTCCGCCGCCGGGCTACGCGCCGGGCTATACACCTCCCCCCATCTCCACACCTTCCGCGAACGCATCCGCCTGGGCGACAACCTTATCACCGAGGCGAACCTGGCCCGCCTCATGGCGCATATCGCGGATGCAGCCGATATACTCCACCAGGAGCCAGCCCTGGGCCGCCTGACCACTTTTGAGGTCGCCACGGCCCTGGGCTTCCTCCATTTCGCCGAAAGCGGCGCCGATGTGGCCGTGCTGGAGGCCGGGATCGGCGGCCGACTGGACGCTACCAATGTGGTGAACCCTGTGCTCTCGGTTATCACTCCCATCAGCCGGGACCACACCGCCATCCTGGGTGACACTCTGGAGGCTATCGCTGGCGAAAAGGCCGGCATCATCAAACCCGGCGTCCCGGCCGTCATCGCGCCACAGCCCGCCGAGGCCCTGGCCGTCCTGGCGCGGGCGTGCCAGGAACGAAACGCCCCGCTGACCCTGGTGGGCCAGGACTGGACCTGGACCAGGCGCGAGACCACGCCAGCCGGCCTGCGTCTGGACATCAGCGGTCCCGGCGTGACGTATGCCGACCTTCATACCCCCCTCAGTGGCGCGTTCCAGGCCCTCAACGCCACCACCGCCGTGGCCGCCGCCACCCATCTGGGGATTGATGAGGCGTCCATCCGGGCCGGGCTGGCCCGGGTCTGGTGGCCGGCTCGCCTGGAGGTCCTGGCCCGGTGTCCCTGGGTCGTGGCTGATAGCGCCCACAACGGCGACTCGGCGCACAAGCTGGCGACAGCCCTGACGGAGGTGTTCCATCCCCGGCATATCATCCTGGTCTTGGGGCTATCACAGGGCCACAACCTGGACGACATCCTGGCGGCCCTGCTGCCTCTGGCTGCCCACATCGTCGTGACCCAACCCCAACGCCCCCGGGCCATGCCCGTGGACAGGTTACAGGCAGCGGTGGCAGCTCAAGGGCGGCAGGCCAGCGCCGCCGCGACCGTGGCCCAGGCTCTGGCATACGCCTTGACCCTGGCCGGTTCCGCTGACCTGATCTGTGCTCTCGCCCTGTTCGTCGCCGCCGAAGTCCGGGCCATCTACCGCGCGCCCGGCTCGGAGTATAGCGATCCGGAGATACCATGACCTACGCTGAAGCCTTGCGTTACCTCTACAGTATGACCGATTACGAGAAGCAGCCAGCCATCTCTTATACGATGGCGTATTATAACCTGGATCGCCTGCGCCGCTTGCTGGAGCTGCTGGGGCGGCCCCAGGATCGTTTTCGCGCCGTGCAGGTGGCCGGCACCAAGGGCAAAGGTTCCACGGCGGCCATGCTGGCGGCCATCCTGTCCGCCGCCGGGCTACGCGCCGGGCTATACACCTCCCCGCACCTCCACACCTTCCGCGAACGCATCCGCCTGGGCGACAACCTCATCACCGAGGACGAGTTCGCCAGGCTGATGACCCACCTGATGCCCGCCGTGGAGGCATGTAATGAAGAGCTGGCTGGCCATCCTCTCACCACCTTCGAGGTCGCCACGGCCCTGGCGTTTCTCTATTTCGCGCAAGTCGGGGCCGATATGACTGTGCTGGAGGCCGGGATCGGCGGCGAACTCGACGCCACCAATGTGGTAGACCCCGTGCTCTCGATCCTCACCCCGATCAGCCTGGACCACGTGACGGTACTGGGGGACACGTTGGCGGCCATCGCCCAGAAAAAGGCTGGCATCATCAAACCCGGTGTCCCGGCCGTCATCGCGCCCCAGCCCGCCGAGGCCCTGGCCGTCCTGGCGCGGGCGTGCCAGGAACGAAACGCCCCGCTGACCCTGGTGGGCCAGGACTGGACCTGGACCAGGCGCGAGACCACGCCAGCCGGCCTGCGTCTGGACATCAGCGGCCCCGGTGTGACGTATGCCGACCTTCATACCCCCCTCAGCGGCGCGTTCCAGGCCCTCAACGCCACCACCGCCGTGGCCGCCGCCACCCACCTGGGGATTGATGAGCCGGCCATCCGCGCCGGGCTGGCCCGGGTCCAGTGGCCGGCCCGCCTGGAGGTCCTGGCCCGGCGTCCCTGGGTCGTGGCCGACGGTGCCCACAACGGCGACTCGGCGCACAAACTGGCGGCGGCTCTCACCGAGGTGTTCCGCCCCCGGCAGATCATCCTGGTATTGGGGCTATCACAGGGCCACAACCTGGATGACATCCTGGCGGCCCTGCTGCCCCTGGCCGCCCACATCGTCGTGACCCGGTCTCAGCATCCCCGGGCCATGACCGTGGAGACTTTGCAGGCGGCAGTAACTGGTCGGGGCAGCACAGCCGTGGCCGTTGTGCCAGTGGCGCAGGCGATGGCGCACGCCCATAACCTCGCCAGCGCCGACGATCTGGTGTGCGCCACCGGGTCCCTGTTCGTCGCCGCTGAGGCCCGGACCGCTTTCGGTGCCCCCGGTTCCGACTTACAAGACCCCCTCTGAGTCAAACGCGCATATAGCTACCATCTGGGTCAACTTAAGGCGCGGGCGATTGGAAATCGCACCGGTTAGCCGAAGGCATTGCCTTCGGCTACCCGGCCGTCCGCCTGCGCGGACGGAGGCGTCCACGCCGGTGGACGCCTGGCCGCAGGCCCCTGAGGTGCGACTTGAGTCGCTTAACTTGACGCCTGTGCCCCCTACCCCCACCTCTCTCCCAAATTTGGGATAGGGGAGGGGACGGGGAGTGAGAGCCTGCCTCTAGGGGTTTTTGCGACGGCGAAGCCGTCGCAAAAACCCTTGTTCCTTCCCTGACAAAAGTTATGCCCGGATGTCAGGTTCAATGGTTGACAGGATGGGCCGTTCGTGATACAATCGCATTGAAACAGATGTTCTAATACCCATTCACTCGTGAGGAGGAAACGAATCCATGCGCGAGATCGGCGTCGCCATTGTGCAGACCAACCCCCGGCTGGGGGACGTGGAAGGCAATACCTATCAGATCAAACGCCGCATCGAGGAGATCTGCGGTGCGGAGGAGGTGAACCTCATCGTGTTCCCGGAGCTGTGCACCACCGGCTACGAGTGCGGCATGGGGTTCACTGACCTGGCCGAGACCATACCCGGCGAGACCGTCAACATCATCGCCCGGCACGCCGAGGAGTACTCCGTCTACATCGCTTTCGGGATGGCTGCCAAAGCCCGAGTGGAGAGCATCCTGTACGACGCGGCGGTGCTGGTGGGACCGGAGGGGGAGTTGGCCGGGGCTTATCATAAGGTCCACCTCAAGGGTGAAGAACGGCTGGCCTTCCGGCCCGGGTTCCGTTACCCGGTCCTGGAGACGGATTTCGGGCTGGTGGGGCTGATGCTGGGCTGGGACCTGGCTTTCCCGGAGGTGGCCCGCTCCTATGCCCTGGATGGGGCGGAGTTGCTATGCGTCCTGGCTAACTGGGAAAAGCCCCACGAACCGGAGTGGCGTTCCTACGTCTACAGCCGCGCCTACGAGAACGCCATCTTTGTGGCGGCGGCCAACCGGGTCGGCACCGAACCTTCCTACGAGTTCCTGGGCGGGAGCCGGATCATCGGCCCGCGCGGCAAGACCCACGCCATCGTGGAAGGCGACCATGAGGGCTATATGGTGGCGCGTATCGATCTGGACGAGGTGAAAAAGGTCCGCGAGGACCAGCAGATCATGCAGTGTCGGCAACCGCGCACATACAAGAACCTCGTCAAGATGTACTGAGTGCTCAGCCTCTCATCGGTTTGGCCGCGCCGGTTCGCACCCACGCAGAGCGTGGGTGCGAGCAAACTTCCCGCCCTGTACCCTCCCCTCTCGTGCCCACGCTCCGCGTGGGCACGCAGCATGGTCCGGCGTCGAGCCTTCAGGTGGCCGGCTAAAGCCTCGATTCCGACGGCTTGTGAAAGTCCCTCTCGTGCCCACGCTCCGCGTGGGCACGCAGCATGGTCCGGAGCCGAGCCTTCAGGCGGCCGGCTAAAGCCTCGAGTCCAGTGGCAGGTCATTGCGTTTAGGTGTCCCTGCATGGGGAACCAGCCGTGCCATAGCAGCGTCTTATAGCAGAAGCGAAACCAGGCTCGTAAATTCAACGGAGGAGGTGCAACCATGCGATACGTGAGGAGAATGTGGATGTGGGGAATAGCGGCCCTGTCCATGGCCGCGCTCGCCCTCGGCTGCGTGAACGGGGGGCCGCTGGTGCGGGACCTGGGGCCAGCCGCCCCCGTGGCCCAGGCCCAGAGCGAGGGCGTGGAGTTGACGGTCTACAACCAGAACCTGGCCCTGGTGCGAGACCTGCGCGATCTGACGCTCAAGGTTGGCGTCAACGAGGTCAAGTTCACCGAGGTGGCGGCCCTCATTGACCCCACCTCGGTGCGATTCCGCTCGCTGACGGACCCGGCCGGCACGTCCGTGCTGGAGCAGAACTACGAGTACGACGTGGTGGGCACGAGCAAGCTGCTCCAGAAATACGTGGACCAGGAGATCACCGTCGTCACCGAGGACGGCACCACGTATAAGGGCTATCTGCTCAGCGGGGCGCAGGACCTCATCCTGGGTAGCGCGCCCACCGGCGGCGCGGTCAGCGTGGTCAAGCTGAGCACGGTGCGGGAGATCAAGTTCCCCTCGCTGCCGGAAGGGCTGCTGACCAAACCCACCCTGGTCTGGAAGATACAGGCGGCGAAGGCCGGCACCCACCAGAGCGAGGTCACGTACATGACCAGCGGCATCACCTGGTATGCCAACTATGTGGTCATGGTCAACGAGAAGGATGATGGCCTGGACCTGAATGGCTGGGTGACGCTGGACAACCAGAGTGGGGCCACCTACACCGACGCCAGGCTCAAGCTCATCGCCGGGGACGTGAATGTGGTGACGCCGGCCCGCGAGGAACGGGTCTACGCCGTCCCCACCGCTGTCCCGGCCCCCTACGCGGGCCAAAAGCAGTTCGTGGAGCAGGCGTTCTTCGAGTACCACCTGTACACGTTGCAGCGACCGGCCACCATCAAGGACCGGCAGACCAAGCAGATCGAGTTCACCAGCGCGGCTGAGATCACCGCCACCAAGTTCTATGTCTACGACGGCGCGCAGATGGGCTCCTGGCGCTACTACAGCCCCGTCACGGACCAGGGCTATGGCACTCAATCCAACCCCAAGGTCTATGTGATGCTGGAGTTCGTCAACTCGGAGCGCAACGGCCTGGGCATCCCGTTGCCCAAGGGTGTGGTGCGGGTCTACAAGGAGAACCCGGCCGGCGGCGCCGAGTTCATCGGCGAGGACGAGATCGATCACACGCCCAAAGACGAACGCATCCTGCTGCATCTGGGCGACGCCTTTGACCTGGTGGGGGAGCGCAAGCAGACCAACTTCCTGCGGCCCGGCGACCGCACCATCGAGGAGAGCTACGAGATCAAGCTGCGCAACCACAAGGACGAGGACGTGGAGATCCGGGTGGTGGAGCGGATGTTCCGCTGGAGCGAGTGGACGATCCTGCAGGCCAGCCACGAGTACGAGAAGAAGGACTCACGCACCATCGAGTTCCGGGTCAAGGTCCCGCGAGATGGCGAGGTCACCGTGACCTATACGGTGCGTTACCGGTGGTAAAAGTCGCCCGGCGGCCGACTCTGGCTCGCTGGCGGTGAGCTGGAATCGCGCCTGGAGTGAGCGACGCTCTGCCCCCTGGTTGGAGGCCCGTTCGTAACTACCTACCCTCCCGCAGGTTTGGGCGCAATGACCAGACCAGATGCCGCAGGCGCGCCCAGATGACCGGCCGCATCGGTTGCCAGCCCCTTTCTAACCTGCGGGAGGGTTCAGGGTAGGCAGTTACGCCCGTTCGCTGAGAACGGGCGTAACTTTTTTACAGGGGTCTGCGCGGGGGCATCCCCGGCACCCATGAGTCGTTTGACACTGCTCGCTGGCGATGCTATACTATAGAACTTGAGTTCTAATCGGCCCAGAGGACGCCCTATGGCCCAGGATAAGCTCATCGTGCACGGCGCGCGCGAGCACAATCTTAAAAACATCACCGTGGCCATGCCCCGCGATAAGCTGGTGGTCATCACCGGTCTCAGTGGCTCTGGTAAATCCTCCCTGGCGTTTGACACTATCTATGCCGAGGGTCAGCGTCGCTACGTGGAGAGCCTCTCTGCCTATGCCCGCCAGTTCCTGGGGCTGATGGAAAAGCCGGACGTGGACTATATCGAGGGTCTCAGCCCGGCTATCTCCATTGACCAGAAGGGCACCAGCCGCAACCCTCGCTCTACCGTGGGCACCGTCACCGAGATCTATGACTATTTGCGACTCCTCTATGCTCGCGTGGGCCATCCCCACTGTCCCCAGTGTGGCCGGGAGATCAGTCCCCAGAGCGTCCAACAGATCGTGGACAATGTGCTGAGCCTGCCGGCGGGCAGCCGCCTGCTGATCCTGGCGCCCCTGGTTCGGGACCGCAAGGGCGAACATCGCCACATCCTGGACCAGATCCGCAAGGCCGGCTTTGTCCGTGCCCGGGTGGATGGCCTCATTCGTGACGTGGACGAGGAGGTCCAGCTCGACCGCTACAAGCAGCATACCATCGAGGCCGTGGTGGACCGGCTCATCGTTCGCCAGGACGAGGAGGAGCGGCAGCGATTCGCGGATTCCATCGAGACCGCTCTCAAATTGGGTGATGGCATCGTGCTCATCAGCCATACGCTCCCAGACAGCGAGGTGGCGCAGGAGACGTTGTATAGCGAGCATTTCGCTTGCGTCAACTGCGGCATCTCGGTGGGCGAGATCGAGCCGCGCACCTTTTCGTTCAACACGCCGTATGGCGCGTGCCCGGCCTGCACCGGCCTGGGGAGTATCTTGCGCGTGGACCCGGACCTGGTGGTCCCTAACCCGGACCTGTCCCTGAACGAGGGGGCCATTGCCCCGTGGAGCCACGCCATGGACTCCGATGGCTACTATATCCAATTGTTGCGGGGTGTGGCCAGACATTATGGCATCCCCATGCACGCACCGGCGCGGGATTGGACCCCGGCGCAACGCCAGGTGCTCCTCTACGGCAGCCAGGGCCAGGTCATCGCCGTGGACTATACCACGCGGCACGGCACGTCGCGGACCTATGATACCACCTACGAGGGCGTGATCCCGAACCTGGAACGCCGCTACAAGGAGACAGACTCGGAGTATATCCGGGCCAAGATCGAAGAATACATGTCGGTGAACCCCTGCCCCACCTGCGAAGGGAAACGGCTCAAGCCGGAGGCCCTGGCGGTGACGGTGGCTGGCGAGAACATCGTGCAGGTGGCCGGTCGCCCGGTCAACCAGGTGCTCAAATGGGTGGACCGGCTCCAGGGGAGCGGGGGGCCCAGCCCTCTTACCCCCCGCGAGCAGATCATAGCCGGGCAGATTTTAAAAGAGATCAGGGCCAGACTGCGGTTCCTGGTGGATGTGGGGCTGGATTACCTGACCCTGGACCGGGCGGCCAATACCCTCTCCGGTGGCGAAGCCCAACGCATCCGCCTGGCGACGCAGATCGGCTCTGGGTTGATGGGGGTGCTCTACATCCTGGATGAGCCATCCGTGGGGCTGCACCAGCGGGATAACCGGCGGTTGATCCATACCCTCACCCGCCTGCGAGATCTGGGCAATACGGTGCTGGTGGTAGAGCACGATGAGGAGACCATCCGCTCCGCCGATTATATTGTGGACCTGGGACCTGGCGCTGGGGAGCACGGGGGTCAGGTAGTGGTAGCCGGCACGCTGGAGCAGGTGCTGGCCTGCCCTGCCAGCATCACCGGCGCCTTTTTGCGCGGTGACCGATGTATTCCAATCCCAACACGCCGACGGTCTGGCAACGGCCAGGCTGTGATCGTGCGCGGCGCGCGGCAGCACAACCTCAAAAATATTGATGTGCGCATCCCCCTGGGCCGTTTCGTCTGCCTCACCGGGGTCAGCGGCTCCGGCAAGAGCACGTTGCTGGTGGAGATCCTCTACAAACGCCTGGCCCAGGTGCTCTATCGAGCCAAAGACCGGCCCGGTGACCACGATAGCATCGAAGGCCTGGAACATCTGGACAAGGTGATCAACATAGACCAGTCCCCTATCGGGCGGACGCCGCGTTCCAACCCGGCCACCTATACCAACGTGTTCACGCCTATCCGGGAGGTCTTTGCGGCGGTTCCCGAGGCCCGAACCCGGGGCTACAAGCCCGGCCGGTTCAGCTTTAACATCAAGGGCGGCCGCTGCGAGGCCTGCCAGGGCCAGGGCATCCTCAAGATCGAGATGCAGTTCCTCAGTGATGTCTATGTCCCCTGCGAGGTCTGCAAGGGTCGGCGCTATAACCGCGAGGCCCTGGAGATCCAATACAAGGGCAAAAACATCGCTGAGGTGCTGGACATGACCGTGGACGAGGCGATGGCGTTCTTCGAGCACATCCCCAGCATTGTGCGCAAGCTCAAAACCCTGCACGACGTGGGGTTGGGCTATATCCGGCTGGGCCAGCCAGCCACTACCCTCTCCGGTGGCGAGGCCCAGCGCGTCAAACTGAGCAAGGAGCTATCGCGCCAGGCCACCGGCCGGACCCTCTACATCCTGGACGAGCCGACCACCGGCCTCCACTTTGCGGACGTGGAGCGGCTGTTGGAGGTGCTCAAGCGGCTGGTGGACCGGGGCAACACGGTGGTGGTCATCGAGCACAACCTGGACGTGATCAAGAGCGCGGATTGGATCATTGACCTGGGGCCGGAGGGCGGCGACGCCGGGGGCTATGTCATCGCCGAGGGGACGCCGGAAGAGGTAGCGCAGATGGACCACTCGTTCACCGGGCAATTCTTACGTCGAGTGCTTTAGCAGGTTGCAAGTGGCAGATTGCAGATTGCAGATTGCAGATTGCAGATGAAGTGTTCACGGTGTGGTTACGAGAATCCTCCGAACGCGGACCGCTGTACTGCCTGTGATGCTCGCCTGCCGCCCCCGCCGCGCCCGGAGATCGTGCCCCGTGAACGGCCCATTCGCCCCCGGCGCGCTCTGGAACAGCGCGCTGCGCCGGGCTCCCCCGTCGTTCACGTGCCCATCCCCCTCGCTGAAGCCAGCGAGCGCGTCAAACGTCAAGCGTCAAGCGTCACGCATTACGCATCACGTTTTGCGTTTCACGTTTCACGCATCCTGGGCCTACGGCCCCGGCTTGTCGGCCGGGTCCTGGCGCGCGAGGCCCGTTGGGACACGCCCCCGCGCGAGCCGGCCCGTTTCATCTTGCGCCTGGCGATCCTCCTGCTGGCCCTGCCGCTGCTGCTGGTCACCTGCGCCTCACTGACAGTAGCGCTGGCGACGGCGGCCCTGGCGGCTGTCTGCCTGGGGATGGAGGGCTTCTTGCTGTGCACCGTGCCGGCCCTGGGGGTATTGCTGGCCGTGTGGGGACTATCGCGCCGGCCCACGGTAGAGGAGGTGCCGGTGTTAGAACTGCGCCTGGACGCTCACGCGACCAGCGTGTCACCGCCGCGCCAGGTGAACGTGGAGCTGATCGGCGCACGACAGGGTGGGGATGTGTGGCCCGGCGATGAGGTGGAGCTATGGGGCCGGTGGACACGCGGCGGCACGTTCCGGGCCTGGCGGGCGCGCCTCGTGAGGGCCGGGGACCAGCCGATCCGGGCCGAGGTGCGGGCGTCCCGGCCCTACTCGCTGCCGGTGGCCCTGGCCGCCCTGCTGGTGGCCGTGCTGGTGAACGCGGCCGTGATCTGGCTGCTGTGGCCCCGCTGAACGCTGGCTCCACAACGCATTGACATCAACCCGGCGTTCTGGTACAATGACTTTGCAGGAATACAGGGTGGGAGAAAAGCGATCATGGCGAAAACAGCAATCCAAGTAACAGATGAGGAGATGGTCGTTTATCGGGCTACAGCCCGGCGTCGAGAAGAGCGGGAGCACCGAGACCTGACACACCGCGCTCAACGCGCCCAGGCATTGGCCCGTCAGGCAGCGGCTCTACTCCGGGATCAGTTTGGCGCCAGAAGGGTGATCCTTTTTGGGTCGTTGGCACGGGGGGATTCTTTCCACCAGCGTTCAGACGTGGACCTGGTCGTTGAAGGGATAGCAAGCCAAGATTTCTGGCGGGCATGGAGCGCACTGGACACGCTGGGAAGCGAGATCGAGATCAATCTGGTGGACTTGGAGGACGCTTCACCGGCGTTGCGTCTGGAAATCGAGCGGGAAGGGGTGGAACTATGACAGCTCGTTGGATGGCTCTGGCGCAACGCATCCGGCTGGAAACTGATGAGCTGGAACGGACGGTTTCTGCTATTGCCCGTCACTGGCAATGCGCCCGGAGATCCGCAGAAGATCAGGATGCGTTCCTCAATTCGGTGGCCCTGAATCTGCATGGATTCTACAATGGCCTGGAACGGGTGATGGAACTGGTGGCGCTGGAGATAGACGGAGGAACGCTGGGAGGAGAAACCTGGCACGCCGAATTGCTTCGTCAGATGGCGCTGGAGGTGCCCTCCGTGCGGCCAGCGATGCTGAGTGCTGACTCTGGACGACGCCTGGATGAGTACCGCAAGTTCCGTCACCGGGTGCGCCACATCTATGCCGCGCAACTGAATGCCAATCTCATGGAACACTTGGTGGAGGGCCTATCGCCGACCTGGGAGCAGCTACGCGCGGAATTGCTGGCCTTTGCCGATTTCCTGGAACAACTGGCATAACCCACGTCGCGGTTCAATCCTCGAGGTCCACAAACGATAGGCTCCCGGCGTTCGCGAAACACCAGGAGCCTTGTCTACTTGTTTCCTTGCCCTTTGCCTATTACTTTCCTATGACCATCCCGGCCGGGTCGATCTCCCGCAGGATACGCAATTGCTCAGCCGTGGGTTCCGCTGTCACCCCCACCGGTTCGCGCACGCCGATCTCAAACCCACTGGCAGATAGTGCCTCCTCCACCGTGATGCCCGGATGCACTGCCAGCAACTCCATGCGCTTCGTCTCCTCGTGGAAGCCATAGACCCCCAGTTGCGTGATGACGCGATACGGCCCGGTGTTGGTCGGCAGGCCGGCCGCCTCCCGCGCTCCTGGGCCGGTGAGATACCCCGGCGTGGTGATGAAATCTAGCTGCGCCACAAAGGTGCGCGGCGACTGCGCCCGCATCAGGATGATGGTTTGCCAGGCCAGGCTTCCCAGGTCATTGGCCCCGCCGGAACCGGGCAATCTGGCCCGGGGGTGCGCCCAGTCCCCGATGACGGTGGTGTTCAGGTTGCCATAGGGATCAATGGCTGCCCCGCCCAGAAAACAATAGTCCACATAGCCGTTCTGACAGGCCGACATCACATCGTGCATGGAGGAGGCGGCCACGGCCTGGTGGAACGTCCGCGAATCGCCCACGCTGATGGGCAGCTCTGGCACGCGCGGGCCGATGCCCCCGGCCTCAAAGATGATGAGCATACGCGGCGCGTGGGTCCTTTGGGCCAGCATCCCGGCCACCAGGGGCAGCCCGGTCCCCACAAACGCCGATTTGCCATCCTGCAACAGGCCGGCCGCCACGCAGGCCAGCAGTTCCGTCAGGTTGTAGCGTCCCTGATCTTCTGCCATCGTGTATCCTCCGGGATTGAATAAACGAATGGACGAATCTACGAATCTACGAATGGACGAATCTACGAATGGACGAATCTACGAATGAATAGTTCGTCGTTCGTCATTCGTCATTCGTCATTCGTCAATTCTTCCTATCGTTGGGCCGGGGTCTCATACCGCTCCACCTTGCGCAGGTATTCCAGCTTTTCCCGGCCGCCGATCTTTTCCAGATACGCCTCAAAGTCCGGCACACTATAGACGTATTTCTCAAAGTATTCCGCCGTCCCCGCCGGCGTCTTGCTCAGGGTCAGCCACTCGCCGATGTGCTCCTCGTCAAAGTAGTACAGGTAGGGCATCTGAGTGGGATGCGCGCCCCAGGGCATCTCCACCACGGCGTCCACCAGATAGTAGGGGATGAGGGTCCGCCACGGCTCCCGGCGGATGTCTTCCTCGTCAATGACCTGCTCCGTGACCACGATGACCCGCCGGGCAGCCCGCACCAGCTCGAAATCCTCGTTGATGATGCCGTCCACCTGAGCATTGCCATACTTGTCGCAGCGGGGCACGTGGAACATGGCCACGTCCGGGTAACAGGCCGGCAACAGGCAGACGACCTTGCCGCTCCAGGGGTCGCGCACGGCCTTGGCGCAGCTCTTGTTGAAGGTATCCGTCCCCAGCATGTTGCGCGAGACGACAAAGGGCACCCCCATGGCCGCGGCCAGGAAGCGCCACTGATAGCCGGCGTTGCTGATCTCCCCCACCACCCGACACTGGCCGGTCTCTACAGCGCGCCGACCAGCCGGGCTTAGCCCCCGCAGCTCGTGCCCAAAGGCATAGGCCACCTCCACCCTGGTCACCACCCCGGCCCCAACGAGGATGTCAATGTCATGCACGGCCGTCTTGCCGCACATCGCCAGGTCCTTTTTACGCTGGCGGATGATCTCATAGATGAGCACCATAGGCACACGGATATGCCCGAACCCGCCGGTGGCGATGAGGCAACCGTCGGTCACGAATCGGCTCACGGCCTCCGCCGCCGACATGCGCTTGTCCACCAGGCTGCGGTTCTTGTTCTCGCGCACCCAGGCCCGATGCTCGTCCGGGTCATGCCAACCTAATGCTTCGCCGATGCCTTCGGCAACGATTTCCATGTTACATCTCCGTGTTGCGTATTTCGTGTTGCGTATTGCGTAACGCGCAGTCACCGGGCGCTGCGCTCGCTGTACCACGCGGCCGGTTTCCGGTCCGCGAAAAACGGGAACGTCGCCCGCGCGCGGGTCACTACCTCCGGGTCCACGTTGGCCACGGCTACCCCTTCCTCAGCGCCGAGTTGGGCCAACACCTCACCCCAGGGGCCATACGCGCCCGAGTGACCACCCAGTGGTTGACCCAGGGCCTGGCCCACCGCATTGCAGCCGGCCACCAGGTACTGGTTCTCGATGGCCCGGGCCGGGAGCAGGATATCCCAGTTGGGAATACGGCGCCGGGGCCACTGCACACAGCAGAGCATGAGGATCGCGCCGGCATGGGCGTAGGCGCGAAAGACCTCCGGGAAACGCAGGTCGTAGCAGATGGCGAGGGCGGTCCGGCCCCAGGGCAGGTCGAACGTGGGCAGCGCGTCACCAGGGGCAAAGTGCGCCGGCTCGTCCATCGGCCCGAACAGGTGGACCTTACGGTACACGCCGATGGCCCGGCCGGTCGGGTCGAACAGGACGGCGGCGTTGTAGAGCCGGTCGTCCTCAGTCAGGGGAATGGAGCCTGCCAGGTAGAGACCATGAGTGCGGGCCAGGTCAGCCATAGTGGCCCACAGCCCGGTGCCCGGCGATGCGGCGTGAGCGTGGATGACCGGCCAGTCGTAACCGGTGGCCCACAGCTCCGGCAGGAGCGCCAGGTCGGCCCCGACGGCCCGGGCGTGGGCCAGCAGCCGTTCGGCCGTGGCCCGGTTGGCCGCCACGTCGCCGGCCCACACCGTCATCTGGATCAGAGCCAGGTGCAGAGTTGTCATCGCCGCCGTTCACCCCGGATAGCCTGCCAGATGATGAACAGCCCCAGCCCAATCAGGACCGCCGGGGTGATGAACGCGGCCCAGTTCTCGATGTTGCTCACCACCAGGACGAACAGCCCAAAGGCACAGCAGCCCAGGGCCGGCCAGATAGCCCAGCCCAGGGGCCGGTCCGGGCCGCGCAGCAGGTAGAGCACGGCAAAGACCAGCCCCACGCCCACAAAGAACAAGGACCCGGTCACGCTATCCGGCAAGAACAGCTCCAGCAGTGGGATAATCCCCATCACGATGAGCACACCGCCAGGGATGATCGCCCACCACTGTTGGCGGTCGGCCACAAACACGCCCAGAAAAGCCAGCCCGCCCACCATGAAGCCGGCCGACCAGACCCACGGCCCCCAGTCACCCAGCAGGCCCAGGTTATAGAGCAAAAAGATGATCCCACTGCCAATCAACAGCAACGCCACGATAAGGGGCACGAGAGTCTTGCCCATGAATCCCTCCCGCTACAAGATGTCCGTGGCCTCTCGCCACAAGGTACAATATACCGGCATGTGCCGCGATTGTCAAGACCGTCAAAGGCGTGTATAATCAAATAGAGTCAGCCAACCCCCGCAGATCGTTTGGGGCCTGTCCGTTGCGTATAAACTGCGGGGGTGAGCATTACCTGTCCTCCCGCAGATTGGGGCGAACCTGCGGGAGGGTTGAGGGTTTGCATGATAGTCCCCACCTCATTGGCGGCGCAGGTAGAAGGGGCGATCCGCGCCAGGAGGCACCCGGCCCTGCCGGATGAGTTCGTGCTGCCCCATTATGAGGGTTTTTCGCTGGCTAACCTCGGCCCCACCGTGGCCGGGGTGCTGGGGGGCGATGTGCCCGGCGGCGTACCCCTGCCCCGTGAGGTCTGGGCTGACCTGGCCCCTGGCGTGCGCCGGGTGGTCCTGGTGTTGCTGGATGCCGTGGGCTATGACCGGTTTCAAACCACCCTGGATGATGAATCCCTGGTGTTCCGGCATCTGGCCGACGGCGGGCGGCTGATCCCGGTGACCTCGCTGTTCCCCTCCACCACCACCGCAACGTTGACCAGCCTGTGGACCGGCCGCACCCCGGTCGAGCATGGCCTCATCGGCTATGTGCTCTTTCTCCGCGAGTTCGGCGTCACCACCGACATGATCCGCCTCATCCCCCGGGGCCGCGACAAGAGCGGCCCCGGCCGGGATACCCTCCTGGATTGGGGATTAAAGCCGGATGGATTCCTGCCGGTGCCCGGCCTGGCGGAATCGCTGGCCGCCCATGGGATCGTCACGCGCAGCGTCTTGCGCCAGGAATACGTGGGGAGTTTCCTGTCCCAGATGCACTATCGCGGCGTGGCGGAGGTGAAGGGACATCTGGATTCGCCTGACATGTGGGTCTGTCTGCGGGAGATGCTCCAGGCCCACCGTGACGAGCGGCTCTATCTGACGGCCTACTGGGGCGAGGTGGACACCATCTCCCACGACCGGGGACCACACAGCCCCCACTGGGACGCGGCCCTGCGCAACCTGGCCTATTCGCTGGAGCGCGAGTTCCTGCGCCCGCTCACGCCGGCCGACCGCGAGGGCACGTTGCTCATCATCACCGCTGACCACGGGCAGATCGTGACCCCATTGGCGCGGACGGTCTATCTCAAACAGCATCCGGCCCTGGAGGAAGCCCTGGTCATGTCGCCCACTGGTGAGCCGCGCGTGCCGTTTCTCCACGTGCGGCCCGGCCGGGTCGAGTTCGTGAAATCTTATTTTGCTGAGCACCTGGCCCACGCCTTTGTGGTGTTAGAGGCTGAGACGGTGCTGAACAGCGGGTTATTGGGCCGGGGACCGATGATGCCGGCCGTCCCTCATCGGTTGGGTGACCTGGTAGCCATCGCCCGCCAGGATTGGATCCTGTACGACCGGCCCAAAGAGCCGGACATGATCGGCCGCCATGGCGGGCTGTCGCCCCAGGAGATGCTATCGCCCTTGCTCATGGTGCGCCTGGATGCCTTGTAGGAGGCCGTGGGGGCCAGAGGAGGTTTGATCTATGTTTGAGGCCATTCTCACCGACCAACAACGTGCCCTGCGCGACGAGGCTCGCGATTTCGTGCGCTGGGTGCCCAAGCAACTCATCCTGGATATGGACGCCGACAGGGTGCGCTATCCCCGTGAATACATCCAGGAGGCGGCCCGACGCAACCTGTTGGGTCTGCGCTTCCCGCCCCAGTATGGTGGTCGGGGCCTGGGCTGGGCTGACGAGATCGTGGCCCTGGAGGAGATCGGCGTCCTGGGCACGTCCCTGGCATGTCTCTACTCGCTCTATAGCATCGTGGGCGAGGCCATCAACGTCTTTGGCACGGAGGAACAGAAGGAGCGCTGGCTGCGGCCGGCCCTGGCCGGGCAGTTCGGCGTGGCCGAGGGCCTCACCGAGCCACGTGGCGGCTCGGACTTTTTCGGGACCACCACCCGCGCCATCCGCGACGGCGATCACTATATCCTCACCGGCCAGAAACGCTTTGTGGTGGGGGCCGATGGCGCGGACATCTTTCTCGTCTACGCCCGCACTGACCCGGAGGCCCCGGCCCACAAAGGGCTGAGCGCGTTCATCGTGGAACGGGGGCCGGGCGTGGAGACCCGTTACGTCTATGGCCTCATGGGGACGCGCGGCGGGGGCACTGGCCGCCTGGTCTTTCACGAGGCCCGCGTCCCGGTGGCCAACCGCCTGGGACCGGAGAACGGGGCGGCGGCCATCTTTTACCAGATGATGATCCCGGAACGCATGACCAGTGCGGCCGGGGCCATCGGCATGGGCCGGGCCGCCTTGGAGATCGCCGCGCGCTACTCCAACAAACGCCACGCCTTCGGGCAGACCATCCGCAACTTTGAGGGCGTGAGCTTCAAGGTGGCCGAATCCATCACCCTGTTGGACGCCGCCCGGGGTCTGGCCCACCTCACGGCCCGGGCCATTGACGCCGGCGACGACCCGGCCCGCTGCCGCCGCCTGGTCTCAGAGACCAAGTTCTTCGCCACCGACGCGGCCTGGCAGGTGGTGAACCACGCCATGCAGATCATGGGCGGTATCGGCTATACCGACGTCTATCCCATCGAGCGGCTCCTGCGGGATGTGCGCCTCATCACCATCTGGACCGGCACCAACGAGATCATGCGGCTTATCATCCAGCATGAATACTACAAGGAGCTGTTGGGCCAGCCGCCCGCCAGCCGGGACCTGGAGGCCGACGCCCCGGCCGCGGACCAGGAAGAGGAAAAGGTGTACCAATAGACCACCGACTGCGGACTGGTGACTGCGGACTGTGAACTATAACGATGCCCTGGCCTATGTCGAATCTTTTATGACCGGGCCGGCCCTCATCCCCGGTCTGACGCCGACGGAGCACCGGGAGCGTATGCGTGCGCGTATCCCCCGTATGCGCTACCTGTTGCGTCTCCTGGGTGATCCGCACCATCGCTATCACGTCCTGCACGTGGGCGGCACGTCCGGCAAAGGCTCCACCTGTGCCTTTCTGGCGGCCATCCTCCAGGCGGCCGGCTACCGGACGGGCCGGCACACCACGCCGTATCTCCAGTCGCCGCTGGAAAAGATCATGGTGGATGGACAACCCATCTCGCCGGCCGGTTTTGCCGACCTGGTGGCGCGCTGCCGGCCGGCCTTTGAGCAGGTGCGGGCGAGTCCGCTGGGGCCGCCCGGCTACGGCGAGGTATGGACCGCGCTCCCGCTGGTCCACTTTGCCGCCGCCGGGGTCGCCTGGGCCGTCGTTGAGGTGGACATGGGTGGTCGCTACGACCCCACAAACCTGGTCGAACCGACGGTGGCGGTCATCACCACGGTGGATTATGACCACATCGTGCCCCTGGGGGAGACCCTGGCCGAGATCGCCTGGCACAAGGCCGGCATCATCAAGACCGGTATACCGGCCGTAACCGGGGCCAGCCAGCCAGAGGTGCTGTGGGTTCTACAAGAGGAGAGCGAACGCCGGGCCGCGCCGCTCTGGCGGGTGGGGAGGGATACGCACTACGCAATCCGTCGGCTGGACCAGGATGGCGGCTGGTTCGATTTCCTCGGCCTGGACGGGACCCGCTGGGACAACCTGCACGTGTCCCTGTTGGGAGCGCACCAGGTAACGAATGCAGCCGTGGCCCTTACGGCCTTGCAGGCCGCCCGGCGTTTCGCCGACCTGGACATCTCGGAGGCAGCGATCCGCGTCGGGCTGACCCAGGCGCGTTTCCCTGGCCGGCTGGAGGTCGTGCAACGCGACCCGTTGGTAGTGCTGGACGGGGCCCACAACCCGGAAAAGATGGAGCGGCTGGCGCAGGCCCTGCCTGCGCTGTTCACCTATGGGCGATTGATCCTGGTGCTGGGGATGATCGCGGCCAAGGATTGCGTCGGGGTGGTCTCGCGCATCGCGCCACTGGCGGACCTGGTCATCGTCACCACCGCCGGTGCGCCGGGCAAGGCGCCGGTCGCGCCGGCCGAGATCGCCCGCCTGCTGCGCAGCGCCGGTTTCCCGGCCGACCGGCTGGTCTGCGAGCCGGAGCCACTCGGAGCTGTGGAACACGCCCTGGCCCTGGCCCGGCCCGAGGACCTGGTATGCGTCACCGGTTCCCTGTATCTCTTGGGCCAGGTGCGCGGGCGATGGTTTCCCTCCTGAAGCCAATACTTTATCAAATAAGCCACTGGCGGCGAGGCTTTAGCCGGTCGCAAAGCGCCGCCTGAAGGCTCGACTCCGGACCGTTATTTGAAAGGTATTGTCCATTTGTGCCTTTTGTGGTAAAATATGGGCTGGGCGTAACCACCCACCCTGAACCCTCCCGCAGGTTAGAACGGGCCTGGCAACCGATGCAGTTGGTCATTGAGCACGCCTACCTGACCATTTGCGCCCCAGCTTGCTGGAGGGTAGGCTGAGCAATTACATCTTCGGAAGGAGGTGAGGTCTATCGGCGAAGAAGAGAGCTTGTCTACGGCGTGAGTCAGGATACACTGATCCATCGTGAGAACTGGCCTATGCGGTATCAGACAACCCGGTAAAGGAGGAGAATCGTTATGGATACCATTCTGATCCTGATCCTGGCGATCTTGGGCATCGTTCTCGGCTACTGGGTCTACGCACGGAGCGTAGACCGTCGGATCATCCAGCCGACAGACAAGGCCACGCCCGCCAAGATGTATATGGACGGGGTGGACTTTACGCCGGCCAACCGCAATGTCCTCTTCGGTTACCAGTTCAAATCCATCGCCGCCCTGGGCCCGATCGTCGGGCCGATCACGGCTGTGCGGTGGGGCTGGCTCCCGGCCCTGCTCTGGGTCATCCTGGGTACGTTCTTCATTGGCTGGGTGCAAGACTATGCCAGCATTATCGTGGGCGTGCGCTCGGAAGGTCAGACCTTTGGTGCCCTGAGCTATCGGCTGATCTCGCCACGCTCCCGCTCCATCTTGCTCATCTTCATCTACTGTTACCTGCTCCTGATCATGGGGGCCTTTGGCAAGATCGTGGGCTATGACCTGATGACCAACCCGGCGGTGCCCGTGGGGGTGATCCTGGTGGTCTTGCTGGGCATCCTGGCCGGCCAGATGACTTACAAATGGAAGATGGACATCATCCTCACCAGCGTCGTCACGGTCATCGGCTCGTTCCTGGGCATCTGGATCAGCGCCGGTGGCCCCTGGTTGGGCGATGCCAAGTTGCTGAGCTTTGTTCCGGACCTCATCAACTGGCTGGGCACCTTTGGCGCCAAGACCTCGCCGGTGCTCCCCATCCCCGGCATCTCGGTGACCTGGGCCCAGTTCCTGTGGAGCCTGGTGACGCTGATCCTGTGCTACTTTGGCGCGGTGCTCCCCATCTGGCGTTGGGCGCAGCCCATCAACTATGTGGCCTTCTGGATCGTCTTCCTGGGTATCCTGGGCGGGACGTTAGGCCTGCTCATCTGGCATCCCTCGATCCCGGCGGGCTTCCCGGCCCTGGGCAACCTGGATGCCTCCATCGTCTACAAGACGGCGGAAGGGGCGGAAAAGACGCTGCCGCCTCTGGGGCCACTATGGCCGGTCCTGTTCGTGACCATCGCCTGCGGCGCCATCTCCGGCTGGCACTCCCTGGTCTCCAGCTCCGGCACGGCCCGCCAGCTTGAGAAAGAGGGAGACGCCCTCTTTGTGGGCGGTGGGGCCATGTTCCTGGAGATGTTCCTGGCCACGCTGGCCCTGCTCACGGCCGTGCTGGGCGTGGGCGCGGTGAGCGGCTGGAACGGCTACGCCAACCTGGCGGCGGCCGGCAAGTACGCCGGGGTCTTTGCCACCGGCCTGTCCGAGTTCCTCAACCATATCTTTGTGCCCAAATCCTACGGCCTGCCCTATGCCTCGGTGTTCCTGACCCTGATGGCCCTCACCATCATGTACCTGGTGGTGCGGTTCATGCGCGTGGCCTCGGCCGAGTTCATCGGGGACCGCTTCCCGGTCATGAAGAACGCTCATATCGGCAGCATCGTGGCCCTGGTCCTCTCGGCGATCCTGATCTGGACCGGCTTCTGGCAGCGCATTTGGATACTGTTCGGCGGCGCGAACCAGCTCATGGCCTCCCTGGCCCTGCTGATCATCACCCTGTGGCTGATCACCAACCGCAAGAACATCTGGTGGGCGCTCATCCCGTTCGCCTTCATGTTCGTCACCACCATCGCGGCCCTGACCATCAACGGCTGGTTGTCCCTGGAGGCAGCCTACAAGACCGTCATGGCGGGTGGGGCCGTGCCCTGGGACAGCGTGTTTGGCAACGTCGTCGCCGGCCTGCTGGCGGTGATCCTGATCATCAGCGCGCTGGTCCTGGCCTATGATGGCATCCGCGCCCTCATGCGCGCCCGGGCGGAACAGGCCAGGCCGGTGCCCGCAAGCTAGGCTTACATAGGGTGCGACGAGTGCGTCGCACCTTCCCAAACAAGATCGTGGGGGATGGGAGGGCCGGTCGGCTCTCCCATCCCTTGCCAGTCGGAGCCAGGTACGGTTGTTGGGTGGGGTGGAAAAAGTTGCTCCAAGCGGGTCTGTGACCCGCGTCCCACGACGGTGCGGTTGTTGGGTGGGGTGGGAAAAAGTTGCTCCAGGCGGGTCTGTGACCCGCGTCCCACGGCGGTGCGGTTGTTGGGTGGGGTGAGGACAAGCCGTTGCTCCAGGCGGGTCTGTGACCCGCGTCCCACGGCGGTGCGGTTGTGGGGTAGGGCGAGGACAGGCCTCAGTACATGGAAAAAGTTGCTCCAAGCGGGTCTGTGACCCGCGTCCCACGGCGGTGCGGTTTGTGGGGTAGGGCGAGGACAGGCCTTACTTCTATGGAGGTGCCCATGAAACCAGTAACGATAGAGGTGCTCATGCCGTTGCCAGAGAGCTATGGCCTGTGTCCAGCCTGTGAGATGCTGGTCACCGATGCCCTGCCGGACCAGCGGCCTCTGGAACGAGGTCTGGCAGAGTACCCGGCTGACTGGCAGGCTGAGTTTCGGCAGTTGATGGGCTGGGTCGCCGAACTGACAGCCCGCTATCGCAATCGGGTGTTTGTTCAACTGTATGACCCGCGCTCGCCCCATGGTTTGTGGAAGGCCCTGCGCCATCGCGCCCGGCGCTACCCCACCTTCATCGTGCGCGGCCCGGGCAGACCGACCCGGATCGTGGGCTGGGATCGCGCGGGCCTGGAAACAGCCGTGGCTACGGCGCTGGCCTGAGCAGCCGGGATGAGCAAGCGCATGACGAGCCTATGGGACCTGGTACGCGCCCTGAAGCAGATCATCTATGGCATGACTGTCTATGACTGGGTGCGCGAATTGCAGAAGGAGCGGGGACAGGTTGAGCGGTTGTTCACCCTCATCGTCTTTGGCGAGTTGCTGGGCATCCCCATCCTGCCGCCCTACTATACCTTGCGGCTCATCCCTTACGTGATCCCCACCCTGGAGACCTGGCGGCGCAGCATGTTGCGGGAACGTGACCTGACCGAGTTGTTCGATCAAGAGTTGGGCTAGGGGCAATACCTTCAAATAACACTCCGGAATCGAGCCTTCAGGCGGAAAATCCGGCTGAAGCCTCTACTCCGGCATCTTATTTGAAAAGTATTGGGGCCAGGGAGTGGTTGCTTGCTGCTTGTTGCTGGGACCCGCCGGTCAGCAACAAGCAGCCCGTAACCGGCTAACAACAGAAACACAGAGAGGAGATTCTTATGCCAGAAACAGAGGAGAAAAGAAGAGGCGGGTTTCTCGATGCGGCCCGAAGCGTGCTCTATGGCATGGCCGGCCATGATATGGCCCGTTACGCGCTGAAGACGCGCGGCAGCATGGAGCACCTGTTCATCCTCATCACCATGGGCGACTTGCTGGGCATCCCCATCCTGCCGCCTTACTACTCACTGCGCCTGCTGCCCTACGTCGTGCCGCAAATATCCACCTGGAAACGGCGCATGTTGCGCGAACGGGATTTGACCGACGCGCTGGCGTAGACAGGAGACAAGGAGGTAACATTGTCATTAGCAACCGTTTTTAAGGAGCAACCGAACCGGCGATACATCATGTTTGGCGGCAAGGGGGGGCTGGGCAAGACCACCTTCTCCGCCGCCACAGCCTATTGGCTGGCGCAGCAAGGCCACAAGGTCCTGGTCTTTTCCGTGGACCCTCAGGCGTCTCTCTCGGACATCTTTGAGCGGGACATCTTTGGTCAGGGTCCGGTGGAGATCATGCCTAACCTTTATGCCGAGGAGATTGACGCGGACCGGCGCATCCGGGAGTATCAACAGGAGATCCGTCAGCGCATCCTGGATATGTATGGCTTTGACCAGGTCCCGGAGGAGATCGAGAACTATATCCAGGCGGCGGCGGCCGAGCCAGCTATGGAGGAGAGCGCGATCTTTGATGCCGTGGTGGACATCGTCGTCGGCGGTGAGTACGATTATTACATCTACGACCTGGTGCCTCTGGGCCATGCCCTGTATTACCTGAGCATGGCCTCTGTCTATGACGAGTGGATTGACAAGATCACCAGGCTGCGGGAAGAGATGCAAGAGTACGCTCAGGTGGCGGCGATCATGAAACGCGACGAAGAGCTGGAGGAAGACAAGATCCTCCAGGAGCTTCTGTACATCAAGAACCGCATCAACACCTCCTCGGGCATCCTCACCGACCGGGAGAGGACAGCGTTCTTTTTCGTGATCACGCCGGAGGAGATGATCATCCTGGACACGCAAAAGGCCGCCGGGATGTTCTCCCGGTTCCAGGTGCCCATCGCCGGCTACATCGTCAACCGGGTGATCCCGGAGGAGCTGGCCCACCAGAATATCCCGGAGTATCTGAGGAACCGCCTGGAGATGCAACGTGGCTACCTGACCAAGATCAGGGAGACCTTTGGCCGGGAGGTGCTGGCCTCTGTGCCCGAGTTCGAGCGCGACATCACCGGCCTGCCCATGATCGCCAGGGTGGCGGAGGCCCTGTTCGGAGGTGCGGCATGATCGAGAAGGATACGCGCCAGTTTCTGGCCGAACACCCGAACCTGAAATATATCTTTTTCGGTGGCAAGGGTGGTGTGGGCAAGACGGTGATGGCCGGCGCGGCGGCTCTGTGGATGGCCCGCCAGGGCAGACGTACCCTCCTGGCCTCCACCAATCCGGTGCACAGCCTCACCAGCATGTTGGGCCAGGATGTCTTTGGTAAACCTACCCTGGTGGCCGGCGTGCCCAACTGCTATGCCTACGAGATCGATACCAAATCCACCATCGAAAAGTCCAAACGCGAGATCCGCGAAAAGATCGAATGGTTCCTCAAGTACGCCGACATCAAGACCCAGGCGGACGAGTTCGTGGAATCCGCCACCATGAACCCGGCCTTTGAGGAATCGGCCATGTTCGAGAACATGATTGACCTCATGTTCCAGGACGAGTACGAAGCCTATGTGTTCGACACGGCCCCCACGGCCAACGCCCGCCGCTTGCTGGGCATGTCCAGCGTCTATTCCATGTGGGTGAACAAGATGGTCCAGAGCCGCCAGGAGGCCCAGAGCCTGCGCGAGCTGTTGTCCTATAGCCGCAAGAAGAAGGAGAAAGACCCGCTGATGGACTACCTGATCTCCTTCCGCGAGCGGATGGAGCGGGCCAAGGTCCTGCTGACCGACGAGCAGAAGACGGCCTTTTTCTTCGTCACCCTGCCAGAAGCGCTGCCCATCGCCGTGATCAAGCGGTTCATCAACTGGTTCCACGAATTCGGCATCCCGGTGGGCGGGGTGGTGGTCAACATGGTCATTGACAAAGACTCGCTGGCCACCGATGCGCCAGAGTTCGTCTGCAACCGCGTGGACATGCAGTGCCGCTATATGGAGGAGATCTGGCGCTCCTTCCCCGATGTGCGCGCCATCATCCCCCTCTTTGAGACCGAGGTGCGCGGCACGCCGATGCTGAACCGCGTGGCGGATCACCTGTTTGCGTAGGGCCCGTTCCTCTCCCCCTTACCCCCTCCTCTCTCCCCAATTTGGGAGAGGGGAGGGGGAATGGGGG
>Ga0209101_1000728_pt1 | contig 26417 bp, 25 predicted proteins | sample ConPoolayeCmetaG_FD_185481 | JGI IMG/M metagenome (GOLD analysis project Ga0209101, IMG submission 185481) | Hot spring microbial mat communities from California, USA to study Microbial Dark Matter (Phase II) - Cone Pool mat layer C metaG... ...
CCGGAGGCTAAAGCCTCCGGCTCAAAGCCAAAGGGTGCTGAAAGCGCCCTCCACGGCGCCGAGGCACTTCTTCAGCTCGCTTAAGCGGGCTTGAGGGCCGATTACCTTCGAATTTAACATTGTCGAGATAGTTACAGGAGAATGACTTTTGAGCAGGGCAGGCGGATTTCCAGGCGAGACAAGCAAAAATGGAGGCCAGGATGGAACAAGTCGATCTGTTGCTCACCGGCGGCACCGTGGTCACTATGAACGAGCAGAACACCGTGTTGGAACGGGGCGCCGTTGCCATCAAGGGCAAATTCATTGTGGCGGTCGGTCCGGCAGACGAATTGGCCAAAACCTGCACGGCTCAAGAGGTGTGGGATTGCACCGATCAAGTGATCATCCCCGGCTTGATCAACACGCACACGCATGTGCCTATGACCTTGTTGCGCGGTCTGGCCGATGATCTGCGCCTCGATGTGTGGTTGCACGGCTATATTTTGCCCACCGAGAGCAAATTTGTCAACCCGGAATTCTGTCGCCTGGGCACGCTGCTGTCATGTGCCGAGTTTATTCGCGGCGGGGTGACCACTTTTGCCGACATGTATTATTTTGAAGACGAGATCGCCTGGGCCACCGTCGAGGCAGGATTGCGCGGCGTGTGCGGGCAAACGGTGATGCTTTTTCCTACCCCAGACGCGACCGGTTACGACCAGGGCCTGGCCTCCTGCGCCGAATTTCTGGAACACTGGCAAGGACACGATCTGATCGTGGCTGTGCCGGCACCACATTCACCCTATATGTGCACCGCTGAGATTCTCAAGGAAACGGCGCGGATGTCTCAGGCATACAATGTTCCATTGCTGATCCATATCGCCGAAACCGCCCTGGAGGTGGAGGAAAGCATCGAACAAAAGAACATGACCCCGGTGCGCTGGCTGGAAAGCATCGGTTTGATGGAGAGCCAAGTGGTCGCCGCGCACTGTGTGCATGTGAACAACGAAGACATGCACATTCTTGCCGCGCACGGCGTTGGGGTGGCACACAACCCGACCAGCAACCTCAAGCTGGCCAGCGGCTTTGCGCCGGTGGTGCAAATGCAAGAGCACGGCATTGCCGTCGGCATCGGCACCGACGGCACGGCCAGCAACAACGACCTGGATATGTGGGTTGAGATGCACTTGGCCGCATTGCTGCCCAAGGCGGTCAACAATGACCCTACCGCATTGCCTGCGCGCCGCGCCTTTGCAATGGCTACCATCGAAGGGGCGCGCGCCCTGCATCTGGATCATCTGATCGGTTCACTGGAGGTGGGCAAGCGCGCCGATGTGGTCGTGTTAGATGCGTTCGGTGTGCACGTGATGCCCCGTTTCGAGACCACCGGTCAAAACATTTATTCACGCCTGGTTTATGCGGCCAAAAGCGGTGATGTGCGTCACACCATTGTCAACGGCAAGGTGCTTATGCGCGACCGCACCTTGTTGACCGTTGATGAAGCCGGCGCGCTCAAAGAAGCGGCCAAACTGGCCAAAAAGATCGGCCGCTTTTTCGTTGACCGCGAACGCAACTTGCTCAACAAAATGCTCGAAATCGGCGGGCTGGAGCAAGAAGAAAGCTATGAGGTGCAGGTCAAGGCCCGTGTGCCCCCAGATGTGCGCAAGGAAAGTTTGCTGGAGCATCCGGCGATCACCGTGACCAAACATTCCGAACGCGATCAGTACGACACCTATTTTTGTTTTGCCGATCCGACGCAAGGACGTGTGCGCTACCGCGAGGACAATGTGATCGAAGCGGATGGTCAGGTCAGGCCGATTTACAACCTGGTTTACACCGGCCCGGTGGTCGAGCAAGAATATGAAAACTCGGTGGTGCTCACCCGCGCCCGCTATGCCAGTCGAGCCGATCGCACGGTGCGTTTTTACCGCGAATATTTCAAGCCTGATTCGGTGCACGAAATCGTCAAACATCGTCATCGCTACCATGTGCGTTACAAAGGCGTGCTCTTTTTCATCAACATTGACGAAATTATCCAGCCGCCCCAAGAATCTTTTTTCATCGAGATCAAAAGCCGTACCTGGTCGTCGAGTGATGCGCTGCGCAAGGCGGCCTTGATCGGCGAAATGCTCGAACTATTTGGCATCGACAAAGCGCATATTGTGCGCCAAGACTATACCGATTTGTAGAAAACCAAACGCCGACGAATCTGTATCCAGGAGTGGAGGCTTGGCCAGACTCGGACTGCCAACGCAGACCAACTGAAGCCTCAACTCCCCAAAACGCCAAAATTCGCAGGAAAGACAACATGGCAGAAAAGGACAAATGGTTCTTGGGCATTGACCTGGGCGGCACCAAGATCGGCACCGGGTTGGTCAACTGCGCCGGGGCAGTGGCGGCCGAAGATTACCGCCCGACCGACGTGCTGCAAGGACAGGAAGCGGTCGTTGCGCGGATGATCGCGTCCGCCCGGGAGGTGATCGCACGGTCTGGGCTGTCGCGCACCCAGATTGCCGCCGTCGGCATCGGCGCACCGGGGCCGATGAACATCCCCGAAGGTGTGCTGCTCGAACCGCCCAATTTGCCCGGCTGGCGCAATGTGCCGATCCGGCAACTGATTCGGGATGCACTCGACCTGCCGACCTTTTTGGAGAATGATGCCAATGCGGCGGGAATCGGCGAGTATTTGTACGGTGCCGGGCGCGGCACCCGACATATGATTTATGTGACCGTCAGCACCGGCATAGGCGGCGGGCTGATCCTCGACGGCAAGATCTATCACGGCACGATCGGCGGCGCGGGGGAGATCGGCCATATGACCATTTTGCCCAACGGCCCGCATTGCGGCTGCGGCAACCGTGGTTGCCTGGAAGCGTTGGCGTCCGGCACGGCGATCGCCCGCGAGGCTCAGGAATTGATCAACCGCGGCGTGTCGACGTTGTTGGTCGAGATCACCTACAGACGTTCCTTTTCGGTGACGGCCAAAGACGTAGTCGAGGCCATGCGGCGGGGAGATGCGTATGCACGCGAGATCATCGAGCGGGCGATGTATTACCTGGGCCTGGGGATGGCCAACCTGGTCAACCTGTTCAACCCGCAGATGATCGTCATCGGCGGCGGACTGGCCAATATCGGTGACGCATTGCTCGATCCGGTCAGGCGGGGCATCGAGGTGCACGCTTTTCCTTCGGCCCGGCAATACGTGCAGATTCGTCTGGCCGAGTTGGGGGAGCGGGTTGGCATTGTCGGCGCGGCCGGTGCGGCGATGATGGCCACCGGGGTGGTGTGATCTGGCGATGTATCCGATCCTCTGGCGCGTTGGGGCGTACACGCTGTACAGCTATACCCTTTTGCTAACCATAGGGATGCTGGCCGGCGTGTGGATATCCTACTTGCTCGCCAGGCGACGTTGGGCCAGGCCACAACTCTTGTTCGATGCCGGATTTTGGGCGCTGGTGGGGGGTGTGCTGGGCGGCCGGCTGGGGTATGTGTTGCACAACGGGGCCTATTTCGTCGATCACCTGGGATTGGCTGTGGCTTTTTGGCAAGGCGGTTTGAGCTGGCACGGCGCTTTGATCGGCGGGGTGGTCGGGGTGCTGGGCTGGTGGGCGGTGAGCAGGCCGCGTTCGCTTTCCCGGCGCGATCTGCTCAATGTGCTTGCACCCGGCATCGCCCTGGGCAACGCCTTGGGCTGGGCCGGCTGTTTGCTCACCGGCAGCGCATACGGCGCCGAGGCCGGCGGGTACCGTCTACCGCTGGCCTGGCTTACAGCCAACCTGCCCGACATTTACGGGGTCTGGGAAGTGCGTTTTGCCACCCAACCGCTGATGATGGCCTGGTGTGTGCTGGTCTTTTTGCTTTTGTTTATCATAGAGTATCGTTCTTTCCATAGCCCAACTTTTGCGCTTTATCTGCTCCTCTATGCATCGGCCGATTTTGGCGTGGCTTTTTTGCGCGGCGATGGCGCCTGGCGTGTGGGGTTGTGGTTGGGGCAGTGGGTGGCATTGGGAGAGATGGTAATTGCCGTTGGACTGCTCATTTTCGACAGGCAGTGTGTTGGCATTGTACAGCCCGGTCCGTCAGGCGGTGATTTGACCGGCACCGGTTAAATAGACGTGCCAGATTCTGGTGTTAGAGTAAGTTGAGGCTTCAGCCGGCTCGACCAAGAGCCTATCCGAAAAACCGTCCAAGCGGCATCCCTATCCCACCTATACCGACGCATAGGGATGCGTCGGTTACGATTTCCGGCTCTAAAGCCTCGATTCCATTACCAGACGGTAGATTGGCCGGAATTCATCAGACGTGATAAAAATCTGGTTAACAAACACAATCTATGTATCTTGAGGAGGTGTAATGTGAGATCACGCAAATTGACCAATGTCCTGGTCCTCGTTGCCGTTGTGTTGGCCGCCACCTTGATCATGGGCGGCTTTTTATCCCTGACCATCAAACCCTATTATTTTTTAGAACGTGTTGAGCAGCAAGAAGTGGGAGTGCGTTTTCGTCAAGGGCGCATTTACGAAGTGGTCGGGCCGGGGCTGTATTCGGATATCGGCTTTTATGTCGAAATCAAGCGCGTTTCCAGCACGGCGGTTTCGTTCACGGTTCAGGATGACGAGATCATCACCAAAGACAAACAGCGCATCGGCCTGGTGGTGAGCGGGGATATTTTCCGGCCCAACCTGGCGCATGCCGATGTGTTGCGCGACTTGTGGGCGCAATACAGCGCCCTTTATCTTTCGGACGAGGTGGCCCGCGCGCGTGTTGAAGGGCTGGCCCGCCAGGCAATGAAGGTTTGTGTGGGCGAGCGCACTTTTGACGACAATGTGATCGGCTCGGCACGCGACGTGTTGCGCGAGTGCATCGATGAGGAACTGAGCGGATTGGCGACGAATTACGGGTTGCAGATCGAAAATGTGGTGGTGCCGAACATCATCCTTTCGCCAGAAGTGCAACAAGTGCTCGACCAGATCACCAAGAGCCGTCTGGACACCGAAAAAGCGGCCCAAGACAAGCTCAAGGCCGAAGCCGAAGCGTTGGCCGAGCAGGCCCGGCAGCGGGGCGAGGTGGCCGTGGCCCAAAGCCGCATTCAGGAAGAGACCAAGCAGCAAACCCTGTTGGCTCAGCTTGAACAGGAAAAGCTGGCTGCCCAAAAAGCGGTGATCGAGGCGCAAAAGGCCAACGAGTTGTTGGCTGCCCAGCGCGATCTGGAGATCAACCAGGCATTGGCCAAAGCGGCTATCGAAAAAGCCAAGGCCGATCTGGCGATCGAAATTGCCAAAGCCGAACTGTTGAGCAAAAATCCGGGCTATTTGCAATTACAAATTGCCCAAATGAACGCCGACGCACTCAACGAAACGGACAAGATCATCTTTACACCGGAAGGCAGCATGCCCACCATCATCTTGCCGGGGCCGGGCATCGTGCCGACGGTGAACACTACGCCTTGAGCCACGGTTCGTCTTCCGGTCGGAACAGGTGACGGTGGACTTTTGGTGAGCAGGCGTTAACGCCTGAAAGGGGGTGGGTAATGGCAGCGACCATTACGTTAATCACCGATTTCGGACTTCAAGACGGGCATGTAGGGGCTATGAAGGGGGTCATTCACAGCATCGCCCCTCAGTCAACGCTGATCGACATTTCACATTACGTGCCGCCTCAAAATATCCGTTGGGCCGGCTTTGTGTTGATGACCGCCTATCTCTTTTGGCCGCCCAACACCATCCACCTGATCGTCGTCGATCCGGGGGTAGGCACCGGCCGCCGGGCCATTGCCGTGCAAACGGCCAAAGGCATCTTTGTTGCTCCAGACAACGGCGTGCTCAGCTATGTGTTGGCCAGAGAACGGGTGATGATGGCCGTGTCGCTGACCAACGAACAGTATTGGCATCATCCGGTCAGTCCGGTCTTTCACGGACGGGATATCTTTGGGCCGGTAGCGGCACATCTGGCCAATGGGCTACCGTTGCAGCGACTGGGCGAGCCGCTCAATCCCGATTCCCTGATCGTCTTTGCCGTGCCGGAGCCGGTTCGCCATTTCGATCGGCATATCACTGCGCACATTCAACATATCGACCGTTTTGGCAATTGCATCAGCGATTTGCCCGCCCATTGGCTGCTTGAATCGCCACAATGGCGCATCAATGTGGCCAACCGCACCATCGAGTCGATACAACAAACCTTTGCCGATGTGCCGGAGAGAGATTTGGTGGCCTTGATCGACAGCAGCGGGTTTATGGCCATTGCGGTGCGCAACGGCAACGCGGCACAAATGCTGGGTCTGGAAATCGGCGATCCTATCTTTTTGTATCCTGTTTCGCGCGACGTATTGATTATCTAAGATATTTTATGACTACAGAACGTATTGTCACGCCCAAAAACAAGCCGGGAGAAGTGGTCGTTGACGCCGCATTGCGTCCGCGCAGCCTGGCCGAATATCAGGGGCAGGAAGAGATCAAAGACAAACTGCAAATTTTCATTCAGGCGGCGCGCGCACGCAACGAGTCGTTGGAGCATGTGCTGCTCTACGGCCCGCCCGGCCTGGGCAAGACCTCATTGGCCTATGTCATTGCGGCCGAGATGGGGGTAAACATCCGCATCACCTCCGGCCCGGCCATCGAGCGCGCCGGCGACCTGGCGGCGATTTTGACCAATCTGCACAAGGGCGATATTCTCTTTATCGATGAAATTCACCGTCTGGGGCGGGTGGTCGAAGAAGTGCTTTATCCGGCTATGGAAGACTTTGCCCTCGACATTGTGATCGGCAAAGGGCCGGGCGCGCGCTCGATCCGCCTCAACCTGCCCCGCTTCACCGTGATCGGCGCAACAACCCGCCTGGCGCTGATGACCGCCCCGTTGCGCGCACGCTTTGGCGTTGTCTATCGCCTTGATTTTTACAGCCTGGACGCGACGGCCAAGATCGTCCGCCGCTCGGCCGAGATCCTCAAGGTGCCTATCGACGACGGGGGCTGTCTTGAAATTGCCCGACGGGCGCGCGGCACGCCACGTGTGGCCAACCGCTTGCTCAAGCGCGTGCGCGATTACGCCCAGGTGCGCGCCAACGGCGTGATCGATGCCCAAATTGCCCGTGAAGCCCTCGAAATGCTCAACGTGGACCCGCTCGGTCTGGACGAGCTAGACCGGCGCGTGCTCGAAGCGATCATCCTCAAATTCGATGGCGGGCCGGTGGGATTGGACACCATTGCCGCCTCGATCAGCGAAGAGCCGGACACGGTCATGGATGTCGTCGAACCCTACCTGCTCCAACTGGGCTTTTTGGATCGCACCCCCCGTGGCCGCGTGGCGACACGACGGGCTTATGAACATCTCGGAGTCGAATTTCCAGAACAGGCAGAGCAGGGGCGATTGCTGTAAACAGAACGTGTCGATCCTGTAGAACCGAGTCGATTTTTTGGAGTGCAGGCATGAAGAAAATCTGGTTGCTCCTGGTTGTGTTGTTGCCGATTTTATCGGCCTGTCCCGCTTCACCCACCCCAACGGCCGTGGTCAGGGTGAATCGGCCAACGCTTGAATTGCTTGCGCCGCCCAGCGGCGTGCGCATCGTTTTGGGCGATGAGCTGGAGGTCGAATCAAAAGCAACCGATGCACGCGGGCTGGACCGCATTGAACTGTGGGTTGACGGCCAGATTTATCGCGTCGATCCGGTCAAAGGGGCCCCGTCCTTTAGGGTGATCCAACGTTGGCGGGCCGATTCGCCCGGCGAGCACAAACTCATGGTTCAGGCGATCAACGCAGACAACCTGACCAGTGTGCCGATCGAGTTTACCGTCGAGGTGCTTGACCCGGCCCTGTTTACGCCGACACCGACCAACACCCCCACCGAAACGCCCACGCCGACCGAAACCCCCACGCCGACCGAAACGCCGACGCACACGCCCCAGCCCACGGCCACCCCGACCGGCACGCCAACGCCCGTCTCCACGCCGACCACCGTCTTGACCGACACACCTGCGTCCACGCCGACGGCAACCTCACCGGTCACGCCGGCCGCGACGCCCACACCAAGGGTTGTGGCAACCGCCACGCCCAGGCCGTCCGGCATGGTGGCCATTCCGGCAGGCAAATTCTTGATGGGCAGCAACTCGGATCACATCGAACAGGCCGCCGGGTGGTGCAATTGCGGCGTCTCGAACTATACCGATGAATTGTATATGCACGAGGTGTTTGTCAGCGCCTTTTCGATCGACAAATACGAGGTGACCAACGCCCAGTTTCAGGCTTTTGTCAAAGCCACCGGCTATGTCACCGATGCCGAGAAAAAGAAAGAAGCCAATACCTGGCGTACTGCCTTTACCGCCGGCAAAGAAGACCATCCGGTGGTGTGGATGAGCTGGAACGATGCCAACGCCTACTGCACATGGGCCGGCAAGCGCCTGCCAACCGAGGCCGAATGGGAAAAAGCCGCCCGGGGCAGCGATGCACGGCTTTTTCCGTGGGGCAACATCTGGGACCCCAACAAAGTCAATGTCTGGGCTTCTGGCCCACAAGATACAACCCGAGTCGGCAGCTACCCGGAAGGGGCCAGCCCTTACGGGGTGATGGACATGGCCGGCAATGTCTGGGAGTGGGTTGCCGACTGGTATGGCCCACTTTACTATCAGGCCGGTGAAAACACCGACCCCAAAGGGCCGCCGGCCGGCGAAGACCGTGTGTTGCGTGGCGGATCGTTCAAAAACGGCATTGCCGAAGTCCGTGTCGCCAACCGGCACAAAGGTGGCCAGGCCGGCTATGCCCTCGACCATGGCTTTCGCTGCGCCAAGTAGTGACGATGTCTGCACGGGTTTTGGACCTCAACGGACGACCACTTGCTTCAACCTCGGATGAAAAGGCCCGCCGTCTGATTGCCACAGGCAAGGCCACCCTCCTTACCGAGGAGCCACTGACCATTTGCCTGACTCGTGCCGTCGACCGGCCCATTCAGCCGGCCCCACAAACCGCAGAAGGGCCGATTGGGGCCGGCCGGCGCATTCTTGTGCATATCTGCTGCGCGCCATGCGCCACCTATACCGTTCGACGCTTGCGCGAGCTGGCTTTTGAGGTGACCGGCTATTGGTACAACCCCAACATTCACCCCTTTTCCGAGCATGAGCGGCGCCGCGAAACGCTGATTCGCTATGCCGATGAGATTTCCCTGCCGGTGCGCCAGGCAGCGGGCTATGAAATGGTTGAATTTTTGCGCGCCGTAAGCGGGCATGAACAGTTTGGCGAACGCTGTCGGCTTTGCTACCAGATGCGCCTGGAAGAAACGGCCCGTTTCGCCGCACACGAAGGATTTACCGTTTTTACCACCACCTTGCTCATCAGCCCCTACCAAGATCAGCAGATGATCAAAACGCTCGGCGAATCGGCGGCAGCACGATACGGCATCGCTTTCTTGTTCGAGAATTTCCGTCGCGGCTGGGCCGAACGGGGGCGACTGGTGCGCGAACATGCGCTTTACAGTCAGCGCTATTGTGGCTGCCTGTACTCCGAATGGGAGGCCCTGGATCGGGCGGCGACCACGGCGGCGCGCTCCAAGAGTAAGGGACACCTGTGATCCACACACACCTTGAGGCACACATTGCCGAGATCAATCGGTGCAACCAGCGCGGCGGACGGATGCTTTCGTTGATCGACCTGCTCGATGCCGGCTCGGTTGACCTGCCGCTGGCGGCCTACCTGGCAGCGGCTATGCGCGCCGGAGCCTCGCTCCTGGTGGGAGCCACCCCTGGCGGAGCCGGCAAAACAGCCGTGATGTGCGCCCTGCTCAACTTTGTGCCCAACCAAACCGAGCTGGTCCCGGTGTCCGGGCAGGCGGTGTTAGCCCAGGCACTGCGCGATCCGCTGCCGGGACAGCGCTGCTATGTGGCCCACGAAATCGGCCCCGGACATTATTTTGCCTACCTGTGGGGCGGACAGGCACGCGCTTTTTTTGCCCTGGCGGCCAACGGACACCAAATTGCCGCCAACCTGCACGCCGACACCCTGGACGAAACCTATGATCAACTTGTCCGGCAAAACGGCGTCGAACAGGCGCATGTGCAGGCGGTGACGCTCAAAATCTATTTGCAAATGGCCTGGGAAAGCCGAACGGTAAGGCGTTGGGTGTACCGCGTCTACGAAAGTGTTGGACAGGATCGTTTGGTGTGGGAAGGCCGTGCGGTCGGGCAGTTTGTCCGGGTTGCTCCCGGCCTACTGGTTTCTGAGGCGGTTCAGGCACAGTATGCCGGGCTGCTGAACGATCTGCATCGTAGAAATGTGCGCCGTATTGAAAAAGTTCGTTCGGCCCTTGTGAGCTGTTCGTTCTGAGCCGCTCCATTTGCAGCGGCGTGCCTGGCCTCTTGCAGAGTGCCGGATTCTGGCGTTTGGAGGAGTTGAGGCTTCAGCCGGTCTACATCCAGGGGGTAAAATCCGGCTAAAGACTCGATTCTATTGCTAAAGGTAGATTGCCAGCGTCCGGTAGGGTTTTCAATGCAAATCGGCAAAGCTGGACACCGGTCACAAAATCAATCTGAGGAATATTTGACTCGACCAGACATAGTTGGGTAGACGCCGGCATTATCCGGGTTAGTGTGGTTGTTCGGCAAGTTCCCCTTGCCCAAGCCGATTTGACAATCGGCGAGAGAGCATATATAATACCCTCGTATTCTGGCAAGACCGGTTGGGTTGAACCAGATAGAACCTAACGCGAACTCGACGAAAAGTGGGTATCCCCCACTTTTCTTGTTATAAGTAGATATATGCGCATTGGCGCACCAGCTTGAAGGGCAAGAATGACCGGGAGGTTTAATTGAAAAGCGAACTGGCAATGGCCATCAACCAGATTTGTAGCGAGCGCAACCTGCCTCGTGACGTGATCATCGAGGCGATCGAAACGTCGTTGATCTCGGCGTACAAAAAGAATTACGGTGGTGGTCAAAACATCAAAGCGACTATTGATGTGGACAGCGGCGAGCCGATCGTGTATGTAGAGCGCGTCGTCGTCGAACAGGTGCACGATGAACGGTTCGAAATCTCTCTTGTCGAAGCGCGCAAGCACGACAAAAAGGCAACTTTGGGATCGATCGTCCAGATCGACATCACCCCCGAAGAGTTTGGCCGCATTGCGGCTCAAACGGCCAAACAAGTTATCTTGCAACGCATCCGCGAAGCCGAACGTAACGCCCTCTTTTCGAGTTATGCCGACCGTGAGGGGGAGTTGATCACCGGCACGGTGACCAGCATCACCCCATACGCGGTGGTCCTCAACCTGGGGCGAACCGAAGCCACCATGCCGCGCAATCAGCAAGTGCCACGCGAACGTTACCGCGTTGGGCAGCGCATTCGTGTTTATGTAGTCGAGGTGCGCCGTTCTAGCCGGGGCCCACAGATCATCGTCTCGCGCACCCACCCGAACATGTTGCGGCGTATGCTCGAACTCGAAGTACCGGAAATTTTTAACGGCACCGTCGAAATCAAAAGCATTGCCCGCGAGGCGGGATCGCGTTCCAAAGTCTCGGTTGCTGCTCAGCAAGAGGGGATCGACCCGGTTGGCTCATGCGTGGGCATTCGGGGCATGCGCATCCAGTCGTTGGTCAACGAATTGGGCGGTGAAAAGATCGACGTGGTCGAATGGAATGCCGATCCCAAGGTCTTTATTGCCAATGCGCTCAGTCCGGCGCGGGTCAGCTTTGTTATTTTGGACGAGAGGGCCAATCCGCGCACGGCGACCGTGGTCGTGCCCGACGATCAACTGTCGCTGGCCATCGGCAAGGAAGGGCAAAACGCGCGGTTGGCGGCCAAATTGACCTCCTGGCGCATTGACATCAAGAGCGAAAGCGTGGCCCAAACCGAAAATTTGCGTCCGCAGGTTCCGCTTACCATGTCTACTCAGGAGCAAAAAGACATTTTGGCGATGGCCGAAGCGATCTTGTTGGGCAAAAGACCGCTGCCGGGCAAACAAGCTGCGTCGGTGGAAGCACAAATTGAGGAGCCGGTTTTTGAAGATGAACTCGAAACCGACGAACTGGGCCTGGAAGCACCTGTCGAACAGACGAACGCGGTCGACGAAATTATCCAGGCGGAAGAACCGGTAACCGAAGAGATAGAAGAAATTGAAGCTGTTACGCCCCAAGAACCGGCGCGTACAGATTGGATTAGCTCAGAGCCGGCGGCGGCCGAACTTGCCGTGGCGGCGGTGGTCGAAGAAGAGCCACAGCCTGCTCTCATCCGCCCGGAACGCAAGCCCAAATACGTCTTTGTGGCCGACGAAGAACTGGAAAACCTTCAAGTCGCTCCGGCCAAAACCAAAAAGCGCAAGACACATCGTCAGATCATCCGTGATGATGAAAGTGGCAAACTGATCGTCCGTCGTCGTCACAAGCGAGACGATGAACTCGATCTGGATGAATATCTGGACCGTTGATGAGGAAAAAACACATTCCGCAACGAACCTGTATCGGCTGCCGTGAGATCAAGCCGAAAAGAGAGATGGTGCGCATTGTGCGCACGCCCGAAGGCCGGCTGGTCATCGATGAACGAGGCAAGCTGAACGGGCGAGGGGCGTACATTTGCAAAACCCGCTCATGTTGGGAAGCCGTCCTCAAAGGGGGACAGCTCGGTCACGCCCTCAACATCGAAATCGGCGAGGCAGAAAAACAGCTTTTACGCGCCTATCTGGATGCGTTGGAGCCGGAACAAAAGCCTGAAAGCGAATCTCGGTAAATCGCGGTCGGGTTGTGGCGTTGAGGCGGGTTCCGTCTGGAGGCTCTACGGCGGCCTGCTGGGTCTGAAAAATCTGGATGGGGGCATTACCCACGAGGCGCGGAGGAGGAGTTATGGGGGACAAACTGGTTCCGATTGAAATTCCCGAATTTATCACCGTGCGCGAGCTGGCCAACAGCCTGCGCGTCAGCCCGATCGACGTGATCAAAGAGCTGATGAACAACGGGATCATGGCCAATATCAATCAACAGATCGATTTTGACACGGCCGCGATCATCGCCGAAGAGTTTGGCTTTGAGGCCCGGCTGCCGGTCGTCGAGGTGATCGAAGAAGAAAAGGAAGAAGAACTCACCCTGATGGCCCGCATTCTGGCCGAGGAAAAGCCGGAAAACCTCAAGCCTCGTCCACCGGTAGTCACACTGCTCGGGCATGTCGACCATGGCAAAACTTCGCTGCTGGATGCCATTCGCAAAACCAATGTCCAATCGGGCGAGGTGGGAGGAATTACCCAACATATCGGTGCGTATCAGGTGACCTATGACGGCAAAAAGATCACCTTTTTGGACACGCCCGGCCATGAGGCTTTTACGGCCATGCGCGCCCGCGGGGCCCAGGGCGCCGACATTGCCATTTTGGTCGTTGCCGCCGACGACGGCGTGATGCCGCAGACCAAAGAGGCTATCTCACATGCCCGCGCCGCCCATGTGCCGATCATCGTGGCCCTCAACAAGATCGACCTGAGCAGCGCAAACATCGATCGGGTCAAACAACAGTTGGCCGACGAAGGGTTGACTCCTGATGATTGGGGTGGGGAGACGATTTGTGTGCCTGTCTCGGCCAAAAAAGGCATCGGCATTGAAGACTTGTTAGAGAACATCCTGCTGGTGGCCGAAGTCAACGGCTTCAAGGCCAACCCGGATCGCCCGGCCATAGGGGTAGTGATCGAAGCCGAAATGAGCAAAACGCGCGGCCCCACGGCCACATTTTTGGTGCAAAATGGCACTCTGCGCACCGGTGATGCAGTGGTCGTCGGTGGGGAATACGGCCGTGTGCGGGCAATGTTTGATTTTCAAGGCAAACGGATCGATCGCGCCGAGCCTTCGACGCCGGCGCGGGTGGTTGGCCTGAGCGGTGTGCCCGCAGCGGGCGAACGGTTTCGGGTGGTGCAAGATGAGCGTACGGCCCGCCAGATTGCCATGAGCCATGCTGCACGTCGCCAGGAGGCGGTTGCGATCGGGCCGGAGGTCACGCTGGAACAGCTTTTCGAACGTTTTCAAAGCGGCGAGACCAAAGAACTGAACGTCATTGTCAAGGCCGATGTCCAGGGTTCTCTCGAACCGATTGTCAAATCAATTCAGGATTTGAGCACCGACGAAATCGGCATCAACATCATCCATCAAAGCACGGGCAATATCAGCGAATCGGACATCATGCTGGCCATCGCTTCACGGGCCATTGTGATCGGCTTTGATGTATCTGTCGACACGGCGGCGCGCCGTCTGGCCGATTCGGAAAAAGTTGAAATTCGTCTTTACAACATCATCTATGACATCATCGACGATATGCAAAAAGCCCTCAAAGGGATGTTGGCCCCGGTTTATCAAGATGTGGTCATCGGGCATGCGGCGGTACGTGCTGTGTTTCGCGTCTCGCGGGTGGGCAATGTCGCCGGATGTTATGTCGTCGATGGGGTGATAACCCGCAACGCTCAAGTGCGCTTGCTGCGCAACCAAAAGGCAGTGTTCGATGGGCGTATTGCCTCGCTGAAACGTTTCCAGGAAGATGTTCGGGAGGTGCGCGCCGGGTTTGAGTGCGGGATTGGTCTGGAAGGGTTTGATGACATTCAGGTTGGCGATGTCATTGAGGCCTATCGCAAAGAAAGGGTTTCCTGAGTGAGCAAGCGGCGACAGAAAAAGATCGAAGATTTGATCGAGCGCGAATTGAGCTACATCGTGCATCGACGGATCAAGGATCCACGACTCGAAGGCGTAACCGTGACCGGTGTCCAGGTCAGTGCCGATTATCGCTACGCTGACATTTACATTTACCGGTTGGGGGGCGAGCCGTCATCGCTGCAAGAGGCGATGGAAGGCATCGCAAGCGCAGCAGGGTTCATTCGTCACGAATTGGCCGGTTTGTTGAGCATCCGCCAGGTGCCGGAACTCCGTTTTCAAATCGATGAATCGATCGTCTATGGAGAACGAATCGAAGCCTTGCTGAAACGGATTGCACAAGAAAGGCAGATGGATGGAGACAATTCTGATAAAACAGGTGGCGAAACAGATCACTGACGCTTCCAGCGTCTTGATCTGCTGTCATATTGCGCCGGATGGCGATGCCATCGGCTCCTTGCTCGGTCTGGGGCTGACGTTGCAACAAAGCGGTCGCCAGGTGACGATGGCGTGCGGTGATCCTGTCCCTCTCTCTTGTCGCCATCTGCCCCATTGGGAGGGGATCACCGCCTCACCCGGTTATGACGAGCTCGATCTGGTGATCAGCCTGGATTGCAGCGATGTGGAACGGTTGGGCAACGTTTATGAGCCCTCAAAACTGACCCATGTGCCGATTGTGAACATCGATCATCATGCTACCAACACGCGCTTTGGCCACCTTAACTGGATCGACACCGAAGCGGCGGCTACCGCGCAAATGCTGGTTCGCCTGATCGACACATTGGGATTGCCGCTGACGGTTGAGGCGGCAACCTGTTTGCTTAACGGCCTCTTGACCGATACGTTGGGGTTTCGCACGTCTAACACCACCGTCGAGGTGATGGAAACCGTCGCGTACCTGATGCGCGCCGGCGCACCATTGGCCGCATTGACCGACATCAATTACAATCGTCGGCCCATTTCAGTTGTCCAAATGTGGGCGGCTGCTTTGCAAGAATTACACCTGGAAGGTCGCATTGCCTGGACGCAGATCACCCGGGATATTCGACAGCGGGTGGGCTATACCGAGAACGGCAGTTCGGGCCTGGTCAATTTCATCTGCTCGGCCGATGAAGTGGATATCGCGGCCGTCTTTGAAGAGGCCGAAAACGGTCAAGTCAACGTGTCGATCCGCGCCGTGCCCGGCTTTAATGTCTCCCAGGTGGCTTTTGCCCTCGGCGGCGGTGGTCATCCGCAGGCGGCCGGTTGTAGCCTGAGTGCGCCGCTGGAACAGGTCCGCGAGCGAGTGGTGACTTTGCTCAAGCAGGCCTGGCAGGAAAGTCAGAATCTCACACCGTTGAGCAAGTCTCCGACAATGGCCTATGAGTAGGCAAGACGCCATCCGGCATGGGATCTTGAACATCGACAAACCTTTGGGCCTTACCTCGCACGATGTGATTGTCCGGGTGAGACGGGCATCCAGACAACATCAGGTTGGACACGCAGGCACCCTGGATCCATTGGCGACCGGGGTGCTTGTCGTTTGCCTGGGGCGGGCGACCCGCGTTAGCGAATACCTGATGGGATCGTCCAAAACCTACCGTGCGACCATCACGCTGGGCATTTCGACCACCACGCATGATGCCGAAGGTGAGATCGTTGCTCAAAGACCGGTGGATGTTTCGCGGGCCGAAATTGAGCAGGTTTTGGCACAATTTGTGGGGACAATCGAACAGGTCCCGCCGATGCATTCGGCGGTCAAACAGGGTGGCAAAAAACTGTACAAGCTGGCCCGGCGAGGCATTACCGTCGAGCGCAAGCCCAAACAAGTCGAAATTTTCACCCTCGACGTGCTCGACTGGACCCCGCCGCACTTGGACATTCAGGTGCACTGCGGCCCGGGTACCTACATTCGTGCCTTGGCCCGCGATCTGGGCGAGTTGCTCGGCTGTGGCGCCTGTCTCTCCGCCTTGCGGCGCACGCAAAGCGGGCAGTTTGGCGTTGACGATGCCGCATCATTGGCCCAGATCGAAGCTGCTTTTGCCGAAGGGCAGATCGAGCGCTGGCTGTACGGTCTGGATGCTGCCTTTGCCGATCTTCCCGAAATTCATTTGGACGGCGAAACCGCTTACCGGCTAGCGATGGGACAATCATTTATTTCTCGGCCTGACGAGCTGTCCGGCATATATGCGCGTGCTTATGGGCCAGGACGGCAATTTATTGCTCTGGTCGGTCGGCGTGAGCCGACATACTCCTGGAAGCCGATCAAAGTCTTTGTCAAGCCCGATGAGATCAAGCCTTGCGTTGATGAACTATGCATGTGATTGCCGATTCTCTGCTCAGAGGAGGGCCTGGACAAAGCCTTTTGCCCTCTGCTCTTGCCGGCCGGCTCTCACTGGTCACCGTCGGCGTGTTTGACGGCATTCACCTCGGCCATCAGCACCTGATCGCGCAATTGATCAAGTTGGCCAGGCAGCGAGGATGGCTGGCCGGGGTGATCACCTTTTATCCACATCCTGCGGCCGTGCTCACCCCGCATGAGTCACCATTGTACCTGACCACGCCGGGCGAAAAGGTGCTCTTGCTCGACCGGTTGGGGGTGGATTGGACGGCGATCCTGGCCTTTAACCCGCAGATGGCCGTCCTTTCGCCCACCGATTTTATGCTCCGGCTATATCACCAATTGGGGATGCGTGGTCTGTGTGCAAGCGACGACTTTGCACTCGGTCATCATCGCAGCGGCGACCTTCTCACCCTTCAGGCGCTGGGACAGAAAATCGGCTTTGAGGTGTATGTTGTTCCGCCGCTCAACATCTCTAGCGGTCGGGTGAGCAGTTCACGGATTCGTGCCTGCCTGAAAGAGGGCGATGTCGAGACGGCCGCTTATCTTTTGGGACGACCCTACCGGCTCGCCGGAGAAGTTGTGCATGGGGCCAAGCGAGGACGCCGCATGGGGTTTCCCACTGCCAACCTGGCCGTCAATTCAGACCGTGTGGTGCCCGGCAATGGCGTCTATGCGACATGGGCTTACCTGGGCGATGAACGTTATCTTTCGGTGACCAACGTCGGCACGCGACCCAGTTTTGATAACGGCGTGCGCAGCATCGAGGTTCATTTGCTTGAATTTTCAGACGATATTTACGGCTATGACCTGGCCCTTGAATTCGTGGCCAGGCTGCGTTCAGAAGCGCGTTTTGCCGACTTGCAGACGCTGATCGCACAGATCGCTCAAGATGTGATGGCAGCACGACAGATTTTGAGCGCTGGACAAAACGAGGTATAATCTGTTTGGCCCGAGTGGGTCCAAATTACCGACGAGAGGAATTGCTCAATGGCCAAGAAAAAGCGCGTCTACAAAACGCTTGGTGAATCCCCGGCCGTGCGCCTGGAGATGCCCCAAGCCGGTTCCACCGCTGAGCCGAACACCTACCAATATGTGATTTCAGATTTGAAACGGGTTGCCATCCTGGCCGCGGGGATATTTGCCTTACTGGTTGCTTTGTCGTTTTTCATTCGTTAATCAACTTGCGGTGCAAGCCGTTGGTTGAATGTATCTCCCAATCAACGTCTGGGCATCAAAATCGCATTTACGGCCGGAAAACGGCCGGAAAAAAGGAAAAGGCCGGGGCTTGCCCGGCCTTTTCTGATTCTATTTTTCAGATGTGTTAACTCATTTCCGGTTGAAGCAAACCATAGTTGCCATCGCGGCGTTTGTACAGTACATTGATCTGACCTTCGTCCATGTTGTAAAAAACGAAAAAGTCGTGTCCCAGCAATTCCATCTGCTCGACTGCCTCTTCGGGCGTCATCGGCGTGACCGGAAACCGTTTGGTGCGCACGATTTGCCCTTCTTTTTCTTCTTCTACCGGTTCTTCTATAACGGGCTCGACTTCCAGAGAGACGGCCATACTACGGTTTTTGGATCGACGCTTGTCCTTGTAGCGGTCGATCTGGCGCTTGATTTTGTCTACCACCATATCCACCGAAGTGAAAATATCATTGCTGCGCTCTTCGGCGCGCAAAATGGTGCGATTGGCTCGCACCGTCACCTGTGCGACCTGCCGATCTCCCAAGCTGCGCGTTTGTTCTGTGCGCAACTCGACCCTTACTTCATTGATGGTTGGCAGGTAATGGTCGAGTTTGCCGAGCTTTTTTTCCACATACGTTTGCAGTCGTTCGGTCACCTCGATACCTTTGCCCTGAACTGAGAATTGCATGTTTTCTCCTTTCCATCACGGTCAAGCCGTGATCCTCTAAAGTGAATTTGACCGCTTCAGATCATTCTTGCAGCGGTTTGTTATTCTACGGATGTTTAAGCTATTTGGCGCGGGCCAATGTCAAAGCCCAAACCGAGATTGCCCCACCCGTACGTAGGGCGATGCTGCACGCCTCCAGAGTGGCTCCGGTTGTGCACACATCGTCGATCAACAACACCCGTTTTCCTTGAACCGAACCCGGCACACAAGTGAATGCGTCGGCAACGTTGGCGCGGCGTTCTTGGGCATTGAGGGTGGTTTGAGATACCGTATTGCGACATCGAAATAGCACATCGGTCAACACCGGAATGCCGACCATCTTGCCGAATGCCTGGGCCAAAAGCGCCGCCTGGTTGTAGCCCCGTTCTCGTTGTCGATGTGGGTGGAGCGGCACCGGCACGAGCACATCGGCCGGCAACGGCGTTTTTTGCCAGAATCGGCTCATCATGGCGGCGAGAGGTTGGGCCAAATCGCGTGTAGAAGAATACTTGAGGTGGTGGATAGCTTCACGTAATACCCCGTCGAACAAGACAACCGAACGAATGCCGTCAATTTGGAGGGGATGTGTTTGACAGCGCGGACAAAGGGCAGACCCGGCCGTGGGCTCGCCACATAGCGAGCAAAATGGTGGCAAGACAAGGGTGGCCGAGGCACAGCATTCGGCACAAAACATCTCTCCTGGTCGACCACACCCGACACAGCGGGGTGGATACAGGAGGTCAAGCAAAACATGCCCGACCTCGGCCAACCACTCTTGCACGAAATGCCTCTTTCCCTGGAAAGGCTGTGGACAAGAAAGTGCTGTGTGCTTAAAGGATGCCCAACACGCCGCTCTCCATCAAGAGCAACACGGCAGGGCCTAACAGCATAATAAAGATGGTTGGGAAAGTGAGAAAAACCATCGGAAAGATCATTTTGATCGGCGCCTGATGCGCCTTTTCTTCGGCACGTTGACGGCGCAAAATGCGCATCTGTTCAGACTGGACGCGCAAAATTTTGGCCATGCTCACGCCGAGTTGTTGGGCTTGAACGACGGCGGCGACAAATTGAGTCACATCGGGCACTTCCATTCGTGCGGCCATTGCCTGTAAAGCTTCGCGGCTGGTTTTGCCCAGGCGCACTTCTTGCAAATAGCGATTAAAAGCGTTGGGCAGTTCGCCTTTGGCGTTCTCAACCAGCTTGCCTACCGCCTGATCGAACCCAAGTCCGGCTTCGACGCAGATCATCAGCAAGTCCAGTGCATCGGGCAATTGCTTGACGATATTTTGCTGGCGGGTGCGGATTTTACTGCCTAACCACAGCGTGGGCAAATAGTATCCCAGGGCGGCGACGACAGCGGTAAAGGGAAGTCGGCGCGAAACAGGCATCTTGGCAACGGTCATAAGCATCAGAATCAACCCGCCCAGCACGATCATGGCGCCAAAGCGGATGGCCAGAAAACGGGTTGGTGTCAATTTGTTGGGGTTGTCGGCCAGTTCGAGTTTGTGTTCGATAGCTGCCAACGTTTTGGCCGGCGTAAAACGGGTTGCAAATTCGGCGATCCGGTCAAGTGTGGGATAGATGATCCGCTCGGCAAAGGAAGCCGAGAGTTCGATCTCTTCCAGCGTCAGGGGGGTATCGCGTTCGCTGTACTCGGCCAGTCGCGCTTCCAGGGTTGAGATGTTGCGTGGCCGACGGCGGGCGATAAAAGCAGCCGCTACCAACCCGACCAGTAAAAGCAATACAATCCCAACTACTATCCCAATGTTCATACCGCTTTCGCTCCCTCAACCAGAAATCTCACCACTCTCAGTAGACCTCAAGCGAGTTGTCCTGCCTGTAGATTTCGCTTCGGGTAATCCCTTGCGGTCTGCCGAGTCTGATCAAATTTCACGATCAAGATGTTTAGACTTCGATCTGGACGATTTTCATCATCGCAAAAAAGCCGGATACGATCAAGATCACCGAAACGCCGAGCATAATCCAACCGCATGTCATGGTGAACATTCGCCCCATGTACTCTTTGTTCAGTGCCGTTAGGATCAGGGCCAAAGCGATCGGCAACCCCGAAATGACATAGCCGGTCATCATTCCCTGAGCGGTCAGGGCAGCGATTTCACCCTTGATGCGTACCCGTTCGCGGATGGTAAAGCTGATCACGTCAAGGATTTCGGCCAGGTTGCCGCCGACCTCATGTTGAACATTGATCGCCGTGACCATCAAGGCGAGGTCATCGCTCGGCACACGTTTGACCAGGTGCTCAAGGGCCTGGTCATAAGGGATGCCCAGGCCGATTTCCAAGGTGACACGGGCAAATTCTTCCGAGATCGGCGGCGGCATGTCGTGGGCCACCGATTCCATTGCCTGAAGCATGCTATAGCCGGAGCGCAGGCCGTTGACCATCAGGTTGATTGCCGGGCCGAGCTGATCGTTGAACTGTTTGAGCCGCCGTTTGCTCAGAATGTTGACCACCAGGCGGGGTACAAAGAGGCCAAACAGCACGCCGACCAGGAACAAAAAGCTGCGAAAGATGAGAAAAGCCAGTGCCCCAAAGAGGATTGGGCTGATCAGACTCAAAATCAGATACTCGCCCACGGTCAGTTTGACGTTGGCACGGCCCAATTGTTCGGAGATTTTCATGCCAAAGCTGCGTTTTTCGACAGCTTTGCCCAGTCCTTCGGTCAATTTGGCGAGGCGCTTGGCTTCCCGATCGATCTCTTTTTTGTCCGGCTCCTTTTCTTTGCCGATATAGGTGTCAATTCGCTTCTCGATCTGGACCTCTTCGCCTTGTTCACCGCTGCGCAGGGCGAGAATGAGCATCACAACTGCCAGAATTCCCACCACAACCAGCACAATGACCAATGGATTCATTCGAACACCCTCTTATCACTTATCCGGAAACCGTAACCGAGGTCTCCCTGTACGTTGATATAAGCGGCATAGGGATGCCGCTCTTGCGGCTTTTCAAATCGTTCTGTAACTGCCTACCCAAGTCGCCCTTTTTGGGCCTTCGGCCTGCGTCGGCGCAGGCCGACGCCTGGCGCCGCATGCGCCCACAAAGGCCGATTTCTAATCGGCGCAAGGCAGCGAGCAGCCGGGTAGGTAATTACATCGTTCTTGGGGCCTATCCGAAAAATGCAGCCGACGCATCCCTATGCGTCGGTATAAGCGGCATAGGGATGCCGCTCGTACGGTTTTTCTGGTAGGCTCTTAGTAGCGAAGTCGCTCGGCCACGCCAAAGATGTTGGGGGGCAGGCGAATGCCGGCTTCTTCGATCCGATCCATAAACTTGGGACGGATTCCGGTCGGTTTGAGACGACCGATGACTTTGCCGCCTTCAAAAGCTGTTTGCTCAAACTGAAAGATATCTTGCATCACCACCACATCACCTTCCATGCCTTGCACTTCGGTGATGTTGATTACCTTGCGTGTTCCGTCGCGCAGACGTGCTTGTTGGACGATCAAATCAACTGCCGAGGCGATTTGTTCACGGATGGCGCGCACGGGCAGATCCATTCCGGCCATCAAACACATTGTCTCCAAACGGGCTATGGTATCACGGGGGCTGTTGGCGTGTGCGGTGGTCAGTGAGCCATCGTGGCCGGTGTTCATCGCCTGGAGCATGTCCAACGCCTCACCACCACGGCACTCACCGACCACGATACGGTCGGGACGCATACGCAGACAGTTGATGACCAGGTCGCGGATTTCAACTGCGCCTTTGCCTTCGATGTTGGCCGGGCGGGATTCGAGGGTGACCACGTGATCTTGGCGCAGTTGAAGTTCGGCGGCGTTTTCAACGGTGATGATCCGTTCGTCTTCTGGGATAAAGCCGGACAGGATGTTGAGCAGGGTGGTTTTGCCCGACCCGGTTCCGCCAGAGACGACGATGTTCAGCCGGGCGATCACGCAGGCACGCAAAAATTCGACCGCTTCCGGGGTAATCGAGCCAAATTGGATCAAATTTTCGATGGTTAACGGTTTTTTAGAGAATTTACGAATGGTCAATGTTGGGCCGTTGATGGCCAGCGGAGGGATGATGGCGTTGACACGTGAGCCGTCGGGCAAACGCGCGTCTACATAGGGCTGGCTTTCGTCTACACGCCGCCCCAGCGGCGCTACGATGCGGTCGATGATGCGCAAAACGTGGTCGTCTGATTCAAACACGGCATTGGTCTTGACCAATTTGCCGCCCCGTTCAACATAGATTTGCTTGGCTCCGTTGACCATGATTTCGGTCACGCTCTCGTCGGCCAGCAACGGCTCGATGGGGCCGTAGCCCAAGATTTCGGCAACGATGCTTTCAAACAACCGTTGTCGTTCGGCGCGGCTGAGGATGATGCTTTCTTCGGCCAAGATCTGATCAAAGAGTTCCTCGATTTGGGTGCGCACGCGATCGGTTTGTGACATATCCATCTGCGGGTCGATCTCGGCGATCAGCCGATTCTGCACCCGTGTTTTGATGTCGACATATTGATCGTGCACCGGCGAAGCCGCCTGCCGACGCACGCGCAGCTCGCGCATTTTGGAGGCCGAAGAAGCCGCCGTAGCCGGAGCTGCCGGAGATGTGGGGCTGCTGCCACTCGTCGAGGGTGTCGGCTGCTGGCTTCGTTCTATCCTTTTTAATAACGACATGTCCTACTCCTGTCAAGACAAACCTGAGCCCAATGTTAGCCGAACAGACGCCCGAGTGAGGGGCGAGAGGGGGTGCCCGGTTGCTCTTCAACCTGAGCCTGTTCAAATTCTTTCAACAGCGTTTCGGCACAAGCTGTGGTTTGCATAAAAAGAGGTTGTCGCTTGTCGACATTGGGCATGATCATATAGGGCACACCCTGATTGACCGATTGCAAAACGATGCGTCCCTCGAAGGGAATCTCGGCAAAGACTTTCTTTTTGACATTTCCTTCGATCAGCCGGACGGTGATGCCGGTACGGGGATCGGCTTTGTTCAAAACCAGCAAAAACTTGTCCGACGAATATTCGAGTTGTTCGACCAGGTCGTAAAAGAGGCGAATATCTTTGATCGAGGGCACGTCGGGAGCGGCGATCAAAAGCACCCGGTCGGCCAGATCAAAGATGGCCAGTTCTGTATCTTGCAAGGTCGAACCCATGTCGATAAAGACATAGTCATACAATTGACGGAGGCCGCCGATGATCTTGCGTACATGCTCGGTGGTGACCAGTTCGGCCTCTTCGGGCTTGAGCGGGGCGAGCAAGATGCGCAGCCCCGATGCGTCATGCTTGGTGATGACGCTTTCAACCAGTTCCAGGTCTAATTCATCGGCCATTCCGGCCAGATCGACAATGCTGCGGCTTTCACGCAAATAGAGAAAGATGCCTACATCGCCGAATTGCATATTGCAATCCATCACGACGATTTTGGCGTCTGGCTTGATTTGATGAACGGCTACGGCCACGTTGATCAACACGGTGGTGCAACCCACACCCCCTTTGGGGCTGAAAGCAGCGACGACTTTGCCCAGGTTTTCTGGTTTGGCTGTGGCCTGAGCCTGGACGGTTGGCTGGGCTACCGGTATGGCGCGCAGGTGGGCCGACATCTGATAAACGCGGCGGATTGAAGCCACCAGGTCATCACTGCTAAAGGGCTTGGTCAAAAAGTCACTGGCCCCGGCCATCATCGAGCGTCGCAGATAATCGGCCTCACTTTGCACCGACATCATGATGATCTGGACGGTGGGCACTTTTTGGCGGATGGCTGCGCTGGCCGAGATGCCATCCAGTTCGGGCATGTTGATATCCATCAGTACCACATGGGGCTGATATTGTGCTGCCAGTTCGATGGCTTCCTGACCGTTGGTCGCCGTGCCGACCACTTCGATGTCGGTCTCAAAGTAGAGCAATTTGCGCAGGTTTTCGCGCGTTTCGGCTACGTCGTCGACGATCAGGACACGAATGGTTTCTTCTGGACTCATAGTGTTATCCCTATTGCTGAGGTTGTGCAGTTGTCTGCTGGTATTCGAGCAAGGTATCGATAATATTGTATTTGAATTCGTTGATCGGCACCGTGGTCAGCTTGGGCGGCAGCGAAATGGCAAAGCGGTCGAGCATGTACTTGAGGGTGACCGCTTCGGTGCTGTACATGTCCTGATCGATTGCCGAACGCATCACCAGGTCGATGGAAGCATTGTTTTCGAGCAGCCACTTGAGCACCAGGGCATCTTGTGGATCGACCGCCAGGGTGATCACCCGAATGTCGGTCAACTGAACGGCCACATTGGCAGGCGCGGCCGGTGTGGCCTGTGCTTCCTCGCCGGTGAGTGCCTGGGTAACCGACGGTGTTTCGGTCGTTTTCGCTTCGCTGGGCTTGGGTGCTTGAATGTCGGGTTGTCCGCTCCACATTCCCACGCCCATCACCAGGGCGTTTTGCACCGTGTACTGGCTGACCAGACGCGGAATCTGTTCGCCTACAGCCTGACACGCTGCTTCGACGCACATTTCAGGGTCACCCGTCCATGAAACCGGCAATTTGGCCTGCAGGTTCTGTTCAACGTCGACGACCATAAAAGAGACCAGCACATCGACGCGATCGCCGGGCTGGATGGCGTTGGCAACGGCCGATAATGCTTTGACCGGCAGGGCATAAAGCACACGTCCTTTGGGAACTCCCAGTGCCAGTTCGGATCCTTCGCCTCGAAAGACCGCTTTAACCTTGGACGCGCTGATCGGACGGTGCAGTGGGATTTCGGTGCGTGCCGTCATTCCTACCACGTCTTCCAGGTTGTAAATTGGGTCTTTGGGAAAAGCAGGATCGTTGATCGGCCATTCGCGGATTTCAACCGCGTCTGGCGGGATGGTCATTCCTCGCGGAATGGTTTGCAAAGCGACGACGACGCGTTCGGTGATGATTTCGGGGGTTGGGGTGGGAATGCCGCCGTCCTGTTGTGTTGGTGGACGGGTGCCGCCTCCGCCTTGGATCAACAACAGCCCCCCGATGCCGAGAACCAAAACGAGAACAAGAACGATAAAAATGATCAAGAACGTGCGTCGCCGGTTCATTGTGTCCTCCTGACATAATGTGCGGGATGTTTGGCCTTACTTTATAATATACCACTTACGGGGAAATTGTCAAGGGGCGGCGATCCGTTATGTATAGCTCGCCTAAAACAAACTTCCCGGAAGCGGGAACACACTGCCCACCTCCGGGAAGCAAGCGTATCGGGTTAGCTCAGTCAACCAGGCGTAGCAAGATCTGGTCGGCGATTTGTTGAAAGACTGCATCCAATTGTTCACCGCCGGGGGCATAATAGTACACACCGCCGGTGCGGTCGGCCACTTCTTTCAAAATGGCGTGATCGGCGCCGCCGCCCAGGCCGATGGTAAAGATGACAACTCCGTTTTTGAAAGCCTCATCGGCATAATAGATCACGCAGTCTTTGGCCGTGCCTGTGCCACCGTCCGGCCAGCCGTTGCTGGATGTGCACGGATCGTTTCCGCCGGGTACCACGTTGGCCACGCCGTCGGTCATCAGCAACATCACTTTGGTTGCGTTGGGCCGTCCATAATGGCCGGTATCGGTGCTTAAAGTTTTGAGCCCTTCGCGCATTCCTTCGGCCATGTTGGTGCCGGCATCGGGATACATCTTTTCAATGGCCCAGATCACGCTGCCGTGGGT
>Ga0209101_1000729_pt1 | contig 26409 bp, 18 predicted proteins | sample ConPoolayeCmetaG_FD_185481 | JGI IMG/M metagenome (GOLD analysis project Ga0209101, IMG submission 185481) | Hot spring microbial mat communities from California, USA to study Microbial Dark Matter (Phase II) - Cone Pool mat layer C metaG... ...
CTTCGGGATTGTCGAAAACAGGCAATCTGCTTTGTTGCCGGAGGTTCGCAGTATGCGCATACACCTGCACCTCCCGCGCCTTGCATCTTGCCTGTTTTGGCCAATCGCAAAATCTGGGTTCAATGGCAAAAGCTGGGCCCCAAGGCGCAATGCGGGTTAGAGTCGACTGCAAAGCTCGCGAATAAATACGGTCACTTCAGCGCGCAAATCGTCGCGTTGGAGAGCAAACACCACGTTGGTCCTGATAAAATCGAGCTTGTTGCCGATATCGTGGCGGTGGCCGTCGAAACGCAGACCATACATCGCCCTTGTACCAACCAGCATCTGCATAGCATCCGTAAGCTGGATTTCGTTATTTTTCCCGCTGGGCGTGCGTTCAATGCACTCGAAAATGTCAGGCGTCAAGACATACCGGCCAGCGATCGCCAAATTTGATGGCGCCTCGCTGGGCAATGGTTTTTCGACAAAATCCTCAATGAGATAAACCCCCTCGGAAATCAGGCGGCCCGCAATTACACCATAGCGATTCACCTTGCTCAAGGGAACCTCTTCCAGGGCAACCACCGACTCGCGATAGCGTTCAAACAGGCGTGCCAGTTGCAGGGTCACAGGGGTGATAGACTCAACGAGAGTGTCTCCGAGCAGTACCGCAAATGGCTCATTACCAATATGATGGCGGGCACAGGCCACAGCGTCGCCTAGCCCCCGCAATTCTTTCTGCCAAACAAAATGGATATCCGCCAGCTCCGAGATACGGCGGACCATGGCAAGTTCCTCTTCCCGCCCCTTCTCGGCCAACTCCGTCTCGAGTTCAAAGTTGCGGTCGAAATGTTCTTCTATGGCGCGCTTCCCTTTGCCGATAACCATCAGAATGTCGGTGATTCCGGAAGCCACCGCTTCCTCCACGACATATTGGATCACCGGTTTATCCACGATCGGCAGCATTTCTTTCGGTTGCGATTTTGTGACCGGCAAAAAACGCGTACCGAACCCCGCCGCCGGTATGACCGCTTTCCGAATCATAGATCCCTCTCGCCCGCCGGTGGTGCGATTACTGGCTTGAAAACGCGAACCCGGATGGCTTCCAGCCTCTTCTTTAGAGCTGCAAACATTTTCTCATCTTCATAGGTGCCGATAATCGCGCCGCCAGAGCCCGTAAACTTGGCACTAGCGCCAACCGATCGGGCCGCCGTGATCATTTGCAGATTGCCAGGGCTGATTCGGCACACCTGAGCGCGTTTGTCGAAATTGGCATTCAGCAGAGGACCAATCCGGTGCCCCTGACCAGACAGGAGACAGGCCCGTACCCGGTCGGTGAGATTCTTCCAGCATTCAATGGCCTCCAAAGCCTCGGCATCGCCGCGCTTGAATCGCTCCTGGAAATCACTGTGCACGACCTCGGATCCCTCAGACAAATCCTCACGGTAGGCAATATAAAGCGGCGGCAACGCATCTATCGGCAAATGCTCGTACTCACCGTAACCGCGGCGCTCCATGAGCGTGCGATCAAAATCCATATACACCACACCCTGATACACTTGGGCCACTCTGTCTTGCAGGCCGGCGGCAATGCCCAGTTCTTCCTTCTCGACTGCAAGCACGAGATTCGGCTGAACAGGCCGAGGAATGTTTACCCCGTAAAAAGTCATTAAAGCTCGCAGACCCGCCGTGATAATCGCGCTGGAGCCGGCCAGTCCTACCATGTGGGGAATAGTTGATTCGTAGCGCAAAGTGAAATTCGCGTCGGACAATCGAATTCCTTGATCACAGCAATAGTCATAAAAGCGTTTGACGGTCGCTTTCAACAGTCTGATTCCACCATAATACCCACAGCGCCGCACATCCTCGGCCAGCGCCTTTATGCCGCTGAAACGGGAATGGTCACGGGTATTGGGCAAAATCTCCAGTTCGGGCGATTCGTATAATGTGACGCTGGCCTGAAAGTTGGTGAAAGCAATGGCAATGGTCTTCCCGAAATAGCCATCCGAGGGATTGCCCACCAAGCCGCCGCGAGGGTAAGCTGTCTTGCGAATAATCATCCCAGATTTTGCGACCGTATTCTCCCTGACGGCGTCTCCCTGCTTCCGCTAAGATAGCAGCATGGAAGATCTCTTTGCCTGTGCCCTTCTCTTCCCTCGTTTGCGGATCGCTCCTTTGCCAGATTCTTTCTTTGCCCGAAGTTGTATTTGCGATTCCTATCGTGTCCAAGAGCCATGTTGCTCAGCATGCTGTCCAATCCAGCCTTTTCTCGAACGCGAGACCTGCGGTCAAAACTTGCCGACAGTCATCAGCCACTCCCGGACGCGCGCCGCGTCTTTGTCGTCCGGAGCCAGTTCAAGAAACCGTTCATAATGATACCGAGCCTTCTCGGGATTTTTTAGATCGTCGTCGTACAAAACCCCGAGGTTGTAGTGCGTCCCCGCGTCGTTGGGATCCAATTCCAAGGCTTTCTTGAACTCAGCCTCCGCGTTCTTATAGAGCTTGCAGGCTTTATACACGCATCCCATATTGTAGTGGGAATTGACCCTTTCCCTGCGGTTAGCCTCCCAAATTTTACGAATGAGTTCTTTCAGCCGCCCGATTTCTGCGCGAGCCTCGGCCAATGCGCGGTCTTTGGCTGCCAACGCCTGCATCAATTCCGCGTTAACGGCTTGGACCCAGGCCACAGCCTGCCCGTCGGTTACCGACAGCCCGTCTTGCTGCCTGTCTCCAGCGGGCAGCGGCGCCGTTTCGGTATTCGCCGCTACCGGCCCTCCATGACCGCCGTTCTCCATTCCCCTCTCCGGCTGAACACTCGCCTCTGCGCCCACCGTGTCATCAACGGCGGCCGGTTCCGCTGCTGCGACCTCCCCACCCGCAACATATTGCGGCGTCAGGTCTTCCACTTTTTGTTCCGCAGCCGGTGGTTCCCCCCCCTGTTCAAGTTGCCAAATGTCCTCAACATTAGTGAATTCTTGCTGCGCCCGGGACAAACAGCTCAACATGAGCAAAGCTGATAACCAAAGTGCAAAAACTTTCATCTGTTTCACCTGGCAATACATATACCCGTGCCCTCCGTACAACCGCTTTCGGAGACCGCCAGATACGCATCCTAACATCTTTATTATCTTTGGAAAGAACTCTTTTCCTGAAACCCCAGGACCACCTCGGCCTCATGCCTCTTTACGGTTTCTGAACCTTTGCGAGACTCTTTCTTTCCCCGAACTCGTATTTGTGATTCACACCGTGCCGGCTCTGAACTCCGTATTTTGCAACATGTTATCCAACCCGGCCATTTCGCAAATGCAAAGTATGAGTTAAATGAACCCAAAGCCGACTTCCGCGCGTGGAGCAGGTTATTACCGGCGATTTTTCACACGTTTTATCCCATGAATCAATCGGTGCCAGAACACCAATCGTTGACGGGTTCATACCGCCCGATATGTGCCGTCCGGCATTCGTTTCCAACGTTTTTGAAGGTATTCACCGGCGAGTTTATCAAGTTCCTTCAAAACTGTTTCCGCGCCGAATCCTTGATTGCGTGCTGCCAGAAGAACGGACAGGATACAGTCAGCAAATGGTCGGATGTCACCAGGGTTGTACCGAGCTTCTTCGAACTTTTCCTGAAGCTTCTTCCATTCCACTTCCACATCTGTCCGATCAAACATCTGGTGCAGTTTCTCGACCGCCTTAGCTATCGCTTCGTATGTCATCGGCAACTCCTTTCCTCCCTGCTTGAGTTGTTTAGACCCGCATCTGCCCGCAGCTCCTCCGACTTTAACAGACTCAGAGCAGTTCTTCAACCCGGACCTTCGATTGGCCCGCATGCCGCACATGTACACCGCGCGCCGTTGCAGATCATTACTGCCGGTGAAATAAGTTTCAAAACCATTTCCCGATAACTCTTCTGAGATGCACACACGTCCCCCCCCACTCCCCCACTCCACCTAGTGCTGTAACGTTCTCGCCGAACGCAGCTAGGGAAAACGCTACCGTCCCGGCATTTCTCAAACGCAAAATCTCGGACAATGAGAATTGCAAAACCACCAACGCGAAAGCCATTGACCAGCCCGGGCAAGAGGACGTACTTCAGCAACAATTTGGGGATGGATTCTCCGAAACTGTCTGCTTTGCCGCAGCCGGAATGAGAAACTGCTGCAACGCTGGTTCTGCCGTCTTTGTCGTCATCACGTTGAGTCTGAATTGGGTGCGGTCTGTGCCCGCCACCGCCCACGCGTGGACGCCATAGTACGAGGAACAACGCGTAGCACATTCTGGAGTCGCGTGGCGTTGTGTCCAGCCGGATTGATCGACCACTCCGCGACGACAGCGGCGGATGACCTCGGACTTGAGGATCATCTGCTCGTTTTGTCACAGTGTGGACATGGCGGGGATGAAAGAGTCGTAGCTGGACACTGGAACGCGAGCGTCGCATGCGCCGACCGCAAGACGGTGCGCGCACCGCATCACGACGAGGAAACGAAACAAAAATGCGGGCCGCGGAGTTGGCTCGAAATCCATGGACAAAAGGTATCAGGGCGGAGTATTTTCACGAGTTTCGATGTAAGGGGATGATCACATTTCGGTACGTGGGTAATCAGCTATGTTCGCGTCTCTTTTGGCCAAGATTTCGCCGGCATTGGTGGTCAAGGAAGCTGTCGCCAAACATGTTCCCTCCGAGTACGAGCTGCGGCTGGCCGACTTGTGTTCCCGACCAATCGAAGACGTGTTGCGCGAACTGGGTTCGCGGCCCAAGGGGCTCACGGCGCAGGAGGCGGCGGATCGCTTGGCGCAATACGGTCCCAACGAACCGGCACATGAGGTCACCGTAGGCTTCTGGCGCGATATTCTGCGGCGTTGCCGTAGTCCGCTGGTCATTCAGTTACTGGTTATCGGCGCAGTCTCAGCGGTCATGGGTGAGGTCATATCGACCGTCATTGTGAGCGGCATGGTACTGTTGAGTGTGGGGCTGGCTTACGCGCAGGAGCGCAAATCCTCGCGGGCCGTGGAGCAGCTCCGTGCCATGGTCAAGGCGCAAGTCACTGTGATACGGGACGGGCGGGAAGTCGAAATCCCGACAGCCGAGGTGGTGCCCGGCGATATTCTCGTCCTGCGTGCTGGCACAATCATTGCCGCAGATCTACGCCTTATCTCGGCCAAAGACTTGTTCGTAAGCCAGTCGGCACTGACCGGCGAATCCATGCCCGTGGAGAAGAACGCGGCTCCGTCGGCGGACACGGGGCAAGGTCTGCTGGCGTCCACAGCCGCCTGCTTTCAGGGAACAAGCGTCACGAGCGGAACGGGACGGGGCGTGGTGGTCAACACCGGCGTGCGGACCTATTTCGGCTCGATTTCTCAACGGTTGGCCGAACAACAGCCCCTGACCAGTTTTGACCGGGGCGTACGGGACTTCACATGGCTGATGATTCGTTTCATGGTCGTGATGGTCGGCATCGTATTCCTTCTGGTGGGAATTACCAAGGGCGACTGGATCCGGGCACTGCTGTTCGGCCTGTCCGTGGCTGTGGGGCTCACGCCCGAGATGCTGCCCATGATGGTGACGGTAAACCTGGCCAAGGGCGCGCTGACCATGTCGCGCAAGAAGGTCATTGTCAAGCAGTTGTCGGCGATCCAGAACCTCGGTGCGATCGATGTGCTATGCACGGACAAGACCGGCACGCTGACGCAAGACCGCGTGGTGCTGGAGCGGTATGTGGACGTGACGGGCCGTACGAGCGACGACGTGCTGCGCTATGCCTACATGAACAGCTACTACCAAACCGGCCTGCGCAACCTTTTGGATCGGGCGGTGTTGGCACATGAGGAGCTGGACGTCGAGCGCGCTTGCCGCAAGGTTGACGAATTGCCGTTCGATTTCCAGCGCCGCCGCATGTCGGTGGTGATCGAGCATGAAGGCGGGCACGTCTTGATCTGCAAGGGCGCGGTCCGTGAGGTTTATGACTGCTGCGACCGCTACCAGGTAGAGGACGAGATCTACCCGTTGATCGACATGATTCGCGACGACCTCTTCGACGAAGTCGCGAATTTGAATCGGGACGGATTCCGCGTACTGGCGGTAGCCTACCGCGAGTATCCACGGGAGAAGCAGACTTTCAGCGTTGCAGACGAGGCGGGATTGATCCTGCTGGGCTACATTGCCTTCTTCGATCCGCCCAAGGAATCCGCGGTACGGGCTGTGACCGCATTGCGCGAGGTGGGTGTTGCGGTCAAAGTGCTGACCGGTGACAACCCCCTGGTCACGCGCAAAGTGTGCGCTGACGTGGGGCTGGACGGGCAAAACATCCTCACCGGTGAAGAACTGATGAAGCTGTCGCCGGCGGAGTTTGCTCGGGCGGTTGAGAAAACAAACGTCTTCGCCCGGCTGTCGCCGAACCAGAAAGAGCAAATCATCCGTCAACTGCAGGCTGCGGGCCATGTAATAGGATATCTAGGCGACGGTATAAACGACGCGCCGTCGCTTAAGACGGCAGATGTCGGCATCTCGGTGGATACGGCCGTGGACGTGGCCAAAGAGGCGGCCGATATTGTGCTGCTGGAAAAGAGCCTCCTGGTTCTGAAAGACGGCATCCAAGAGGGACGACGGGTCTTTGCCAACATCGTCAAATACATCCGCATGGGTGCCAGTTCCAACTTCGGCAACATGTTAAGCGTTGTCGGGGCAAGCTACTTCCTGCCATTCCTGCCCATGCGGCCGGTGCAGATCCTGATGAACAATTTGCTCTACGACTTCTCGCAGACGGGCATCCCTACCGACAACGTGGATGCCGAACTCGTCGCGAAACCACGCAAATGGAACATCGGAAACATTCGGCGTTTCATGATGTTCATCGGTCCGATCAGTTCCATTTTCGACTACGCGACTTTTGGGCTGATGCTGTACTTCTTCCACTGCCGTGACTTTACAAAAGCCGGACTTTCTGCAGTGGATAAAGCCGGCTTGGAGCGGCTGTTCCAAACAGGCTGGTTTGTGGAATCGCTGCTGACGCAAACGCTCATAGTGCATATCATTCGGACAAAACGCACTCCGTTCTTCGGCAGCCGACCGTCCCTGCCGATGATGTTGACTACACTGGGGATTATGGCGGTCGGCGCGTGGCTGCCGTACTCGCCGTTCAGCGGTTCATTGGGGTTGGTGCCCTTGCCGGTTTCCTACTGGATGTGGATCGGTGCGTTCCTACTGGCCTACAGCGTATTGACGCACGGCGTGAAGGTGTGGTTCCATACACGGTTCGGAGACGATTGAAATGAACAGCTTGCTCAAGGCCTTGCAAGAAGGGCGCCTGGTCGAGTTGCCCGACGATCGCAACAAAGAGCGCGCGCTGACGATTCTGGCCAACCTGATCGAGGCGATTCCTTCAGTGCCAGCAGGAACGGATGTCGCGGGCGCCGTCCTGGCCCGCGAAGCGGCAGGCACCACCGCGCTGGGGAAGGGCTGGGCTTGTCCTCACGCCCGGCTGGACAATGAGGGCGACCTCGTGTGTGTGGTCGGCTGGAGTCCCTCAGGCATTGACTACGGCGCGCCGGATAACCGCCCCGTGCATATCCTGGCGATGTACCTGGTGCCAGTGAATCAAAAGAATACCTATCTGCGCGAAATATCGGCCTTGGCTAAAGCCTTACAGGCAGACACTGACGATAACCGTTGGAATGCCATCCGCGACTTGACGCAGGCGCGCAACGCGCTTCTGGACATGATTGCAGCAACTGTCGAGTCTGCGGGACCGGAAGCGCGGGCGCGGATGGTGCGGCTGGAGACGAGACAGGCGGCAGCCGCTCCACTATCCGGCGTCACCCTTGCCGGTCTGTGCGTTCAAGCCCTGACTGTGGTAGCGGGTCCATCAATCAAGCCCGTGGTTCTGGCTCAACACCGCGAGCTAATGGAAAAACTGGAGGCCGTTCCAGATCTGGTGGCCAAGTTGACCCGCGATGGCTCGCTGGATATCGCCGGCTGGCGGATTCTTAGCCGTGGGTCCACCCTCTATCCCATTGACCGCGTCGTGTTCGACTGCCTCGCGATCAAGAGTCTGCCGAATTGCCAGCCCGCCAAGCCGACGACATAGGATCGAAAGGGTGCCACACCCCAACTCCCCACGGGAGATTGTCATTATCCCAGATTTTGCGATTGGCCAAAACAGGCAATCTGCTGCGTTGCGGGAGGTGCAGGTGTATGCGCATACTCCGAACCTCCCGCAACGCAGCAGATTGCCTGTTTTGGCCAATCCCGAAGGGTTTGAGGATTGGCTGCTTTTCTCTTCAGAAGCGGCTTTCACATTTCGGTGCAAAAGATGGGCAACTGCATTGCAGTTCAACTTGTTTGCGCGCAGCACGATACAAATATTTGCCAATTCTCAAACGCAAAATCTGGGATTATTGCAAGGTGTCGGAACTGGATATGATCCCAGATTTCGCATTTGAGAAACGGGCGGAGAGCAACGTTCTCCGGCCATTTCTCAAACCCACAATCCTGAGTCAGGAACATACTTCCGCTTCATTTCGGGCGGCTATGAAATCATGCACGTTCAATTGCAGAACCTTCTGTCCCATATAAGTGTTCTCTTCAATACGGCAAAGCAGATCGAGCGGTCCGGAGGGTAGCTGAACCCCTGCCATGTTGAAACCAATGGCCTCAATCTGGGAGGCACCGTCCGCAACGATCATCTTGAGATGTCGCGCATCGCGTCCCACCGCCCGGGGCGTACCCACAATCTGCACGTGGCGAACGCCCCACAGGGGGACGGGGTTGCCAAGACCGAAAGGCTCCAAATGTTGAATTCCCTCCAGAAGGTCCGCATTTATTTGTCGCAAACTGATCCAGGCGTCCACCCGCCGCACCGGCCTCAAGGGCTTTCCACCAACCATAGAGCGACAGGCCATGTTGAAACGCTCGCGGAAAGCATGAAAATGCTCCCTTTTGACCTCCAGCCCCGCAGCCATCTTGTGCCCTCCGAAGCTCACCAACAAGTCTGCACACTGCTCCAAGGCGCCAATCAGGTCAATACCCTCAATACTCCGCCCCGAGCCCCGACCGATGCCGTCTTCGTCAAAACCGACCACAATCGCGGGACGCCCATAGCGGGCGCAGATGCGCGCCGCGACGATTCCGATAGTCCCGACGTGCCACCCCTGCCCTCCGGTAACTAGTCCAAAGTGACTGCGCTCATCAAAGCAGGCGGCAATGTCATCGAAAGCTTTCGTCAAAATGCTTTCCTCGATACGCCGGCGCTCTTCATTGGCGGCATCCAGCTCGCCTGCCCATACGCGAGCCCGCTGGGAGTCTTGACACATCAGCAGCTCCAGGGCAGCCTCGGCGCTTCCCAGCCGCCCGACCGCGTTTAAACGCGGACCGATCACAAAGCCGATATGGTGCGTATTCACCGCCGACTTTAATCCTGCCACTTCCAGAATGGCTTTGAGCCCGACTCTCGGCGCGCTGTTAAGACGCGCCAGCCCTTGCCGCACAAGCGCACGGTTTTCACCCGTGAGCGGCACCACGTCGGCCACCGTGCCCACCGCGACGAGGTCGAGCCATTCCCGCAGGTCCACTTTGCGGACATGCGGGTCGGTCCTGCCGGCGACCTTGAGCAGTGCATGACACAGCTTGAATGCCACCCCCACGCCGGCTAGCGCATGTGTTCCTGCGTCCGCACCCAGCTTGGGATTGACGACGGCCACGGCGGGAGCACAAGGTCCCACCGGCTCGTGATGATCCGTGACCACCACATCAACTCCGCACCGCCGCGCGAGTTCCACAGCCTCGCGCGAACACGTACCGCAATCCACGGTGATGATCAGCTTGGGAGCACGCTCTTTGAGGCACCGCTGCAAGGCGGCGGGAGACATGCCGTACCCTTCCTCGAGACGGTTGGGAAGAAATGGTTCGGCATCGCCTCCAAGCCGGCGTAAGATCGAAACCAACAGGGCTGCGCTGGCCACCCCGTCAACATCGTAGTCGCCGTACACGGCGATGCGTTCGCCCGTCGCCAGGGCGTGCAAGACACGCCTCACAGCCGTGTCCACGCCGGGCATCTGCAAAGGATCGCCCATCTCGCTCAGGCGCGGGTTCAGCAGCCGCCGCACGCTCTCTCCGTCCGTATACCCCCGGCCGACGAGCACAGCCGCCAGCGGAACCGGCAGCCCGACCTCCGCAGCCAGCCGACGCGCCACGGCGGCATCAAACGGAACTGTCCTCCATTCCGTCACTTCGCCGCTTTCGCGCCGAGATCCGGAGTCTTGAAGCGATACCACAACAACACCACCGGCGTAGCTATGTACATTGTGGAATAAGTGCCGGCCAGCATGCCGACGAGCATTGCCACCGAGAAATCCCGAATTGCGCCACCGCCGAAAACCACCAGGCAAACCACCGACACGAGCGTCAGAAAGCTGGTCAGCAACGTACGCGACAGGGTCTGGTTAATGCTTAGATTGCAAATATCCAGAAAGCTGCGATTGCGGATCAGCCGCAAATTCTCACGAATGCGGTCGAAGATCACGATGGTATCGTTGACCGAATAACCGATAATGGTCATCAGCGCCGCCAAAACAGGCAAGCTGATCTGAAAACCAAGCAGGTGGCAAACGCCGGCAGTCACCAGCACATCGTGGAAAAGAGCCACCACTGCGCCGAGGGCAAAGCCGAACTCGAACCGCCACGCAATGTAAATGATCATTGCCACCAACGACCAGAACATGGCCCACGATGCTTTGCGCTTCAGTTCACTGCCGACCTGCGGGCCAACGTCATCTTCCTGAAGCACCTTGAACCCGGCTTCAGGCAGTTTCTCGCTGATAATTTTGGCCGCTGACATCCCCTCGGACGCCGATCCCACTTTGATTTGCAGGACTTCCTGCTCGCCGGCTTTCATGGCGCGCTGGTATTGAATGCCGACGTCGTGAACACCCGCGGACGCCAGCACGGAACGGATGATTTCGACGTCCGGCTTCTGCGTGAAACTCAAGGTCACCGTCGAGCCGCCTGTGAAATCAACGGAGAATACCGAGCGCGGATTGTTGAGCCCGTGCATAATCATCAGGGTCCAGGAAACCACAATGATCAAAACCGATATGGAAAGCATTGTTTTCCACCAACGGATGAAATCGATGTTCGATTCCTTGAAAAGCTGCAGCATGCGCAGCCATTTCATGTTTCCCGAGCGTGCGCCGATGGCGTTAAAGCACATGCGCGTAACTACCACAGCGGTGTACAGGTTTACCAGCAAGCCGGCGGTAAGCGTGACCGCATACCCACGCACCGGCCCCGCACCGAGCACAAAGAGAATGACGGCGGTGATAATCGTGGTGATGTTCGAATCAAAAATGGCTGTGAACGCGCGCTCATATCCCGCCTGAATGCTTCCCATAAAGCTTTTACCGGCCCGCATTTCCTCACGAATGCGCTCAAAAATCAGTACATTCGCATCTACAGCCATCCCGATCGTCAGCGCTATGCCCGCGATTCCCGGCAGCGTCAAAACCGGCAGTTGGACTACCGACCCGCCAGTGCGCGTGCCTGAAAATATGTCCAAAAAACCCGCCACCACGACCATTCCAAGGGGTAGCAGGATGACGTTAAGAAACAGGGCTAAGTCCGCAAGCAGACCGGGCACAAGGTAATAGATCGCCATTAACACAACCACCACCATGCAGCCATAGAGACCCGCCGTCACCCCGCTGCGGATCGAATCCTCGCCCAAAGTGGGATCCACCACTCGCCGCTCGACAATCTTGACAGGAGCCGGCAGCGATCCGGCCCGCAGAATGTTTGCCAAAAAAATGGCTTCTTGCGGCGTAAAGCTTCCGCTGATCTCGGCTTTGCCTCCATAAATAGGTTCGATGATCCGGGGAGCCGAGTACAAGGTTCCATCCAGAACTATAGCCAACTGGCGATACTTTGTCCGGTCGGGATTCCGTGCGCCGCCAGGCGCATAATCGGAGGTCACACTGGCAAACCGTTTGGCGCCTTTCGCGTCAAACCGCAGTTTTACCACCGGTTGGCCCATCGCCTGATAGTCTACGCTGGCGTCTTTTAAGGACTCACCGGAAAGCTCGCGGCGGCGTTTGACAAAATACGGCCGATAGACTGTTTGGCGGTCCACCACCATTTTTTCCAGCATGAACTCATAACTAGCGTCCGGGATCTGAAAGCGCCCCAACCTTTCCCGATATGCCTCATCGCGCGCCGTGTCCGGAAATTTCCGATCTTCCAGGTAGAAATTTCCCGGAACACCAGTGGCTATTTTATAGCCCTCGGGCGCCAGCTTCTTTTCAAAAAGTTTTTCAACCAACTCATCATTGTTCTCATGCACCATGCGAAACTCCAGAAAGGCCACACTTTCAATACTCCGTTCGGCCTTCTGGCGCTGCTTTTCGTCCACTCCGGGAAGCTGAATCACAATGCGATTGCCTTTGACAGGGTAGATAACCGGCTCCGCAATCCCCAGGTTATCAATGCGGTTTCTCATCACTTCCAAGGTACGCGCTTGCGAACCCTCGAGAATGGCCGCCACTTCCGCGTCAATTTGCTGCTCTGTGAGATCCGGAGAACGGGCGCGGATTTCGTTGCGAATGCGTTCTTCATCCAGCTCGACCGTGAAACTCGTGCCGCCCTTGAGGTCTAGACCGAGTTTGATTTTTTCCTTGGGTGGCGTGATGAGCGCCACCGATATTGACACTAACGCCACAAGTATCAGCCATTTCCAAACTGCAAACTTGTCCATGATCCCCACCCTTCAGGCCGCATCTTCTCCGGGATTTTCGCCTTTCTGTATCACTCTGTTCACCGCGCCCCGCGCAATTTCAATCTTGACGTTGTCGGCCACCTTGACAACCAAGACGTCCCCTTTGACATTGGTCACCGTCCCAATGATGCCTCCGCTGAACAAAATCCTATCACCCGTCTTGATAGCATCAATCATCTGGCGGCGTTCTTTTTCTTTGCGCTGCTGCGGACGTAGCAGCATGAAATAGAAAATCGCAAAGATGATCAGCATCGGCACAAACATCGCGAACGGATTTCCCCCTTGATTTCCCGGCGGCGGACCCGCCATGGCCAAATGATTGAACAAATCGGCGCTCACAGTTCACCCTCCCTTTTTGTGCTGTTTCCGCCTGTCCTCATCCACAGACGCCCTTCAGGCCAGATCGTTCTCGTACCCGTTCGTTCATCAACTGCGCATTCAGTTTCTCGCGCAGATCCGTAAATGTTCCCTCCTCAATCGCCGTTCTTATGGCCCGCATGAATTCCATGTAGCGAAACAGGTTATGGTGTGTGAGCAACCGCACTCCCATGATCTCATCCACATTCAACAGATGCCTTATGTAAGCCCGCGTGAAGTGCCGGCAGGCATAACACTCACACCCCTCTTCGATCGGCCGCGGGTCCATCCGGTATTTACCGGCCTTGACAGCGTAGCGGCCCTGCCAGGTAAAAGCCGTTCCGTTCCGGCCAAAACGGGTGGGCATAACACAATCGAACATGTCCACACCCTGCGCCACCGCCTCCAAAATCTGACCCATCCGCCCTACGCCCATCAAGTAACGCGGACGTTCGACGGGCAATGCGGCCACGCTGTCCGCCACGCTGCGCAACAGGATCGGTTCCGGTTCGCCGACGCTCACGCCTCCGATTGCGTAACCGTCAAATCCCATCTTGATCAGCTCCCGGGCGCAGCGCTCACGGAGATCTGAAAACTCGCCGCCTTGAACAATGCCGAATACAAGCTGGCCAAGAGCCCTCGATTGCTCTGCGCAAGTGGCCGCCCATGCTATGGTCTTCTCCACCGCCTTGCAAGCGTAATCCCGATCGCAAGGATAGGGGGGGCATTCATCTATCACCATCGCAATGTCGGAGCCGAATATGCGCTGCACTTCCATCGCCTCCACCGGCCCGAGCAAAAAGCGGCGCCCGTCAATGTGCGAGATAAATTCGACACCGTCATCCCGCACCCTGCGAAGTTTGGCAAGACTGTGAACTTGATAGCCGCCGCTGTCCGTCAGAAGCGGTCCGTCCCACCCCATAAACCGATGCAATCCGCCACACTTCTCGATAACCTGGATTCCCGGACGACAGTACAGATGGTAGGTGTTCGCCAAAACAATATCCACGCCTATCTCCCGCAGCTCCCGCGGAGAAATGGCCTTCACACTGCCGCGCGTTCCAACCGGCATGAAGGCCGGTGTTTCCACAACACCGTGAGCTGTGTGAAGCCGACCGCGGCGCGCGTTCGACCGAGCATCCCGGGCAATAATCTCAAAGTCTCCAGGGCCAGCCATCCTCTTTTACTCCGCCAGGCGCGCCAAATCCGCTAAAACCAGCGCGGCCATCGCCTCAACAATCGGAACTGCCCGCGGCAAAACACAGGGATCATGCCGGCCGGTGACTTCCAGAGTCACTGGATGACCTTCGTAATCAACAGTTTGCTGCTCGCGCCGGATCGTCGCGACCGGTTTGAAGGCCACGCGAAAAACAATCGGTTCGCCGTTGGTAATTCCCCCCTGAATGCCTCCGCTGTGGTTTGTCCGTGTGCCCAGTCGCCCATTTTTCCAAACAAAAGCGTCGTTGTGCTCGGAGCCCCGCAACCGTGCCCCCGCAAACCCGGCTCCAATTTCAAAGCCCTTGGCCGCAGGAATGGAAAGCATCGCGGCGGCCAGCGCGGCATGGGCTTTGTAGAAAATCGGTTCCCCCCAGCCCGCGGGCACGCCCCGACAAACACACGTAATCACTCCGCCCGCCGAGTCGCCCTCGGAAGCCGCACTCTCGATGGCGGCCGCCATCCTGGCCGCGGTTTCCCTGTGAGGACAACGCACTTCCGTCGCATCCACATCAGCGCGACTGATGCTCATCTCCGTCATATCCGGCGCCTCCACGGCGGCCACCGCGCTCACCCAGGCCACGATCGAAACTCCATGCCGCGTTCTGAGAAATTTCTCGGCAATGGCACCGCCGGCAACTCGCGCCGCAGTCTCCCGCGCGCTTGCACGGCCCCCGCCGCTGGCGGCCGTGACGCCATACTTGGCACGGTAGGTAAAGTCCGCGTGACCCGGCCGCGGAATGGCCGCAAAACGCGCGTAATCGCTGGGCCGTGCATCGGCATTCGCTATCCAGAACGCAATCGGCGAGCCCAGCGTGATACCCTTGTCCACGCCCGCCACAATTTCGACCCGGTCAGCCTCGTTACGCGCACTCACAAGACGCCCGCTGCCGGGACGCCGCCGATCAAGCTGCGGCTGGAGATCTGCTTCCGACAAAGATAATCCCGCCGGACAACCGTCCACTACACCGCCGACGCATCTGCCATGGGACTCACCAAACGTGGTAAGTCGAAAAAACATGCCGATTGTGTTAGACATCGCTCATACCTCGGAAAAAGTTACAACTCATTAGGAATTGCAATAGATTACGGCCTTTGAGTCCCCAGAGCAACGCGGAAACTCGCTTTCAATACCATTCCTTGGGCCTTGGTCAAGAAAAAGCGGTAAGACCATGAGGCTCCGCCGGAGGCACCGCTCCACCTCATGCAGCCGAACGTGGCACGGGTAGAGCGAGATCTCAGATCGCGCCGGCTTCTCTGATGCAGCCTTGGAGAACGGCCGCGAACAAGTACTTATGCTATTGACCCCAACACACGTTAAATCCTAGTATAGTGTGGGCTCGGTTATGAGAAGAACCCGTGCAGACAAACAAGGTTTTACGCTGATAGAGATGCTTGTGGTCCTGGCCATCATGGTGGTCCTGATGGCCCTTGTCATCGGCGCCGGTCGTTACGCCAAACAATCCAGTCTACGCGCCAAAGCGCGCGCCGATATTGAAAAACTTCACAATGCAATCAATGAGTACCGCATCGATTACGGTTCCCTGCCCCAGGACATCAAGAAAAACACACTGGCGCCGTGGCTGAAAAACGAGAAGTTGACCTATACCAACGATATTCCGATTGATCCGTGGAATACTCCATACCAATACGAACGCGGCAGTGGATATGGATATGCCTTGTACTCGTGCGGGGCCGACGGATTACCGAGAACCGCGGATGATATTCAGTCCGGAAAATAGGCGGCTGTTTTGGCTGCCTTTTGCGAAGGCTAGGCGGCGTGTTATGCGCTCCTTAAGGGGCGGTTGCAGCCGCAGTAGAAAAAACGCAAGGTAAAAAGAAGTGGCGGGTCTATGCAAAAGAAAGCTTTTACGTTGATCGAGCTCCTGGTTGTAGTGACGATAATTGCCATCCTCGTCGGTCTGCTCTTGCCGGCCGTGGCCAAGGCGCGCAGTCGCGCCCAACGGGTGGCCACCTTGACCGAGGTCAAACAACTTGAAACAGCCTTGCGGAAATACTACCAGGAGTATCTTACCTGGCCCACCAACTGCCCTGAAGTTCCGCCTAACCCTGAGCAGCAAAGAACCGAGGTTGGCGAGAAGCTGGCCCTGATCCTGGGCGGCAGGGATCCAGCCAACAATCCGCGCGGCCTCACTTTCATGGAATTCACACGCGTAACCAATGGCATCCCCTACACGGCCTTTGAAGGCAGATATTACGTAAAGTTCGATGTGAACAACGACAACCAAATTGCCGAAGGTACGGATCCGTTAAATGATCCTCCTGTCCCGGCCGCGCTACGACCTGTTATAGTCTGGACTTACGACAACGAAAGCAACATGATCAAGAGCTGGTGACCATGCTTACGGGAACGTCACAGCCAGGCTTTGCGAGTCAAACGACGGATCGCGCAAGCACTGTGGTTGCATGCGACAGCAAGACGGTACCGGCCACGCATCATCGTGGTTTTGCGCCAGCTCGCCAGTTCCTTCACAGCGCTCACGGCAACAGTCCGGCATTTACTTTGATCGAGCTTTTGGCTGTGGTGGCCATCATGGCCGTTATTATGCTTATCGCCGGCGCCGCCTTCACCTCGTGGGGCCGCAACGCTGGAATGCGGGGTTCGGTGCTAAATCTGCGCTCTTCGCTCTCGCTGGCCCGACAGTACGCCGTGACCCGCCGCACACGCACGGTTCTGGTCTACAGCAACATCGTCGGAGAACTGGGTCTGCCGCGCGGCTGCTACTGGATAGCAACGCTGGACCGAGACGGCACACCGCTTGAAATCGTGGCCAACACCAATTATCTCGCTCAAGGCGTGTGGTTCACCAACGACCGTCCAGAACGGATCCAGTTCACTTTTGATGGAAGCGGCGCCGGTTCCGGCTGGGTCCAGATGACGGGCGGCATCGGCAAACGCATCGTCCTGGCCGAAAAGGGTCCGACTAATTCCCTAATTTGCTCGACCACTGTCGTTTACAAACTGACCGGTCGCGTCAAGACGCTCAAGTGGGGAGAAGGTTAAGAAAATCATGAGTGTATTTCATATGTGGCGCAGCAAGCGCGGTCAGCGGCATGGCTTCACGTTGATGGAAGTGGCCATCGCGGTGCTCGTTGTGGGCGTGGGCGTGCTGGCCCTTTTCGCTCTGATCAGCAGCGGAATGGATGCCAGCGCCCGGGCTATTGCCGACACGCATGCGGCTATGCTCGCCAGCGGTATTTTTAACGGACTGCGGGCGATGGCAGCCACCAATGCCCAAGCAGCGGCCCAAAACAACAACTACTCCACTTGGACAAATTTTTGGATCGGTGTGTCGAATGCTGCTCCCGTTTGGGCGCCAGCGCCTCAAGCCTGGGTCCCCCCGCCGTGGACAAACTTCCTCTATGCCGTGTCCACAAATCGACCCGTGTTGCTCGTCTTTGAAAACCAGTCCCAGCGTGGTCTCGCAGGCAATCTTGGAATCCAAAACTTTGTGGTCACATATTGGTTGAGTGTGCGCCCCAAACCGACCACTGATTTCCCATCCACCTGGTCAGCGATGCTATGGATCTGGCCAGGCCGCCGAAATTTCGACATCAGGAATAACGAGCAGTGGAAAAAGGCTTCCAGCGAAGCATTGAAATTTTACACGGAGTTCCCATGCAGCGGAACCCTCTAACGAAACTCAGCGCTTACCACGGGCAGAACCGTCGCAGGCGAGCGGGATTCAGTCTCATCGAAATCCTGTCAGCAGTGGCCATTTTGATCATAATTGTTGGCATTATGGCCGCTATTTTCACCGAAAGCGACCGTGCCTGGAATCTCGCTACCGGGCGCGCCATGAACAACACCGATGGCCGGGCTGCCCTGGGAATTATCGCGCACGACCTGCAGTACGCTGTCACCTATTCCAACTATAACTGGTCGCTGAACATTTTCACCAACCGCACACCTCCAGAGCTGTGGGGACCGACAAATTTGATCATCACCTTCCATCTCACGAACGACATTGTTTCGTTCGGATTCACTAACAGCGAACTCGCGTTCGTTTCACTTCAGACCGATTGTGTGGAAGCTCCCCGCGCAGCCCGCGAGATCTGGTACTACGTCAAGCGCACCAATATGCTCGACCCGCTGGGAAGAACTTACACCAACATGTTTCAGCTCGTCAGAGGCGCCGTGGATGAGGCTATTTGGAACCCTGGCGGCTCCAACTGGATAAATCACGCGTACCACACAAACTACTGGTGGTACACCAGGCGTCCCGGCGGCGCCTCCTATGCCGTCGTAGCGGATAACTTAGTCGGCTTCAAAGTGGTCGCGGGCCCACCGGTCCGGAGACGAATCGGAGCCGAATGGAAGCTCGTGATGCTCGAGAACTATGACTCTATGGATTACAGCAACCAGCTGCCCGAATATGTGGATATTTACCTCGAACTGCTCAACGAGCGCGATGCTCTGCAGGCCGCGAAGATGTGGAGTGATTCGAATTTCGCCGCGCAAACGAATACTGCGGCTTTTATCGAACGCAACGCGAAGCGGTATGCCACAAGGGTATATTTTCATAACCGGCAGGGATATAGACCGAGATAGAGATGATAGAGCTTGGCTGTGAGATTAGGTCGGACGCAACGTGGGGGCGGCCTGGCTTCCCGCATGTTACGGCAACCCGCCGAAATGAGGTGTCTGCCGTGAAAACATTGCAGCAATCTGACAACGAGTCCCGACGGGGCGTGGCTCTGGTAATAGTATTGGGGTTGCTTGCGGTCATGACGATTCTGGCCGTTTCGTTCGCCATCGCCATGCGCATTGAGCGGCTGGCCGCCCGCAACTATGCCGATGCCGTGCGCGCTGAACATCTAATCCAGGCGGCCCTTGCTCACGCCATGGACGACGTCCAGAAGAACATGCTTTCCCCGGAAAGACGAGTTTTTCCGCAATTCTCGCCTTATAGAGACGCGTTCAGCTCGTCCGGCACCGCCGGCAACTGCCGGGATCTGCTAACAGGAGAAGCAACGAATTACGTGCCCGCTTGTCTCTTCAATGACGCGGCTGACGCGGCTTCAGACTGTAAATGGAAATATATTGATTTCAGCGATTCCGTCGTTTCGATCACGAACGGCCGTGTAGCCTATCTGGTCGTCAATTGTTCCGGTCTTCTTGACGCCAACTGGGTTGGCGGCTCAAACCGTCAGTCCAGCGCCACAGTTGCCGAGCTTGATCTGACGGGTTTAACCGATTTCCGCGGCGGAACCGAAGCTGCGCGGTCAAATGCAGTCTGGAGCTTCTACACTAACCGGGCCCAGGCCGTGCGCTATGAAAACCTGCGCGAACTCGCGCGGGTGGCCGGCGAGGAAGCCAAAGCGTTAAAACTGCCCGTCTCGCGGTTCCAAACTTATTCGTTTGATCCCTGCCGCGACGTATACTTCGCTTCCACCACTGCTCTGGGAACGCCGGGCGCTGACTTGCGGTGGAAATTCAATCTCAACAGCGTAACCAATGCCGATCTCCGCAAGCCAACTCCCGACAGCTCTTATCCTGCGAAGTTCTACACAGACTACCTTAATCCTTTGGTGGCAATCCTGCAGACAGCCGGTCTCGAACGACCTGACGATATTGTGTGGAACATCGTCAACTGGATTGACGATGATTATTACCCCGATAATAAGGATAACGATGCCTATCTTCACACCGAAGGCGGCGAAGCCATGCCACTGATGAACGAGGTGGTTTCGGTGATCGTCACAAATGTCACCACAAATACAGTCCAACAGCCCGGGGGACGGCCAATCACAATCAAAACCACCAATTACGTCAATTATTTAGCCATTGAACTCTGGTATCCTTATGCGGGCCCCAACTGTTGGCCAACAAACAGGCAGTACGTACTCAGCATCGAAGCTCCTGCCAACGTGATCAGCAATTATTCCGTGCCCTATATGTCCTATACTGGATTGCAATTCTGTGTATTCACCCAGTACATCTCCAGCACTCCCGCCCCGAATCTCCCCTCGGAATTCAGAATGCGGGCATTCATGTACTTAGGACCACTGGGAGCCTTCTCTCCCAGCGGACCTCTGCCTGAAGGTCCAACTTCATTCCGCAAAGTGGATTGCATTATGAATCAAGGATACCTGAATAATGACCCCTCAGGAGGACGGCCGCCTCGCGATCCCCAGATCACGTTCAACAGTGCTATCGCCGTGTCCGTCGAGGATCCGCGCTCAAATGGCCGTCAAAGATACTGGAAACCAGCACCACCAACTTTGGGTACGACTAACGACTGGAGCGCGTTTGGCAATCGAACCCCATGGGGGTATCCGCGTCAGGGATTGCCTATCTACATCCAAAATGGACCAATGAAAAGCATCGCCGATATCGGTCACATCTTTCGTTCGAACTTGGATGACGAGCAACCTGGCAGACCGGAAAAGTGGTGGTGGAATACTATAAATCTGATGAAGAAGAACGAGGGCGCATACTTGCTTGATCGCTGCACGGTGCGAGTCACAAACGCGCCGATTTCGTATGCCATGGAAGGTTTGATCAGCATAAATGCGCGCGATGAGAACGAACGCGTCCTGTACACCTTGTTCAAGAACCTGCGGGTCGCTGACGGCACTGGACGCGAAGAGACACTCTTGCCCGGATCAAACCCTGGCGGAATAGATTTCCTGGCACAAGTCATTGCCAGCGAAAGCCGCAATGACCCCTTCATTAGTTTTCAGGATATGTTCACAACTGATGAAGACGGGGGCCCGGTGGGGGTAGCCATGCGGCAATGCGCTGCCATGGCCTGGTGCGGCAATCCCAATCCAAACCCCGATCTCATACCGGACAAAGTTCGGGAAGATGTGCTGCGTCACATAGTTGATCTGATCACTTTCCGTCAAAACCTTTTCACGATAATTCTGGCCGGCCAAGCTCTAGGAAACGACGGCCGAACGCCGGTGGCCGAAAAGCGCGCTGTCGCTCTGGTTTACCGCGACGCTTACACGGGCCGGTGGTTCACGCGTTCATTTAAATGGCTGACCGACTGAGTCGCGGTAAAACCACACCCATAGTCGGACGGATCGCAAGATCCAGTATCAACGTTTCCACTTGTGGTAACCCTATCCGCAAGCCTCCCCAAGTCTAGAAACGTTCTTCTCGAGCGAAGCTGGGGAAACATTGCGGCCTCCAGAGAGAAATGTTGAACCCGGATTTTGAGTTTGAGAATTGGCAGGTATTTGTATCGTGCTGCGCGCAAACAAGTTGAAATGCAATGCAGTTGCCCATCTTTGGCACCGAGATGTGAAAAGCGACATCTGAAGAGAAAAGCAGCGAATCCTCAAACCCTTCGGGATTGTCGAAAACAGGCAATCTGCTGCGTTGCGGGAGGTTCGCAGTATGCGCATACACCTGCACCTCCCGCGCCTTGCATCTTGCCTGTTTTGGCCAATCGCAAAATCTGGGGTTGAGGCGGCAGTCCGAGCCGCTTTCGGGACAAACGTGGATTTCGGCAAGCTAATCTCTCGGACTTTTGTCGACCGCAAAATCTGAGCACAGATTTTGTGGTCAGCTTATCCCTGAAGCGATAGTATACAATCTGGCAATGAGTAACAGGTTCTATCTGAGCGCAGCGCTTCTTCCGGCTTTTAGCTTGACTCTCACAGCGCCACAGCTTTTGTTAGCGTTGGACGTCAGCGGCGCTATCGAGGCCGACACAACCTGGACTCCTGACAACAATCCCTACGTAATCATTGATGATCTCACCGTTAAGCAAGGCGTCACCCTTGATATCGCTCCAGACGTCGTGGTAGAAATCGCCACCAATGCGACCTTGACTGTGTATGGCTCTTTAATGGCCAGGGGCACGCCGGAGAACCCGATCATTCTCACTAACCGGCCAGGCCAAAACCGCGCCGGCGGGCTCATGATCACGGGCGTTGACCAAACCAATCTGGCTTTAGCCGTCTTTGAAGAATGCCATTTTTACGGGCTCGCAGGGGCGGGCGGCCAAGCCGGCATTCGCACTCAGTACGCCGATCTCAGGATGACCAATTGCCGCCTGCGTGATTTTCCCGGAGGTGCCTTGCGCCCGGTTGATTCCCGATTGGCGATTACTGCCAACATAATCCACAACACCGGAGAAGCCATTAATGCGGTCCGTTGTGCGGGCATAATTGCTTCGAACGACATTTCTCTTATCAACGGCTATGCAGACGCCATTGATCTCGATTATGCCTGGACCGGGCCGGGTGATCCGACCATGCTGTTGTTGCGTAATTACCTTGCGGATGCTGCCCACGCTGATGCTGACGCCATTGATTTCGGCACTTCTCCCGGCATCGCCGAGGGTAATATCATCCGAAATTTCGGTGACAAAGGCATTTCCATCGGCGAGCGTTCTCCGGCGAAAGTTTTCAACAATCTTATCATGCGATGCGCCATAGGCATCGCCATCAAGGACGGATCACAGCCGGTTTTGCAACACAACACCATCGTTAACTGTGGTTATGGGATCCTCAGTTTTCAGAAAACTTTTGGCATGGGCGGCGGCAAAGGTTCTCTCACCAACAGCATTGTTTGGAACTGCGGCGTCAGCATTTCCCTCGAGAATAACTCAACTTTGGATGTCAGCCACTGCTGCATTCAAGGGGCGGAGTTATGGCCAGGTGAAAACAATCTTAACGCGGATCCGCAATTCCGCGATCCGGAGAATTACGATTTTCGGCTGCTGCCCGGATCCCCCTGCATTGACACCGGCGCTGATCTGGACTGGATGACGGATTTTGCTGATTTGGAAGGCAATCCCCGCGTCTCCGGCGAGCGGCCTGACATGGGCGCTTACGAGTTCACCGTTGGCGGGTTACTTTGCAACCCCGTGGGTGTTCCTTTAAGCAGCACGATTCCCCTTGAAGTAACTCTCACTGCCTTCACGGCCGGAACCAACACAGAGGGACTCGTCTATTTTTGGGACGTCGACGGGGACGGCGTGGAAGACTTTGCGGGTCCGGCATACCCAGTCGTCACCGGCAAGTATGAACGCGCAGGACGGTATACAATCTCCCTCACGGTAACCAACGCCGTCGGAGAAATAGCGACCACGACCAAACGCGACTACGTAACCGTGCGCGGGCCCGCGATAGCCTACGTGGTTCCCAGCGGCGCTCCGCGGTATCCATATGAGTCGTGGGAGACCGCCGCGACAAATATTCAGGACGCCGTCGATGTCGGCCTTGATGGCACATTGGTGCTGGTGAGTGACGGTGTTTACCGGGTGCAGAATCCCATTCAAATCAGCGAGGCTGTGATCGTGCGCAGCGTAAACGGCGCCGGCTCAACCGTAGTTAACGGCGGCAATGTCAGCCGTTGTTTCACACTTAGTCATACCGGAGCGGTCGTCGAGGGGTTCACGATCACGGGTGGGCGCGACGCTCGTGGCGGCGGCGTATTCCTGGACGCCATGGGCACCGTGCGCAACTGTCGAATCCGCGCGAATCACGCTACCCGCGGCGGCGGGGTCTATTGCAACGGAGGCGGAACGATTATTGCCTGCGATGTGGTGGAAAATGTAGCCGATGATCGTGGTGGTGGCGCATTCCTGGCTCAGGGTGGTGAATTGCACAGCTGTCTTCTCGCCGACAACACGGTAAGAAGCGGCGGGAACGGCGACGGGGGAGGCGCGCATTGCCAACAAGGCGGGTTGCTCCGCAATTGCGTGGTGAGCGGAAATTGTGTCGCTGATCGAGGCGGTGGCGTATTCTGTGAGAGTGGCGGCCTTGTCGAAAACTGCACAATCGTCGGCAACACCGCTACAAACACCGGCGGTGGTGTGCGTTGCTATTATGGGGGCACCCTGCGCAATTGCATAATCTATTTCAATTCAGCGCCTAACGGCCAAAGTCCGAATTTCGACGATGCTGGTTCCAGCCCAAGCTACAGCTACTGCTGCACTTGGCCGCTGCACAGCGGACAAGGGAACGTCAGCAGCGATCCGATGCTGCTCGCTGTCGGTGACGGCGACTACCGGCTCGCCCGCGGTTCGCCTTGCATTGACGCCGGCACAAATGTCGCCTGGATGACCAGTGCCTTCGACATTGCCGGCGTTTCGCGTGTCAGAAATGGAACGGTGGACATGGGAGCTTACGAAAGTGAATATCTCGGATGTCGGTTCAGCGCCAGCCCTTGCTCAGGTCTGGAGCCCTTGACGGCAAGATTCACCGCCGAGACCGACGGCAGTAATACCACAGCTCTCACCTACGGTTGGGACATTAATGGCGACGGAACGGATGACTACGAAGGACCCGATCTCAGCGCCATTAGTCACGAGTACCGCGCGGCCGGTGTTTACACGGTGGCCCTGAGTGTCAGCAACGCAGCCGGCGAGACCGCAAAATCGGTGCGACCCGCCTACATCATGGTGGTGCCGGCGACCATGTACGTAGCGACAAACGGCGGACACCGTCAACCCTTCGCCGACTGGGAAACCGCTGCTACCAGCCTTTCGGCAGCAGTGCAACTGGCCTGTAACGGTTGTGAAATCCTGGTGGGCAGAGGCCTGTATCGCCTCTCGGCGCCGGTAATTTTGACAAATGGGATCACCCTGCGCAGCGCGAGCGGGAGTTCCGAAACCATTTTGGACGGTGGCCGTTCCAATCGTTGCATTGAGATTGGTCATGAATTGGCTGTCATTGACGGATTTACGATTACGCGTGGTCGGGCACAGGACGGCGGCGGTGTTTATTGCCGGGGAGCAGGGCTCATCCAGAATTGCGTGATTGTCTCCAATGTAGCCGTGGGCCGAGGCGGTGGTGTTTTTCTTGACCGCGGTGGATGGCTACGCAACTGCGACATTTTAAGCAATACTTCGTCAGCCGATGATGCGGGGGGCGTGTTTTGCAACCTCGGCGGGGAAGTGGAAAAATGCCGGTTTGTCGGTAACCACGCCGGTGACGATGGTGGCGCCTTACAATGCAATTCCGGCGGAATAGCGCGCGCATGCTATTTTTACGGGAACACTGCCACCGACAAGGGCGGCGGCGCGTTCTGCTGGAGCGACGGCACACTGGTCAACTGTGTCTTTGCAGGCAATTCGGCCCGTGATGGCGGAGGTCTCGGCATCTATGGCGGTGGTCTGACTTTGAACTGTACGATCGTCAGCAATCGCGCCACGCAGACCGGGGGCGGTGTTTATTCAACTAACGGCGGAACACTGGTCAACACGGTCATCTATTTCAACAGCGCTTCGCGCGCAAACAATTTCACTAATACCGGCGTTCAGGCCGTGTACCATTCCTGCTGTTCAGTCCCCCGCCCGCCCGGGGAAGCTAATATCACCGGCAACCCCCTGTTTGTTGATCCGGCCAACGGCAACTTCCGACTTCAGTCCGGATCGAGTTGCATTGATGGTGGCAGTTTCAGCCTTTTCCCCGAACACGATTTTGATGGTATTCCACGGCCTTTGGACGGCGATCTTGACGGAGCGGCTGCGCCGGATATCGGGGCATTCGAGATGCTCGTTCCTCTGGCCGACAGCGACGGGGATGCGATGCCCGACGGGTGGGAACTCGCGCACGGTCTCAGTCCTGTTTTGTCCTACGGGAATGACGGCGCCGCCGGCGACCCTGACGGTGACGGCTTTCCAAATCTGAGCGAGTACATTGCCGATACAGACCCAACCGATGGCCGGTCTCTTCTGGCAATAAAAGAAGTGCAGCTTCTTGGAACCGGGGTTCTGGTTTCATGGCAAGGCGGCACGGGCGCTTGGCAGTTTGTCGAAAGCGGCGAGAACCTATCCGCAACAGGTTCCAATTGGATGGTCATTTTTACCAATTCACCACCCACCGGCACGGAAGCGCACACTACCGATTCCAGGAAACATGGCCGGACCCAATTCTACCGACTGAGAGCTGTTCGCTGACTCGGTCACACCGCTGAGAATTCGCGGCTATTCATCAAACCCATCTTCTACAGTTTCAGGAACAGGATCGTTCATAATCAACGTGTTATGACGTCAGAAAAATCCTTGGCACTACATTTCTCATCCGGCTGCTGCTGTGATTATGCCTCCCTGACCGTGGGCGGGACCGCGACGCCGACCGCTTGGAGCACCTTGTGAACACATCCCTTCAATTG
>Ga0209101_1000730_pt1 | contig 26349 bp, 22 predicted proteins | sample ConPoolayeCmetaG_FD_185481 | JGI IMG/M metagenome (GOLD analysis project Ga0209101, IMG submission 185481) | Hot spring microbial mat communities from California, USA to study Microbial Dark Matter (Phase II) - Cone Pool mat layer C metaG... ...
CCGCTTGCCCCTGAGCTGAAAAACCATTGTTTGTCACGCCGCCGGCCACACGGCCGCAACGCCGCATGCTGACGTAACACTACTATTTCTGCTCCTTTTCTGCTCCTTTTCTGCTACTTTCTCTGCTACTTTCTCTGCTACTTTCTCTGCTACTTTCTCTGCTACTTTCTCTCCTTGCGGCGCGGGGCTATTGAAGTCGCTCGGTTTCGGTCTGGCCATTGCCTCGGCAGCGTTTTGCGCGGCGGAGCTGAACCTGCAACTTGGCCTGTTCGGCCAGATAATCGGCGTGCAAACGGCCGAAATACAGCTTGGTGGCTACTACGTCGGCCAGCGCCAACAAGGCTACCCAAGCAAGTACCAACAGTACGCCGAGCCAAAAAATCGCCACAAACCACCACGGACCGCGGATCAGCGAGCCGAACATGATAGCCAGCCCCAGTATGCCCAGCAAAGCGCTGGTCTGCATCCGGCGACGGAACTGGCGGCCGCGGTAGTCCAGTTCTGCCACATCCGTGGTGTGCCGTTTGGCTCGTCGCCAGGCGCGCATGTGCAGCACCATCATCACTGCCGCCACCAGCAGCAATACTGCCGATACTATGGTTGTGGAGAGCAGTTCCATGGACGGCACGACAAACCATTTACCACACCGCGATACTCCCTTATGCGGCCAGCAGCCCAACCAAATGCTATTATGGGGGGACGCGCCGCGGTCACGTCCGCTAGTACTTGGGCAGACGGCCACCGCGGAGCGTAGCACTCCAGATCATCGAAAACATCCCCCAAAACGCGCAAGTTACCCTGTAAAAGGCGAAGAGCTCCCGGACGCTTCCGCAGCTTTCACGGCAGCGATTGCAGCCATCGTTGCACAACCCAGCCCACCTTCGCCAGACTAAGCGGCGAGCACTGCTCGGGGGTGTCGGCCTGGGTGTGCCAGGGCGGATAATCGAAGTCGATAATGTCTATGCATGGTATTCCACCCAGATTGTACAGCATCACGTGGTCGTCGTTAATGTCGTACTTTTTCTGGGGGATGAACTCTTTTACGCCCAATCGTCTGGCCAGGTCCCAGATCTCCTCTACCAAAGGCCGTGTTTCCTTCCACCGCAAGCTGTTGCCTTCCTGATAAAGCTGCAAGTCTTTGTCGCCGACCATGTCCAGCAGAATGCCCCAGCGGTACCGATAAGCTTGCTGCTTGACGTACTGCCGGGCGAAGTACTCTGAGCCGATGAAATACCGGCCGTCGGGATGGAATACGAACTCCTCGGCGTCGAACATGACGATATCGATTCCGTACCGGCTGGTGAGCTTGGGCACTTCGCGGGCAAGCTCCATGAGCACTGCCACACCGCTGGCGTTGTCGTTGGCGCCGACAAAACGACCCTTGGGATTCTCCTTGTCCAGAAGCGGAAACGGCAGGGTGTCGTAATGCGCACACAAGAGGATGCGCTCTTTCCGCTGGGGGTTCCAGCGGAAAATCATATTGGCCATCGGCACTTCCGAGCCGTCTAGCGGATGATGAACCCGAAACCGCTGATACTCCACCGCAAACCCGAGCTGTTTGAAGTGCTCTTCGAGCAGCCTTTGTTGGGCGGCCATGCCGGGTGAACCGCTGGGACGCGGACCGATGGCACACAGTTGCTTCAGGTACTCGTATGCCCGGCGGCCGTCGAAGGGGATGTCGTCCAGCGTGAGCGTGGACACGGCCGGCTGTGCCGCTTCCTGTGGCCAGTGGCCTGACCGCAACAGTATCAACAGCAACACAACTGCCACGACTATGCAAAGCAGAGCCAACACAATGGCCCCGCGCTTGCCAAGCCTACCGACTGTGTTGGCAGCGGCGATGCCTTCTGTAGCCACGTTCTTCGTACCGATAGGATTTGCCATTTTGCTGCGGGCCGCGCGGTTTCTGTCGTGGCTGTTGTACGGCCCGATACCACTGGCCGCGGCATCCCCTGTACCAGGGCCCGCGCTCACTGCCCTTTGCACAGCGCTGTGCTTTGCTGGCTTCATGCCTGCACACTATCAACAGGCCGCCGAAAGTGCAAGTCCGATGTCGCTGGCGAGTGCTCCAGCGGCCAACGGCATACAGTGCGCAGGAGCAGTCGCGCGGAAGGAATTGTGCAGCCGCAACTGCGCACGGGAAACGCGGTAAGCATCATCACACCCTGCATGCGAAGCGTGCCACGTGCGAGCGTTTCCGAGCGGGGCGGTTTGCACAGCGGCAGAGATATTCGCGAGATATTCGCGAGATATTCGAGTGCATCCGGCTGTCGCCCAGTCAAGGCAGTTCCAGTTCCGCCCAGACCAGCGGATGGTCCGATGCAGCGGCGTCCACGATGTCGGCATCTACCGCGCGCAGCCCGCGCGTTATGATCCAGTCAACACGGCCCGGCATGTCTTCAGCGCCTTTGCGGCGGAGTGCCTGACCGACGGCGTCCTCGACTCCCGGCGTGTCGAGCAACTGGCGTATGGGCAGCTCGCTTTCCGAACAGTTCAGGTCTCCCAGCAAAATGGCCGGTTCCTCCAGCGCCAAGAACATTCCTGTTACAGCTTGCAATTGCGCGTCGCGCTCGCGCTGATCGCGCCGGTGAATGTGCGTCATCAATATCCGGATCGTATGTCCGTGGTGTTCAACAGTCGCCAGTACTGCGTTGCGATGGTCGGCTGCGAAACGGCGGGGCAACACGATGCGCTGCCAGCGTTTTACTTCGACGGCAGCCAGCAACCCGTTGCCAAACTCCAGCACGCCCCAGCGGCGTTCGGCAGGCGCGTAAAGCCAGGCCATCTGTAGCCGCTCGGCGAGTGTGCGGGCTTGATTTGCACCGCTGGTCAGATTGCCGCGCACCTCTTGAAGTGCCACCAGGTCCAGTGCTGCCGTTTCCAGGCAGGCGGCAGTACGCATCAAGTCCGTTATACCGTCCAGGCCGCGTCCGCTGTGGATGTTGAACGTGCCCACGCGCAACGTCGCTGGCCGGTCCGCCGCTGGCAGGAAATGGCCATCGAGTTGCTCTCCGGCGGCCGGACCTGTGCCGGTCGGTCTGTAGCCTACGTAGCCGGCAACGACCAACGCCGTGAGGATCACCGCAAACAGCAGCCGGCGGATAGTCAATACGGCGTACTTTCGAGAGTTGCCCAGTTGCTGCATTGGGCTAACACAGGTGGAAATGCCTGATTAGCTGTTCGGCGCCGGATTGGCCCGCGTGCCGTTTACCGGCGCTTCCGGATCGCTGCAACCGGTTGGCGTTTTGTGCCGCCGGTAAACGGTCCGGGTTCGCTGCGATGACTGTGGGCCGATCAAGCTCAGCGGGCCGTCACGGCATCCGCAGCTGGCGCGGTCCGAGGACCACCACGGTAAACTCCTTTGGCGGGTGCTCGGCCAGATAATGATTGATGCTCTGACAACTCAGTTGGTCGATCAATTGCCCCAGTTCCTCCAGCGTGCGCACTTTTCCCAGATGGTACCAGTCGCGGGCGATGGCGTTGCTCCGGGCCGAGGACGATTCTTGCTGCATGACCAAGGCGCTTTTGATGCGGGCTTTCAGCCGGTCAAGCTCGTCGGGCTGGATTCCTTCTGCCAGTCGCTGCGCCTCGGCGAGCATAACATCGAGCGTCTGCTGGGCACGATCGGCGGTCGTGCCGGCGTAGCACAGTACCGCTCCGCGGTCACGCAAAGTGTGATACGACGCATAAACGCTGTAGCATAAGCCGCGTTTTTCGCGGACTTCCGTGAACAGCCGAGAGCTGGTGCCGCTGCCTAGCACACCAACGGCCCCCCATGCCCGAAAATAGTCCGGATGACTGTACGGCACGGCATCCCAGGCTATGCCGATGTGCGTCTGGTTCGATGCGTAGGGAATATGCAGCGCTGTGCGCTCGGCCGGCCGCTCTTCGAGCGGTTGTTTGTCGGCAACTGGCCAGTCGGCGAACAACCGGCCGATCAGATCGCGCAACGGTTCCCACTGCACGCGCCCGGCCGCGGCAATGATCGTGCCACCGGGCATATAGTGCTTCTGGACGAACTGCCGCACGTCCTCCAGGGCGATGGCCTGCACGCCTTGTTCGCTGCCTTCCGGGGGGCTGCCCCATGGATGCGGATAATGCCGGCGCCGCAGCTCGACCATCACTTTCTGCGCTGGTTCGTCTTCCATCGCCCGGATTTGCTGAAGCAGGCACGACCGGCTGGCTTCCAGTTGATCGGCCGGCAGCGTTGGTCGGCGGAGCAGATCGGCGTAAATTGTCAGTGCGGCGGGCAAGTTTCCCCATACCGTAGCGCCGCTGAAGGCGGTATGAGAGCTGGATACCGAATCGCTGCGGCGCAGACCGAGATTGTCCAAGTCGATGACGATCTGTCGGGCGTCGCGCGGCCCGGCTCCGCGCTGGACCAGATCGCAACTCAGCGCACACAGCCCTTCGCGCCCGGCAGGATCGTCGACGGCGCCGGCAGGCAACAAGATGGTGAAGGCCGCCGACTGCATCCACGCTATCGGTTCGGCCAGAAGCACCAAACCATTGTCATAAACGTGCGAAAGTATAACTTCACTCACCGGTTGACCACATCGGCCGATTTGAACAAGGTTTTGACGGTCACGAACCCCAACCGCTGATACAGGCGGATGGCGCCTTCGTTCGCAGCGGTGACCTCCAAGTGTACGCGCTTTACGCCCGCCTGGGCAAATCCCTTCAGCGCGCGAAACAGCAGCGCCGTGCCCAGGCCGCAATTCCGGTGCTCGGGCGCCACGCCCAGATTTTGGACCGCTCCGTGTCCTTCGCTGTCGATGATTCCCTGGATTGTGCCACAGTAGTCGGGCTGTTGGGCTTGGCGATCGCACAGCAGCAACCAGGTGGCAGCCGGGAGGAATCCTTTTTTCCTACTGATCTCCAACATCAGCCGCCTGCATCCGGTCAAATCGCCCAGACAGGGGAAAACATGGGCGTCGATCTCGTGGCAGAAGCTGCGGTATTTGGCCAGCGCGAAGGCGTCCAACAACGATTCGTCCCAGCCCAGCAAGCGGTACCCAGAGGGCAGCCGGTACACAAACTCCTTGCCGGCCAGTTCGATCTCCATCCGATAGCGTTGGTAATACGAAACGTGCATGTGTAGCAGGCGACCGTCAAGCAGCCGTTACTTTATCGGCACACATACTGCCGGTCAATCGCCGCTAGAGCTCCGGTCTGTACGGCGCAACTAGCGCACTAGTTTTTACGGCGTAACTTGTGCGCTTTTCGGGCGCATGTTTTCGCGTGTACTGGCCGAGGTCCCTCCTTCCTGGCCGAATTGGCACCGGGGATCGCGCGGCCACCCCTGCAAACACTGGGGACGGTACCGCATCGCGTCGTTCCTTTCTTATTTCCATTTGGTTCGTCGCATTCGGATGCTGACAACGCCGCGGCACTTTGGCCGCAAGGGCATAACGGCTGGCGGATATCGTAGTTGCCTATGCCGCGCTAAGCCGAGCTGCCACAAGTCATTATTGGACAATCACTTGCGGCGCCGACCAGTGTTTGCCTATCTCGTGCAGGGCAAGGCTATTCTTGGCTGGCTATTCTTGCTTGGCTCTTACTGGCTGGCTCTTACTGGCTGGCTCTTGTGGCCGTGGCAGCCCGATCCAGTTGTTCAACTAGCCCACCGGCGACTGCGACGCGCCTATGGCGGCCACCGTGAAATCCACCAATCCCATTTTTTGAGAGTACCGCCCCCCTTGACAATCACCCCCTAACAGAATTATTTGTGTATGGAGGATCAAGCAGCAGCACGGCGGGGGACAAACTATAGGGGCGCTTAGGTGCCCTCTGCTGCCACCACCCAAATGGGACGCTGCGGCCGGCACGCCGTTTGAGCTTTTTGGCTGCGCTATCGTTGCGTTACTACCGGGCACAAGCGCCGCGTGTGGCCGCAACCAAGTTGATTGAGGGGCGCACTGCGGTCGTGTCCGTAGGCACTGGGTGCAGGGCCAGCACGGAGCGTTGCACTCCAGATTGCCTGAAAAGACGGGCATGGCGCGCAGAAGTTCAGCGGTAGGGGACTATACTCCGCACGGGTTGAAATCAGACATGTTTCCCAGCGATAACGATTTGTTTTTGCCCGCCCGAAGTATAAGCATCGTTCGGCTTCGCGCTTTATGCAGCGGGCCGTCGGTCGCAATGGCGGCTGCTGGAAAACTTATCTGGCATTATCATGGGCATTGACGGGTATCGGGTAATCTTCAGGAGAAACGCAAGTGACTACCAACAAGATCAGGTTGCTGGTGGCTGACGACCACGAGGTGGTTCGCAGCGGGTTGCGCACAATGCTGGCCAACACCGACATAAAGATTGTTGCCGAGGTTGGCACTGGCAATGCAGCGGTCAAGTACGCCCTGGAAAACGACGTCGACGTGGTGCTGCTGGACATCCGCATGCCCGACGGCGACGGCCTGACGGCCTTGGGCCGCATCAAGCTGGACAAGCCAGATCTGCCGATTCTGATTCTTTCCACCTTCGACAATCCCACCTATATCGCTCGCGCCGTGGCGCTGGGCGCAAGTGGATTTCTGCTGAAAGGATGCACACGCGACGAGTTGATCGAGGCGATCCGTAAGGCCGCCGCGGGGGAGAGCGCTTGGACCCGCGACGAACTACGCCGCGTGACCGGCGCCTTGGCCACGCCGCGCTTGACCACCGACGTCGAGGTGCCGCTGACGCAACGGGAACACGAGGTGCTGCGGCAATTGGCCTATGGTCTGACGAACAAGGAAATCGCCCAGGCCATGCACATCAGCTACGAAACGGTCAAAGAACACGTGCAGCACATCCTGCGGAAAATCGGCGTTTCGGACCGTACTCAGGCGGCGGTTTGGGCCGTGCGCAAGAATTTGGTCTGAAGACACAATCTGGCCTGAAGGCACGCCCCAGCCGCACAGCCGGTGCAATTTTTCGGTCTGCCACGCTCGCGGGCAGGCAGCGGCATCCGTTTTCGGACTTTCTGGTCAACATTGCACGAGGAACCGGCCGTGGCAAAATCGACCGACATCCAACTACTGGAAACCACCGGCAGCACCGAGTACATCGCGTACCGAGCGCCGATAAAGTTCGGCGGCCGGGTTGTCACCGATGTGGTGCTGCTGAACGTCGCCTGCCGTGTGCAGACCCGCGATGGACGCAGCGGCGCGGGTTCCGGGTCGATGCCCATGGGCAACGTCTGGGCATGGCCCAGCAACACGCTGCCCACAGAAACCACGCTTTCGGCGATGGTGGAGTTCGGCAAGCGGTTCGTGGCCGAGGCGAACGACTACCGTGGTTGGGGGCATCCGCTGGAGATAACCCACGAGTTGTCCGCCGCCATGGCGCGGATCGCCGCCGATGTGCAAACGGCGCTGGCACTGGCCGAGCCGATGCCCAAGCTGGCACAACTGGTTGCCGCCAGTCCGGTGATGGCCGCCATCCACGATGCGTACGGCAAGGCATTGGGCGAGAACTCCTACAATCTTCTGGGGCCGGAGTTCGTCAACGCCGATCTGTCGGCTTACCTGAACGAGGAGTTTGCCGGCGAGTACCTGGACCGCTACACTTCGCGGCAGCCGAAACCCAAGATGCCCCTGTATCACCTGATCGGCGCACTGGACCCGCTGACCGACGCCGACATCAAGCAGCGCATCGGCGACGGCCTGCCCGAGACTCTGCCCGAATGGATCGCCGCCGACGGCCTGCGCTACCTGAAGATCAAACTCAACGGCGACGATCTGCGGTGGGACGTTGATCGCGTGGTTTCCATCGACCGGGTGGCTTCCGAGGCACAACACGCCCGCGGTTGCACCGAGTGGTTCTACTCGGCCGATTTCAACGAGAGGTGCCAGGACGTGGAGTACGTGCTGGAATTCCTGGCCCGTGTGGGTGAACAGGCCCCCGATGCCTTGCGGCGATTGCATTACATCGAACAGCCGACCCATCGCGACTTGAAGGCCAATCCGCACAACCGGATGCACCGGGCGGCGCAGATCAAGCCGGTGGTGATCGATGAGTCGCTGGTGGACTTCGAGAGCTTGCTGTTGGCGCGGGAATTGGGGTACTCGGGAGTGGCGCTTAAAGCCTGCAAAGGACACAGCGAAGCACTGCTGATGGGCGCGGCGGCCCAGAAGTACAACATGTTCCTGTGTGTGCAGGACTTGACGTGTCCGGGGGCCTCGTTCCTGCACTCTGCTTCGATTGCCGCCCGCATACCCGCCGTTTCGGCCATCGAAGGCAACGCCCGCCAATACTGCCCCGCCGGTAACAAAGGCTGGGCCGAGCGGTTCCCCGAAATGTTCACTGTCCGTGAAGGAATGATCGGCACCGCCGTGTTGAACGGTCCCGGACTGGGGTTTTAATCCCTTGTGCCATAACTTGTGTGCGTTTTGCGCGCATGTTTTCCCCGCGTGTTTTCCGGGGGTGTTTTCCGGGGGTGTTTTCCCTGCGTGTTTTCGCCGCGTGTTTTCGGTATATGTTTTCGGGGTATGTTTTCGGCCCATCTGGAGGGGCGACACTCGGTCGTGGCCGCACTAGGCGTCTTTAGATCGCACTGCTGGACTAGCCAGCAGTGGCACCCAGCGGATGTTTTCGGCGTAATTTTTTGGCCGATCTGGACCAGCCCGGTTTCTTCTTAGCAAACTCAGCACTGATCGCAATTCTGACGACATACAAGGGCGACGCTCCGTCGTGGCCGTGTGCCCGGCGCTAGCAGACGCGACCGCAGCGTGTCCCTCCGGCACACCACTTGGTTGCGGCTATACGACGCTTTAAGGGAGGTGTGTCATGCGATGCTTTACGGCAATATTGGCGACAGCCATTTGCTGGGTTTTGGTCGCTGGAGTGCTTGCCCTCGGCGGGCGGGCAGAGGAGGGCAACCCGTTCGATGCACCGATATTGTCGGTGCGTCCCCGGGTGTTCATCCGCGCTGATGAAGCGTTTGAAGGGCTAACGATTGCAAAGCTGCGTCAGGCCCGGCAGCACCCCGACCTGGCCCAATTCGCCCGCAAGTGGCCTTCCAAGCCGCTGGGGCGAGCGCTGCTGTGGATGTTGGATGGGAGGCCGGAAGACCTTACGGCGGCCATTGCCGGGCTGAAACGGATGGAGGCCGCCGGCCAGTCGTGGAGCGATCGCGGTCTGGCGCTGATGGAGCTTGCGGCGCTGCTGGATTGGCTCTGGGACGAACTGGACGAACCTACTCGCCGTCAGGTCGTCGCCAAAATAGAGAAAGCAGCCGACGACGCGGTGCAGCACATCGGCCGCGGACAGGCCCCGTTTTTTTACTCTCGCACGCCCGGTGCGCTGGCCGGATTGTGCCTGGCCGCTATCGCACTAAAAGGCGAAAGCCAGAAAGCCGATGGCTATTTGGAGGTTTTCCGGCAATATGGGCCGGGCGAATACTTCAAGGCTTATCAATGGGTAGATGGGGCCGCTACTGGTGCTACCTATACCATCTACTACACGTATGTTGACCTTCCGGCTATAGCAGCCGCCTGGTGGTCGGCCACCGGCAAGAACCCCAACGCCTGGATCCGCAAACATCAGGGCGACTGGCTGGACGGGATCGTCCGTTTTTACCTGTGGTATATGCGGCCGGGCTTCGCCTTTACCGACATCAACGACCAGTACCGTGACCAATGGGCCAGTCACGACCAGTTTTGCCGCGGGCTGGACATCGCCTGCTACGTTACCCGCAACCGATATGGCCGTGCCTGGGCCGAACGCTGGGCCGGCCGGTTCGGCCCGGAACTGTATCATGCCGAGTATGCTCCCTGGGCCATCTTTCGCGACCGGGAACTTCAGGCTGAATCTTTACAGGGATTGCCCCGGGCGGAATTGTTCGGCCGGGAAAGTTGCGGATACGGATTCTTCCGCAGCGCGTGGCCGGCCGCCGGCGAGCCAGACACGGCTACCCATGTATTCTTCCGGTGCGGCGACCCGATGGACGTGCACGGCGGCGTAGCAGCCGGCGAGTTTCAGGTGTTCAAGTACGCTCCCCTGGCGGCGCGCAGCGGTCGCTACTCGTCGTACGATTCACCCCCTGACCAGTATCACCGCAATTGCATCTCGGCCAACGTGGTGTTGTTCCTAGATCCTGCCAGTGCCGATGACCGCGGCGATCAGAATACCCGCCGGGGACTGAAAACCGACCACGCCACCTGGGCACAATGGCTGGCCATCCGCGAAAAGAACAATCTCGATGTGGCGGACATTACCGAGTGGCAGGTTTCGCCTGGGCTGGCTCGGTGCCGGACCGACCTGACTCGCACCAACCCTGAAACCAAGTGCAAGCAGTGGATACGCGAGCTGGTATGGCTTGCCGATAAACACCTGATTGTGCTAGACCTGGTTCAGGCAGCGCAGCCACAGATCCGACGGCTGTGGCAGTTGCACAGCCAAACATCCCCGGAGATCGGCCCCGGCTGTATTACGATCGTCAACCAGATTCCCGATCTGCGGTGGGCCGACGAGCGCCTGCGTCCTCGGCCGGGCCGAGCACGATTGTTCTGCCAGACCCTTGCCCCGCGAGAATATACGGTCGTGGTCCACAGCGGCGGCAAGGCCGTGGCCTACGATAACACCGGCCGGTCGCTGGGAGCCTGCCAAGGCAACCCGTACCATCTGAAGTACGGCAATCACGTGCTCCAGATCGATCCCGGCAACGACACTGCGCGTAGTGTCTTCCTTCACGTGCTTACGGCTGTGGATGCAACAGTAACACAAGCGCCGAAGTGCCAATTGCGGTTTTTGCAGCGCGGGCAAGTGGAAGTGAGCGTCGATGGGCAGCAAGCGACGCTTTCGGCGCCGGAGTGGTTCTCGCCAGTCAACCAGTAAGACTCCGCCTACGAAAACACTTATCGAACTTCGCGAAACGTAGTGACCGCTGGATTGAAGGTTTTTCCTGGCGTTTCGTGTCAACACGTATTGCGAATGTCAATACTACGAAAGATCAGATTTGGAAACTGCGAGAACACGGTTCCTGCGATCTATCATCTGTTTGCGCAGTATTGAACTAGCACGGCGCGCGCCGCAGGCAGCCTACTTGCCGCTGCGGCTGGGCCACAGTTTGAACAGCCCGCTGATGCCCAACTTCTTCGACGCTTCGGCCGTTGCGCCGCTTTGCTCGCCCAGCAGCGCCTGCGCCAGGCCAGATATGGCATGGGTGACAGCGGCTTTGGGGGCCTGTTCTAGCAGCGGAACACCGTTGTTGCGGGCCTCGATCATCGTGCGGTAATCGTTGGGCACCTGCCAGAAGATGGGCTTGCCTATGGTTTCTTCGGCTTTCTTGAGCGTGATCTGGCTGGCATCCAGCCCCACGCGGTTGACCACGATTTTCACCTTGTTGGCGATGTTCTCCATTTCGCTGAAGGACATCATCAACCGCACCACGTTTCGCAGGCAGGGCAAGTCCAGTTGGGTCACTAGCAACACGTGCGTGGCCATTTCCAGGGCCATCATGTCGATAGGACTGTATGCCTTCGACAGGTCCAGAACCAGATGAGTAAAGGTGGCCTTCAGCAAACCGATTACCCGCTGCAAACTGTCCGGCGTTATGAGGCCCACGTCTTCCAGCCGCACCGGCCGAGGGAGCAAGTACAGCCCCGAGGCGTGCTTGGTCAGCGAACGCTTCAGCAGGGCGAAGTCGAGCCGGGAGACGTTTTGGGCTACATCCACCAGGGTGTAGTCGGGAATGGTATCCAGGAAAACGTCGGCGTCGCCCAGGCACAAGTCCAGGTCCACCAGCACTACCGAGTGCCGCTCTTCTCTGGCCAGGAAGCATCCCAGGTTCACTGCGATGCTGGTGGTGCCCACGCCGCCGATGGCCCCGGCTACCGCTATCACCTGGCAACCGCGAGGTTTGTTCTCGCCCCGGCCGAAACGGCGCTCGCTGATCCGTCCCAGGGCGGCCAGCAGGTCCTCCAGCCGCACGGGCTGGGTAAGGAACTCTTTAGCCCCGGCTCGTAAAGCTTTGAGAATCAGATTCCCGTCGTTGGAAGAGCTTACCACCAGCACCGCACAGTTGGGCGAGTTCTCGGTGACCCTGGCTACCAGTTCCAGGGCTTTATCAGGGTTTTCGTCGATGGCCACTACGCCGATGTCCGGGTCGGTCTGGGCCACCACGTCGGCGAAGAACTCGTAGCGCGAGCATTCCGCCTCCAGCCAGATCATGTCCATGCCCAACAACATGCTCTTCAGCGCTTCGCGCTTGTTGTCGTTGGGATCGACGATGGCCAGGCGAAGAACGTTACTCATGGCAGCTCGATAGTGTGCGAGTCAGGCGTTGCAATAACGTGGCATTGTTGCTGCACTGTGCGACGAACCGCTGTTTGGACGGTCGGCATTTGGCCCGTAACGGCTTAGTACGGCTGGTTTCGGGCCGTTTTGCTCTGTGGCCGTGGGGCCGCAGCCGGAGGCGTCGCCGGTGGTTCCGCTGGCGCTTTGAAGTCTTGCCTCGAAAGCGCTGCGAATGTGCAAGGTGCTGCGTACTGTGCGGCCGGGTGCGTCCGATTTGGCATCTCCGGCGCCAGCGGCGCCCTGGCATCGGCTGGCGATGTGCCGCGTCGCAATGTGTTTTGCCGGTGCGAGTTTCGGCACACTGGCCGCCGCGAACCAAAATCGGCAACGTCGGCGTCCTTACTAGTCTAGTACGTGATATCCGACCGGTCCGATGAATCCCGCTTCGGTATCCTCGGCCACTGCCCGCAGCGTCCCACCGGCGGCACCGCTGCCGGTTGGAGTTTGCCGGTCGCGCGGAACGTAGGGATTATTGCTGCCGGAGGAGCGCTGAGCGGACGCAAGGCCAATGGCGGGACGGTTGCCCAGCTGTACCATCTGCTGGGGTGGGCGTCCCCGCGATGGTGTCGCTCGGCTGGACTGACCGTTGGCGGCGCCTGGCAGTATTTCAGCCGGCCCGATCATGCCCGGGTCTTCATCGCCCGTCCCGCGGTGCAAGACCCCGTTAGTACCGTTACAGCTCTTGCACTGTGGATCGCCGCTGGGGCAGCAATTGGGAACCTCCAGATGGCCCAGCATGTACAGCTCGAAATCGTTGGGACTGGTGGTTCTCATGCCGGGGCCACACAGTTGGGCCTGCTCGGGCGTCATCGACTCGGCCAGTTCCGGGGTCACCAGAATCAGCAGCTCCACTTCGTTGATCGTGTGTTCGGTCTTGCGAAAAGCCGCCCCCAGGTAAGGCACATCCGATACCCACGGCAACCCGCGATTGGTAGCGTCGATCCGCTGCTGGAGCAGTCCGCCCAGGGCCAGCGTCTCGCCCGGCCGCATCTCGACGGCCGTTTCCAGCTCGCGGTACTTGACGCTGGGGATGTTATTGACGGAGTTGACTCTGTCAATTTCGCTGACGTGCGGGCGCACTTCCAGGCGGATTCTGTCCGGGCCGAGGATGATGGGAACGAAATCCAGCCGGGTGTTGTATTCCTTCCAGTCGATCTGCGGTATGCCGTTGTTATCCACTGCCTTGATGTAAGCGAACTCGCCGCCGACTTTGAAATATGCCGCCTTGCCGTTGATGGCAATCAGCGTAGGCTCGGCCAGCACCTTGGCCAGCTTGTCTTCCCGCAGAGCATCCAGCAGCCCGAAGAACGAATTGTTGCCGTTTATTACCCCGAAAGAGAAAGTCGGGTCCGTGCCGCTCCGTGTTATGCCGCCCGCGCTTACCGTGCGGATCAAACCGCTGATGCCCGAGCCTACAAAGCCCCCGCTGGAAATCTGGGCGAAGTCGAAACCGCAGCGGCGCAGCTTGGTGCGGGAGATTTCCATCACCTTGCAGTGCAACAGAACCTTCTGCACGCCGCTAACAGTGATGTTATTGATCACCTTGGGGTAATACTCCAAGGCAATCTGCATGATAGTGTTGATGTGCTCGGGATTGTCCACAGTTCCTGAAATAAGCGCCCCGTCGGCCACAGGAATCACTTTCAGCGAAGCGTTGGGAAACTGCGACTGCAACAGCAGGCTCAGCGCACGCGTATCGCCGTAGATGATCACATCGACCGTGTAAATCCGCCTGTCCTCGTTCCACAACGTCAGCCGCGTGACGCCCGTAGCTTTTGCCGACACTTGCAGTTGGTTGGGGGAAATGGGCGTGACGGTAAGGAACTCCGGATTGTCCACCTGCACCTGGACTATGCGGCCCTCCAGCGTGAGGATGTGGCTGGTCTGCACTGTCATCTCCAGTCGTTCCTCCGGCGACTGGAGCTTGACGACCGTGGCCGGGCGCTGAAGAAGATGGCCCTGCTGCTCACCGCTGCCAGCAGGCGGCGGTTCGGCCGGAAGTGCCGCGGCATCCGCAAAGCGCCATGAACCGGCCGGCCAGACGGCAATGCACAGTAACAAGCCTGCCAAGCGGCACCAGTTATTGCATTTCATCCTTGATTTCCTTGCAATTTCCCCTTGCCGCAAACCCGCGTGCGGACCTATTGCTGCGGTTCCGCTGCGGAGCGTTAGGGCTTCGGGATATGGTCAACCTTCCGTTATCGGGCTTCCGTGTCGCAGCTTATTTACTGGCAGCTAAAAGACTGGCCAAATATGATAATCGGCGCCAGGGCGATTCTTCCCGTTTAGTCGTCGGGTGTTAACGGCGCAGGCGGTGGTGCGTGTGCCGGCTGTTTATCGCCGGGCGATTTATCTTCTGCGTCCGAAATGTTGCCGGCCGTAACACCGTCGCCAGGGCTGGCTGCCCCGTGCGACTTGCCGGAAAAGCTTTGCCCGCTGGAAACAGCGTTTACCAGTTTCCAAATGCTCCCCGCGTGAGCCAATGCGTTAGTGGCCGGCTCGGCATGAAGTTCGATATCTTCTATTGCGCCGGGCCGAAGTACGCGAACCACCCAGCGGTTGGAGCTGCTGGCCTGCTCGGCCGGATGCGACTTGGCACCGGCGGCGGCCGCCGCGAGGATTTCGCGCAGTTTATCGGCCACGGGATTTTCGGCGGCCGGCTCGGTCAGTTCTTCCTGTTTACGTTGCGCGGCATTGGGACGCCCGAACAAAGCAGTGGAAGTGACTTCGGAGATCGGGGCTTGCTGATCGTCATCTGGGCTGCGCAGGACCAGTCTTATTCTGCCCATCTCGCTGGCCAGCGTCAGCGCGGCCGCCTGCTCGGGCGTAACCAGCAACGAAACTGTTCGCTCGCGGTAACCGGAGGTCTTCGACGCCTGGTCTTTGCTATCCGGCAGAAGTGTGTCGTTTACGGCGAAGACTTTTATATCCTGTAGGATGCAGCGGGTAGTGGTTTCGTGAATCCCGTCCTGCGGGGAGTGCCGCAGATAGACCATCACGTCCACTCGGCTGCCCGGCGAAAGCATGTCGTGGAACCCGCTTACCGCATCTACTTTCACGGCAACTGCTCGATAGCCCTTGGGAATCAGGTCATCGGCCGCGCCACCGGCACCTTTCTGGAACAGCTTTCGCTCCAACAGCACTTCGCCGGCGTAAAGTTTGGTCTTTGTGCGCCGTCCTTCGAACTGTTCGATGCTGGCGATTGCGCCTTCAGGGACCTTGTCTTTGGGCCACCTTTCCATGCGAAGCATCTCGGGCGCGACTATTTCTCCCAGCGGGATGTCTTTGATGACTACGAAAACTTTCTGGTCCTCGGCGGCAACCGGGGTTGCCACTTCGGCTCGATTCGACAAAGCGCGAGTCACCCCAACCGACGCCACCAGACCGCAGCCGATGGCCACCATCAGTAGTGCAGCAGATTTTGCGCGCATGAGCGTCTCCCGAGGCGGTTAACCTCGAACTTACATCAATAATTCAGGATTGCCATCCTGGCGCCATTGCGCCTCCTACTGCACAGTTTCCCGACGCATCACAGTACTCGCCGACAGGTTCGTGTTCGCGCCGATGAAAAATGGCGCCGGCAGCCAACTGACTTGTGCGAACGGGACTTGCACCGTCACACTTACCGGCGCCCCATAGCCGGCGGTGTTAGGCTCCGGTGGATCGATGATAATCGTAGCTCCCCGAATATTTGAGTTTTGCAGGTAATTGCTTACGGTCGATTGAACCTCGGCGGCAGTTGTGCCATCTAGCACGGCGATCCGCGCCCCTTCGCGCGAGGCGTTGGTGATGATCTGCTGTACCATCACCATCCGCCCGAACTCGATCATCCCGAAGACCAACAGGAAAAACACCGGCGCAACCAGCGCAAACTCGACCACGGCTGCGCCACATCGTTTTCTTCGGCACGATCGGCAAAGGCTCTCCAACTTCCGATTGCCAAGTTTCCCATTAGCTTCGTAGTCATCGCCTGTCTTGCCTCGGAAAACAGATAGTTTGGGTGTTGTGGAGAATATGCGTAAGCTGACAGCAGTTGTATGAGGCCATTTGGAGAACATGCGGCAACTCATAGCAGCCCCTTTGCTGAACATGCGGCAACTCACAGAAGCATTCCTGTCCAGGCAAAATAGACAATTGTGCCAATTGCGATGGGGATGCCATACGGCAGTAGCAGCATTGAGCTTTTACGCTGGGCGGCGATAGCGGCCAGCTCGCTGGGATTGCGAATGGTAAGAATCTCTAGCAGTATGCCATTGAACTGCAAAAGGTGATGCCGCAACTTGCCCCGGTACAGGACCATGGCCAGCCCAATGATCCCGCCTGCCAGTGCCGAAACGCAAAAGGCGTAGAAAGTTACGCTGGCCCCTACCCACGCCCCGACGCCTGCCAGCAGTTTGACATCCCCGGCCCCCATCCCGCCGATCGCGTACAGCGGCAGTAATAATCCCAAGCCAACAGCGGTTCCCAGCAGGCTGGCGGCCAGGCCCTCCCAGCCGAGTGTGGCACCGCTATATGCCCAGCCGCCAAGTATCAGCGGAAATGTGAGCCAATTGGGCACCTTCAGTTTCCAGCCGTCGATTACCGCGGCCACTACCAATACCCCGCTGACGAGCCAAATGTGCCAATGTTGGGCCATGGGTTGATTCAGTGTTCCTTGAGTGTCAATCGCTCAAACGATTGCGTCGTCCGACGCACAGCGTACCTCGGTTGCCATGCGAACGCTCGTCCTCCGTAGCAGGCCGACAGCCCCAGCGCTCCGACAGCCGCCGCATCGGTGCAACCGAGCACAGCGCGCAGCCGTCGGCAGTGGATGCTACCGGTCGGCCAGCAGCAGCCCGGTCAAAGCGCCCAGCACGCTCAGCAGCAAGACTACTGCTTGCACAACCGTGCCGAGGATTTCTGCTGGCAAAGTGGGGTGCATGGTCAACCTCTTTGATGACTACGGGAAATATCTGCTGACTACTGGAAATATAGGTCAAAGCGCCGAGGAAAATCGGCTTATATTTGTTGGCAAAAAAGTACCCCTCGGCGCCAGATCCTCCGGTGCCGAGGGGTTTTTCCGGTCTTGCGGTTTTTTGCGTTCCGGCCCCAGGGATCAGGCCGAACTGCGCCGGGCTAACCGGCGCTGGCAGACATCACAGGGGCATTAGCCGCCAAGCTGATCGGCGACATTCTGGAACGTCGCGCTGGCCTGTGTGCCGATGGTGCTGATGGCCGTCAAGCACACAATAATAATCAGGGCCAGCATCACCGCGTACTCGACTGCGGTAGGCCCATCCTCCGAAACGAGGAACCGACGCACCTTCAAAGCAAGCGACTTCATTTGGTATTCCTCCATTCCGGACTGGTCCCCTACGTCGAAGACCTCCCGGAACAACGGGTTTTACCGGATTCCTTCGGACACTGCGCCTGGAAGCTGCCTTGGCGCCGGCCTGCGGTGTGTCCTGCGGAACCCAAACCTACTGGAACGACTAAGCCCCTGTCCCGTCGCGTGCCGAAACACTCATCCCTTCGGCAGCCAGGCTGCCGCAGCGGCTTGAACGTAGCGGGAACCTTCTGCGGCCCTTGGCTTTGCGCCCCGGCCTTGCGACCGGTTTGCCTTTGTCGAGGATCAGTGGCTTACAGGCCTCTTGCATCCGAACCCGTCGATCAGACAAGCTGTTTGACAAGCATCAGGCGGATCTGGATTCGGATGCGCCGGCCGTCCGGCCGGCTACTGGAGGCTGCACTTAATGCTGCCTCCACAATGAAACCTAGGTCAGATTTGCCGGATGTCAAACGGCGAAGTTTAGGGAAAATCGGCGTACCACCGGCAGCGACCACGCGCAACCGTAGAGAACGCCGTCTTTTCCGAATTTGACGGTTGTAAGCAGTGTGGTGGCTGTCCGCGGCTTGATCGACGTCTTCGGCCGGCACCTAGGTTGGCTGTCTTTTTCTGGGTGAGAGCATAAACAGCACTGTCACCGCGGCGGCTGCGATGGCCGGCCACTGCCAGATGGTTCGCCAGCCGCGGGCCTGCACCGTCAGCCAGTCGTCGCGAGTTATCGGCTCGTCTGTGCTGGCCGACAGGCCATGGTCTATCTTCCACTGAGCGATTCGCTCGAATAGCTTGGTCAGTTCCTCGCGGCTGTAGGTTTTGTCGTCGATCGTCAGCCCTTTTTCCGGGATGTCTTGGCGCTTTTGAAGGTCGCGCTCTTCGACCGACAGCCGACCGTCGCCGTCTTTATCCAAAAGCGCGCCCAGGTCAGCCCTCTGTTGTTCGGTGCGTTTGCCTGCAACCGCTTCCCCAAGGTACGCGAACAGCAAGCGGATGTCGAACGGCGCTTTGGCGGGCGGGTCCCAGCGCGGTAAAGCCGACTCGGTCGGCTTGCCCTGCGCATCTACTGCGGCGATCTTTGGAATCGGGGCTGGATAACGTTCCATTACCACACCGGCCAACTGCGAGCCGATGAACCAGCCCACGCCCAGCATCAGGAACGAAATGAAACTCTGGGCGCTGGCCCGAAACTCCTCCGGAGCGTTCTTGTCCACGTAGATATACGAGCCGACGTAAACGAAGCAGTATCCGAAGCCGTGTACCAGTACCCCCAACAGTGCCAGGGGAAAGTTCAACATACTGAACAGGGCGAAACGCAGTGCCCAAACCGCCATGCCCGCCAGAAGTATCCACCGCAGGCCCAGCCAGGCGATAAACCACGACATGGTGAACATGACGAAGATTTCGGTAAACTGCCCGAGGGTCATCAAGGTGGCCGGGGCGTACCAGCCGGTTTCCATCAGGTAGGGATTGATGAAAACGAAATAGGAGGTTGCCGGAATCGATACCAGGAATGCGCACAGGATGAAAAACAGGAAGGCGGGGTCCTTAAGCAGCGAAATGGCTTTCAGCCCCAGCACGTCGCCGGCGGCCTCGCGGGCTTTGGGGGGCGTGTGGGGTAGCGTCAGGCAATAAAGCGCCAACAGGATTTCGGCTCCTCCGCCCATGAAAAAGAACCAGTTCTTGGTCTCTCCCAGCACCAGCCCCACGATCCATCCGGAGACAATCCAGCCGATGGTGCCGAACATGGCGATGCGGGGAAACAGCGCGGCATCGGGAAGGTTGCGAAACGTCAGCGAATTGCCTAGGGCCAGGCTCGGCATGAAACACAAAGTGTGCAGCATCATGCAAGCCATTAGTCCGGGAAATTTCGTTTGCCACGCTCCGGCCAACAGTGCCGCGCCGCCGATCAGGTGCAGCGCCGCCAGGATCCGCTCGGTGGCGAACAGCCGGTCGGCCACATAGCCGACAAAAAGCGGCGAGATGATCGCCGCAATGGCCGCGGCGGAATACACCCAGCCGATGTCCCCAGGGCTGAGTTGAAGCGCCTTGCCCATGTACGAGGCCATGGGCACCATCCAGCAAGCGTAGATGAAAAACGCCAGGAAAAACATAACCGACAGCCGCGTGCGGATCCAATGGTGGGCCGACTCCATACGTGCTCCTCCGGGCGTGAAAGGTTTTTTTACGGAGCGACTTCAGAACCAACTGCCGCGTAGCGTATGATAAACTCGGTGTTTTGGCAAGCCACCGCGGCCGCTTGTCTGCTACAGACGGGTTCGGTGTGTTACGTTATGCAATGTGTGCGCGGTGCGCATGTTGCACGGCAAATTGGGGGACCACGCTCCGTCGTGGCCGTTCACGCCGCGTCAACAGACTCGACACCGCAGCGCGTCCCTTTTGTTTGGTTGCGGCCGTATGTTGCGTTAGACCTTAGTAGCGCAAAACCACATTGCGGCAGCAGCCAGCGGCTAGCTTGCCTCATGCGGGCCATACTTGGGAGCGGGAGCTATTCCCCATAACAGGCTGGGTTCCGGACCTTTGCACGGCGCACTGAACGCATAAAGGGCGTCTTTCGGGCCGTGTAGAATAATGAGAACCAGCGAGAGTCACAGTGCGCGAGCGGCTCGAGCAGGTCTATCAAGACCACCGACAAGGGTTATACAGCCTGGCACTGGCTATCAGCCGGTCGGTTGACGTGGCTGAGGAGGCAGTTCAGGAGGCGTTCGTGCGCCTGTGGCGGTCGCGGAGGCAACCCAATGGCGATCTGGTTTCATACGTCTTCGCGGCGGTGCGCAATGCAGCCATCGAATTGTCGCGCCGGCGGCGGTCCACCAGCACAATCCGCGATTCGCTTTTCGACGGCGCGCAGGCCGATCCGGCCGCTTCGGCCATCGCCGCCGAGCGCCAGCAACTTGTCCGCGACGCCGTGGACCGACTGCCCTTGCGGCAGCGCCAGGCGGTGGTAATGCGACTTTACGGAGGACTGAGCTTCCAGCAGATAGCCGAAGTGCTCGACGAGCCGCTTCAGACGGTTGCCAGCCGCTACCGGCGGGCATTGGAGCGTATCAAACAGGCCGTGGAAGACAAACTATGAGCCGAGACCAGTGATGCTCGACGAAGAACTTCTCCAGATCGAACAGGAGTTGCGGCGGTTGCCGCTGCGCCGACCGCCGGCCAGGCTGGATGGAACAGTTGCGCAGGCCGGAGTCGATGCGTTGGCGGCTCGACGTCGCAGGCGGATCGTGGTCCGCTCGGCGTTGTGCGTCGTTGCGGCGGCCTGTTTGCTGGCCGTTGCGGCAGTTATGGATTGGCCGCAGCCAGGGGGCAAGCAAGCCGATTCCGCCTTCCGCGACGGCACTGCGTACACCGCGCCGATCCAGATCGAGCAGGTCTGGTCTTCGGTGACAACCGAGCCGGATATGCTCGACGGCGAAGGTCAAGTGGTGCGCGTACAGCATTATGTGGTTCGCCAGATCCGCTGGATCGACGAAGCCCGCAATATCCGCATCCAATGGGATTTTCCCAGCGTGCATGCCGAGACCATGCCGCTGGAATACCAACAATGGCCAGTGGAGTACAACTGATGGCCGGCCGAGGCACACGGGGCTGTGTCGGGCTGCCAAGCGGTCGATCGAGATTGATGTGATGCAGAGTGGAATGCAGCAAGCAGCATGTGATCGATCCAGCGGCAACCAGCATGTGATGCATTCAAAGGTGCAACAGGGGAATGTGCAACAGCAGCGTTTCCCAGCAACAGTCGGTCAAAAAAGCCTGCTGAGGGGACGGCGGCTTTTTTGGCGCGAGTCGGCGTTCTAACGGGAACTCAGCCATGTACGCTCGGGTAACATCGATTTTGGTCTTCTTTCTTGCCTGGATGTGGCTGGCAACCTGCGCTTTGGCCCAGGCCGAGCGGCAACAACCCCAGCCGGCACAACAGCCCCCGGCAGCCGAGTCGGCCGATAGCCGTGCGGAGCCCGGCAAGGTCAAAACGCAACGTGTGCCGTTCTTGGGTACGGCCACTACCCAATTGCCGCCGGAGCGCAGGGCCGAGACGGGCTTGCCCGAGGGCGTCGGACTGCTGGTCCGCCACGTTCTGAGCGACTCTCCGGCGGAGGCGGCGGGCTTGCGCCGCGATGACGTGTTGCACAAGCTGAATGATCAGATTCTATTCAACGACCCGCAGTTCCGGGCGCTGCTGCGGCTGCATCGGCCAGGAGACACCATCACGTTGACCTTCATCCGGCAGGGCAAATCGCACACCGTAACGGTGCGATTGGAACAGCGCGAAGTGCCCGTCGGCGACGTGCCCGCCGGCGAGCTGCTCCAGTGGCTGTTGCGGGGTACGCCGCGGTTGCCGGCCAGCCGGTTGGCCTCGGCATTTACGGCCAACTACGAAGACGACGAGCACGTGCTGGTGCTGTCCAGCGACCAGTCGGGCAGCCGGCTGCTGGCCAAGACGCGCCAGGGCGAGGTTATTTTCGACGGCGCCGTGGATACCCCCGAGCAACGCGATGCCGTGCCGGAGGTAATCCGCGAGAAGCTCAAGCGTCTGGAAACTCCGCCCAAACCCAAACTTCACCAATAACATAAACTTCACCAACGACATGCACAAAAAGGGCGCAAATATGGTCGGACGCAATCGTGTCTGGAATGTTGCCTGGTGGTGGCTGGCATCTCTGACGATGTGCGCCGCGCTGGTGGTAACGGGGGCGAAGGCTTCGGCCGGCGAACAGCCGAAACCTCCACCGCCGCCCACGCCTTGGGATGGCTGGTATAACCGCGCCGTAGGAGGCGTTCTCATCGATCAACGCGGCATGTTGGAAAACGCCACCGTGGATGCCCTGGGCGAACTGCGCTCCGCCCGGGCCAAATCGTTGCAGGCCGCTCCCTCGGCCGAGCTGAAGCGCTTCGTCCAGTTGCGGAAAATATCGCTCAAGAAGCTGGACGCCCAGTTGCAGCGGCACGTGCAATCGGGCGATAAGCTTCCAGACGAGGTGCGCTTCCTGGCCGGCTTGCAGCAGATTCGTTACATCTTCGTGGACCCGAAAAACCACGACATCGTGCTGGCCGGACCGGCCGAGGGCTGGAAGCTCGATGCCAAGGGGAACCTCGTCGGGGCGACGACCGGCCGCCCGGTGCTCCTGCTGGACGACCTGCTGGTGGCGCTGCGCTCGGCCGAGCAGGCGCTGCGCGAAACCATAAGCTGCTCGATCGATCCGACGCCCGAAGGACTCAACCGCCTGCGCGCCCACGTGGCCAAGCTGGAGCGGATGGGCGATCCGCAGCAGACCGCCGCTGGTATCGAGCAGGCGCTGGGTCCGCAGCGGATCAGCATCACCGGCGTACCGGCGGAAAGCCATTTCGCCCGCACCCTGGTTGCCGCCGACTACCGCATGAAACGGCTAGGGATGAACTTCGAGCCGGCGCCGATCAAAGGTCTGCCGAGCTACCTGCACCTGCTGGACGCCAGCGGCCGGGGATTGAGCGCCATGTTGCCCCGCTGGTGGCTGGCGCCAGAGTACCAGGCCCTGCTTCGCGACGCCGAAGGGTTAAGCTGGGAACTGCGCGGCTCGTCGGTAAAAGTGCTGGCCGAGGAGGACTTCCTTGGGCCGGCGGGGCAGCGGGCGGGCACAGCCAAAGCCGGTCGTGCGGCGGCACAATGGGCCGACAATATGACCCGCCATTACGAGCAGCTCGCCCTGGCCGATCCGGTCTTCGGCCAGGTGCGCAACTGTGCCGACCTGGCGGTCGTCGGCGCGCTGATTGCCCACGAAAACCTGCTGGCCAAGGCCGGCTGCGAACTGCCTACCATGCTCGACCCGGCCGCCTTGCCCACGCCGCGATTGCCGGCTCCGCAGCAGGTGCCCTCCCAGGTCAGCATGCTCAAGAAGAACGATCGCTGGGTTATAAGTGCCTCGGGCGGCGTAAAGATCGACCTGCGAACGATCATCCAGAAGGTCGAGTTGGCCGAGAAGCTGGAAACCGTCCGCAAAGAGGCCGAACTGGGCGTCCACGACGACTGGTGGTGGAACTAGCATGGCGGCTTGTGGCGGGACAAGCGAAGCCCGTGAATAACTTGATCAAGCCCACCGGCGGCCAGCGGCATTTCCAAAAATCGGCCGTGCCTGGCAGTGCGTACCCGGCGGGGGTACTCGCCACACTGCCCGCTCACGTGTGAGATGATGCCAGTGGCGCTGGGCGCGCCGCCGCTCATCGGCCGCGCAGTACGTCGCTGACTTTGGCCACGTAGGTGTGGCAATGCGGGCAGATGTGCATAACCACGGCGATTTCGGCGTGGCACTTGATGCAGCGCTTGGTGGGCATAGGCACTTGAGGAGGGACGAATTTGGCAGGGCCGGTGCTCGCGGGAGTTGCCGACTTGTCCACTCCAACAGACGAACCGCTTGTCCCGGCGCCCGGCTGGCCGGTTTGCTCCGCCGAGTCTGTCAGCAAGCTCAAGATGTCCTCTTCCGAGAAGCCGCGCTCGAGCTTGGGAATCTGTACGCGGGCCTTGCAGGCAGGGCACAGCCCAACTCGCCCAGCCAAACTCTCGTCGACCTTCAGCACGTGCCCGTTCGGGCAAGTCAAGCGAATCGACATCGCTGGACCTTCCGGTTATCCAGCCTCGCCTCTGGACCGTGGTTTGGATGCCGCTATCGCCCCGACTCTGTGTCCGCTTGTATGCTTCTTGCGCTTCCAGTCCGCGGTGTTTTTGTTTTGGGAGGGTGGTTTGCCGGGATGTGCATCAGGCCGACGATCGGTCTGGCGTTGCGACGCACTGGCTGCATCGCCGGAAAACCACTACTTATCATACCACAACGGCACCAGCTTGGCTAGCGCAATCGCACAAGCCCCGCCGCGCCGCCGCGCCGCCACGGCGCCATCCGCTGCCCCACCTCCCCCGACCGCCAACCCTCCCGCGCACTTCTACAACGCAACCGCCTCGGCCTCCGCCCGAAGTCGATCGCCCTTGACAGCGCGCGCTGTGGCCACAACAAGCTGGCCCACCCACCGGCAGTCGCCCGGCACCTCGACCGGTACGTACTGGCTGGCGGTGCCCAGTAATACCGCAGGTGTGCAAGCCTTATCGAAGTTTGCGAGTGTAGGTTCAGCCTGATCAGTGGTGGGCGCGCTTGCTCGGCGGGGGCTGCCGCTGGTTTCGGACTGCGGCAGGAAGCAGTCAGAGCCAGGCCGACAACTTGCGGTGGCACATGCTTGCCGCTGGCCGATTCCACTGGCGGGCGCCCACTGCTCGATCAACACCTCCAGCCGCTGGCCCACCAGACTGTGCAGATACTGCCGCCGCAAGCGATCGCCGATTGCCTCCAGCCGCTCTGCGCGCTGCTGTTTGACCGAGTTGGGTACGCGGCCGGGCAGCTCGGCCGCTGCTGTGCCTGGCCGGGGACTGAACCGAAAGATGTGCAACTTGGCAAAGCCGATGGCCTCCACTGCCTGACAGGTGGCGGCGAAGTCTTCTTCGGTCTCGCCAGGAAAACCGACGATCACGTCGGCCGTCAGCGCCATCCCGGGCAGGCGATCCCGAATCTGCAAACAACGCTCCAGGAACCGGCGGGCCGGCCAGGGACGCCGCATGCGCCGCAGCACGGCATCGGAACCGCTTTGCATCGACAGGTGCAGATGCTGGCAGATTCGCTGCGGACTGTCGCGCAGGATCGACAGCAACTCGTCGCTGACCTCAGAAGCTTCCAAACTGGAAAGCCGCACGCGGAACTTGCCCGGCAGTCGCACGATTTGTCGCAGCAGAGCGGTTAGGTGCGCCGCGCCGGCCGAAGCGGCCGCTGCAAGGCTTTGCGCTGCTTTGCTTGTGTCCGGCGGGCAACAGCGAAAGTCTGCGCCGTAAAGTCCCAGATGGATGCCCGTCAACACCACTTCCCGATATCCGCTGGCCACCAGGCGAGAGATTTCATCCAGGACCTGGTCGGGACGGCGACTTATTAATACTGGCCGCACCTTGGGGATAATGCAGAAGCTGCACGGCATGTTGCAGCCGTCCTGGATTTTCACGTACGCGCGCTTTCGGTTGCCGAAGCGCCCGACGCCCGACGGCGGAACGCTCAGCCCAAGCCGCATCAGCAGTTGGGGGAGTTGCTGTTTGTCGGTAATTACTTCGGCCACGCCGGGCAGCGCCGACAGTTCTTCTGCCGCCCGAGTGGCATAGCAGCCCATGACGATCACTCTGGCCTGGGGAAATCGGCGCGCCAGTTGGCGGATCGCCTTACGGCTCTTGTGGTCGGCTTCTGCGGTAACAGTGCAGGTGTTGACGACGCACAAGTCGGCCTGCTCGCCCGGCTGCACTGGGCGGTAGCCGAGCGACTCCAGCCCTTGGCAGAGATACTCCGTCTCGTACTGGTTGACTTTGCAGCCCAGCGTAACGGCGTGATACCGAGGCATTGCACACATGCAGTTCAACGAGCAGCAACGGCCAGAAGCACGATCAGCGATTCCTGGGGACCGCCTTGTGCAGGTACATGTACAAGGGATAGATGCGGTTAACGAAGCGGTATGCGCCGCGGCCGCGCTCGGAATCTGGCTCGATGACGCCCAAATCCCTCATCTTGCGCAGGAAGTTGTGGAAAACTCTCTTCTCCTCTTCGCTCAGTCGTTGTTCAACGGTGTTTCTGTGGAAAGTTTGGCCGGGACTATCGACCAGCTTGTCGAGTATGCCGCGGTAGCGCTGGCTCCGCATTGCGCGGTACACCCGCGGATCAAGGTACTTCTGCCCACATTCCGTG
>Ga0209101_1000732_pt1 | contig 26334 bp, 13 predicted proteins | sample ConPoolayeCmetaG_FD_185481 | JGI IMG/M metagenome (GOLD analysis project Ga0209101, IMG submission 185481) | Hot spring microbial mat communities from California, USA to study Microbial Dark Matter (Phase II) - Cone Pool mat layer C metaG... ...
TCTGGGACTTTATCGTCGGCATGTGGGATGACCTCAACCCCGGCGCAGGCGGCGCCGTTTACTACGAAGCGCTCAACTACAAGGGCCAGGACATCGCCGTGGTCGAATGGTACCAGGTGCCGCACTATGGCACCTCCGACGACATGACCTACGAGATCATCCTCTTCCCCAACGGCAGCATCCTGATCCAGTACCTCGATCCCTCCAACGAGGCCGGCAGCGGCGCCACCGTCGGCATCCAGGGCTACTGGGAGGACCCCTCCTACTACCTGGAGTACTCCTGCAACGCCGCCGCCCTGGACTACAACCTGGCCATCTGCTTCGCCTATCCGGGCAGCCCCGGCTGCATCTTTGGCCAGGACGTGCCCTGGGTGTGGGAGGAACCGGTCAGCGGCACCGTGCCGGCCCTGTCCACCGGAGAGGTGGCCGTCACCGTCACCTCCTACCTGACCGATCCGCTGCCGCTGGGCACCTACACCGCCACGCTGCTGGTGTCCGGCAACGACCCGGTGAAGGGGAGCGAGAATGTGCCGGTGATCATGCACATCATCGAGGAACTGGCGAGGCCGCTGCTGAGCGCCGACACCTACGGTTGTGGCCTGCCCGGCACCACGGTGACCCATACCTTCATCCTCACCAACACCGGACCGACGGCCGGCAGCTTTGACATCGCGGTCGAGTATGCCAGCTGGCCGGCCACGCCCTCGGTGAGCAGCATCGGACCGTTGGATGTGGGGGAAAGTGCCACCTTCCAGGTCTATGTGGATATCCCGCCGCTGGAAGCCGTCCTGGGCAGCGACCTCTTTACCGTGACGGCCACTTACCAGAATCCCCCCTATCCCGGCGATGTGGCCTATGGGGAGACCTGCGCCCAGGTAACGCCGGAGGTGTCCATCGGGCCGGATGGCATGGGCGAAGGCTACGCCGGTGAAGCGGTGACCTACACCCTGACCGTCACCAACCTGGGCGACTATGCCGACCACTTCCTGCTGGAGGTCAGCGGCGCGGCCTGGACAACGACCCTGTCCATCACCGATACGGGCACTCTGGTGCCTGGGGCGGCGGTGGATGTGCTGGTCACGGTCCAGATCCCGGCCGGCGCATCGGCGGGAGACACCGATACGGCCACCCTCAGCGCCACCTCGGCCACCGACCCGGCCATCAGCGACACCGCCACGGTGACGACCGGAGTGCTCAGCCCCTACTACTACTACTACCTGCCGATCATCTCCAAAAACTGGTAGCTGTAAATCTCGCAACAACCCTCCCGCAGGCTCCGAGCCTGCGGGAGGGTTGAATTTTGCTGTTTTCTACAGGTGCCAGGCACTTCCGAAATGCCTGGCACCTCTGGCACTTTGACAGGCCCGGCCATTCGGAGTATAATGGCCAATGTCGGGGTATCCCGGCCGATCGCCTCGTCACGAGAGCGGCAGGGAGGAAAGGCGGGGAAAACGTTGACGCTCAGAGCTAGTTTGAAAAGTCTACCACGAAGGCGCACATGGCAAAGAAATGAGAGGAAATTAACAGAAATTCCTCGTGTCCTTCGTGTCCTTAGTGGTTTTCAGACCGGCTCTCAAAGTGGCACAGAACGTTGTGGTCAATGCTCATACCCGGCAGGGCATGACCGCCCCAATCGGACCGTCCGGGCAGGGGTGGCTTCCCCGAAAGGCCGCTCCTGTCCGGCTTTTTCCCTGACTGAAAGGAGGTGAGCCTATCGCCATACGACGTCCCATGTTTTCAGGTCCAGATGCAAGACACACTTTTGCAAGGAGGATGGGAACCATGAATTGGCGCAAGATGTTGACCTATCTGTTCGCTGCGGCGCTTCTCCTGATCCTGCTGCCGATCGTCAGCCTGGCTCAGGAACCGACCGGGCAGCCGTCGGCAGCTCAGGCAGCGCCAGGAGCGGCAAAGCCACAGCCGGCGGCGGTGGGCGTGGACCACTTTATCTACGAGCAGTTTGCCCTCTCGCCCGACGGCAAGGCCGACTTTTTCATCGCCTTCTGGGAGACGGCGGACCTGACACCGGCCTACAGCATGGACTGGCACGACCGCGGCCACTTTGTCGTAGACACCCTGAAAGCGGTGGCCGACCGGTCGCAGGCCAACGTCAGGAAATGGCTGGAGGAGCGGGGCATCCGCTACACCGTCTTCTGGATCAACAACACCATCTTTGTCCACGCCGACGAGGCCACGCTGAACGCCCTGAAGGCCTTTCCCGAGGTTTCAGGCTTTAGGGGCAACCACGTTGCCCAGATCTTCCCCGACCAGCCTGCAGAGACATCCCCAACCACCAGCGGTCAGATCATGACCCCGGCCTATCCGTGGAACGTCCTCTTCCCCAAGGCCGACCAGGTCCACACCCAGTTTGGCATCAAGGGCCAGGGGGTGGTCGTCGGCGGCATGGACACCGGCGTCGAATACACCCACATCGGCCTGGTCAAGAACTATCGCGGCTGTGTGGACCCGCCCGCCTGCACCGTCTTTGACCACACCTATAGCTGGTACGATCCAAGCAACAGTTGCGGCGGAGCGCCCTGCGACACCGATAGCCACGGCACGGCGACCATGGGCATCATGGCCGGCGACGACGACCCCTCGCTGCCCAACGGGGCCTGGATCGGCATGGCGCCCGACGCCAAATGGATCCACTGCATAGGCTGCCCCTACGGCAGTTGTCCTGACTATAACACCGATGCCTGTGCCCAGTGGTTCCTGGCTCCCGGCGGCGATCCCGACCTGCGGCCGCAGGTGGTCAACCACTCCTGGGGGCTGTGGTCGCCCAACAACTGCAACGGCAACGACTTTCAGGCCCAGTTGATGGCCTACCGCGCCGCCGACATCGTCCCCGCCTTTGCCGCCGGCAATGTGGGCAACGCCTGCAACACCAGCACCTCGCCGGCCAACAACACCGACCCGGCCGGCAACCCCATCGCCTTTGCCAGCGGGGCGCACGGCATGGACGGCTCGCTGGACTATTACTCGAGCTGCGGCTGGAACGCCTGCAACCCCACCAAACTCTTCCCCGATGTCGTGTCGCCGGGATTGGGCTCCTGCACCACCGGCCTGGGCAACACCTACAACTGCAGCTTTGGCGGCACCTCATCGGCCAGTCCGCACACTGCCGGCTGTGTGGCCCTGGTGCGCTCGGCCAACCCGGCCCTGACGGTGGACCAGGTGGAGCAGGTGATCCGCGATGCGGCCGACGACGTGGATGACACCTCGTGCGGCGGCACCGTGGACTGGAACAACCGCTACGGCGAGGGCCACCTGGACTGCTACGAGGCGGTCCAGTTGGCCGGCGTGGGGGGCATGGGCTACCTGGATGGCCACGTCAGCGACGCGGTGACCACCCTGCCCATCGAAGGGGCCACCATCAAGGCCACGCTGAGCCCCACCCTGACCTGGCAGACGGCCACCAACGATCAGGGCTATTACACGCTGCGTGTCCTCACCGGCACCTACACCGTCGAGGCGGTCAAGTACGGTTACCAGCCGGATCAGGTTTCCGGCGTCCAGGTGTACTCCGGGACGACGACGACGGTGAACTTTGCCCTGCAGCCGGCGGCCTTCTATGTGGTCAGCGGCACCGTCACCGACGCGGCCACCGGCTGGCCGCTCTACGCCCGCATCCAGATCGGTGGTTACCCCGGCGCCCCGATCTGGACCGACCCGGAGACCGGCTTCTATAGCATCTCCCTGGCCGAGGGGATGCAATACAACTTCCAGGTCAGCGCCTGGGTGGCCGGCTACCTGCCCGAAAGCCGCCTCGTCGGCCCGCTGACCGGCAATCAGACCGAGAACTTTGCCCTGCAGGCCGACCTGGTCGCCTGCAACGCGCCGGGCTATACCCAGGTTGGCGGCCTGGTCGAGCGCTTTGACGCAACCACCACGCCGCCCGGCTGGACGGTGGTAGATAATGCCGGCACCGGCGCCATCTGGCGGTTCGATAACCCCCGTGGGCGCTCCAACTACACCGGCGGCAGCGGCAATTTTGCCATCGCCGACAGCGACTATGCCGGCGTGGTCAATATGGACACCGAAATGCGCACGCCGGTGATAGACTTCACCGGGCAGGCGTCGGTTATCCTGGAATTCAAGTACGACTGGTATGAGTACAGTGGAAACGAGATCGGCGATGTGGATGTCAGCATCAACGGCGCGGCCGGCCCCTGGACCAACGTCTGGCGGCGCGATTCGGGCAGCGACCGCGGCCCCAAGACGGCTACGATTGACATCTCGGCCATCGCCGGCAACCAGGCGAACGTGATGATCCGTTTCCACTACTACAATGCCTACTGGGATTGGTGGTGGGAGGTGGACGATGTGATCGTTGGCCCGCCCGTATGCGTCCCGCCGACCAACGGCGGCCTGGTGGTGGGCAACGTCTATGACGCCAACACCAGCGGCCCGCTGGACGGCGCCGACGTGTGGAACGACAGCGGCGAGGAGACGGTCACCCGCGACGGCGGCTTCTACACCCTCTTCTCCCCGGCCGGTGCTCACACCTTTACCGCCACGCTGGAGGGATACAGCACCGAGACGGCCCTGGTGACCGTGGTCCAGAGCGACACGGTGCGCCAGGACTTTACCCTGGGATCCGGCTATCTGACCTTCACCCCCTCGCCCCTGACCGCCACGGTGGACATGGGCCAGAGCCTGGTCGTGAGTGCCGCGCTGGACAACTCGGGCACCTTCCAGGCCCAGTTCGAGTTCCAGGAGGTGGACAAAGGCTTCCAGCCCATCCTGCTCTCGCTTCCGCCCTTCACCGGCAAGGTTCCGGCTGACGCAGCGCCTTCCTCCACCGGCCGGGCGCCCACCGCGCCGCAACCTTCCGGCCAGCCGGCCGGCTCGCTGCCCTTCGTGCTCGCGGGTGAGCCGGCCTACGCCCTGGATGTCTACCCCGGCTACAGCCTGGTCTACATCCCCGATACCACCATGCCCGGCACCTGGAATGTCATCGGCAGCGTGCCCCAGTTCCACCCCGCCGCCGACTTTCTGAACGGCGACTTTTCCCGGTTGTACGCCCTGGACTATAACACCAACGAGTTCGTCGTCATCGACACCGCCACGGCGGCGCGCACCGTCATCGGCACCACCTCCCCCAACGGCTCCTGGACGGGCATGACCGGGGCGGTTGACGGCACGCTCTATGCCGTATCTTCGGTCTGCGGTTCCTCCTCCACCCTCTACACCGTGGACCCGGATACCGGCGCGCTGACGACGGTGGGCAACATCACCAACGGGCCGTGCATCATTGACATCGCCATCAACGCCCAGGGGGAGATGTACGGCGTGGACATCGTCAACGACGTGCTGGTCCGAATCGACCCGACCACGGGCGCCGGCCAGGTCGTCGGCTCCATCGGCTTCAACGCCAACTATGCCCAGGGCATGGACTTTGAGGAGACGACCGGCATCCTGTATCTGGCGGCCTTCAACGCCGGTACCTTCCAGGGCGAGTTGCGCATCTGCGACACCGGGACCGGCAACTCGGTTCTGGTGGGGCCCTTCCCCGGCGGGGATGAGGTGGACGGCCTGGCCTTTGCCACCTTTGCGGGCGGCGACGTGCCCTGGCTGTCGGAAGAGCCGGTCAGCGGCACGGTGGCGGCGGGGGACAGCCTGCCGGTGACCGTCACCTTCGACGCCGGTGTGCCTGAAGTCACCCAGCCGGGCCAGTACTATGCCGTGTTGAAGGTCAAAAACGACACCCCCTACGGCCCACTCCAGATCCCGGTGACCATGACCGTTGTGGCGCCGCCGTGGTACGGCAAACTGAACGGCACGGTGCACGGCCTGGGCTATTGCGACGCCGACGACTATCCGCTGAAGGAGGCCGAGGTCCTGATCGAAAGCAGCCTGGGCACGACCTGGACGGTGGAGACCGACAGCGCCGGCTACTACCAGATCTGGCTGAACCAGGCCGAAAGCCCGCTGACGGTCACGGTGACCTATCCTGAGTATGAGACCGGGGTGGCCACCGGCGTGATGGTCTATGGCCAGCAGACGACGACGGTGGACTTTGACCTGCGCTGGTTGAAGCCCTGCCTGAGCGTGGCCCCCGATAGCCTGTCGGCCAGCCTGCCGATGGGCCAGAGCGAGACGCAGCAGGTGACGCTGACCAACGACGGCGCGGCTGCGGCCGAGTTCGAGTTCTGGGAGATTGACCGGGGCTTCCAGCCGACGCTGTTGGGTGCTCCGATCGAGGTCACCATCCCCGCCGGGCCGGCCACCGCACCCGCCGGGACCGCCGTGGCCGCCGGACCGTACACGCCCGCGCCGGCGCGCTCTCAGACCATCCGGCCGCGCCTGGCTCCCGAAGCCGGGCCCAACATCCTCCTCCTGAACGCCGACGATGACAACGACTTCGGCTCGCCGATTCGGGACATACTCCTGGCCTATGGCGACCTGGGGGCGGTGGACCTCTACGATGCCCGCTATGGCACGCCCACCCTGGCGGAACTGCAGGCCTATGACGTCGTCCTGGTCTGGTCCAACTACATGTTCGCCAACCCCGCCGGCATCGGCAACGTCCTGGCCGACTATGTGGATGCCGGCGGCAGGGTCATTGACCTGGAGTTCGCCATTGACGTCAACTGGGGCATGCAGGGCCGCTTCAAGAACGAGGGCTACTCGGCCATGGTCTACGGCCCCACCCTGTACAGCAGCGCCTGCCTGGGGACCTATGACCCGGGTCACCCCATCATGGAGGGCGTGACCAATGTCTGTGAGCCCTACTACCGCATTGCCAGCACCTCGCTGACACCCGGCTCCACGGCGGTGGCCTGGTGGAACGATGGCCAGCTCTTTGTCGCCGTCAAGGACGACCACACCGTCGTCACCATCAACGACTATGTCGGCTACTACTACGACTGGACCGGCCAGTTGGACCTGCTGCTGCACAACGCCATCTTCTGGCTGGCGACCTCGGCCGATGTGCCCTGGCTGTCGGAAGAGCCGGTCAGCGGCACGGTGGCTGCCGACGGCGGCAGCCTGGTGGCCGATGTGACCTTCGATGCCGGGGCGGTCGCCCAGCCGGGCGAGTACTATGCCACCCTCAACGTCAAGAGCAACGACCCGGTCAACGGCAACATCGGCCTGCCGGTCACCCTGACGGTCAGTGCGCCGCCCGACTGGGGCAAACTGGTTGGCGTGGTCAGCAGCCTGGGCTACTGCGACGAGGAGAGCTACCCGCTGGAGGACGCGACGGTGGTGGCGCGGAACGGCCACGTCATGACCGTGACGACCAACGCCAACGGCGAGTATGTCGTCTGGCTGCCGGAAGGCACCTACACCGTGACCGCCTCGGCCGAGGAGCACACCAGCAACAGCGCCGTGGTGCAGATCACCGCCCAGCAGACGACCACCCAGGACTTTGACCTGCGCTCCATCCAGCCGTGCGTCAGCCTGACGCCCCCCTCGATGGAAGCTGTCCTGACGTCGGGGGCCTCCGAAACCCAGATCCTGACCCTGATCAACGAGGGGGCCGGGCCGTCCGACTTTAAGATCCGGGAGACGACGCAGACTCTGGAGGTCGAGATCGGCCGGGGCTTCCAGCCCACCCTGCCCTCGCTTCCGCCCTTCACCGGCAAGGTTCCGGCTGACACGGCGCCTTCCTCCACCGGCCGGGCGCCCACCGCGCCGCGACCTTCCGGCCAGCCGGCCGACCCGCTCTCCTTCGTGCTCGCGGGTGAGCCGGCCTACGCCCTGGATGTCTACCCCGGCTACAGCCTGGTCTACATCCCCAACACCACCATGCCCGGCACCTGGAATGTCATCGGCAGCGTGCCCCAGTTCCACCCCGCCGCCGACTTTTTGAACGGCGACTTTTCCCGGTTGTACGCCCTGGACTATAACACCAACCAGTTCGTCGTCATCGACACCGCCACGGCGGCGCGCACCGTCATCGGCACCACCTCCCCCAACGGCAACTGGACGGGCATGACCGGGGCGGTTGACGGCACGCTCTATGCCGTATCTTCGGTCTGCGGCTCCTCCTCCACCCTCTACACCGTGGACCCGGACACCGGCGCGCTGACCCTGGTGGGCAACATCACCAACGGGCCGTGCATCATTGACATCGCCATCAACGCCCAGGGGGAGATGTACGGCGTGGACATCGTCAACGACGTGCTGGTCCGGATCAATCCGACCACGGGCGCCGGCCAGGTCGTCGGCCCCATCGGCTTCAACGCCAACTATGCCCAGGGCATGGACTTTGAGGAGACGACCGGCATCCTGTACCTGGCGGCCTTCAACGTCGGTACCTTCCAAGGTGAGTTGCGCATCTGCGACACCGGGACCGGCAACTCGGTCCTGGTGGGGCCCTTCCCCGGCGGGGATGAGGTGGACGGCCTGGCCTTTGCCACTTTTGCGGGCGGCGACGTGCCCTGGTTGTCGGAGGAGCCGGTGACCGGCACGGTAGAGGCCGACAGCACCTTCGACGTGGAGGTGACCTTCACCGCCCTGCCGACCATGACCGAAGGCACCTACACCGCCTTCCTGGTGGTCAAGACCGACGATGCCCAGAACCCCAAGATCAACGTCCCGGTGACGCTGACCATCGTCTCCTGTGTGGAGGTGACCGACGTGGACCTGACCCTGGTCACCACCGGTACGGTCTACCCCGGCGACCCGGTTGCCTTCAGCGCCGACATCCTGCCCGACAACGCCACCAAGCCGTACAGCTACACCGTGGACTATGGCGATGGCACCTCGCCGGTCACGGGCAGCAGCAGCGACGACCCGCTGTCCTTCAGCTACGCCTACACCCTGCCCGGCACCTACCCTGTCGAGATCGCCGTCTGGAACTGCGACATGGCCGAACCGGTGACCGACACGGTGACGGTGGTGGTGGAAGCGCCCTGTGAACCGGTGACCGGCGTGGAGCTGACCCTGCTGACCACCGGCACCCTCTATGTCGGCGAAGAGGTCCTGTTCGGTGTGGACCTCACGCCCGACACGGCCACTCCGCCCTACTCCTACACCCTGGCCGTTGGTGGTCCGGTGCTGACGGCGGATACCGAACCGTTCACCTTCACCCTGAGCTTCGGCACGCCGGGCACCCACACGGTAGAGATCGCCGTCTGGAACTGCGACATGGTCGAACCGGTGACCGGCACGGTAGAGGTCGTCGTGCAGGCGCCCAAGATCTACATCTACCTGCCGATTATCGTCAAGAATGCGGCACCCTGATCAACCGACCGGTTGAGTACCAACAGAAAGGGGCAGCGGGTGGACCCGCTGCCCCTTTCTGATGCACCAGTGCTCGCCGGGGGTTCCATTATGCTCGCCGGGGGTTTCATTACGCTCGCCGGGGGTTTCACTATGCTCGCCGGGGGTTTCATTACGCTCGCCGGGGGTTTCACTATGCTCGCCGGGGGTCTGCGACCCCCGGCCTGTAGGCGGCAGGGTCACAGACCCCGCCGGAGCAGGGAGGCTCTTTGACATCCTGAGCAAACCGGCTATAATGGCTTTGACAGGAGAACCGGCCTGGTTGAACTCAGGGGCACGCGCATCCGGTCGGGGCATAAAGAGGGCGTGTCGTTGCAACACCAGGAAGAGATGCGAGGCATCGCGGATTGACCCTTGACGGGACAGGTGGAGTTTTCAGACAGATTCTTGAGCCTGTGCCACGTGGCACAGGTCAAAGCTCGAAAAGCCAATGCAAACCGATACTCTGACTACAGCCGATTTTATCACCAGGGCGCACCGCATCTCCGGCCAGGTGCAGACCGGCAACAAGCCGCTGAGCGATCTGCTCAACGACCGGTCCCAATCCTACCTGCTGCTGTTCAACGTCTATATCTCGCGTCTGGACAAACCGGGCGAGATCGGGGACCATGCGCCGGTGGCCTACCTGTCGAAGGAGAATGTGAGCTTTGTGATCGTCCCGGCCCGTGAAGTGCGCCTGCCCGATTACGGCCGCTTTACCAGCCAGAAATATGAACTCCTGGCCATTCTGCCAGGATTTGAGATCCGGGGCATCTTCACCGGTCCACCCCGGTTTGATTTGCGGGCTTTTTCTCCGGCCACCCTGGACTCGTTCATCGCCGTCATGGATGCCAGCGCCCAAATCGTGAGCCTCCCTGACGTGACGTTTCAAGGGGAGGCGATCCTGATCAACCGGGCACAGGTGGAGAGCTTCTGCCTCCAGGAGTAGGCCCAGGAGGGTGCTGAGGAATACCTTTTTTCACCGCGGGACACGCAGAGAACGTAGAGAAATCAGGAAAAAGCCCGGCGATCTCTGCGGTGCAGGCCGGGGCTTTTTCAGGAGCCTGGACAGGCGATGATGAGGAGGCGCCATCATGTCAACAGCCCTGGTCATTGACGACGACGCGGCCCTGACGGCCGTGATCGCCCAATTTCTGACCAGCGCCGGCTTTGCGGTCGAGACGGCTACCTCCGGCCAGGAGGGGTTGCGCAAAGCAATCTCCATCCGGCCCACCGCCGTCGTCGTGGATGTGATGATGCCCGACATGGACGGCTATGAGGTGTGTCGTCGTTTGCGCCGCGATCCGCGCACCGGCCGGGCGGTCATCGTGGTGCTGACGGCCCGCGGACAGCCGGTGGACAAACAGATGGCCCTGCGGGTCGGGGCCGATGCCCACTGGCCCAAACCGTTCAGGGGCAAAGAACTGGCTCAGCAGGTCCAGCAGTTGGTAGCCGACAGGCGATGCGCTGCCCCCCTGCCAGGCTGCCAGGTCCTGCTGCTGCGTTTGAAAGAGGGGGTCGGCGCGACCATGCTGGCCACGAACCTGGGCTTGTGCCTGGCCGGAGAGAAAGGTTGCCAGACCACCCTTGTCGATCTGGTCGCGCCGGCAGGTCAGGTCGGTGAACGGTTGGGCCTGGCGACGGCAGGAAGATGGCCGGACCTGGCGGCAGGGGATGTCGAGGCGCTGGCCTCCTGCCTGGTGCGCCATGAACAGGGGCTGTTCATCCTGGCCGGGCCGCAGGAGAGCGTGGCGACCGGGGAAGATGTGGCCTGGCTCCTGCAGACCCTGCGGGAGTGGAGCGATTACCTGATCCTGGACACACCGCTTCATCTGGGGCCGCTGACCCCGGTTCTGATGAGGTCGTCAGCGCTGGTCCTGCTGTTGCTGACGCCGGAACCGGACATCCTGCACAAAGCCCAGGTGAGCATCACGGCGCTGCGCAGGACAGGAGATGGAGCGTTGTCGGTCTGGCCTGTGCTCAACATGATGACCCCGGACGATCACCGGCTCCAGCAGGAGGCAGAGGGGTTGTGGGGGGAGTCGGCGGTTGTCCTCCTGCCCTGGTCGCCGGAGGAATGTGCCCCGGCAGTCGGTGGCCGTCGGCCGATCGTGCTGAGCCACCCCGAGTCGCCCCTGGCCACGGCCATTCAGGCCCTGGCCCGCCGGATCGTGTGCTGGACGGATGAACGGAGGAGGTCGGTTGCGTGATTGAACCGGCCATCGCTCTGGTGGAGACCAACAGCGTTGCCGTCGGCATCCTGGTCGGCGACGCAATGGTCAAGAAGGCGGTCGTGCAACTGCTGGAAGCCCGGCCGATCTGCCCCGGCAAATATATGGTGCTCATTGGCGGCGAGGTGGGGCCGGTGCGCGAGTCGTTTCAGGTGGGGGTGGCCACCGCCGCCGACACGCTGGTGGACCGCCTGTTCTTGCCGAATGTGCACCGGTCGGTCTTTCCGGCGCTGATGAGTGCCACACCGCCCCGTGGCGCCGAGGCGCTGGGCATTATCGAGACGGTGACGGCGGCGGTGTGCATCGTCGCCGCCGATGCGGCGGTCAAAGCGGCCGACGTGCAACTGCTGGAGATCCGCCTGGCCAACGGCCTGGGCGGCAAGAGCTTTGTGCTGATGGAAGGGATCGTCGCCGATGTGGAGGCGGCCATGGCCGCCGGTGTGGCGCTGGTCAGGCAGGAAGGGTTGCTGGTTCGCCAGGTCATCATCCCCCAGCTCCACGAACAGATGCGGGCCAGGATTTTATAGAGGAGCCGTACCTGCCTGCTCTCCCGCAGGTTTGGGCAAGTTGTAACCTGCGGGAGGGTAGCGGGCAGTAGTTACGAGGAGCCGGAGCCGGTGCAATTTGCCCGTGTGATCGGGACCCTGGTGGCCACGCGCAAAGTGGCCGGCCTGGAGGGGGTCAAGTTCCTGATCGTCCAGCCGCTGGATAAATACCGGCGACCGCTGGGCGAGCCGCTGGTTGCCGCCGATGGGACGGCTCAGGCCGGGCCGGGCGAGCTGGTGTTCATCATCGGCATCCGCGAGGCGGCGTTGGCCCTGCCGGAGACCTTTGTGCCGGTGGACCACGCCATCGTCGGCATCGTGGACCAGGTGGACGTGCGCTGATGTATATCGGACGGGTGTGTGGCACGGTGGTGGCCACCATCAAGAATGAGCTCTATGTGGGCCGGAAACTGCTGGTGGTGGACCGGCTGGACCTGGAGGGCCGCCCTACGGCCAGATACGACATTGCCGTGGACGTGGTGCAGGCCGGCGTGGGCGACCGGGTGTTGGTGCTGGACGAGGGCAACTCGGCGCGGCAGATCGTGGGCCGCGAGCCGGGCGGGGCGATCCGGGCGGTGATTGTGGGGATTGTGGATGAGGTGGAGATTAGAGATTAGAGATTGGAGAATTGGAGGGGGAGATAGCAACAGGCAGGCGCATCACGGAATATGAGCTGCGGGAAGAGATGGTCCGCATCGGGCGGCTGATGTGGGAGCGAGGCTATGTGGCTGCCACCGACGGCAACCTCTCGGCCCGGTTGGACTCTGACCGGCTGCTGACTACACCCAGCGGCCTGAGCAAAGGCTTCCTCTCGGCCGATAGTCTGGTGGTGATCGGCCTTGACGGGAAGCCGGCCCCCTCCTATCGCGGGCGGGGGGAGCGCCCCTCGTCGGAGATCCTGATGCACCTGGAGGTGTATCGCCAGCGGCCCGATGTCGGCGCTGTGGTCCATGCCCATCCGCCCACCGCCACCGCCTTTAGCATCGCCGGCGTGTCCCTGGCGCGCTGCGTGATCCCGGAAGTGATCGTCAGCCTGGGGAGCATCCCCACCGCCGGATATGCCACGCCGGGCACGGTCGAAGTGCCGGAAAGCATCCGTCAGGCCATCCGTGACCACGACGCGATCATCCTGGCCCATCACGGCAGCCTGACGGTGGGCCGGACCTTGTGGGAAGCCTACCTGCGCCTGGAGCGGGTCGAACAGGCAGCCCAGATCACCCTGGCAGCCCAGCAGTTGGGCCAGGTGCGCACCCTCTCCCCTCAGGCGGTGGCCAGGCTGGCCGAAAAGCGCCGTGAGTGGCTACAACGCCAGGGGCGGGACCTGTGCCAGAATTGCCCGGTCTGTATCCTGGGGGATGACGATCACCTCTTTCAGGAGAGTCAATGAATACAAATCACAGAAAGGTGACAGGAGGATGAAAGGGTTAATCCTGAGCGGCGGAAAAGGGACCCGCCTGTACCCAATTACCTACACCAGCGCCAAGCAGTTGGTGCCGGTGGCCAACAAGCCGATCCTCTTCCGCGTGATCGAAGCCATCCGCGACGCGGGCATTAACGACATCGGCATTGTGGTGGGTGACACGGCGGCGGAGATCAAGGAAGCGGTGGGCACTGGCCGGCGTTGGGATGTCAAAATCACCTATATCCCCCAGGAGGCCCCCTTGGGCCTGGCCCACGCCGTCAAAATCAGTCGGGACTATCTCGGCGATGACAGGTTCGTCATGTTTCTGGGTGACAATGTCATCCAGGGAGGCATCTCCGGCCTCATCCGCGAGTTCGAAAGCAGCGGCTATGACTGTCAGATCGTGTTGACGGCGGTGGACAATCCATCGCGCTACGGTGTAGCCGAGCTGGACCCCGACACGCAGCGCGTTGTCCGCCTGGTGGAAAAGCCGCCCCACCCACCCAGCAACCTGGTGTTGGTGGGCATCTATATGTTCGATGTGCCTATCTGGGAGGCGGTGCAGGCCATCAAACCTTCCTGGCGGGGCGAACTGGAGATCACCGATGCGATCCAATATCTGGTGGACCACGGCTACAACGTCCACCCCTACATCCACCGTGGCTGGTGGATTGATACCGGTGAGCCGGGCGAGATGCTGGAAGCCAACGACCTGGTGCTGGACGAGATCGAGCATCGCATTGAGGGGTATGTGGACCGCGATTCGCAGATCAACGGCAAGGTGACCATCGAAAAAGGAGCAGAAATCATCAATAGCCGTGTCCGGGGACCGGCCATTGTCGGCGAGGAAACGCGCCTGGTCAACTCCTACATCGGGCCGTTCACCTCGATCTATCACCATGTCCTCATCGAAAACAGCGAGATCGAGCACAGCATCGTCCTGGAGCACAGCCATATCCTGGACATCCCCTATCGCATCGCCGACAGCCTCATCGGCCGGCACGCGATCATCACCCGTTCGCCCATCAAGCCCAAGGCGATCAAAATGACGCTGGGCGATCACAGCCACGTGGGCATCCTGTAACTACCTCGAAATGGCGGTCAAGGCGGACCTCACCCCATCCCCCAACAGGAAGGGGGCCAGGGGGTAGGGGTGAGGTCAAATCGAACACTGTCGAGCTACGCACTGCGTTAGAAAGGAGGTGAAAGCGTGGGCTCTGTTAAGAAATGGCGCAAGAAGAAGGCATCCAAGCACAAATATCGAAAGATGCTCAAGCTCACGCGCTGGCAACGGAGAAAATAACCCGTCAGGTTGGATGCCAGGCGGCCGGTCATACCCTGCGCAGGCCAGGCCGCCTGGTATCCATGGCCGGCACCTTGGGAGGTGCAGTGGATGAAGACTACCCTGATCTATCCCGGCATTGCCGGGTACGGATTCAACAGCCTGGGCAAGGGGATGGAGGCCGGTTGGGTGAGCCACGGGTTGGCGCACCTGTCCAGCGCCGCCAAAGCCCAGGGCTTTGCCATAGACCTGATTGACCTGCGGGCCCTCTCCGGTTGGGAGGCGTTCCGGGAGGAGCTGCTGCGCCGCCGGCCGGAAGTCGCCGCGCTGACGATGATGAGTGTGGATTACAATCCGGCCACCCAGGCGGCGCGGATCGTCAAAGAGGTGCTGCCGCAGACGGTGACGGTGGTCGGCGGGCCTCACCCGACGATCATGGTCGAGGAGGTCGTCGAGCTGCCGCAGTTCGACTATATCGTCACCCGTGAGGGGGAGGTTACCTTCCCCTGGCTGCTGGGTGAGTTGCAGGCGGGCCGGCGGCCGGAACAGCGGGTTCTGGAGGGGGAGATGCCCGATCTGGACCGGTTGCCCTTCCCTGACCGGGAGCTGTTTCTGGAGGAGTGGCGACGGTACGGCTATACCCTCAACTCGCCAGAGGTGCCCTTTGTGCCCGATCTGCCCCCCCCTTTTCTGACCATTATCGCCGGGCGGGGATGTCGGTACAATTGTAACTTCTGCCAGCCGGCTGAGCGGCTCATCTTTGGCCGTCGGGTGCGCAGGCGCAGCCCGGCCAATATCATCGCCGAACTCAAGCTGCTGCGCGACCGGTATCAGTTTGCCAGCTTTATGTTCCACGACGATTGCCTGACCGAGGACCGTGACTGGGTGTTGGAATTTTGCGATCTGTACCAGGCCGAGGGCTTTACCCAACCCTTCTTCTGCCAGAGCCGGGCCGACATCATCGTCCGCTACGAGGAGATGGTGCGGCGCATGGCCGAGGTGGGGTTGAAAGGCTATTTTATCGGCTTTGAGAGCGGTAGTGATCGGGTTTTGCGCTTCCTGCGCAAGGGCACCACCCGACAGAAAAACCTGCAGGCAGCCCGCATCTGCAAAAAATATGGGATCAAAATCTGGGCCAACTACATGCTGGGCCTGCCGACTGAAACCAGGGAAGAGGTGCTGGAAACGATCTCGATGCTCAAAGAGATTGACCCCGACTGGTACAGCCCGGCCTTTTATACGCCTCATCCCGGCAGCGACCTGTACGACTATTGCCTGGAGAACGACCTGAGCCTGATCACCAGCCACGACCAGTATCGGCGCAATCCGTGGGAGATCAAGGTGCGGGGTCAGGACCCGGAGTTTCTCCAGTGGGCACTGCGGGAAAGCCAGCGGCGCAAGCCGCTCAACGCCGCCCGCCGGCAGGCGCAATACCTGTGGCGGCGCTATGCCCGGCCGGATAAGGTGGTGCGGCGGTTACGGCGGATGCTCGGTGTGGAGCGCTCATAGCGGCCAAATTCCCGACCTTATGCGGCTGAAATACCTCGAACTGAACGGCTACAAGACCTTCGCCTCCCGCACCGGCTTTGCCTTCGACGGCAGCATCACGGCCATCGTCGGGCCGAACGGCAGTGGCAAGAGCAACCTGGCCGACGCCATCCGCTGGGTGCTGGGCGAACAGAGCTTCCGGGTGCTGCGCGGCAAACGCACCGAGGACATGATCTTCTCCGGCAGCGCCCAACGCTCACGCCTGGGCATGGCCTCAGCCTCCCTCACCCTGGACAACGCCGATGGCTGGCTGCCCATCGAGTTTTCCGAAGTGACCATCACCCGCCGCGCCTACCGCTCCGGCGAGAATGAGTACCTGGTCAACGGCCAGCGGGTCCGCCTGCGCGACATCACCGAACTGCTGGCCCGTTCGGGCCTGGCACGGCGTACCTACACCGTCATCGGCCAGGGGCTGGTGGACGATGTGCTGAGCCTGCGGCCCGAAGACCGCCGCGCCCTGTTTGAAGAGGCAGCCGGCATCTCGCTCTACCAGGCCAGGCGGGCCGAGGCGCTGGACCGGCTGGAAGAGACCCGCGCCAATCTGCTGCGGGTCAACGACATCATCAACGAGATCGCCCCCCGGCTGCACCGCCTGGAACGGGAGGCCGAGCGGGCCGGGCGCCATGCGCTGCTCAACCGGCAACTGGAAGGACTGCTGCGGACCTGGTATGGCTTTTTGTGGCAGCAGGAGCAGCGTGACCTGCGCCGCGCCCGCGATGCGTTGAACCGGCGCGAGGGGGTGGTGGCCCGCCACCGCCAGGCGTTGCAGGAGCTGGACGGGCAGATGGCGACCCTCCGGGATCAGCAGGCGCGGCTGCGGGCTCAACTGGCGAACTGGCACCGCGAAAGCGGCGACCTCCATCGCCAGATGGAAGAGGTGCAACGCGGCCTGGCGGTGTGGCAGGAGCGGGCGCGGCTCCTGGCCCATCAGAGCGAAGAATTGCAGACTGAACTGGCCGGGCTGGAGGTCCAGGCCCAGGCCATGGCCGGGAGGATCGCCGCTGCCGAAGAGGAGCTGAGCTCCCAACAGACCCTGCTCCAGGAGCGGGAGGCACAGATCGCTCAGCTCCAGGCCGAACTGGAGGCCCACGAAGCTCGCCGGACCGACCTGTCCCGCCAGCTGGCCGATCTGCAGGCTCGCGCCCTCGACCTGGCGACAGAGACGGCCGACCGCCGCAGCCGCCTGGAGCAACTCGGCGAGCGGCGAGAAGCCCTGAACAGGGAACGGGCCGAGCACCAGGCGGTCATCGCCACGCTGGAGGCCCGCCGCGGCGAACTGGGAGTCCAAAGGCGGGAGCTGACCGCCCAGGAAGCCGACCTGCGGGCGGAAGCATCGGCCCTGAGCGCCGAGGCAGGCCGCCTGGAGGCGGTCCTGGCCGAAACGCAGGCTCGCCAGGCCGAACTTCAGGCTGCTCTGGCCAACGCCCGGCGCACCGTCGAGCAGTTGCAGGCCCGCCATGACCTCCTGACCCGCCTGCGCCAGGAGGGAGAGGGACTCCATGCCGGCGTCCGGGCTGTCTTGCAGGCCGCAACAGGCAGGGGGCCAGGGGCGCTGTCCGGCATCCTCGGCACCGTGGCCCGGCTTCTCGAGGTGCCGGCCGGGTATGAAATGGCCATCGAGGCAGCCCTGGGCGGGCATCTCCAGGACCTGGTGGTCGAGTCGTGGGCCGATGCCGAAGCGGCCATCTCCTTTTTGCGCCAGGGGCGGCGTGGTCGGGCGACCTTCCTGCCGCTGGACACGGTGCGGCCTGTGCCGCGCCTGACGCTGCCGCCGGCAGAAGGGGTGGCCGGCGTGGCGGCCGATCTGGTCCACGCCGCAGCGCCCCTGGCGCCGGTGGTCGAGATGCTGCTGGGCCGGACGGCGGTGGTGAGGGACCTGGCGGTGGCGCGTCGCCTCTTTGACCGGCTGCAGGGTGGCTTTCAGATCGTGACCTTGGCCGGCGAACTGCTGCGCTCCAGCGGTTCGGTGACGGGTGGCGAGGGCCGGGAACAGGCGCAGGGCCGGGTGCTGGCCCGCGAGCGGGAGTGGCGCGAGCTCCCCGCCCAGGTGGCAGCGGCTCAGGGGCGTTGCCAGGAACTCGAAGCGGAGCTGGCCCAGGTGCGCCTGGCCGGGGACCAGGTGCGGGAGCAGTTGGCGGCTCTGACCGGGCAGCAGCGTCAGGTCGAGCAGGCAGCCGTCCGGCTCCAGGCCCGGCGCGTCGAACTGGAACGGGAAGCGGAACAGGTCTCGCAGCAAAGAGCCTGGCGCGACGGGCTGCTGGTCCGGCTCGATGGGGAGGCCGAAAAACTCGCCGCCCTTGAAGCCTGGTTGCAGGCCGATCTGGAGCGGCTGGCCGCCGAACGGCAGGCGGCCGAACAGGAGGCTTCTGCTTTGCAGGCCCGGTTGGAGGAACTGCAAGACGAGGCGCTCTACCGCCGTCTGTCGGAGGCACGCACGGCTGTAGCGGTGGCCCGGGGCACCTGGCAGCACCGCCGCTCAGCGTTAGAGGCCCTGCGCGAGAGGCAGGCCGGACTTCTCGACCAGATTGACGGCAAGCGCCGCCGGCTGTCCGCTCTGGCAGAGGAGCAGGCAGCGCTGGAGAAGCAGATCGCCGCCCAGTCCTCGCAGGAAGCGGTGATCCAGGGCTGGCTGTCGTCGCTGGCCAGGCAGATCGAGCCGGCTGAAGCCGGGGTCGTCCGCCTGGAAGAAGCACGAGAACGGTTGGAACAGGAAGAAATCGCCCTACGTGCCCGGCTGCGTGAGGCTGAAAACAGCCACGCCCAGGCGCTTCTGGCCGTGAACCGCCAGGAGGACCGGTTACAGCGGCTGCGGCGACAGATCCTGGACGATTTTGGCCTGGTGGAGATGGAACCGACGGAAGGGGTGCCGGAGCAACCGCCGCTGCCCCTGGGGGAGATGGTCTCCACCCTGCCGCCGGTCGAGACCCTGCCCGAAGGGTTGGAGGAGGAGATCCACCAGCTCAAAGCCCAGATCCGGCGGATGGGGGCGGTCAACCCCGATGCCCCGGACGAATATGCCGAACTGTTGGACCGTTACACCTTCCTCACCACTCAAGCCACCGACCTGGAGGAAGCAGCGCGGAGCCTGCGGCGGGTCATTGCCGAACTGGATGAGGTAATGCGCCGCGAATTCGAGGCCACCTTCAAAGCGGTGGCAGCGCGTTTCAAAGAAAACTTTACCCGGCTCTTTGGCGGCGGCACGGCCCGCCTGCTGCTGACCGGGCCGGACGACATCGGCCAGGCCGGGGTCGAGATCATCGCCCAGCCGCCGGGCAAGCGCCAGCAACCCCTGGCCCTCCTTTCCGGTGGCGAACGGGCGCTGACGGCCGTGGCGCTCATCTTTGCCATCCTGGAGGTCAACCCACCGCCATTCTGCATCCTGGACGAGGTGGATGCCATGCTCGATGAAGCGAATGTGCAGCGCTTCCGCCAGGCGCTAGAGGCGCTCAGCCAGCACACGCAGTTCATCGTCATCACCCACAACCGGGGGACGATCCAGGCGGCGGACACGATCTATGGCGTTTCGATGGGGGAAGACAGTGTCTCGCAGGTGGTGTCCCTGCGGTTGGAAGGGGATCGCATCGCCGCGCCGGATGGGACGACGGTCGAGCTGAAGGATGGATAAATAGCAGGAGTTGCGCCAGGATGGACCCCAGTCCGCCTCTTAGAGCTCGTCTGAAAACCACCAAGATACATCAGCAACAGAGCTGCCGCCCGGACCGGCTCCCGGCGGCGCACCAGATCGGGGGCGGCACTCCTGACCTGGATCCTGCTCACGGCCTCAGCCATCCTTCGCCGACAAACTCGCGCAATCCGGTGTCCACATAGCCCAATGCCTCGGCGATGCGCAGGGAGAGTTCGTTGCCCTCTTCAACCATATAGAGAGGCCATAGCCCTTCGGCCAGCAGGGCAGTGGTGCAGGCCGAGACCACCGACTGCCCCCATCCCCGCCCCCGGCCGCTGGGGTGGACGTAGACGAACAGTTCGGCAAAGGCTGGCGAGCGCCAGTTGGTGCCCGACATGGCCACCACCTGCCCTTGCGATTCGATCTGGAAGTGAGGCACACCATCTGGACTGTTGACGCGCTGGACCAGGACGTTGAGAATCGGCTGGAAACGCGCCACATCCAGTTTGTAGAGCTGGAGCAACCGCGAGCGGTCGAGTTCCATCTGCTCCCGCACAGCGGAGGCCAGAGCTGCCGGGACGACGACCTGATAAGGGCGGTTGGGCGGCAGGGCTTCGCGCAGCAATTCGCCCACCGCCTGAGCGTCTGGCGCGCGCAGTGTCACCAGGGGGCGGAACAGGTCGGCGCCGGTCTGACAGACGGCGAGAAAGCCATCCACCCGACCCTGGACATCGCGGTGGAGGGTCAGGTGGGTGCGGCGCGGATCATGCCACAGGGCGTAGTAGCTGGCCAACGCATCGCCCGGGTCGGTGGGTGATAGCAACGGACGGATGGCCCGGCGTTTTTCGTTGAGGTCGTTCAGCTTTTGCAGGTCCAAAGGAGGCTCCAGGCGGCGGCGAGTACGGCTTCGAACCGCCGTTCATTCTCGATGATGATCGGTGGAGCGGGGTTGGGTTCCGGGACCGGCAACCCCGCTCCGAACTGAATTATACCACGCCTTGCCCCACGGACCCCAAAAGAGGGTGACTCGGGTGTTCGAAGCAGAACGCCAGTGGGGGACGCAAGGCCGGTGCGTTTGTAGGGCAACTGCGAGCAGTTGCCCTACAGTGGGGGGACCGCCGGGTCTGTGACCTGGCGGCCCCTCACGGGCGGGGGTCACAGACCTCCGCCGAGCGATGGGGCGCCCCACGCCCATGTTCTGCTTTGAAACCCCGACCCTTCTTACCCAGAGCCACCCTCCTGTCATCACCTGCCCTTGCTACCTGTAGCTGTTGAGCACCTTCATATAGTTCGCCCGCTCAAAGGCCGCCGGCTCGGGACACGATTTGTGGCTCATGCTGCCCTTCATCTGCGCCACCGACTCGTACTCGTGCTCCTCCATCCACCGGGTCACGCCCTGGAGCAGGTCAGAGATCTTGCCAACCCCCTCCTTCAACAGCACCGAACAGACGTTGGCCACATCGGCGCCGACCATGACCGCTTTGATGACATCTTCAGGCCGGTGAATGCCGCTGGTCAGGGCCAGGGAGCAGTTCACACGCCCGTAGAGGATGGCGATCCAACGCAGCGGCAGGCGCATTTCGACCGGGGTGCTGAGTTGCAGGTTGGGCGTCACCTCCAGCTTTTCGATGTCAATGTCGGGCTGGTAGAAGCGGTTGAACAGCACCAGGGCATCGGCCCCTTCGGCGTCGAGCATCGAGGCCACGTGGGGCATGGCGCTAAAGTAGGGGCTGAGTTTCATCGCCACCGGGATGGTGACATGCTTTTTGACCTCTCTGAGCAGCTTGACATACAGGTCCTCCACGTCGTAGCTCATCAGATGGGGGCTGGTGGGGATAAAGTAGACGTTCAGCTCCACGGCGTCGGCCCCTGCCTGCTGAAACTTTTGGGCGTAGCGGATCCAACCGCCGGTGCTGATGCCGTTCAGACTGGCAATGATCGGGATGTCCACCGCTTCCTTGCAGCGGCGGATATGCTCGACATACTCTTCCGGCCCGCGGCGATATTCGTGCTGGGGCGGGAAATAGGTCAGGGCTTCGGCAAAGCTGTAGGTGCCATGCTCCAAAAAGTGGGCCAGCTCCTCGGCTTCGAACTCGATCTGCTCCTCGAACAGCGAGTGCAGCGTGATCGCTGCCGCGCCGGCCTCGGCCATCTGTTTGACCCTGTCCAGGTCCGCCGACAGCGGCGAGGCGGACGGGACGATGGGGTTCTTGAGCTTCAGACCCATGTAGGTGGTAGTCAGGTCTACCATTGGTCGGTTCCTTTCTTGTTTGGGGATTGGGTATCTGATTCCTCGATTCCCACCCTATGCCGAATAGTCCAACGCCGCCATCTGCTCGTACATCCGCCAGCGGGCCTGCACATCTTGTTGGGCCAGTTCCAGCAGCCGGGCCGCGCGCTCCGGGTCCGACTGGGTCAGCATCTTGAAGCGGGTTTCGTTGTAAACATAGTCCTTCAACGGCACTTTGGGCGCTTTGGAGTCGAGTTGCAGGGGGTTCAGGCCCTGGCTGGCGCGGCGCGGGTCGTAGCGGTACAGCACCCAGGCCCCCGAGTCCACGGCCAACTGCTGCTGGTCGAAACCGGTGCGCAGGTTAAAGCCGTGCATGGCGCAGTGGCTATAGGCGATGATCAGGCTGGGACCGTTGTAGCTCTCGGCCTCCAGGAAGGCTCTGACCGTTTGCAGGTCGTTGGCGCCCATGGCCACCTGGGCGACATAGATATTGCCATAGGTCATGGCGATCAGGCCCAGGTCCTTCTTGGGCAACGGTTTGCCGGCAGCGGCGAACTTGGCCACAGCGGCCCGCGGCGTGGCTTTGGACATCTGGCCGCCGGTGTTGGAATAGACCTGCGTGTCGAGCACCAACACATTGACGTTGCGCCCCGAAGCCAGCACATGGTCCAGGCCGCCGTAGCCGATGTCGTAGGCCCAGCCGTCGCCGCCCACGATCCACACCGAGCGTTTGACCAGCATGTCGGCCAGGCTCAGCAGGTTGACGATTTCCGGTTTTGGATTTTCGATTGAGGCCAGTTTCGATTTGAGCGCGGCCACGCGGGCGCGTTGGGCAGCAATGTCGGCCTCGCTGACCTGTTCGGCATAGAGCAGGCCGTCGGCCAGTTCGTCGCCGATGACGGGGCGCAATCGCTCCACCAGCTCGCGGGCATACTCGCTCTGCTTGTCAATGGTCAGGCGGAAGCCAAAGCCGAACTCGGCGTTATCTTCAAACAGGCTGTTGGACCAGGCCGGCCCGCGGCCATCGCCGTTCACCGCCCAGGGTGTGGTGGGCAGGTTGCCGCCGTAGATCGAGGAACAGCCGGTGGCATTGGCGATGAGCGCCCGGTCGCCAAAGAGCTGGCTGAGCAGCTTGAGGTAGGGGGTCTCGCCACAGCCGGCGCAGGCCCCGGAATACTCAAACAGCGGACGGAGCAGTTGTGAGCCTTTGACGGTGTTGATCTTGACCTGCGTCCGGTCGAAATCGGGGATGCTCAGGAAGAAGGCATAGTTGTCTCGCTCGCTGGCGCGGAGGGGCGGCTGGAAGGCCATGTTGATCGCCTTGCGCTTCGGCTCGCTCTTGTCTTTGGCCGGGCAGATATGCACGCACAGGCCGCAGCCGGTGCAATCCTCCGGCGCTACCTGGATGGTCGCCACCAGGCCCTCGAACTCTTTGCCCCGCGCCTTGGCCGATTTGAAGGTCGGCGGCGCGTCGGCCAGCAGCGCCGGGTCGTAGATTTTGAAGCGGATGGCGGCATGCGGGCAGGCGAGGGAGCATTTGGCGCACTGGATGCACAGCTCCGGCTCCCAGACCGGGATCTCCAGGGCGATGTTGCGCTTTTCCCACTGGGTGGTGGCCGAAGGGAAGGTGCCGTCCACCGGAAAGGCCGAAACCGGCAGCGAGTCGCCCTGGCGGGCCATGATCGGGGCCAGGACCTTTTGCACAAACTCGGGCGCTTCAGGCGGGACCACGGGCGGCATCTCGATCTGGCTGGTGACATGGTCCAGCACTTCGACGCGGAACAGGTTGGCCAGCGCCTGGTCCACGGCGGCAAAGTTCTGCTGCACCACCGCCTCGCCGCGCTTGCCGTAGGTCTGGCGGATTGACTCCTTGATGGCGGCGATGGCCTGCTCCCTGGGCAACACCCCGGACAGAGCAAAGAAGCAGGTCTGCATGATGGTGTTGATGCGCACCCCCAGGCCTGTCTCTTTGGCCACGCGATAGGCGTCAATGGTGTAGAACTCCAGCTCTTTGTCAATGATCTGGCGCTGGACCCGGGCCGGCAGTTTATCCCACACTTCGTTGGGGCCGTAGGGCGCGTTGAGCAGGAAGGTCGCGCCGTGGGCCGCCTTTTCCAGCACGTCGAACTGTTCCAGGAAGACAAACTGATGGCAGGCCACAAAGCTGGCCGACTCGATGAGGCAGGTCTGGCGGATGGGACGCGGGCCGAAACGCAGATGCGACGCGGTCACGGTGCCGGCCTTCTTGGAGTCGTACTGGAAGTAGCCCTGGGCATAGTTGGGTGTGTTCTCGCCGATGATGCGGATGCTGTTGTGGTTGGCCCCGACCGTGCCGTCGGACCCCAGGCCAAAGAACACAGCCCGTACCACATCATCCGGTTCGATGTTGAAGGCCGGGTCGTAGGGAATGCTGGTGTGGGTTACGTCGTCATGGATGCCCACCGTAAAGTGGTTCTTGGGCCGGGCCTGGGCCATGTTGTCGAATACCCCTTTGGCCATGGCCGGGGTGAACTCTTTGGAGGAGAGGCCATAGCGTCCGCCGAGGACCTTGATGTTGCGCCCGCTTTCCACGACGGCCGTGACGCAGTCCAAGTAGAGCGGCTCCCCGGCCGCGCCCGGCTCTTTGGTGCGGTCCAGGGCGGTGAGGATGCGCACCGTCTCCGGCAGAGCGGCGGCAAAATGCTCGACGCTGAAGGGCCGGTAGAGGCGCACTTTGAGCAGCCCCACCTTTTCCCCCTGGCCGACCAGGTATTCCACCGTCTCGTGGGCCACCTCTGCACCGGAGCCCATCATGACGATCACCCGCTCGGCATCGGGCGCGCCGACATAGTCGAACAGATGGTACTGCCGTCCGACAAGGCGGGCAAACTTGTCCATTGCCTTCTGGGTGATCTCTGGTGTTTTCAGGTAGAAGGGGTTGCACCTCTCGCGCGCCTGGAAAAAGACGTCCGGGTTTTGGGCCGTCCCTCGGATGAAGGGCCGCTCCGGGTTCAGCGCCCGTTGACGGTGGGCCAGGACCAGCTCATCGTCAATCATGGCCCGCATCTCGTCGTGGGTCAACCGCTCGACTTTGTTGATCTCGTGGCTGGTGCGAAAGCCGTCAAAAAAGTGGAGGAAGGGCACACGGGCCTCCATCGTAGCGGCCTGGGCGATGAGGGCCAGGTCCTGCACCTCCTGCGGCGAGTTGCTGGCCAACAGGGCCCAGCCGGTGGCACGCACGGCCATCACGTCGCTGTGATCCCCAAAGATGGACAGGGCATGGGTGGCCAGGGTGCGGGCCGAAACGTGAAAGACCGTGGAGGTCAGTTCGCCGGCGATCTTGTACATGTTCGGGATCATGAGCAGCAGGCCTTGGGAAGCGGTAAAGGTCGTCGTCAGCGCCCCAGTTTGGAGCGCGCCGTGGACGGCTCCGGCTGCCCCTCCCTCCGATTGCATCTCGACCACCAGCGGCACAGTGCCCCAGATGTTAGGCTCGCCGGCCGCCGAAAAGGCATCGGCGTGCTCGCCCATCGGGCTGGAAGGGGTGATGGGATAGATCGCGATCACTTCGTTGACTTTGTGGGCTACATAGGCGGCCGCCTCGTTGCCGTCTATGGTGACCATTTTCCTTTCTGCCATAGAAACCCCCAGATTTTGGTATTTGGTCTTGGCTATTGAGGCGATGGAAAGCCTCTGCTTCCCAGACGAACGCCAGGCCGGTGAGCCTGGCGCGCTGGAACCGCTCTCTGCAACTCTCTATCTCAGCCGGGCGGTTTCGTCGGTGAAACCACGCCTCGCTCAAGAACAAAAACAGTATAGCATACCGATCCTTCTTTGTCAAAGCCCGGTCGGTAAAAGACAGGACCCTAATCGGGTTTTCTCCGGCATTGACGGATTGTGGTTGTTATGCTACAATGATGACAGGGCACACAACCAAGACAGGAAAGCAGATTCTCCGTGTCTTGGTGCCTTTGTGGTATGCGTACCGCCTGGTATCGAAGGCAAAATCGGTGCCTGTCCGTCCCATCCGGGCTCTGTGTCCCATCCGGGGTCAACCTGTGGTGAGCCATCCCTTCAGGGCGGGTCCGGTTTAGGGCCGGATGCCGCAAAAGTCAACCCTGGGGAGGGATATACGGAGTCCGTATAATTAATAGACTTGTTGCTCAATAAGAGAATGTCAGGTATAATCGTGTCAATCCATTCTTTCAGTAAGGAGTCTATCATGTTGCCAGATTTGGATCAGATTGACGAACGACAATTCAAAGCCCTGACCGGCTTG
>Ga0209101_1000734_pt1 | contig 26298 bp, 11 predicted proteins | sample ConPoolayeCmetaG_FD_185481 | JGI IMG/M metagenome (GOLD analysis project Ga0209101, IMG submission 185481) | Hot spring microbial mat communities from California, USA to study Microbial Dark Matter (Phase II) - Cone Pool mat layer C metaG... ...
GCTGACGGCGTCGGCGATACTTGGTTCGTCGATGCCGGTGACGGCGCCAACGCGCTGATGATCGACTTGGGCACCCTCGGTGGGACCAACAGTTGGGGGCGTGCGATCAACAACGCCGGCCAAATCGTCGGCGAGTCGGACCTCGACGCACCGACCGGCGAGCACTATACGCGAGCATTCATCTGGTCCGGCGGCGTGATGACCGACCTGGGAACCTTGCGTGACGACCCGAATCACGGTTTCAGCGCCGCTTCGGGGATCAATAACAACGGTGTGGTCGTCGGCTGGGCCGAAAACGAAAAGCGCGAACGGCGAGCGTTCATCTGGAAAGACGGCCGAATGCAGGACCTCAACGACCTGCTCTACCTGCGCAACGAGGACGGCTCGACGACCAGCACCTCGATCGTGCTGACTGAGGCGCGGGACATCAACGATGACGGGCTGATCGTCGGCTGGGGGACCGTCAAGGGTTCCAAAGGCAGCACCACTCGCGGCTTCTTGCTTACTCCAATCCGGGTCGATCCCGCCGACCTGGAAGAGGATGAGGGTTCGGATTCCGACGATAGGCCCTCCACCGGAAGTACGGGCTATTCCGGCGTGCCAATCTTCGGTCTACCTGACGACCTGGTGGGCGGGGGCAACGCTGGCGACGGAACGGACGAACCCGCCACGCCCTCGGGCCCGAGTTTCCACGGGCTTTGCGGGGGCGGATCGCTGACGATGCTGCCGCTGACCGTGCTGGGGTGGTGTGCGCTGAAGATCCGTCGGCGCTGACCCGTATACCATCAGCCGCCACTGCCAGAGACCGAGGGAAGAGGCCATCCGCGCAAGCTGCGGCGCCGCAGCAACTTAAGCACATAGCCCGTAATACGGGGCTGAGCTGGTCGCCCCGGCTGACTTGTCGCTTCCTGTAGCCGGCGAACACCTTCGGCTACTACTCGTAGTCTTCAGAGTGTCGGTCTGCCAAAATGACCGTTGCAGGCCGGGCGTTCGTGGCGGTCTGAGAGCCTCCGGCCGGTCCGCGTGGCCTCGGTGGTGGTGCTGCGCGCCTCAGACCTCTGGTACGCCCTTTGCTTACTGTGGCCAGGTGCGGGCATTGTCGGCGGAGCATGCCAAGGCTTTGAAAGGAGGTTGCCGTGAGGGTCTACCGAGGACTCATCTACACGCTCTTGGTGGCGGGTGTCGCAATCGTCATCGGATTCACGTGGCCGGACTTGGTGAGTCGGGCAGCCTACGCGGTGGAGAGCGGACAGGCGGCCGCCGCCCGTGAGCAACTCCAGCACGTGCGTGACCTATCGGTGGCGTTTCAGGAAGTGGTCAAGGCTGTCCGCCCATCGGTTGTCAACGTGCGCTCGATCAAGCGTGTGGAGATGCCCACCCCGCTGCGCGGACTCAACCGCGTGCCCGGCAGTCCGTTCGATGACTTCTTCGAGCACTTCTTTGGCCGGCCGCTGCCACCGAGCGAAGGCGAAGGCGACCTGTTCCAGCGCGGTGTCGGTACCGGCGTGATCGTCAGCAAAGACGGGTACATCCTGACCAACAACCACGTTGTCGCCGAGGCCGACAAGATCATCGTAGTGCTCTCGGACAACCGCGAGTTCGAGGCCAAGACAGTCGGCACGGACGCCCAAACGGACCTGGCGGTACTGAAGATCGAGGCGGACAAGTTGCTGCCGGCGGTTCTGGGCAATTCGGACGACATCAACGTGGGAGAGTGGGTGCTGGCGATCGGCAACCCCTTCGGGCTGTCGCATACGGTGACAGCGGGCATCATCAGTGCCAAAGGCCGCGCCAACGTGGGCATTGCCGATTACGAGGACTTCATCCAGACGGACGCGGCCATCAATCCGGGGAACAGCGGCGGTCCGCTGGTGAACCTGGAAGGGCAAGTCATCGGTATCAACACGGCTATCGCCACGCGCACCGGCAGCTACCAGGGAGTCGGTTTCGCGATTCCTTCCAACATGGCCAAGCAGGTGATGGAGGCCATCATCAAGCACGGCAAGGTGGTGCGCGGTTGGCTGGGCGTCGCGATTCAGAACCTCACCGAGGACTTGGCCAAGTCTTTTGATTTCCAGGGGACCGAGGGTGTGCTGATCGGCGACGTCTCTCCCGACGGGCCGGCGGCAGCCGCCGGCCTTCAGCCCGGCGACATCATCGTCCGGTTCGACGGCAAGAAAGTCGAAGACATGAACAAGCTGCGGAACATGGTGGCCGCCACGACACCCGGTACGGAGGTCAAGATCGAGGTCGTTCGCGAACGTGAGAACCGAACCTTCACGGTCAAGGTCGGTGAGCTGCCCACGCAGCGTAGCGTAGCGCGCGGCAGTGGTGGCCTGGCCGAGGACCTCGGCCTGACGGTGCAGGACCTGTCGCGCGAGCTGGCCCGACAATTGCGGGCGGAGGGCGAGCGCGGCGTCGTGGTGACCAAGGTGCAGCCGGGCAGTCTGGCGGAGCGTGCCGGTCTGGTGCCCGGGGATCTGATTATCTCGGTCGGGGACCGCCCGGTGGAGAATGCCAGCGAGTTCTACGCTGCTCTGCGCACGCATGACTTGAGCGAAGGTGTCCGCTTGCGTGTCAAGAGCCAGGGCATGCAGCGCTTCGTGTTCCTGAAGAAGCGCTAGCTGTCCGGCACTGCGCCGTTTGCGTCGCCTGCTGCCACCTGTGCCGCTGTCGCCAGGTGGCGGCAGGCGGCGATTGTTCCGGGACGGGATGGTCGCAGATTCTGGTCGCCCGGCTGGGAGTGGCGCCCGCCCAATCTGCCGACACCGACCAACGTCGCTCGTGCCGCGTGTTCCTCCGCAACGAAGAGGAGGTGTGGCCGGCAGTTGTGCGGCACGGCCCGGCGGCAATAATATGGTCATGGACATGACCCCCCGCGAAATCGTCAAGCGTGCTATTACTTTCCAGAACCCGCCACGACTGCCACTGAAGTTCGACATCGTGGGCGTGAACGACTGTTATGACGTCTGGACAGTCGACCCAACCGGCTGGCAATGGGGACAGCCGGGGCGCTCGGTGGACGAATGGGGCTGCGTGTGGGGGGTTACCGAGGTGTCCAACAGCGGCCAGGTGATCGAACATCCGCTGGCCGACATTGGACAGCTCAAGCATTACCGTTGGCCCGATCCCGACGACGCGCGGCGTTACGTAGGATTTCAGCAACAGATGGCCGGTGCGGGCGACAAATTCGTGATGTTCTGCTTTGGGCAGGGCATCTGGGAACGGCTCCATATGCTGCTGGGCATGGACAAGGCTCTGCTGGCCTTTGTGCGCCACAAAGACGAGGTGCACGAAATCCTGGACCGTGTTCTGGAGCATCACCTGCGTGTCTTGCGGCGCTGTCATGAGTTGGCCGGTGGACGGCTGGACGCGGCGGCCATGGCCGACGATTGGGGCGTTCAAGATCGGGCGTTCATCAGCGTCAAGATGTTCCGCGAGTTCTTCAAGCCGCGCTACCAGCGCTGGTTCGATGAGATCAAGCGGCTGGGGTTGCACACCTGGATGCACTCCTGCGGCAAGATCAACGCCATTGTGCCGGAGCTGATCGATTGCGGGCTGGAAGTAATCAACAACCAGCAGCCGAACACCGTCGGGCTGCGTGAGTTCGGTGACGCCTTCCGCGGGAAGATTTGTTTCGAGGCCATCGTCGACACGCAGACTACATTGCCCCGCGGCAGCTATGAGGAGATTCGTCAGCAGGCGCGCGATATCTGCCGGTATTACGGCACGCCGGCCGGCGGCTTGATCGCCAGCGACTACAACGACGCCGCCGCCATCGGCGTCACCACGGATCGGCGTTATGTGATGTTCGAGGCCTTCGCCGAGGCTGGCGGCTACCCGAACTATCAAGAAGTGCTCGAGCGTGCCAAACGCGGTGCGGTGCAGCGCGGTCACATGTGGGGACGGATCACAGAGGCCTGAATTGGTTCCACCGACAGCGCCGCCGGTCATCCACCAAGGCTTCAGGCGGTGGCCGGCGTGAACGGTTGCTGCCGGCAGAGAACGATGGCCAGTCGCTCACACGTCAGTGCGAGCTTGTCGGCGGTAAGGTAGCAGCCGCTGGCAATGAGGCGACGAAGGTGGGCGATTCTTCGCCGTGGGGTCGGTCTCACCAAACCGGGAACGTCCGAATTGACACACCGGACCGCGGAAAGTCTGATAACACACCAGCGTCGGTCCGCGGTCGGGACCCACTTGCACAAGCGACTAGCAGCGGTCCCCCCGTTCCGACATGCGTCAAGAATCGGCTCGTTCGTCTTGGACTCTCTCTGGCGCTGCGGCCGGAAACGCTGACACGGGATGTCGTGAGCGATGGTTGGCCGCGAGCCTCGCGACGGGCATGTCAGTATTTGGACCGAATGGCGTCTCATGGTCGTTCACCAAGGGGCTCGAAGCGATCGACTTCGTGGTCCAGTTCCAGGCAGTTGGTGTCCACGTCCGGCCTCAAGTGTCAAGCGTGACTGCGCCACAGTGGAACAACGCAACAGCCTTCAGCCGCCGTATGTTTTATCGCCCCAAAGCCGGACCTGAGCCCCAGAAAAAAACAACTCGGCAATGTCTGGGCGGACGCAACAGTGTTCCGATAAAGATGGCACGAGCGTCGGCAAGCACGATTCTGGCGATTTGTGCGGCGGAAATGGGGTTTCAGGCGAACCGAGATCGCTACCGAACATGCCAGATCGGGTTGACAGCAGGTGCGCAAGAATTGCGCCTTCGCGAGCTCCGGTCATGTACCCCGGCACTTGGGCGAGCGACAGTACGAAGTTCGCTGGTCAGTGGCGATCTACAGTTACCAGCGCGGTGACAAAGCGTGGCGGCGCCGACGCCGCCAGACGCTCGGCAGCCCCACAAGCAAGCCGGCAATCAGCGCTGCTGTCGCTGCCGTTGCAAAGCTATCAAAGAGGATTCGCAGGGTGGACAAGGGCGCATTCTGAAGAAAGCGCATGTGCAGCAGAACGAGCAGTTGAGCGGGCCAGGCCACGACGAAAGCCGCCAGCCCACGCACCCACCACAACTCCCGATTGACGGCCTCGCGCAGATATGTCAGGCCGCAAGTGGCCAGTCCCAAGGCCAACGCGTGCAGCCCGAGCGGACCCAGGCTGCCGACATCTTGAGCGAACCCGATGATCCACCCCGCCAGTCGGGCTTCGGTCGGCGCGGCTGTCAAACCATATACCAAAGCCAGGATCAGCAGCATATCGACCCACGACGGAGCAAACAGCGGCAAGGCCGCGGTCTGGGCGATGTACACTACCAATAGCGCCAGGATGAAGAGCCCCCAACGCATTATTGCGACCCCGGCGGCCGGTCTGGTTGCGAGGCCCCAGCGTTCGGAGCTGAAGCCGGGCGGCTGGCAGGCGCCGACCAGCCAAGCGGTAAAGGAACGCGGAAACGACTACCACGCCGGGCGATCTCCTCCCCGCTCGGCAAGCGGTAGCTGAACATGAGCTGGATTTCACGGCCCATGACGTCCAACTCCGGCGGCCAGCGCAAGTACAGCCCATAAGAATATCCCATCACGGAGGGCTGCGGAATGCGAAAGCTGGCGGCCTGCTGGGCCGTGAAAGTCCACTCGTAAGCCAGCTTGCGTTCGTAGGTGCCGTCGGGCCGGTAAGACAACACGTAGAGACTGGCCTTGATAGGGCCGCGTACAAACACACCCTTGAAATCCCCCAGCGGAGTCTTGGGCGCAACAAAGTAAACGCGCGCCGCTATGCCGGTCACTCGACCTTCCTCATCGCGGATCCAAGGTTCGGCGGCGTAGTACTGCCGGATGGCAACGATGTCGTCACGCAGGTCGGCGGTGGCGGCCCCGCCGCCGGGCGACTGGCACCCCAAGCCCAGGAGCAGGGTAGCGGCCATCGTGCCCGACAGCAGGAGCGCTTTCCAGCTGGTCTTGTCGCCGGACATCATCGTTGCGACACTCCAGACCCGCGCCCGCATGCTACGGGCTACGCGCATCGAACGTCAGCGGGACATCGTAGGAGTCGGCATCCGGCATTTGAGCCGGACGCGGTGCTGGTCGCTCGGGGCCGTACTGTTCCTCAGCAGGCAGAAGACCGGGCTGGGTCGTCGGGGCCGACCAATCAGGCTGGGGCGTTCCGCGAACAGGTTGAACCGCCGGCAATTCTTCGGGCTCGACGCGCAACCCCTGCATCAGCGGATCAGTCAGCATTTCTTCCGGGATGACGCGCATCTGGTCGCGCTCGCTGACCGACAGTCCGCGGAAGGCGTCCACGCTGCGGATGACGCGCGGGGTGAGCACCACAAGCAGCTCGCTGCGTTTCACCGAGTCCTTCTGATTGCGAAATAGCAGTCCCAGTCCCGGGATGTCACCAAGAATGGGGATTTTCTGCTCCCGGTTCTCGGTGCGTGAGGTGATCAACCCGCCCAGCACGACCGTTTCATTGTCCTTGACGGTGACGGTCGTCTTGGCCTCGCGCCGGAAGAAGACCGGGGCGGTCACGCCCTGGCCGACCGCGACGGTCGAGCCCGAGAAATCTGAGACTTCCTGCTTGATCTCCATGCGTACGAAGCCATCGGGGTTGATCTGCGGGGTGACTTCCAGCTTGATGCCGATGCGCTCGCGGGCCACCTGGGTCACGATCTGGCCGCCGGTCGTGGTTGAGGTCCCGGTAACGTAGGGTACGTCGTTGCTGATGTCGATGTAGGCCTCCTGGTTGTCCATGGCGATGATCTGCGGACGACTCAGGACGTTCAGGCTGCCTTCGCTCTGGAGCGTACGGAACAGGAAGTTGAAGTCGGCACCAGTGATCGTGAATGTGAACCCGCCCAGGCCGCTGCCGGCGGCGCCCAGATCGGTGCCTCCCACGTAGTCGAAGGTGGTGGTGTCGCTGGGGCCGGCCTTGGCGTATTGGAGGTCCTGGAAGGCAAACTCAACGCCCAGATCCAGGTCATTCTCCATTGTGACCTCGACGATGAGCACCTGGATCATGACCTGCGGCGGCGGCTGATCGAGTTCGCGCACTACGCGCATCACCGTGTCTTTGAAGCGCGGATCGACATCCAGGATGATGCGGTTGGAGTCCTTGCTGGGAATCGCCGTGATCTGCCGCTCCTGAAGCACCGCCGTCGAGACTTCCTTGCCGATGTCCTGCAAGCGTTTCTGTTCGGCTTCGCTGAACTCCTTGATGGAAGGGGCCAGGTTTTCGGCGGTGATATAGCCGGGGGCGTAGACGAAAGTTTCGCGCGCCTGGATGGGGATGGTGTCCAGCTCGAGCACCAGCTCTTCCACCAGGTCCAGGTAGCCGGGCGTTCCGGCGGCGATGACCGAGTTGGTGCGGGCGTCGGTGGTGAAGGCGACTTCCTGCCGGCCGCCGCCGGCCATGCCTTCGGCCAGCGTCAGCACACGCCCGCTGTCACCTGCCCCCGCGCGCCCGGTACCGGTCGTCCGTCGCTCGAACAGTTCCTCCAGCATCTTGACCATTTCCTCAGCATCGGCGTTGCGCAGGCGGAAGACGCGGATCTTGGCGTCTTCGGGCGGGACATCGACGGCGATCACCAGGCTTTCCATGAGCGGCATGCTGTCAGCCGGCGCGGTAACTACCAGCGAGTTGGTGCGGATGTCGGCGATGACCGAGATCTCCGAGCGGATGGCCTTGAGTGTTTCCAGTCCGACCTGCGGATGATCGCGCTGGAAGATCAGCAGTACCTGTTTGTCGGCATCCTGGCGCGACGTTCCACCGCCGCCGGTGCCGGTGCCGCCCACCGTCCCACCGCGCAGCTCCAGGATACGTTCCAGCAGTTCGCCGGCCTTCTCGGCGTCAGCCTGCTGGAGCTTGAAGATACGCACCATGGCGCCCTTGGTAGGCTCGGTGCGATCGAGCTGCCGCACGAAGTCCTCAATGTCCTTGAGCAGGGCCGGTGGACCAAAAGCCACCACTGAATTGGTGGTCTTGTCGGCGGTGACGGTCACATCGATCTCTCCGCCCTTCTGGCTGCCACCGGGCTTCTTGAACACGTCCTGGACGGCTTTGCTGACCTCTTCGGCAACGGCTCGGGACAGGGGGACGATCAATGTCATGCGGCCGATCTCGCTGGGTCGGTCGAGGATCTCGACCCAGCGTTCCAGAATTGCCAGGTCCTCCTGAGCGGCCGCCAGCAGAAGCGTGTCGGACACCGGATCGGCGGTGACGTGGATGGGCGTGCCCTTGAGCTTGGAATCCTGCTGTTTGAGGGCCTTGTCGATCATTTCCTGGAGCAGCGCTGCCACGTTAGCGGCGCTGTTCAGACGCACCTTGCGAGCCCGGAAGGCCAGCGTACCATCGAAGCGTTGATCCAATTCGCCGATCAGCCGTTCGGCTTCGTTCAGGTAGTCGCGAGTACCGGTCAGCAGCAGGGAGTTGCTACGCGCGTCGGCCAAGACCTTGAGGGAGTCCTTGGTCTCCTTGTTGCTCTCCTTCTCGGCCTTGAGCTTGGCATCGAACATCTCTTCCAGCAGGCCCTGGAGCTTGAGCGCGTCGGCATGCTGCAAGGGACGGTAGCGCACATCGACGACGCTGTACTTTTCGGCCGCGTCCAGTTGCAAGACCAGGTCCTCGATCATGTCGTAGGTCGGCTCGGTGGCGAAAACGATCAGGGCATTGGCGCGCTCGTCGGCCTGGATGATGGCGCTGTCGCGTGCCGCATTTTTGTCGGCCCCCAGGGCTTTGGCCCGCTCATCCAGTAATTTGCCGAGTTTCTCGGCCACGCCGCTGGCCTGAGTGTTCTTCAGCTCCAGTACGTAGGACTTCAGCCCCAAGTCGACCGTAGCGCGGTCGAGCTCTTTGATCAGCCCGCCGGCCAGCATGACCGCGTCGCTGCGACCGATGACGATCACCAGGTTGCTGCGGGCATCATGCTGCACCAGCAACGGGTAAGGCAGGCCCTTGGCCGCCACGCCCGGCGGCACCGGCGGCAACACTCCCTTCGGCACCGGCCCGCCGTCCACCGGCCGCCCCAGGTAGGTTTTCTCCTTGAAGATGTCGGTGAGCAGCTTGGCCACCTGCTCAGCGCTGGCGTTCTGCAAGGCAAACGCTTTGACGTCCGTCTCGGCCCCCACCGGCAACGTGTCGAACACCCCGACGATGGCCGACAGCGCCTGATTGTTCTCTTGGGACGAGAAAATGATCAGCGAGTTCGTGCCCTTCTCCGGCAAGATGCGGATGGGGTGCTCCAGATTGAGCGGCGGCAGCTCGCGACCGTCCTCCAGTCGCAAACGTAGCACCTTGACGAACGGTTCACCGGGCTTGGCCGGATCGGCCTTGCGCGCGTTCTCCTGCTGTTCCTTGATGAGGTCGGTCAGCACCTTGGCCACATCCTCGGCGCTGCCGTTCTTGAGCTGAATCAGGACCACGTCGGCGGTGACGAAACTGCGGGCCTTTTCTTCGGCGGTCAGCTCCACATCGACAGTCTTGATCAGCTCTTCGATCTCCTCGACGTCCGCCGGCGTGCCAACGATCATCACGCTGTTGTTGCGTTCGACGGCGTTGACGGAAGCTTGCGACTCCTTGGGGACATCGCGCTGCGCCCAGAGACGCTCCAGCGTCGGCCGGAGCAGCGCCACCACCTCCGGGGCGCGCATGTGCTGCACGATCACCGTCTTGAAGGTGGTGTCGCCGGGCTTCTTCACATCCAGTTGTTCGATCAGGGCGGCAATCTCCTCCATCACGCGTTCGGAGGCCGACACGATCAGCGAATTGCTGCGTCCCTCAGCGTTGATACTGAAGCGGTCGCCCGGCCCCGGCCGCGTCGTCGTGGCTTCGATCTTGGCCTTGACCACTTTCTCGATGATCGGTGCCAAGGCCGTGGCAGTCGCGTTGCGCACCGCAAACACGCGCACCACCGCCGGCGAGGCCGACTGCTCCATCATCAGCAGGATGTTCTCGATGAAATCAACATCGTCGGCATCCCCGGTGATGACGATGCGGCGACTGTCGAGGGCCTTGGCGATCACTTCGCCGCGCAGCGCCCCGCTGACTCCCGTCAGCGTCTCCTGCGGCGCGACTGGCTGGCTCGACTCGGCGGCCACTTCTGGCTGCTCGTCTGGACCCGACTCTTCGCGTGCTTCAGGCTTCTCCAGCTCCGCCGGCCGCGTGGTCGCAGAACTGGCCGACGGCGTCCGCGGTTCCTCCTGCTGTAGCATGGCCAGCAACTCACGCCGCAGGTCCGCAACCCGTACCGCCGGCTGGGCGCCGGAGCGCGGGGGTTGCTCGGGGGACAGGTCAGCATGCAGCAGGGCCACCAGCGGCCAGGCCGGCCCGGCGCCCCGCTCTGCCGCGCGGCCGGCCAAGCCCCGCGCCGGACGCGGCTGGCGCTCGGCCTCCGGTAGACGGTCGGGGGACAAGCTGCCGCGACGACCGCCGCTGCCGCCTGGCGAGCGCCGTCCGCTGGCAGGCACACTCTGACGCGGTGTAATGGTCGGGCGTGGGGTGGTTGTGCCGCTGCGGCGAATCGTCCCGCCGCCAGTCCCGCCACGACGCTGCTGCTGAAGGTCGGTGATGATGCGTTCGGCGTCCTCGGCCGACAGGTTCTTGAACTCGATGACGCGCGTGACGGCCGTCGCCGTGCGGATCTGGCCGAGCTGCTCGACGATCAACTCGACCTGGCCGAACAGGGTCTGGTCGCCGGCGACGATGATGGTGTTGGTGAATTCATCGGCTCCGACGGTCACCTGTTTGGGTCGGCGTCCGCTGGCCTGAGCCAGCTCGGCTTCGGATTGATTGACGATGCGCTCGACCTCGGAGGCCAAGCGGACGGCGTCGTGCCCATACGGCACCTGAATGACCTTGATGTTGCCGGTACCGATGTCCTTGTTGTCGAAGCGCTGGACGAGCTGGCGGATCTGCTCGACCTGCCGCTCGGTACCGCGCACTACCAGGGTGCCCGCATTGTCGTTGGGAACGATCTGCGGAGCGGCGGCCGCTGCCGCTGGCCCGCGGCGCCCGTCGCCGGTGGCAGCCTGCTGATCGAGGAACATGCTGATGAAGCTGGCCACCTGCGAGGGGGAGACATTGCGCACCTGAATCTCATGCACATCGCGCTGGGCCAGTCGGTCCAGCTCCTCGATCTTCTTGAAGATCAGATCGCGTTTGTCGAGCGGTCCCCACACCAGGATCGTATTGGTCTGAGCGTCGGCGACGATGCGCACGTCCGTCGGGCCGCCGACCGCGGCGGGTGTGCGACCGCCGCGACGTCCCGGGCTGGTGCCCCCCCCAACGAAGATCGCGTCGACAACGCCGGCGATCGCCTGGGCGTCGCCCCACTGGCAAATGTACATTTCGGCTTCGGCCACTGCGCCGGCGATGTCCAACTTGCGGATCTGGGCTTGAACGACGGGGACGTCCTTGGCCTCAGCAGTGAAGATGATGGTGTTGGTGCGCGGGTCGCCGGAAACGGTCACCGGACCGAGCGCGGCCGGCGAGACGCCCCCGCCGCGCGGTCCGCCGCCAGCGCGTGGTGCGGCGGTGCCAGTCGCGTCGAAGATATCCTGCAAGAGCGGCAGCAAGTCATCGACACGGGCGTTTTGGAGGGGGTAGTGATAGATGCCGACCACGCGCAGTCCTTCCAGCTCCTCCAGTTCGGCGATCACTTTGTCGATCAATTCCATGACGTCCGGGGGCGCGGAGACCATCAGCGAATTGGTGGTAGCATTGGCCACGATCTCCACCCGCTCCACCTTGGCCCCTCCCTCCACGCCGGGCACCGACACGAGTTGCTGCTGAAGCATTTCGATAAGCTGCTGTTGCGCGCCCGGCTGACCGGGGCGGCCGGTCGGCAACTGGCGTCCCAGGCGCCGCTGCTGGACCTTGGAGATGCCGAGCACGTCCTTGATGTTTTCGGCAGTCTCTTCAGCCACCAGATTGCGAAGCTGGAAGACCTTGACCTGCACTTCGCCAGGCGGAATGTCCAGCTCGCGCAGCAGTTGGCGGATCTCCGGCAGCAGAGTCTCCTCGCACTTGACGATCAGATAGTTGTGACCGGGATCGGTGGCGATGCGCAGCGGCGTAGCGCCGGTCTTGCGCGCGCCGCTGGCCATGGGCTGGCCACCAACCATGCCACGAAGCTGCTCAAGCATGCTAGGTTGCTCACGCCCGCCCTCGCGCGTCTGCTGACCGCGCTGTTGGCCGGGCGGTTGCGGCTGGGGGATGATGATTTGCCGCTGCTGCACGTCGAACATCATCGAGAGGATTTCGGCGGCGGCCGACACGTCGCCGTACTTGAACTTGAAGATGCGGATGACCTCGCCCTTGGCCAGGTCCTCGGTGATCAGGTCGAGTACGTCGGTGATGTCTCTGACTTCTTCCTTGGGGCCATGCAGCAAGAGCGTGCCGTCCGGCTGAACTACGATGCGCGTCGGCTCCTTCGGAATCGGCGACGGGATATGCGCGCCAGGCTCGGGGGCCGGCGCGGAGGACGGCATGCCGTCCTCCCCGTCAGCGGGAACCACCGGGGGGTTGAGGCTAGCGCTCGCCGACGCCTGCGCGTCTCCCCGCACTCCCTGAGAGTGAGGCGGGTTCGATACGGCCTGGGCGGTGCCAACCGCCGCTGGATCGGCAGGGGAATCGTCGTCCAACAGAACGTGGCGCAGTGGCAGGCCGGTCTCGAAGCGCGAGATCGGTCGCTTCTCTCCGCCGTTCTTTTCTTTCTTCTCGCGCATCGAGGGTGGCTCTTCACCCTCTTCCCACAACACCTCGATCAAGGACGGCAACTGCGGACGCTGCCCGGCGCGCTCAATCACCACGTCTTCGCCACGCGCCACCAGGTACTGCAACAACGCCTCCGGGTCGCCGCGGGGTTTGTAGGTGCGCACCACCTTCTCGATCTTGGCTTGTCGCTCGAACTGCCGAATCAGTCGCTCGATGGTCGGGAACTCGCTCGGCCGGCACTTGACGATCAGATACTCGTCGAACCAGTCGGACTCGACGACCGGGCCGCCACGCTCTTCGGGCGGCAGCAGGTCGCGCACCTGCCAGGCGATATCGGTCGGGCTGCCGCGATTGACATCGACGATGTAGAGCTGGCGCCCGCCCGCCAGCAAGAGTCCCTCTTCGGTCTCTTCGGGCTGCTGATCGAGCTGGCGTATGTATTGCTCGACCAAGCGCATTTTGCGGCGGTTGGCAGTGACGATCAGACGCCCGCTGTACTCGTCGGCACTGATGGTGACAGCGTCCTGCGGGTTGCGCGCCGGGCCGAAAATCGCTTTGAGCGCGTCTTCCACTTCGCTGGTGGTGGCGTACTTGAGCTGGAAGGTCTGGAGCTCCGGCACGCGTGTGCTCTGCCCCTCCAACTCGGTGATCCACTTTTCGACCTCGGCGATGTCCTTGGGCAGGCCGGCCAGAATAATGGAGTTGCTGCCCGGATCGGGCGTGACGCGTACGCTGGCCGTCCCACTGCGTGCCCCGGGCGTCCCGCTGCCACGCAGGTTACTCTGGATGACGCGCTCCAGCGTCTGGGCGATCTGTTGGGCGTCACCGTTCTCCAGAGTAACGATGTGCACGATGTCCGTGCTTTGCACCTCCTCATCCAGCATGGCGATGAGTTTGCCGGCCAGGTCCTGGTACTCCGGCGGCGCGTAGACGAACAACCGGTTGCTGATCGGCTCGGGAAACACCGCCGTCTGCACGACCGTCTTGCGGACCTGCCCCTCGCGCTCGGCGACCTTGGCCTTCAACATGGCGTCCACGTTGCTGGCGACCTGTTCGGCACGCACGTTCTTCAGTACGTAGGTCTGGGCCTGGCCCTGCTGCGGCTTCTTGCCCTCCAGCTCCTGCACCAGCGCTTCGATAAACGGCATGTGCTCCGCCGGCGCCAGCACCACCAGCGTATTGGTGGTCGGTTCAGCAAACGCGCCCGGCTTGAGCTGGCCCTGCCGCACGTTGCCGCCCAGATCGCGCAGGAAGCCCTGCACGGCGAGCTGCACTTGCATGGCGTTGAGCACCTTCAGCTCGAAAGTGCGCACCTGGATGCCGCCCGGATCCAGGTGATCCAGCTCGGCGATCAGGTCTTCGATCTCGCGCATCTTGTCGGCCGGCGCCTGCACGACGATGCTGCGGCCGCCAACCACCGCGAACGAGATTTCCTGCCCCAGCTTGTTGCGTTGCCCGTAGCGCCTGGGCGAGTACTGCGCGTTCAGCACCGCCAGCACTTCATGCGGATTGACATTGGCCACGTCGATGATCTTGCGCACTCCGCGGGCGGTCACGGCCTGGGCGTCCAGCTCTTTGGCCCACTTCTCGATCTCGGCGAAGTCCTCCTTGTCGCCGCAGACGATGATGGCGTTGGTCAGTGGCTCGGCACTGATGCGCAGCTCGCGCTTGGTGCGGAAACGCTCGCGCAGCACATCGTTGAGGGTGGCGACGACGGTGCCGGCATCAGCGTTCTCCAATGGGATGCTGCGGATGTTGCCCTCGCTGGTGGCGACCTGATCCAGCTCGTTTACCAGCGCCTCGGCCATCGGAATCACGAACTTGGGCGCATTGATGATGATGCGGTTGAGCCGCGAATCCACCGTGATATTGACCCGCTGAGCCACGCCGGCACCGCGCGTGCTGCGCAGCCGCACGTTGAGCAGATTGCCGATCTGGCCAGCGATGTAATTGGCGTCGGCGTGGGCCACGTCGATGAACTTCTGCTCCGGCTCCAGCTCGCGCGTCTCGGCCTCGTACTGGGCGATCAGCTCGTTGATCTTGTCGTACATGTCTTTGGGCGCGCTGATGATCAGCGTCTCGGTGGCCTCGTCGGCCGCGAAGGAGGCCACCAGCCCGTCTGGCCGGCGCGGATAACGCTGAAACGCCTGGTTCAGGTTGCCGGCCAGGGCGCGCACATCCAGCCCTGGAAGCTTGCGGGCCTCAGTCGCCATCACCGTGATAGGCGGGCCGGTCGGCTCAACGTCATACTGGTTGAGCAGCTCCTTGGCGAGTTTCACCGCCACTTCCGGAGCGTTGATGATCACGCGATTGGTGCGCGGATCCGCCGTCACCCGAATGAGCGACAGGGCGTTGCGCGCCAACTGCGGCTGCAAGTACGTCACGAGCTGGTCGTGCAACCAGCCGGCCGCGTCGGTCGCCTGGGCGAATTTCATCTCCCGGAATTCGACCACCATGCCTTGGCCCTTCTGCGCCTCGGCGTACTCCCCGATCAGCTTCTCGGCCTCTTCCAGCGCATCGCGACTGCACGTCAGCAGAATGGTCTCCGCGGTCGGGTCGGGGTCGAACCGCGCCACCACGTTTGGCTTGGCCCGAAAGGCGTTGCTCAACTTGTTGGCGATCTGGGTGACGTCGCGCCCCTCCAACTTGATCGTCTTAATAATGATTTCGTTGCCCTTGGGATCATCGAGCTGCGTGATGAAGGCTTCGATCTCGGCCATCTTCTCAGCCGGCGCTTCCACGATCACCTGCGTCCCGGCTGCCACCACCTTGACCTGCGCGCCCAGGGGCCGCCCACGCAAGCCACCGGCGGGCGTGTAAAGCTGCTGCACCGCCCCCACCACCTCGCGCGGCTCGGCAAAGCGCGGCGTGAAGAACTTGCGCACCGGCGTCTGGGCGGCGACCTGTTCGTCCATGCGCTGGGCGAAGTCCATGATCTTCTCAAGATCACTCTTGCTGGCCTGCACCAGCAGCGAATTGGTGGTCGGCTCAGCCTGGATGACCGGCCCGGGAGCGCCGCGCCGACTGACGTTGAAAGTGACCTGAAGCTGTTGGGCCACCTGCATGGCGTCAGCGTGGGCCAGTGGTAGAATGACCATCTTCTCGGAGGCATCCTCGACATCCATCGCCGCCACCAGCGCCGCGATCTCCTCCAGCGCGGGGCGCACACCGTAGGCCAGCACCTTGTCCCCCTCGGCCCAGACGAACACCATCGACCGCCCCAGGGCGGGATGCTGGTAGGAGCGGTACATGCTGCCGACGGTGTTAGCGATGCTCTGAGCGTTGCCCTTGCTGATGGTGAAGGTTTCCAGCTTAGGGGTGTTGGTCAGGGCGTTCTCGTCCCAAAGCCGAATCGTCTCTTCAACCTTGGTCCATTCCTCTTCCGAGCAGATGACGATCAGAATCTGGGCCTCATCCAGCGGGATCACCTGATAAGACGTGGGCTGGCCGACGCTGCCCGATACCACCGGCCGCCCGGGAGCGCGCCGCGGCCCGACGGCCGTGCCGGCGCCGCCCGCCAGCAGCGTGTGCACCATCTGGGCCACATCGCTGGGCCGCAGATTGCGCAGGTGCACCAGGTGCCGGTTCTGCTCCGGACCAGGCACATCGAGCTGCTGAATCAGTGTGCTGATGCGTTCCAGGTCGTCGCGCTCGGCCACCACGAAGAAGGTATTCTTGACCTCATCCGGTACGATCACCGGCCCGCCCCGCACGCCGCGCAGCGCCGGCGATCCCAGCCCGGACATGATCTGCGTGAGCACCGGGGCCACGTCGGCCACACGTGCGTGTTGCAGCGCGAATGTGCGCAGATTCTCGGCTTGCGGCTTGTCGAGCACCTGCAAGAGCTCGCGCACGCGCGCCAGTCCGTCCTCGTTGGCGTACACGATCAGGGCGTTCATCCGTGCGTCGGCGACCAGGCGAATAGTCTTCTTGGCGCGCTCGAAGATGCCTTCAGCGATGATTTCTTCCGGCGTGCCGACCATGGGCTGCACGACCGGCTGCGGCTGCGGGGGGACGCCACGTCCGGCTTGGCCGCGCTGGGCGGCAAGCTGCTGGAGATAGCGCAGACGCTGCCAGTTGGGGGTGGCCGCCTGCCCCTGTTCCTGCTGGAAGATCTGGTTGAGCAGGTTGGCCACTTCGGTGGCGTCGGCGTGCTGGATTTCGATGACGTGGGTCTTGAATTCGCCCAGATCAGGCTTCTGGTCGAAGCGTTCGATCAGTTCGGCGATCTGGGCCATCTTGTCTTTGGTGGCGCGTACGATGATGGAGTTGGTGCGATCATCGGCCACCATGTCCACGTCGCTTTTCTGCTGACCGCCGACTGCCTGTGGCATCATCCGGCCGGTGCGCGGGTCGCGGACCATCTGAAACTGCGGCATGGTTCCGCCCAGGCTCATGAACTCGCGCACCAACCGCTCGATCTCGCGGGCGTTGGTCTTGATCTCGAAGGCCCGGAATTCGCGCGGATCCGCGGGCGAGAGGTCGAGCTTCTGTTTCAGAGCCACGAACTTGCGCACGTCGCGTGCCAAGGCGACGATCTTGATCTGGTTCGTGTCCTCGACGACCGACAGAAGCGTGTAGTCCGGCATGGCTCCAATCAGGGCATCCAGCAGCTTCTGGGCGTTCTGCTCGGGCACGCGGTAGTACACCATCACGTAATCCATGTCGCGCGGATTGGCCTGCTCGAACGCCTCCAGCGACGGGTACACGCTGGCCAGGTCGATGTTGCGCGCCATCTCCGACAACGGAATCACGTACACATGATGCTCGCGCTCGACGAACATGTAGCCCTTCTCGTGCAGAATCAGATTCAGCTCGTCGATGGCTTCCTGCTTGGTGAACTTGCGGTCGCTCTTGTAGGTCAGCTCTCCCCCGATAAACAGATCCTCAGACTGCATCAGCGGCTTGCCGATCCGCTCCACGAAATGCTTGATCACGTCCTCCCACGGCATGTTCTCGAAGGAGAACCACTCGCTGCGTTCATCGGCCGGCGCGGTGGCGGCGGCACGCCGCCGCGGCGCCTTAGGCGTTTCGGTAGTATCCCCGGGCTGGCCTTCCACCGCCGACACCTCGCCGGCAGTCTCACCCGCAGACGGAGTGTCAGAACTGGCACCAGCCAGGCTCTCCGGCGGACCGACAAAGTCGTCTTCCGCCGGTGCCGGCGCCGCAGGCGTCGGCGTGGCCCGCTGCGTCGAAGCGCGCGCCTTGGCCTGCAACTCCTCAAGGGTCTGAGGCCGACTCGGCGAAGCTGGCTGCTTGGCCGCCTGCTGCCGCTCCATCTCGTCCCGCAAGCGCAGCAGCCGTTCCAGCGCCTCCTGCGTGTCCGGCGAACGCTCGGCCGGCTGGGTAGCGGTTGGCTGTTTGGGCCCGACGGCGGACTCGTGCTGGGGCGTCTCCTGCCCCAACGCCATCCAACTCGACAAGCCGAACATCAGCCCTACGATCAGTCCGCACATCCCGTGCTGAGTCGTGGACCGCCTCATGCTCTCACCTCTCTGGCGACGTGCGCAACACCCGCCGCAGTCAGCACTCCGCGGAACCGCCGCGCCACACCGATTCCGCGCGACCCACGGCACCTGGCCGGTTCCGGCGCCGCCAGCAGCGCGACTCGCGGTGCGTCGGCAACCAGAACGTCCCGGTCGGGCCGGCTATTTATACACTAACTGGACCGCCGGGTGGCAGTCCGACAACTCGCCCTGCCAACCGGATTTACTCGCAACCGCCGGCCGCACCGGCCAGGACCAGCGCGGGCCGCGGCCGAACGGGACGTGCGCATTGTAACCGCCGATCCCCCGGCGTGTTCAGACGCGCCTTCGTTCAACCGCGGGGCCCGACTTGTCGAACCAAGTAATCGCCCCCGTCCGGCCATCGGGCCGCCCACGCCACAGGGCAAAACCCGCCGGCACGCGACCGACTTGAAGTTCCGCCAGGCGAATCCGCTGCGGCTGGTCGCCTGTCGGACAAATGACGGCGTAAGCGTATGGCCAGTATGGATCGTGACAAATAGCCAGGAAAGCGCTGACCCTCCCAAGCACATAATTGCTGCCGCCCCACGGAATGCGATGATGCCGCGCGTCGGGAAAGGTCAGCACTGTCACCGTGGCTGGCGTGTCGTTGCACAGGCACACCGGTAGGCCAGCGCCGATCGGCTGCGGCAAATCGGCCGGCCAGCCAGCACCTCTGGTCGACTGGCCGGGCGAGACGCCGGCCGGAGGCCTAGTACCGGCGGCGGCACTGCGCAGCGCCGCCTGCGTATTCAACCCCGCGCAAACCAGCGCGCTAACAACGACGATTACGATTCCGACAACACGAGCCATCGGGACCATGTGTCGACAAGGCAACGCACGGCCTGCGCCACAGCAGCGTGGCAGTAGCGGCCGACGACGCCGCGACATTCATCGGCAGGAACCAAACGGCAAATGCGAACAAGAAATGCGCGACGCAACCGGCCAGAAATAATGCAGCGGGCGGCACGTTCCTCCTCTAGGACGGGCCGCCCGTGTGATGGCGCTATCGGTCGTTAGCAGACTCGACGAAGCCCGAGAAGCAACAGGGCCCCGATCGCCAGCAGTCCAATCGAACTCGGTTCCGGAATCGAAATGGATACTTCACCGCCAATCTGATCGTTGCCGCAACTGGGCGCCGCGTGCATCCCGACCACGAAGGTCCCATCAGCGGATAGAGTGCCCAGCCCGACCGTCCAGGTCTGCAAATACCAGTTCTGGCCGAGGTCGTGGACCACGTTGTGCACCAGGTTGGCGTAACCCAGGTCGGTGCCTCCGGACGCGAACGTCCGCAGGTCCAGTCCGATCGGGGCGATGCCAGGATGATAAGCGCCGTTCCCGCCGGTGAGCGTGACTTGGCTGTCGCTCTCCAGTCGCACCAGGTGCCCTTCCAGGCTGCTGGCACCGGCGCCGCCGGCCACATGGTAGTTTTGGGCTGCGCTGAAGTGCCCGCCGTTGAGACTTATCGGCTGGCCCTGGCTGTCGCGTGCCCAGGCACTGAGCAAGGCGTAGTGGCTGACGCCGCGACTATCGAAGATGCTCAGGAACAAGTCGCCCTGCCCGTACCAGGTTTTCCAGCCACTATGGTAATAGCCGGTTTGCGGGTCCAAGCCGCCTGCCAGGCGCACGATCAGGTTGCCGTTCTCGACCTTGACGCCCAACAGGCCCTGATCGAAATGCTTGCCGATGCCGCCGCCCGGGCTGGGCACCTGCCCCACGCCGGACGGGTAGGTGACGCGATTGGGTCCCAACACAGGAAGCAAGGTGCCGGTGGTGGGCCCCGTAACGGGCAAACTGTTCTTGGTGTCGTAGTAATAGCTCGATTCCAGCCCGGACACACCGATATCGTTGAAAGTTATATAGTCAGTGAAGAAGTCGAGCAGGTCGGCCCGCGCACACGCCACGCAACCCGCCACAATCGCCGCGGTCAGCGCCTGATTGATACGCATCCTAAGCTCCTTTCCCAAAGCATCCGGTCGTCGGCCTGGTTGTCTCGGCGAGGGAACCGCTCGCGAAGGTGGGTCGGCCGCGTAGCGGAGCGGTTGCTAAACCATAGGCCCGCCGGTGCGCTGATGTCCACCGGTAGTATTCAAAATGCGCGCTTGTGGACGGCTTCTCGGACGCCCGCCAAACACCAGGTGCGCCGCGCCCGCCAGGGAGTGCGGCGCGCCCGGTTTTTCCCGGGCGCGGGGGCGTGCCGCCGGAGAGAAAATCGGCCCATCCGCGGCTAGTGCTGGTAACTTCGCAACTATCGACGCCGGGCGGGTATACTGTTTTTGAGACGTCGGCCAGTGGGGCGCGGACGTCCTGGTGGAGATACTGGCCATGTCACGCATTCGCCTTCTCGCCGCTTGTTGCTTCGGCCTGACCGCGACCGGCGTGGCGACTTCTAACGCCGATAACAGCGATCCGCCGACCAGTGCGGCAAAGGACCAAGCGGCGCCCGCCGTGGTGATTGTTCCGCTGTTGGAAGAGTCAGGCGGTCGACCGCGGCGCTGGGTAGAGGTCATCGAGCCGGGCGGGCGCATCCCCCCCTCGGTCGGTGATCGCGTCCGCGCTTTGGAGAGCGATGCAGAGCGGACGGCCAGCCAGCCGAAGTCCGACAGCGCGCCGCGTCTGCTTGCGACCTTCGTGCCCGACCCGCTGTTGCCGCAACTGCGTTACTGCGTATTCCTTGACTTGAGCGACCCGACGGCCGTGCGGAACTGGCGCGAAATGGAGCGCGCCCGGCGTCGCGAGTCGCGTCTGGCCCATGCCGAGCAGCGCAGCATACGACAATGGGAGGGCCGCAAGCAGCGTCTGCTCAGCGCCCACGAGCAGGCCACGCAAGAAGGCGTGCGGCAGTTGCGCGCCGGCAACTACCGCAGTGCCATCATCGCGCTGACGCGTGCCGCGGCGTTGAATCAGGGCGACCCGGCCTGTCGCGTCTATCTGGCACTGGCCCGTGTCGCCGTCGGCCACGATGCGGAAGCCGGTGCCATGCTGCGTGCCGCGCTGGAATTGCAACCGAAGCTGGCGGCGATGGAACTCGACCTGCCAACCTATTTCCCCAGCCCGACCGAATACGACGCTGCCGTGGATGCCTTGGCAGCCCGCCTGATGGCGCGGGCGGCGGTGGCACCGGAAGAGCACCTGTTGTTGGGTTTCCTGGAGTTTCAGCGCGGCCGGCTGGACGCGGCGCATGCCGCCTTCCAGCGTGCGGCCCCGGACATGCCACGCAGCGAGGCGCTGCAAATCTGTCTGTCGGTCACCAAGCCCTCCGGGCGCTGAACGCCGCCGCGCCTGCTTCAGTGTCCCAAGAGGGCCTGCACACGCTCTACGGCATTGGCGGCGTCATAACCGTAGGCGTCGGCTCCGATTTGCTGAGCAAAGCGTTCGTTTACCGGCGCGCCGCCGACGATGGTCTTGATGCGACCGGCCAATCCACGCTGGCGCAGCAGCGTCACCACCTGTCCCATGACTGGCATGGTGGTGGTCAGCAGGGCCGACATGCCGATCAAGGGCGCACCGGCGCGCTCGGCCGTCTCGACGAAGCGCTCCGGAGGCACGTCGTTACCCAAGTCGATCACTTCGTAGCCGGCGCCTTTGAGCATCACCCCGACCAGGTTCTTGCCGATGTCATGCAGGTCACCCTGCACTGACCCGATAACGATCTTGCCGCGCGTGGGCACGCCGGCGTGAGCCAAGAACGGCTTGAGCAGTTCCAGGCCGGCGTTCATGGCTTGGGCTGCCAACAACACGTCCGGCAAGTAGATTTCGTGGTTCTTGAACAGCTCGCCGACGCGCTTCATGCCGGCGATCAGACCATCCTGGAGGACCTGTCCCGGTTCGAAGCCGGTATCGAGGGCCTGCTGCGTCAGTCGGGCCACCGCCTGGTCATCGCCGGCCACCAGATCCGCCGCCAGTTGGGTCAATATGTCCACGGTCGCACTCCATATTCGGCGAGGTCGTCCGACCAAAACCTCCTACGCCGGGCGACGCCCCGCGGACGTCCGCCCCAGCGGCAATTGGCCGGCCTCATACGCCGCACACAGCCGCTCGTAGGCCACCTTGTATGCCAGGAAACGCAGATGATACTCAGACCGGCGAAGCTGGTCAGGGGCCTTATCTGGGTGCCAGCGTTGCAGCACCTGGCGCCAGGCGTGCTTCAGCTCGTCGCGTGAGGCAGCAGTGGTGAGGTTGAACAGGGCCAGGGCGTCAGCCTCGGGGAGCTCGGCGGCGCGGCGACGTAGCTGATCGGAAATGACCTGGCGGTCGTCCTCGGTAGCCGACTGGCGCAGCCACTGCCAATCCCAGGCATCCGGCAACAGCGCCCCCAAGCTCGACCCCACCACGGTCAAGAATCGCGTAAAGGGTTTGCGTTTCAACCCCAGGACGCCATCGACGAACAGGCCGGCGGCGGCCGCCGCCTTGCCGCCCAGGCGGGCCGCCTTTCTCCGCTGCGGACCGCGCCGGTCAGCAAGTAGTGGTGCGATATCCTGGCGCCAGACGCGGCGCAGGAATCGTCGAAAAGCCTCGTTGTCGGCTGCCCGACCTGACATTGCCGCTGCCATAGCAGACACAGAGTGTGGTATAGCCGCCAGCCGCCGAATCGTTTATATCATGCCCGCTGCCATTCGTGGAGTGCGAGATATCGCGGATTGCCGCCGATGATACACGAGTCGTTGCTGGCCACTGCCGATGCCGACCAGCCCAATCTCCCGGTGCTTGCGGCTTGGGCGGTCACCGTCATCGCCCTGCTGCTATCCGTCGGCGCAGGCCGGCGTCTGGCGCTGGGCGTCGCGGAAGCACTCTTCGTCGCCGGCGTAAGCGGCTTGCTGCTGCTCAACTACGCGGCCCTCGGCGACCTGCCCGCCGATCCGGGTTTGCTGAGCACCAGCCTGGTGAGCCTGACGGTCGTGTGGTTCATCGTGGCCGTGTGGGTGGAGCGTGTTCGACCCGTTGCCGACGATGCGCGTACCGCCAGGCGCCTGGTCCGTCAGCGCCTGGCGATCCAGGCGGCGACGCTCTGCGGTTTGCTGGGTATAGCTTTGACGTGGATTGCCCGGCAGGAGATCGGCACCAATGGGCTGCTGGTGCGGTCAGTCGTGCTCTTGTGCGTGGCGCTGGGGTTGCACCGGTGGCAGCACCTGACCTTGGCGCGTTATGCCGCCAGCGCCATTGTTGTAGCGATCGTCACGGGCGCAACCGGCGACATGCTGAGTGCCGCCGGCGCAAAGACTGTCCTCCTGATCAACGCCTTGGGCGTCGGCAGTCTGGCGATGGTCATCGTGGCCACTCTCGTGGACTGGCGCCGCCGGGTCTTCATCTGGCGAAATGCGCCGCAGCGCCTCACCGAACCACCGCCCATGCACCGCCGGCTGTACACGCTGGTGGTGCTGGCGGGAGTATTGACCGGCGTGCTGGGACTGGCTCGCGTGCATCACCCCTTGACACCGCTGGCGACCGCCGCCGCGGCGCTGGCCACGCTGACCGTCGCCCATCGTTGGGGTTCCGACCCGGTGGGAGAAGCAGGCTTGGCGCTGGCCGGCCAGACGGTGGCACTCGTGCCGCTGGCGTGGCTACCGGCCTCACCTGGCAGTGGTTTGCTGGGCTGGAGCCTGGTTGGGTTGTATATGCTCTGGCTGGCGCGCTTCTGGCAACAACAACTCGATGGAGAACGACCTTGGACAACCGCCGGTCGCCTGATTCCGGCGGCACGCAACCTGAGTCTGGCCGCGGTCGGTGGCCAGATCGTCTGGGCAGCCCTGTACGCGGCCGAGCAAACGCCGCGCCCGGACTGGCAGTGTTGGGCTGCCATCGTATGCATGTTGCTGCACGGGTGGTTGCTGCTGCGCGAAGCCCGCGACCGCGGGGACGAACGAGCGGCGCTAGCTGCCGCCCTCGTGTTGACCACGGCCACGCTGACCACATCAGTGGGTGACGCCACGTTGGTAGCACGCTGGCCGACGGCACTGTGGCTGGCCATCGCGGCCTTGGTGCTGGCCGGCGGCGCGTATCTATGCGGAACGTTGCCCAGCTACGAATGGGTCTGGAAGGCTTATGTGAGCGGATGGTTACCCTTGGCCAGCATCTACGACATAACGATCGGCCACGCCGGGGCCACGCGCCGGTGGGCTATTGTTCCGACGGCGCTGCTGCTGGCATTGGCGGTGGTGCTGCGCCCGCGGCGCGTGCGCAGTGCGCCGACCGACCGGGGCTCTGCGGCGTCGTCCCAGGGACCCGGTTGTTGACTGGCCGAGCTGTCCTATAATGACCCGCATTGTCTGTGCCGGTCGGTGGAGCCGACCGGTTTCCCGGGCAGCGAACGGCAACTGGCAGCGCGGCAGGCCGTCGCACAGCAGTGGAGGCAGACATGTCCGAGACGAACGGGTCCGAACTTCGGAAGATCGCCTGGTCGCAGGCTTTTCCCTTCGTACGCGTCTTTCAGACGTTTCGCCTGGCTTTGGGCTTCAACCGCTTGGTGCTGGCATTGGCCTGCGTCCTGTGCCTGTACCTCAGCGGGCGCATCCTGGACGCCATCTGGGGGGAGCGGAACGGCGTAGTCGCCATGCCGAAGGACGAAGGTGTCATCAACGAAATCCAGGTCTATGCGTCCTCCACGCATTCCGAGTTTGTCAAGTGGCTGCGCGGGGCGCGTGAGGCCCACGAACAACGGGCGATCGCGGCTCTTCTGACCGCGAATGTCGCGGCCAACGCCGACGAGGCACGCCGCTTGCTCAAGACCACCGCGCTGGACAAGCTGTTGCTGGACATGGCCTTTCAGAATGAAACGGGGCGTCTCAACGAGATGGTCACTCGCCAGCTCAAGGCCGGCTTGGAAGCCATCGACCGCAACCCGAACTTGTCCCCGGCTGACCGGCAGCAACGCCGTGAAGAGCTGATCGGGGCCGCCGACACAGTGCGACGCATGCTCGCCGGCCGTCAGCCGCGCGTGCCCGGTCGCGCTGCCGCCGGTGCCAAGGCGGTCGAGACGATTGCCGCCGCCGATCCACAGGCCGAGCGAACGGCCCAGGCCCAGATGCTGGCCGACCTGACCAAGGCGACCACACGTCGCACGCAGCTCCAGCAATGCGAGGAACTGACGCCGCGCGGCGTCTTCATAAGTCTGCTGGAATATGAGCAACGCTGTTTCGCGGCGGCGATTCACGGCGTTTTGACCGGACGCTGGGGCTTTGCCGGGCGGGCCTTTGATCCCGCCCCGGCCATGGCCGGCAGCATCGAGTCCGCCCTGCGCGGCCTGTGCTGGCTGATCAACCAGCGCCCCTGGTACACACTGGTCTTCGGCGTGGTGAATCTGTTGGCAGTGGCGTTCTTCGGCGGTGCATTGTGCCGCAGCGCGGCGGTGCAGGCGGCCCGCGACGAGAACATCTCGCTGCGCGAGGCCCTCAAGTTCGCACGCCAGCGCTATACCGGCTTTCTGCTGGCCCCGATCCTGCCGCTGCTCGTGCTACTGCTGATCGCGGTAGTGATGTTGATCGGCGGATTGGTGGGGGCCATCGGATACGTGGGCGAGTTGTTCACGGGAGTGTTCTATCCGCTGGCGCTGCTGGGCGGTTTTGCGGCGGCTTTGCTGGTGCTGGCGCTGGTGCTGGGTTTCCACCTGATGTGGCCCACTATCGCCGTCGAAGGCTCGGATGGGTTCGACGCCCTGTCGCGGGCGTGCAGCTACGTCAGCCAGCGGATCTGGCACTGCGGCTGGTACGCCTTCGTGCTATTGGCCTACGGGGCCGTGTGCTTCTCGATCGTGCGACTGGTGGTACTGCTGACGCTGAAACTGGCCCACAAATTCACGGGCATCGGATTGAACATCATCAGCAGCGCCAATCTAACTGGGACCGGCAAGTTGGACGCCATGTGGCGCATGCCGGCCTGGGCTGACTTGACGTTGCTGCCGGGGCTGGGCGAGGCGCGCATGTGGGGCACGTTCTTCAATGGCCCGCTGGACGGAACCGAGAGCGTCGCCACCGTGCTGCTGATGATCTGGGTCTATCTCCTGGTCGGCTTGCTGGCGGCTTTCATCGTGAGCTACTTCTTCTGCGGCAGCACGCAAATGTATTTCCTGCTGCGACGCGAAGTGGACGCCACCGACTACGAGGAAGTCTTCTACGAGGAGCCGGAAGAGGAACTCCCCGCCCCTTCGG
>Ga0209101_1000735_pt1 | contig 26286 bp, 25 predicted proteins | sample ConPoolayeCmetaG_FD_185481 | JGI IMG/M metagenome (GOLD analysis project Ga0209101, IMG submission 185481) | Hot spring microbial mat communities from California, USA to study Microbial Dark Matter (Phase II) - Cone Pool mat layer C metaG... ...
CCCCGGCAACGCCCCCATCACCCAGACGTTGGTGAATGGACTGGCATCGGGCTGATACGGCAGATCGGGCAGGCCGTTGGTGGTGATCTCAAAGATCCCATCCGCGTACAGCACCGCCTGGAAGGTGAAGCGCCCGGGCTGGCCGCCGGCCGCCCTCATCTGGCGCCAGGTCAGCGTCAGGCGCCCGGCCTCCTGCCTGGCAAACACGCCTCCCTCGTCGGAGGTCAACAAGAGGTACAGGGGAAAGATCGCCGGCACTGGCCCGTAATGGTATTCCATGTAGGGGTCAGGAATCGGCTCGTCCATGCTGACCACCCCACTGCGCCTCACCCACAGCGTGTGGGCGGTCTGGCCGTAGAACGGGAAGGTAAAGGCGACCCCGGCGGTGTCAGACTGCTGAAAGTCGAGCGGATTGCCCAGATCGGGGTCAAAGTGGAACTCGACCGGCGCCACGTCGTACCCCCCGCTGGCGTTCGGCGTGAAGCGCAGCGTCTGATGATCGGCCAGCGCGGGCTGGTAGGCCGCCGCGTAGGGCGGCGCCACCACCCAGCCCACCGCGCCGAACACCGCCAGCACCATCACCAACGCGATCCCCACCAGCCGCACCTGGAAGCTCGTCATTTCGGGAATGGCGTTAAGGTAGACCAGCGCGAAAAGGAATTGGGTGAGCAGGATGCCGGCCGACATGCTCGACTGGAATACCTCCGGCGAGATGGTAAAAACAGCGCGCCCCAGGTTGAGCAGGCTCAAGCCCACGGGGATCAAAAAGACCAGCACCAGCGCCCGCGTTGTACCCGCTGCCTCTCCCTGGGGCCGCCACAGATGCCCCAGGCCCAACCGATACAGGAAACCCGGCAGGTTCCGCTCGTGCCGCGAGGCGGCGATGGTCTGGCGCAGGAACGCCAGCGGCACCCACAGGAAACAGGCCACCAGGACATAATCCGGCTCGTGAGGCCGATAGAAGACGGCACCGTCTTGCAGCAACAGCCACCCGCGATGGACGGCAAAGCCCGCCTCCCACAGCGTGTAGAGCAGGTCCGCCCCCAACGCGATCCGCGCCTCCCACTTGCGCTCTGGATACAGGCGCGGGAAGCGGTAGGCAAACTGAGTCACCAGGGTCAGCAACACCCCGATGGCCGTGTTTTCCAGATAGACGGCGTAGAGGCGCGGGGAGGGCGGCAGCGCCGTGTCCAGAAAAAAGAGCAGCACGACGACGATGACCGAGGCGAAGAAGAGGGCCAGGAGGGGCCTGTGCGCTGACCTGTCGCCGCGCCACCAGGAAACGAGGCCGCGCGCCCCAAAGTAGGCCGTGATCACCAGCGCCAGGATGAGCTGGGTCAGGTAACCGATGGAGGCCGGGGTCAGATATATGGTTTGCATCGTCCCCCCCATTCAGTTCGAACGATGACCCTACCTGTGCCTTGTGAGGCGCAGGGGGTCCCCTGGCAGGCTGCTGAAAAACCTCCTTTTTTCACCGCCGAGCACGCAGAGAACGCAGAGGAATCATAAAAAACTCGTCGGTCTCTGTGGCCTCTGCGGTGCAGGCCGGGACTTTTTCAGCAGTCTCCTGGCTGGTCGGCATCGCCAACCAACCTACAGTGCTATTTTCGCCGATTTTTATAAGTTGCACAAGGCTGAACAATTAGGTGGTATACTGAATCTTGTGTAAAATGCAGGAGTCTGGTATCCTTGATTGGCGCAAACCAACCTGGAGGAGACCATGAGTCCTATAGAGAAGAATACCTCACAGATCGATTTCCGTCAAGAATTCCAGGCCCTGCTTCATGAGAAAGTGCGCCTGGCTCCTCAATGAGGAGGTGGAGGCCTTCATCGGGGCCGGTCGGTACGAACGCAACGCCCGGCGGCGCGACCGGCGCAACGGGACCTATACCCGTCGCCTGGGCACCAGCGTGGGAGAAATCGAGGTAGCGGTACCCCGCACGCGGCACGGATTTCGCACCCAGCTCTTCAATCGCTATCAGCGTCGCCAGGCGGAGTTGGACCGGGCCATTGGGGAGATGTTCGTGAAGGGGGTCAGTACCGCTCAAGTGGGCGAGATCATGGAGGTGCTGGCCGGTCTGCGGCCCAGCCCGTCAACCGTGTCGCGGGTCTTTCACACCCTGGAGAGGGAGTTCGCTGCCTGGAAACAACGTCCGCTGGAAGCTCATTACCTCTATGCCTTCGCCGATGGCACCTATTTCAGCGTGATCTATCAAGCGGAAGGGCAGAAGATGCCGATTCTGGGCATCGTTGGCATCAAGCCCAGAGGCGAACGGGAGGTGTTGGGCTTCTGTGTGGGCGAGCGGGAGAATCAAAAGGCCTGGGGAGACCTCATGGCCGATCTGAAGCACCGTGGCGTGCAGCAGGTGGACCTGTGGGTGAACGATGGCAATCAGGCGATGCTCAATGTCTTGGCGCTCCAGTTCCCGGCCGGTAGGCGGCAACGGTGCATCAAGCACAAGATGGAAAAGGTGTTGGGCTACGTGCCTGCGAGCCAACAGGCGAGCATCGAGCCGGAGCGGCTCTTTGAGGAGGTGAAGAGACGGAGCCACAAGATGGCGGCAGCCTTTCGCACCGAGGAGAGTTGTTTGTTAATGTTCTACGCGGTGATCCGCAGTCTGAAGTTCCGGAGGATCCCGATGCCAGCCGAGGAACCCGGCTCCTAACTTTTACACATTTGTAACGGGTCATGCCCTGACCCCTCCTCATCCCCCCAGCCCCCCTTCCCTTTCCGAATTCGGAATTCGGAGGGGAGGAGAAGGGGGAGAAAAGGGAGGGTTTTGAAGTGGGCGGCGCAGCCGCCCACCTCAAAACCCCAATTCCTCCCCCTCTCCGCGCCGCGAAGCGGCAGCGGGGAGGGGGGTAGGGGCAATCCGATCGCAAGCCCCAAAGGGTTCGGGAAAATCAAGTTGCGCATGGCGCAGATTATTTTTCATCGCCGAGGCGCAGCCTCCGCAATGAAAAATTTTCTTTTGGCCTCGCCGGAGGCGGGTTTTGGAGATTTTCCCGCCCCGTTCTGAAAAAGGCCAAACTTCAGGGAGGCATCCACACCGGTAGATGCCTGGCCGCAGGCCCTTGAGGTGCGATCTGAGTCGCTTGACTTGATGCGTATGGTCAGCAGCCCCCAAGCCACGTGCTCCCACCAGGCCCGGCCACCGAACAACAGTCCCAGGCAGAACAACGCCAGGCTCAGATCGAGCGACAACTGGAAGCCAGTCTGGCTCAGCTTGCGCCTCGTCGTGCGCCACTCCCAGGACCGCCAGTCCCAGGGCCAGCCCCACGATCCACAAGGCGTTGTGGCCGGGCGTCCACCAGTCTGTCATGTTCCCTCCGGCTCTGGATGGCCCGCAGGTTGGGCCAGGTCCCGAGTCCTGTCCCACAGAGCGGCGACCAGGGCGAGCAATATCCAGAAGGCGAGGCCTGGCCTGGCCCCGAGGGCGATCGCATCGGTCAGGCCATAGACGTGAAACGCGACGAGCGCGCCGACGATGCCCAGGCCCAACCACCTGGAGCTGCAATCGGTGCTTCGAGCAACCTGCCAGCCGATCCAGAGCGCTGTTCCCGTCAGGCCCAGATAGGCGACCAGCCCTGGCAGCCCCAGGTCCAGCGCGACCTGCAGAAAGATGTTGTGCGCGTGGCCCAGGTCGAAATTGGGGCTGATGAGAAATGGCGGATAGAGCACCCAAATTACCCGGCGAAAGGTGCCCAGGCCGCAGCCGGTGAAAGCGAAATCCTGGATGGCGTACAAAGCCCGATTCCAGATTTCCATCCGCCCCTCAAGAGTGACTGTGCTCACCATCTGTCCCTCGCTGCCTGTTGCCGCCGGGAAAAGAGCGGCCAAAGCCGAGCGGGGACCTGCATACCACAGACCCAGCCCCGACAGCAGGGCAGCGATGACCATGAGCCATCGCAGCCGGGGCCAGCGGATCCAGGCCATCGCTCCCAAGCCGGCCACGGTGCCGATCCAGGCGCTGCGCGATTGGGATAGAACGAGAAGCGCGCCGAAAAACGGGATACTGGACAGGATGACCAGGCGCAAGAGCGTGTCTGGCCAGCCCTGGCGGCTGCCCCGTATGCCAGGCCAGACCAGTGCTATGGGCAGGAACAAAAGCAATGCGCCGGCCAGTTCGTTGGGATTGATTCCCGCCTCGGCTCCGGGCAGGCCCACAAGCAGGTGGGGGATTCGTCCCAGGAGCGGGTCCAACAGCGGCCACTTGCGCGGCCAGGTGACGCTCAGCAGGCCCACTGCCGCCATCGTCAGTCCCAGCGCCAGGTAAAGGGCTGCCGCGACCGTGAGGTGCTGGGTCTTGCGGACCGTGTGCACTGTGGCGCGAAATGCCGCCACACCCAGCACGAGCCCTGTGAGCTTGGGCAGCGTCAACTCGGGCAGCGCCGATACCCACACGGCGACGGGCACCATCGCCAGCAGCAGCAGGAGGGAGATGTTCAGAGGTGTGACGGTGACCGGATGGCCAGTAGCGGCCCAGCGCGCCAGCCAGACCAGGAGCAGAGCCACCAGCGCAGCGGCTGTCCAGGCCGGCCGAATGGTGGGGAAAAGCAGCAGCGGGGAAGCCAGGATCACAACACCCACTTCCAGGCCGCCCAGGTAGCCGGCGATGCTTTCGCGGCGCTGACGTGCACAAAGCCGGTCCGTCACGTGAAGGCGATCAGGATCGTCTTTCATCAGGAGGTCATCCCACAGTAGTTTTGCAGATTTGTAACTGCTCACCCATTTCCGCTATCTGTGCCAGGGCACGGATTCATACCGACCACGAAGGACACAAAGAACACGAAGAAAGGAGACTATCGCGACCCTGGATCATCCTTTGTGTCCTTCGTGTCCTTTGTGGTGAGAGAAGGGACTGGCCTGAGCAGATACGCGGATTTTACCATCTCGCCGGGAACAACCGCTGTCAACGGATTATCGGAACGGATTGAACAGACATGCTTGCTCACTGCGGCCCGGCTCATGTCCCCTGAAAACTCAGCATGACCAGGATGGTCTTGGCCGCGATCAGCAGGTCCAGATAGATAGAGCGTCGCTTGATATAGTAGAGGTCATACTGGAGTTTGACCAGCGCGTCCTCTACAGAATTCCCATAGTGGTACTTTACCTGTGCCCAACCCGTGATGCCCGGTCTGACGGCGTGCCGCGCGCGATAGAAGGGGATCCGCTCAGACAGCTCAGCCACGAATTGCGGACGCTCCGGCCGCGGGCCGATGAGGCTCATCTCACCCTTCAGGACATTCACCAGTTGGGGAATCTCGTCCAGGCGCGTGCGACGCAGGAACCTGCCCACGCGGGTGATCCGCGCATCGTTCGCCGTGGCCCACACCGCCTGACCGTTTTGCTCGGCGCCGTCTATCATAGACCGCAGCTTGAGCAACTTGAATATCCGTCCGCCCTGCCCCACGCGCTCCTGCGCGTAAAACACCGGCCCCCGGCTATCCAGCCTGGTCGCCACGATGATGAACGGCAGAAAAGCCGCAAATACCGCCAGTCCGAGGGCCGCAATGACCACGTCGAAGAACCGTTTCAGCACCTCGTAGATGCGCTGCGTAGGCGAAAGGTACACCGGCAGGATCAGGTGGAAACGCCGGCCCAGGTGCTCCACTGCCACGCGCCCGGAGACGCTTTCGTACACGTCCGGCATGGTCGCTATGCGGATGCCCTGCTCGTGGCAGTCCATCACTGCCTGAAACAACGGCTCACCCATTGTGTGGACGTGCGTAACCGCAAGGATGACCTCGTCTATCCTCTCGCGCCGGGCAATGGATAACAGGTCCTGGCTGGTTCCCAAGACTGGCAGACCTTCAACCACGGTGGCCTGTTTTGCCGGATCGTCGTCAATAAAGCCGCACACCTGGTAATCACTGCTCATCTCTGTCTGCAAGGCGCGAACGAGCGCGATCCCGGCCTGGCCGGCGCCCACGACGAGCGCCCAGCGCTGAAACACCGGCTGGACGAACACAGAAGCATAAAAGATCCGCCAGGCGGTCACAAAGCCCACGGCGAACAGCAGCAGCCAGGCCAGATGGGATGGGAGCAGCGGCGGCGAGAGGTAGGGAATGAACGGGTATACGAGGAGCGTTACCGCCACGGCCTTGACCGCCGTGTAGGCGCTGATAAAGGCGTTAGAAGCTACTTTCAGATAATAGCCCTCGAATACGGACATGGTCGCCAGCCAGAGCAGGGTCAGCAGCAGGAACCACTCCGGGTGGCTGATGACCTGGGCGAGCCATTCGTCCCAGCGGTCCGGATTCGAGTGCAGAAGCAGGGTCAGCAACAGGGCCGCGTTCAACGCCAACGAGTCCACCACGCCCAGCAGCAGTCGCCGTTCCGAGATGGCCAGGGAGAGGCTGGGCAAGGGGATACGTGCTCTCGAACCGAGTTGTGGGGCGACTTTTTGAATGAGAGTGCTCTCAGCCACGCCGCGCCACCTCCTCCAACAAATCCGCATACCGCCGGGCTGCCACTACCCTCGCGCAGGTTTTTCTAACCTGCAGGAGGGTGGCTTCTACAAGATAGGGCCTGGGCATAGGCGGCCTCCAGTTGCGTTACCGATTGCTCCCAGGTGTATTTTTCGTCTATCAAGCGGCGGGCATTGCCCGCCAGTTCACGCCGCAATCGCTGATCGTGCAGCAATTGCAGCACGAGGTCGGCAAACTCGTGCGCATGGCACGCAATCAGCAAGTGCTCGCCGTGACACACCTCGAGGCCGCCCAGGGCAAAGGGCGTCGCCACAACGGGAGCGCCGCAGGCCATCGCTTCCAGAACTTTATTCTGGATTCCAGATCCGCACTGCATGGGCGCTACGGCCAGGGTTGCCTGTTGTAAGTAGTGGGTGATGGAGGGCACGTAGCCCGTTACCACAACTCCCGGTTGTTGGGTCAGTTTCTGGACAGCAGGCGGTGGGTCGGCGCCGATAATCCAGAATTGTGTGTCTGGCCTCTGGTGTTGGATGAGCGGGAGCACTTGCCTGACAAACCAGACCGCTGCATCGGCGTTGGGGAAATAGCTGATGCGGCCGGTGAAGGCAACCACGTTGGGCTTGCGGCCCTCTCCGACGAAAGCGCAGCCCGGGTCTACGCCGTTGGCTGCGACGCGTATGCGGGGGTGAGAACCTAACGCCTCGTAATCCATCTGGGTGGAGACGATGGCTCGCGTATATCGCGACAACAACTGTTGTTCATAGGCTTGTGCCCGGCGAGCCTCCAACGCGAACAGCCATCTCTTATACCAGGCTTCGCGTTCAGCCCGACGTTTCATATTCAACGAGAGCGCGTCAATGAAATCTATGACGGCAGGGACCTTCTGCACATGGACGGCGGCCGGCGCCATGCGCAGCAATTGTACGTGAATGAGGTCAAAAGACTCCTCTTGCAGCAACGATTCGATCCGGCGTCGCATTTGTGGATCAAAAGTGTAAAGCGTCTGCAAGGGCAGAGTGGTCATGGGCGCCCGGCTCAGACGCCATAGTTGTTTCCATAACGGCGTGGCTATCAGCTCGATTTTTTCACAGAAAGGTTGGAGGATGCTCAGATTTTCCTCGAGGTTGGCTTCAGGCTGCGGGGCCAGCAAGACGATTCGATGCCGTTGGGACAGCAGGCGCACCTGATGATAGGCGCGCAGGCGGTCGCCTTGCGTCAGGGGCCAGGGAAAACGGGAGGCGACGAACAAGATTCTCATCGCATGACGTCCTGATAGGCCGATTCCAGCAAATCGGTCGCTGCTTCCCACGAATAGTTTTCCGCGACGAGACGGCGTCCGTTTTGCCCCAGGCGCGCTCGCCATTGGGGGTTGCGCAACAAGTCAACCACACAACGGGCAAAATCGGGCGCGCTATCGGCCAGTAAGATGTTCTGCCCGTGCGTCACTGCAATGCCCTCGGCACCGATCGAGGTAGAAACCACCGCCCGCTCCATCGCTAACGCCTGCAACAATTTCACCCGCATCCCGCCGCCTATCCGCAGCGGCACCACAAAGACGGTGGCGCGGGCAAAATAGTCGCGCACGTCCTCGACGAATCCGGTGACATAGACGCCGGATTCCGCCAGACGGAGCACTTCGGGGGCAGGATCTTTGCCCACGATGTAGAGTTGCAGTGCCGGACATTCCCGGCGTATTGCCGGTAACACTTCCTGGCAGAACCAAAGGGCGGCATCGGCATTGGGCAGCCAATCCATGGCCCCCACAAAGACGAGTGTGTCGGGTTCTTCGTTGCCAGGCAATGGGCAGAATGCCGCCGTGTCTACGCCCGCCGGAACCACACAGACATTGGCTTGTGGGCTAAGGGTGTGAAGGCGCTGCGCATCCTCTGCCGTAATGGCCAGACAGCGGTCCATCACGGCGCACATCGCCGCCTCGTAGTGGCGCATGCGGTGCGCCAGCAGGCGGGCATAGAGCCGTCGTAGACCGGTTTGCGTGCGCCAATACCGCTCCGCCAGGTGCGATTCGACGTTTTGCTGCCGCAGCACCGTCGGGATCTGCCACTTCCCCTGGGTAATGGCCCGATACCCCGCCAGATGCACCTGTTCGAGATGCACCACATCGAAGGGTTCCCTGGCCAGGATTTCCTCTAACCGCTGCGCCATCACCGGCGATTGGTACTTGACGACGTTGTAGGGCAGGGAGGAGAAGAGATTGCGCGCAATCCCGGCCAGTCGCGTGCGGGTATCGTGCGGCACCGATTCCACCTGACAGAACTCGGACAGAGGCGCCAGATTGGCCGGGTCCTCATCGGGAGGACGAAAGGTCAGCAGGGTGATATGATGGCCGCGCGCGGCCAGACGGCGCAGCGGTTCATAGACCGCGATGCGACCGCCATCAACGAGCGGGAAAGGCGGCTTGGCGGTGAGCCAGAGCAACCTGAATCTGCGCCCGGCCAGATTGATGTTCATAGAGTCATTGATTCAAGCTGTCGGTAGAGTTGATAGGTTTCCGCTGCCATCCTGTCCATGCTGAAATCCGTTTCCACAGTGCACCGCGCCTGTATACCCATAGCCTGTCGGAGATCATCGTCGCGCAGGATCTTCTCCAACCATGCGCACATTTGTGCCGTATTGCCGGCCTGGCACATAAAGCCGTTGACGCCATCTTTAAGCACTTCCGGGATGCCGCCCACATCGCTGGTCACCGCCGGCAGGCCATGCGCGAAGGCTTCGAGCAGAGTCATGGGCAGCCCTTCATACCGCGAAGGCAGGAACAATACATCAGCCGCCAGGTAGAATGGTGTCACATCTTCTTGCCGTCCAACCAGGCGGAAGCGGGGGGCCAAATCTTGCGCGCGCCTTTGAATATCCGACATACACGGCCCATCGCCGACCAACAAAAAAACCACGTTCTCTATAGTTGCGATCGTCTGGCGCGCGACATCCACCAGGGTTTCAGGACCTTTCTGATGGGTGAGCCGCCCGACGAAAAGCACAACTTTGTCGTCAGGGGCGATGCCCAGCGTTTGGCGGCTGAACGGGCGTGCCTCCGGCTTGACGGGCGCGGGAATCACAGTGCCATTGTGAATCGTCTGTAGTTTCTTCCGTAGCCCCCAACGGGCGAGGTCCTCGTATGTGTCTTTGGATACGGCAATGATACGATCCGACATGAACATGGAGAGGTAATCCAGGGCGAAGAAAAGCCGGAGTCGCCCTGAAGTTCCCGGAGGATAGTGCAACCCATGCTTCGTGCATACCAGCCGGGCAGGCAACCCACCGCCCCGCACGGCCAGCCGGGAAATGATGTTACCACGATAATCCTGTGAATGAAGTATATCCACGCGCTGCTCCACCAGCCATCTGCGGATATAGGCGATAACTCGCAGGTCAAAAGTGCTGCGCATTGGCAATACCTGGACCGTCACGTCGCGCGCTTGCGCCGCTGCCAGCAACCAGCCGGCGCTCTGGTCGGGCAACGCCCACAGGGCAACGTTCACGCCCGGATAGGTCCGGAGTCTGTCAGCCAGGTCCAGGCAATAGCGGTTGACGCCGCCAAAGGTGAGATTATCGGCCAGGATGGCGATGTTCATTCTTCAACTCATTACGGGTTATCATCGCTGCATCTGTGTTCATCCGGGCGTAAACAGCAGCCATGCCCAGCAAAATCCACAACAATTTTAGATTTTGGATGTCGAGCGCCAAACCCTGAGCCAGGTACGACACCAGGGCAACAGAAACGGCTCGCCCGGTTTGTTGCAAGATGGAATTTGCCGGTTGTGCGCGCCAGGAGGGACTGATTTTTAGGAACAATGAGAACAGCAGCAGGATGAAGAATGCCAGTCCAACCAGGCCAAGCTCAGAGCCAATGCTGAGGAATAGATTGTGAGGAGCGCGCTTGGTCCCATAAAACAACACGGTGTATGGAGCATTTGCTGCCATGGCATTACCAGGGCCATGTCCCACGAACGGAGATTGAGCAATGGCACGTATGGTGGCCATCCAGGCATCCCCACGACCGGTAGCAATCCACAGTAATTGCTCCTCATCCAGGTTGCGTATGCCCTCTACCAACACGCTGAACTGGGCGATGAAACGCTGCCTGTATAAATCGGGCAATGTTCCATATAATATAAATGTGATGATGACAACGATAAAGACTGTTCTCAATATCTTAAACAAGACGTCGCGGCGCGCATTCCCCAATTCTTTCGTGAGGAAAATCGCCACCAGGCCAACAATTCCGCCCAGAGAGAAAGTGAACAGTAAAGCAGCAAGAATAGCTGCGACTATACCAAGCAGTAACATCCTTTGGCCTGCAGCGCGCCTTGTTGGCCACCATTCAATGATAAATGGCAAAGCCACCGTCAACTGTACCGCAGTCATATTCGGCCCTCCCCATAGGCCGCTGGCGCGCGCTATCCTGACATACCCACTTGTGACAAGAACATTGGAGGCAGGGCTGCGCAACAATTGTAATGGCAAAAGATGAAGCTGATCCAATAGAATCATAACCGCTACAAGCGCTGACGAAGCAACGATCACCACACCCAAAGTCTGCAACTGTGCAGGCGTCGTGATGAGATTGACAACCAGTACAAACAACAGGAACAACTGAAGATAGGTGAAGGCCATGGCAAAGCTGTCCATGCGATCGAGGTTGAGCAGGGAGCTGACAAATACCATGATGGTAAGGCCAAGCAACAATCCATATTCTCTCACTTTCACAAAAGTACGAACCCGAAAGGCCAGGTGCAACAACCAGGCAATGGTAAAAATTAGACCAACGCCGACCATCATGGATATGCCAGATGCGATTTCAACGACAGACAACCATACTGTCAGCGCCAGGAATAGCAACATCACAAATGCAGCGAAAGGATGTACAAGGGTCAGGAAAGCGTATCCGACCACGCCGCTCATAGCCAGCAACAAAGATGCCAGGCGCGGCTCAATAGCCTGCAAGACGCCTACCGATGTTCCAATGGCTGCCATAACGAGCACAATGCGCCATTCTGATGACTCGACAAAGGTGTTACGTTGTGCGTGTTTTATTTCGTTCATGGTTGCTCGCAACGCAATACAATTTGCTGGGATGTTCCAACATTCTGCCGCGCCTGACGACAGAGTGCCTGCGCCCGTTCTGCGTCGCCCAGTTGCGCATAAAGCACGGCCAGGTTGTCTGCATAATAATAATAGTCGTTATCTAAACGCACTGCTTCTTCCTGAAATGGCAGGGCCTCGTCAAGCCGTCCGGTTTGTGCTAACAGGGCCGCCAGACGGTCCAAATGCCAGGGACGTCGCCAGGGGATTTGCACGGGTGCAGCGAGCGCCTCACGATAAGCATTTTCCGTCGCCGTCCAGTCGTTCAGATGCCAGTAAGCTTCTCCCAGCCAGTACCAGGTCTCCGCATCCTGATTTCCCAAGGCAATAGCGCGCGTGAGTTCTTGAACAGCGATTCGGGCATCGCCCACCATAAGAGAACATTGCCCCCGCAGGCGATATCCCGTTGCCGTATCATCGCCGAAAAATGTGACCAGGTTCTCCAGTCGTTCTCTGAATGCCGCCGGGGTCATATAACCACGCGCCTCTGCGGTGTACGTCGCTATAGCATTCGCCTGTGCCGGCAACGAATTGGACGACATGATCGCGGCTTCGTACCAGCGAAGCGAATCTTCGAGATCCGATCCCCTGAGCTGACGCGCGCGGGCCAATAACCATTGGTCTATCCCCGGCACTGCACGCCACATCATCGCTGCGCGCGCCAGATCCCCTTGTTCCCAGGCTATCAAGCCCCACTGATACGCCACCAGGTCTGAACGGTTGGAGTGCGCGTCGAACTCGGGCAAAGTCTGGCTGGCCAGATCCAAACATCCCCTAGCCCGCGCCAGGGTGCCGACCACCAGGCGCTGTTCGATGGTCAATGATTGACCAGGTTCGATGGTCCAGGCTGCACACCGGTCGGCAAGATGGGGTTGACCATCGAACGCGGCGCGATACAAAGGACGCAGCGTTACAACAAAATTGTAGTTTTGCACGAGGTACGGCGCTAACCGGATGCACACCAACACAACCGATAAAGCCAGCCATACTTTGGGGAAGATCCTCTCACTTGACCGAAGCATATCCAACATCCAGGTTTATGACTCCACTGAAAAACCACAAAGGACACGAAGTACACAAAGGGTTTTTTGATGGTTTGATTGACAAAAACTACCGTTTCTGCGACGAATCACGAAAAATATTTCGCTTTACCTGGTGTCCTTTGTGTCCTTCGTGGTTAGAAAGTTTATCCGTTGGCTGCGAGAAGGCTCAGCGCGATTTCTTTGTCCGGTTTACCTGTGACCGGCGAATAGAGCTGCTCCAGGCCAAATAAGCTCATGATCTCATAAGCCCGTTCGATTTGCGCCGGAGTTACGCGGGACATCCAGCTATCGAACTTGAATCCTTGTGATCGTGTATCCTGGTCAAATCTGGCGGTGGACGAGGCTTGCGAAAACACTCTTTGAGCTTTTTGCGGGGAGTACGGATGCCCCAAAAAAGCGAACAGGCGCTCTAATTCAATATGCGGGTCGAGCAAAAGATCCTCATAGAATAAAAGATACAACTCATCTTTGCTAAACTGATGGAAGGGTATCCAATAGGAAATGCACCAGAGAAAAACCAGGCTCTCTAAACCAGGTTTTGCCTGCCGATAGTGTTCCATAATGGAACTTCCAATGTCTTCCACCAGCAACGGATTGGCGTTCAGTCGGTCGAAGGCGCTGCGCCCAACTCCAAAAACAGCCAACCAGGATTCCGCAACTGCGCAGGGATGGCGTACCAACAATACAATTTTGACCGCAGGGAAATGATTGTGCAACCATTTTAGAAACAGGTTGATACGAATGTCTTTGATTAATCGTCGTTGGGGAAAGATGGCTCTATTCTCCTTGTCAATCCATTGAGAATGTACCTTGCCGGTCAGTATCTTCTGGGCAGGGAGCAAGAAATTAGGGTCAGTATTATCCGCTCTCAGGTAGCAAGGGTAAATGAAATTTTGCGCCTCCGGAACCCGATCAAAACGGAACGGCTCAAACATAACACGGTATATGTTGTCACAATTGATGAGGTCTGCGACAAACGTGCTCCCACTTCGCCCCATGCCTGCCAGAATGACCGTTTTGTCTAATCCGATGTGGCTGTCGAACACGATGCGCCGCGTCGGCAGTTTTTCCTCAAGCTCGTGAAGTTTTCTCATTAGCAGAGCGCGTGATAGATGTGGCATATCAAACTCTTTTATCTGCCCAGGCCAGTCCCTTCTCTCACCACAAAGGACACGAAGGACACCAGGGATGATCCAGGGCCGTAGCGGTGTCATAGGTTTTTCTCTGGGCGATACGGCGGGACCTGATGTCCAAAGTAGATCACGCTTTTGAGCCGCATCACAGCGAGGTAATACCTTTGCAATATGTCCAGAAACTTGCCTGGATTTAAGAGATAATACAACTTGCCCATTCGACTGTGGGCAGCGTTATTCTTCACCCGCCGCAGTTGGGCTTGCAGGGCGGCAGTATGCTGATAATTTGTCTCTTTGTCTAGCTGTTCATACAAGAAAATCCCGTTCTCATACGTGGCCTGGTGTGAGCGCAAGGCCGCGGCAGTCATCCCCGATGGACGAATCCTGTAGACTGACATGACTGCATCCAGATAAGCCAGTTCTCCATAGTGCGCGCACCACAGGCGAAACAGCAAGTCCTGCCAGATCACCTGATCGCGCCAGGCCGGCATCGTCGCCAACACATCGCTGCGCGCCAACAGGCTTGCGGTAGGCGTTGAAATCTGGCAGACCTGGTCAAAGTCAAGCCGTGGTTTGAGTGGGGTGGGATAGTATAAAATTGTCCCCCCCGTTACCGTATTGACAATGAAAGCGTTGTGGAAACAAAAGGTAATTTCGGGATTGGCTTCCATCAACTCAACCTGCCGTTGCAGTTTGAGCGGGCTGATCCAATAGTCATCGCCTTCACAGAGCGCAACATATTTGCCGCGCGTGCGGTTGATGCACCGGCGCACGTTCGCTTTGTCGCCCACATTATAGTCTGCCGTGACCACTCTGATGACCTCCGGGTAACGCCGGGCATATTCCAAGACGATTTCCCGCGTCCCATCGGTGCTACAGTCTTCCCCAATAATGTATTCAAATGGGAACGTGGTCTTTTGCGCCAACACGCCTTCGATGCAGTCCCGGATATACGGGCCGTGCTGATAGGTGTAGGTGCGCACGGTCACAACCGGCGCCGGGACCGCCCTCAGCACATTGTTGGGCAGTTCGTAAGAATCGTTGACCCGTTTTTCGATTTCGGCGGCATCCACGCCCATCCATCCCTCTTGCGATGTTTTTATTCAGCGCGACCGGGTTGCGGACGCAACACCGGTAACAGGATGTGAAAAACTCGCTGTAATTCAGCGCGTTCTGTCAGCAGCAGTATGCCGGCGTACACCAGGGAGAATACCAGCCCTTTTACGGCTCCGGTGAGCCAGTCGTTGCCCCCGATGCCGGACAGTGCCAGCGCCCCATGCACTGCGACGAGGCCCAGGCCCAACGCCACCGTCGGGATGCCAAAGAACTGCCGGAGCGAAAAGTCCACAAAGCGGCGCGCCTCCGCGTACAGAATGACCATCCCCACCACCAGCATCACGTCTACCGCCAGCGCCACGCCGGCGATGCCCAGCCCCGGCCCCAGCGCGAACAGCCCGGCCACCAGCACCACCAACTGGACGAGGCGTGCCCGGATGACCCGCTCCGGCGCACCCGAAAGGATGGGCACCGAACTGATCGTGTTTTTGATCGGGTCGAACATCGTATAGACCAGCATCAGCCGGAACGCCGCCAAGATCGGCAGCCACCGGTCGCCGAGCGCCAGGCGGATGAACTCGGGCGCGACCAGCCACAAGAGCGCCGCCACCCAAAAGTTGGCGCGCGCCATCAACATGTTGATCCACGCAAAGGTCTGAGAGAGTCGAGGACGATTGCCTAGCAGCTCGGCATACGTACCGACGACGACCTGGACGAGCGGTGCCGTGAACACATGGCGCGGGTAGGTGGCAAAGCCGTAGGCTTTGTCGTAAAACCCCAGCGCCCGGTCGCCCAACGCCGCGCCGGTCCAGATGTCGTCTACCCGGTCTAACGCCTCCAGCAGGAGCGCCGTCCCAAACACCTTGCTGCCGAAACCGATGAAATAGCGCGCCAACTCGCTCGACCAGCCCAGGCGCGGCCGCCACACCGGGCGGATCACGTACAACAGCAAGACTCGAACCGCCACTGCCGCCATATTTCCGCCCAGCAGCGCCCATAGCCCCCAGCCGCCCCAGGCCAGCCCAACGGAAACGATCGCTGTCGCCACGGCGCTCGCAGCCTGCGCGATCGCCAGGCGGCGAAACTGCACCTGTCGGGTCAGCAGGAAGCTGATGGTAGCCGTCTGCATCCCGACCAATGAGATCGCAATGACGATCCAAAAGGCCCACCGGGTGTGCTCCGGCGCCAGGAGCGCCACACCCCCGGCCATCAGCGCCGCCCAGACCAGGCTAAACAACAATTTGAGCGTGAAACAGACGCGCAAGATTTCTTCAGTAATGCCGGCATCGCCACCCGTGCGGTGCAGAAACGCAGCCTGGAACCCAAAGTTGGGCAGCGCCGAGGTGAGCTGAACGACCGAGGTGACGAAAGCGAATACGCCAAAGACCTCCGGCGCCAGCAAGCGGGCCAGGGCAATGGCGCCGACAAAGCCCACGACCAAACTGATCCCGTTGGCCGTGATGTTGTAGACGGAAGATGTGACGCTACGTTGAATCAGGTTCATGCATGATCCAGAAGTGCAATTTGAGTTCTATTGCGCCAACGTACCCATCAGGAAGCCAGTTGCTGACGGAACGCAGCGGCATTGGCAATCGCCGTGCGCAGGATGTCGCAAACGGTCTCGATCTCCGGTTCCCCAATCGTCGAGCCGGTGGGCAGCACCAGGACCCGTTCCGCGACCTGTTCGGTGTGGGGCAACTGCCGGCCGGCATCCGGGTACAGCGTGCGATACGGCGCCATGCGGTGGCAGCCGGGCCAGAAATAGCGCCGCGCCAGGACGTTTTCGGCGTGTAACACTTTTACCAAAATATCGCGATGCAGTCCGGTGACATTGGCATCCACTTCTGCAACGATGTATTGAAAATTATTCTTCTCGCGCTCGTCGTATTGGATCAACGACAAGCCCGGAATGGCGGCGATTTCCTGCTGGTACTGGTGGTAATTGCGCCGGTTGGCCCGGATGAATTCGTCCATAGACTGCAAGTTGGTCAGCCCCATCGCCGCCGCGATTTCGCTCATCTTGCCGTTGATGCCGATGCTGTCCACCCGGTCGCGGCTATGGAAACCGAAATCGCCCATCAAGCGCATGCGCGCCGCCAGATCATCATCGTTGGTAACGATCGCCCCGCCTTCGAAGGTGTTGAAGAATTTGGTGGCGTGAAAACTGAACACCTCGGCGTTGCCGAAACTGCCGATCATCTGGCCGCGATGGGAACAGCCGAAAGCGTGCGCCGCATCGTAGAGCAGTTTGAGGCGATAGTGTTCGGCGAGTTGCTGCAACCCCGCCACGTCGCAAGGCCGGCCCCACAGGTGCACGCCGATGATGCCGCTGGTGCGCGGGGTGATGAGTGTTTCGACGGCGCGCGGGTCAAGGTTGTGCGTCTGCGGGTCAATGTCGGCAAACACCGGCGTGATCCCCTGCCATTGCAGCGCGTGGGCCGTGGCGATGAAGGTGAAAGAGGGCACGATGACTTCCCCCTCCATCCCCAGCGCGCGAATGGCGATCTCCAGTCCCACGGTGGCATTGCAGATGGCGATACAGTGTTTTACGCCCAAAAACCGGCCCAGTTCCTGCTCGAACTGCTGCACCAGTGGGCCGTAATTGGTCAACCAGCGATTGTCGAAAATCTGGTGGGCATAGGCGATGAACTGCTCGCGGTCGCCGATGTTCGGACGTCCCACGTGGAGCGGGGAGGCAAAGGCGGGCTTGCCGCCGAGTAAGGCCAGGTGTCTCACGTTATGCGTTCTCTTCAGTCGAGGGCGCTGAGCGCCACGTATCCAGATAGTGCTTGATCTGCTCCGGCGAATTCCACATCATCACGTCAATGATGGACAGGGCCGGTTCAAACTGATAAGCGCCGCAGGGATAGACCATGTTCGTGAACGACTGGATGGTCAGCTTAATGCCATGAGCGACGAATTTGCTCTCGTCGAACAGCGCCGCGCCGCCGGGCGGGTTGATGTACTCGCTGGCCCCGACTGCCCGTGAGATCACCAAAGCCCAGTCGCCTGGCCCTTCGACTACGCCCAGGTCGAGGTTCATCTGAGAAAGCACGCGAATCGGCGTTGTGATATTCAATCTCTGGCAGGTCTTCCTGAGCGTGAGGACGTTGGTCCCGGACAGATTGGGACTCGCCTCCGCAAAACATTCCTCCAAAAAGGCGATGACTTGGCGGTAATAAGGCGCTTTGCGCCGATAATGTTGTAACTGTCGCACAATCCGCTCACGCCAATCGGTCTCCATCGCAATCTCGACCTGATTGATGGGGGCATCCCGGTGATGTTTTCGGAGCGGAACCGTGATGTATTGCCAGCCCGTGTTGGGATGCAAAATACGGTTGCGGTTCACCCAATGGTGGCGCATATACTGGGCGGTATCGAACACGATCCACTCATCTACCTGGTTGATCAGGTCGAAATGGCCCAGGTAAGGGAAAAAATAGGGCTGCATGATGCCGAGTTTCATGACAGAACCTGTTATAGAGCGCGTCCCAGCCAGCGCACGGCGTTCAGCGCAAAGCGGGCATTGTCGCCGCGCTCGATCAAGCCGACGCCGGGGAACGTCGTCCCCTCGGCGCCGATGAACCCCGAATCTGCCACGACCACCACCCGGCCCCGGCCAGTTTGCACACTGTTTTCCAGTGCGACAGCAAAGCACCGGCCCTGGGCAGGAAAACCGTTGCGCTGGTCGGTCATCCGGTCGTTCAGGCGGACCAGGGGCGCGCCGTCGGTCGAGACGAGACTGCAACAATTATTCGTCACGATCAGGCGAACCGGCTCTTCGCCCACAGCCCCGCGTATGATCGGGTGGGTGGTCAGCAAATCCGCTCCGGTCAATTCAGACAACCGCTTCGGTTCAGGGTGTGTGAAAAACGCATTCTCGATCTCGACGCCGAACTGATGCGCCAGGAGGGCGTCGCTCCTGGTCATGTCCAACGGTTGGCGGCCGGGGACATCGCCGTGATTGGACATCAGCAGCAGCCCGCCGCCGCGGCGCACAAAAGCCGGGATACACTCCAGTTCTTGGCTTGAGTAGGGAGCGTCTTGCCATTTCCGGGTTGTGATCACCACCACATCCTGATCGGCCAGCAGGCCAGCCGTCAACGGCCCGGCGGGAGAAAGGGCGGCGTGACAGCCGGGAATGGCGCGCAGCAGGTCGAGAAAAGTCGCCAGGCGCCTGCCATCTTGCGCGTGGGCGCGCGCTTGCAGGCTGTTGCCGTCAATCAGTACTCTCATCATGGCCCAACCCGGCTATGTCCGCATTCTGAGCGCCATTCTCCGGCTGATGGCCTGCCGAATCCACGACCAGTCTCCACGCAGCAGGTGTCGCGCACCCCTTTGGAATCTCGCCAGAATATGAAAGACCTTTTCCGCCAGGCGGGGTAGCCAGACCCAACCCAGGCGGCGCAAGGGGGTCCACATCAACAGCCGGATCACCCAATGGGGTACGTATTGCACTTGAAACAGCCTGAACAAGCCGTTGATATACGTCTGGTTCTGCAAATGATAATCCTTGCGATACGTCCGAGTGCGCTCATCGAGCAACAGCCCTTCTTTAACGGCGCGCTCGAGCAACCTGGTGCCAGGGAGCAGCGTCAAAGAGAAATACTCCAATATGTAGGGTCTTGGAATCAGAAACAACTGGCGCAACGTTGCTAACTGGTCTTCATCAGTTTCCCACGGACTATCCACAATATACTGGTACGTCGGCTTGCAGCGGTCTTGGAATTTGCCTATCGTTTGAAAGACTTGCTGGATTTGTTCCTGTGTACTGGGGCGGTTGTAAACCTGATGCATCACCCGCATACTGCCGGTCTGGATTCCGATAGCTACCCGGCACATTCCCGCCTCCACTAACAGGCGGATCCTTTCTTCATCCACTATTAGCGGAAACATGCCGGTTACGATGAAAGGAAGTCCAATCTCGCGCTTGTATGCGTCGCAAAACTCACGGAGCATTTCGTCATCATCCAGGAAAAACTCATCTTCGATGACGATGCGTTGAATTTCGGGAAAGCGCGTGATGGCTTGCTTCAATTCTCCTATAAAGTGCGGCACACTGCGACGACGCACGCGCCATTGCTTGCCATACAATTTACCCAACGCGCTATTGGAGCAATAGGCGCAACGATTGCGGCAAGAGCGAGACATTAAAGCGCGATAGGTGACGCCCTTTTCATAGGTGATGTGCTCAAGAAACTTGTACAACAGTTCCCTGGTCATGGGCTGGATAGTTCCCTCATGGAGCACATATTCTGCGTTCAAATCATAGTCGGGGTAGGGATAGACATCGAGATTGGTTGCCAGTGGGCGCAAGGGCATGCGGACGATTTCCCCATTTTGCCTGTACCAAAAGTTGCGGACGCCGGTATAGTCGCCGCCATCGGCCATTTTGAGCGCCAATTCACGTAATGCCTCTTCTCCTTCGCCCACACAGACGAGGTCGGCGTGTTCCAAACATTCCTCTGGACAGATTGTGGGATGCACGCCGCCCCAGACAACAGGCGCACGCACGCCGGCTTGCCGCAGGTGACGGGTGACTTGAATGGCATTGTCGAAATAATTACTCGTCAAAGACAGGCCAATGAGGTTGCTGTCTCGCACCACTTCGACCACTTGATCCAACACCTGTGCGGAATAAGAAAACTCGGTGCCGGGGGAACTCCAACCCATCTCAGGCCCACCAGGAGGCAGCATCAGCATTTGACATTCAATACCTGCTTCCTTCAACACAGCCGATAAGATTCTCACGCCATTGGCCGCTACAACGTTATACAGTGAAATGAGTGTGACTTTCATGGTCATTGTTCCTTTGGCTGATGCTCCCATTTTTGAACTTTGACGAGCGCGTCCTGGAAACTGGCCCAGCGTTCCGGCGAAACCCGCACGGTGGTCGTCGCCTCAAAACGGTCAGGCCCCTGATACGTTCCTTCGAGGGCATATCCTTGCGCCGCCAGCCTGGATTGCAATCTCTGCCAAACCTCAGCCGGGTTTTGACAAAACTGCTCATAGTCTATTTCCAGCTTCCGCGGCTCAGCGACCTGGGACAGCCCTTCCTCCACGGCCTTGAGGATAAAATGAACCTGCCCCGCCACCTGGTGAACCGGGTCCAACTCTTTCAGCCAACGATATTCGGGCGGCTTGAACGAGTACCATCTATCTTCTGATCCGAAATTCTGGCGCCGCCCCTCCAGGATGGATTGCATCACCAGGATTGGGTCGCGTTTGACGTGGACGAACAGGACCTTCTCGAAGGCGGTGTCCAGAAAAGGGATGTGCCAGTTGAGCAGCATCGCCTTCATCGCCAGCGGCTTGCCCTGGGCGGCTTCCAGGGTGGCCAGCTCGGCGTTGAGGCGCGCCACATCCACATTTGCCAATGCTGCGGGGGGGACGACATCGGCGTCTTCGGCCAGCGGGAAGAACCGCCGCCAAAAGTACCAGAATTCGTGCGGCGCGGTCGCGCCCCTGGTCGTCCCCAGAGAGGAAGAATACGGCTCCGTTTTCTGGAAATCGGCAATCTGGTTCTTGTAGTCGTGTTCGATCAGGATCTGCTGAACGCGCGCCCCGATATACGGCGCGCCGTAGAAGCGGGAGATGATATTGGAAGGGTAGCCCCACTGCTTGCTTTCCGCCAACCACTGCAAGAAGAGCGTCGTGCCGCTGCGTGGGAGGCCCACGATCAGGAGCAAGGGGAAACGCGGCCGGGTGTACTGCCGGTTCACCTGTTCCTGGCAGACCGCGAGCAGGCCGTTCAATTCCGCCAGGAGTTGCTCCAGTGTGGCGCTCTTGCGAAACTCGGCCGTGCGATGCGCTTCTTCAGTTCTGGCCGGATTGTAAAAAGATATGGTCAATTCCTCGTATTTCATTTATCAGTGTCATCCGTGTTATCCGTGAGCCATTCATCCCGAACGCAGCGGATACTAAATCCATCGTCTTTGGGCACATCCCAGCGGTTCACCGCGCCGCCGAGCGTCATCTGCCGAACCCAGGCGCGCAGCGGCGACGCCTCGGTAGAAGACCACCAATAGCCCAGATCGCCAAGTCGGTAAAAGGCTCCTGCCTGGCAGCGACCGCCCGGCAGCGCCGCAAAGCCAAACTCGTCGGTGCCGTGACGCAGCGGCGCGCCGTAGATAAGACTCCTCGCCATACGACGCAGGATAGCAAAGCCAGACCTGGCGTCAGATGGCACACAGATCGCCTCCCAGCGTGGATGTTCGGCTGTGTTGAATTCGCCGCCCAACGGCGACCCCACCTGACGGCGCGACTTGAGCGCAAATCCCACGTTGGATGCGTGGATATGACGATAGTTGTGGATCAAAAAGTCGGTCAACTGCGACCATTCGGCGTCGCTGGGCAAGTGCCAGCCCGGCGGGCAGGCGGTCAGAGCCGCCGCCCAGTTGTACAGTACCCCATAGTGCCGATAATTGGCTGTGGCCCGGGCCTCACCGACGTCGTACCCCTGATAATCGTACACATAGTACATCGCCGAGCCGTCCGGCGCAGTGGTCGCCGGGCACACGGCCGGCAGGTATCTGAGATTCTCGGCCAGCCAGCATTGCCTGCCGATTTGCACGATTCGGTAGACGTTGCCGTCTCTGGGGTCGGTAAACGTGGTCATATCATCAATCCCGGATGCAACGGACGCTGAGACCGGCGGACTTGTCAAGGTTGGAGCGGGTCACGTCGCCGAACTCGTGGCGCATGAAGCGGTACCAGGCGCGCGTCGCATCGTATTCGGTCGAGGTCCACCAGAAGCCGATAAAGCCCAGCTCGGTGAATGCGCCATAGGCATAGCGCCCACCCGGCAGAGCCGCAAAGCCGACCGTATCCTCACCGTATTGCTCCTGCACATTGACGGCGACGGTTTTCCGCTCCGGCGGCGGCGTGCGAATGGATTCCCAGCGCGGGTGCTCGGACGTGTTGCACGCGCCGCCCAGCGGCGAATCCATTTGACGGCAGGATTTCAGGGCGTTGCCGACGCAGTGGGTATGAACCCAGTCGTTGAAAAGGCCATACTGGTCCATCAAATAGTTCACCAATTGCGTCCACTCCTCGTCGCCGGGCAAATGCCACCCCGGCGGACAGGCCGCCATCGCCGCCGGCCAGTTGTAAAGCACGCCATAGTTCCGGTAGTTGGCGGTGGCCTTGGCCTGGCTGACCTGTCTCCCCTGATAACCGTACACATAGTAATAAGGCCTGGTTTGAGAACGGTTTTGGACGCGCTGCCACGGGCGCAATAGCAGTCGCTCTGAGATGGGCGATACGGACGGCAGATACCTGAGATTCTCCGCCATCCAGCACTGGCCGCCTATCAGCACGGTGCGATAGGCATTGCCGTCACGCTCGTCCGTAAACACGTCGCCAGCAGGTAGAGAGTTCATAGGTATTGATTTACCGTTTTTTTCACCACAAAGGACACAAAGGACACCAAGAAAGATCAGAGTACAACACGGCGGATGCCCTCCTTCAAATGCAGCACATTGAAGTTGATGATGAACCCCAGTCTCAGGCCGGCCGCTTTGAGGTAGGACATCAACTGGGCCTGATGGACAGGATGAATGGCGTCCACAGCCTTGATCTCAGCGATGACCAGACCGCCGATCAGCAAGTCAAGGCGTTGTCCTTCAATCTGGAAATCCTTGTAGGACACAACGATCGCTTTCTGTCGCTCGAACGGCACATGCCGGAGTGTGAGTTCGTAGCACAGGGCCTCTTCATAGACCCGCTCTAAAAACCCAGCGCCCAAGAGGGTATGCACCTCGAAGGCGGCGTCGAGCAAGGCTTTGCCCCAATGCTCTGCGTCCTTCGGTATCGGCTCGTATTTTGCCATACTCTTCCCCACGTGCATCCTTTGTGTCCTTCGTGTCCTTTGTGGTTGATCACAGATGGGCGTAAACAAACTCGTTCATAGGACAAACGGCGATTTCAGCGAGCCGGGCTGCTCCATGACGAATGCCGCCACTTTGCGGTCATCGCCCTGGTTCGTGACCGGGAAGGATGAGGCCCTGAACCGACCGGGGCCAAGAAACTCATCGTCGAAGCACAAGAACGTGCCGACGACGTAATCCATATACATCCGGCCGTCGAGCGGGGCCACAAACTGCCTTTGACGGATGAACGGTTGTAGCACCATTTTCTCGATAGCCGGGGAACAGAAAGCCGCCTGCCATTGCTCTTCTTCCGTCACCCAGCCGGCCAGTACACCTGCGCTCTTGCCGAGCAGGTAGGGCTTGAGGATCCAGCCATCCTTGTCGGCCCGCGCCTGTTCCCACAAGTCGGGCCGTTGGCTGCGGGTGTAGGTCGGGGCGACGTGTTGGGTGAGAAAGTCGCTCTCCTCCCCGGTCAAAAAGTGCGCCAGAAACTCCCGGTTCGACAGCACCGACAGGAAACGCTTGTCGTGAATGAGGAACTTGGTGCGCAGGTCGTTCAGACTGTTCGCCGCAGCGAGTTTTTCGATGACCGCGTCGTCGAGCGTTTCCAAATCCATCTGGTTGAATTCGTCAATCACTGCCGCGTTGGACAACAGGTCGGGCTGCGCCGCGATCTCGGCGGGTGTATGCACCGTGCAGGGGATGCCGGCGTTGGGAAAGATCTGCGTATACAGCCGCAGGTCCATCGGCCTATCGGCCGGGCTTTTCAGCGCGCGCACCTGCGAGAACTCGCCAAAGTAGCCGGTCAGATGCTCCAGGAATCTGCGGTAGCGCGCCGTCGGCCGGTCAACCCCCTGCGCCGCTGCCAGCCGGCTGGCCAGGATCTCCGAGACGCTGGCATTGAAAAAGCCGTCCAGCGGGAAACGGCAGCCGATTTCGCAGACGCGGAAGTGGTTATCCTGGCCGATGACAAAATCGGGGCGGTAGGTGCCGACGCGGTACGGACGGCGCGCGGCGATCTCGACGATCCTTCGCCCTTTCGGCGAGAGCGGCAAGAGATGTTCGAATCTATCGTAGTGCGTCACGAAAAAGCGAATGGCCCTGTACAGCAACCGCTGGAGCGTATGTAACTCCTCGTAGCGGGCAGAGGAAATCAGCATCGGCGTTTTGTAGAACCATTGCCCGATGCGGGCGATTTCTGTTTCGGCCACTTGCAGGAAGGCCGCTTCAAGATCATGCATATCCATTCTTCCTGTGCCTCCAGTTATACGCTTGATGACGCGGGGGGCAGACCCGGCGCGTAAAGCCACTGCCGCGCCAAAGTTTCGAGCGCGTCTCGGCGCCCCTCACAACTATCGGCCAGTCCCGCGATATATTGCTCCGTCGTGATGGACGCGCCGTGGTATTTGGCGTAAATCACTCGCAACGCGCGCCAGTATTCCTCTCCTAGCAAGAGATGGATCATGCGGTGCAGCCAGGCGCCTTTTTTGTACAGGAGCGCGCTGACCAGGCCTTCCTTCTGGTAATCCTCGCTATCCATTTGGACGACGGGTTTATCCCCCCAGGTCGCAACGGTTTCGAGGAAGGATTCCCGGTACTTTTGGAGCATCTCTGCGAGGGAAGATTCGCCCCTCGATTCCAGATAGAGCAACGCCAGGTACTCGGCCAGCCCCTCGGTCACCCACCGATCCCCATGATGTTTCGCCCACACGCCACGTCCCCACCACTGATGAACCAGTTCATGGGCCAGCGTGCGCGCGTTCAGTTTGTTCTCGCCGACGTAGATCAGGCCGCGGTCGGCATATCCGCCGGGAATGAAAGCGGGCCCCATCACGACGGTGAGGTCAGGGTGCGGACAAGGTCCCAGCATCCCCTCACAGAAATCGAGAGCGGCCAGGGCGATTTCGGCCATGTCCGGTCTGGGCGCAGGCCACAGGAAGGTGCACCTGCCCTCAGCGTGCTTTTGCAGTCTTCCACCCACGATGGACATTCCCGGATACTCGTTCTGGGTGTCCCACCGGTAGTACTCGAATGGGCCTTCAATCCAGTGTTGGGCCAACGGCGACGATGCGGCTACTTCCAAGCCCGACGGCAGTCGCATCTGCACCACATAACGGCCGGGGGGAATGGGGAACATCTCCTCCTGCAAGCCGGTGGGCACCGGGAACCAGTACTGGTCATCGCGCAGCCAGAAGAAATCGGCGGTGATGAAGGCGCGCGCCTCTTCCTCTGTGCCATCAAGTTGCGGCAAATGCCCGGCGTAATCCAACTCCACCACCTGTAGGGAATCGGACGTTCCTTTTGGCAAGGTCAGCGAGACCTGGTCGGATTGAGTTTGGGAAAAGCCGCACTCGATCCCTTGCAATTGCACGCGAATCACCTGAAGACCGGGGTTGATCTGTAGGGTCAACTCCCCGGTCGGCAGCGCCCCCTTCAAACAAAGACAGGCCTTTGCCGTCATCTCTGACCTGGCGAGGTCGAGAGACGCCACGACGGAGCACATGACCTTCTCATCCATGCTTATGCTTTGGCGAAAAATGCGCCCGCTTTCACCAGATACTCCAGATGGGCGACCCGCTGAAGCATCTGATCATCATAGGCCCAGCGGCGATTCCACTGAGCGGTGTACATCCTGTCGCGCCACACTCTGGT
>Ga0209101_1000736_pt1 | contig 26242 bp, 17 predicted proteins | sample ConPoolayeCmetaG_FD_185481 | JGI IMG/M metagenome (GOLD analysis project Ga0209101, IMG submission 185481) | Hot spring microbial mat communities from California, USA to study Microbial Dark Matter (Phase II) - Cone Pool mat layer C metaG... ...
TGCCGCGGTGATTGAGGCGAAAGACCTCGGTCACCGTTCCCACGTCCTTGCAGGTGTCGATCAATTGCTTGCGTTGGGGATCGAACGACGTCATGCCCGCGGCCAACTGACCACGGTTCTGGATGTCTAAAAGCAATCGCGGCATCAGCCGCGCGATCTGCCTTGGATCGCCGTTCGGGCATAGGGGGCTGATGCCCTTGCCCGGCAAATGGTAAATCGCGGCCACGCCGCATTCCTCGTGCAAGTCGCTCATCGGTCGAAGGAGAGATAAAGAAGCCTCTGGGGAATGAATTCCGACGCCTGCGACCAGCGGAAGGGCAATCGCCCGTTTAGCCTGCCGCCGCTTCGAACACGGCCTCACACGAAACACTCGGCCCGGTTTAAGCTGAACCCCGGCAGCTCTGCTTGCCACGAAGCGGCTAACCCTTTCGCAACAATCATTCTAGAACGGGCCGGAGCGATTCTCAATTACCCAGCGCATTGGTGGGCAATATACACCCGCTCGGGGATGGATTCTCGTCTGTCCGCGCGATGCCGATCCTGATAAGCTATTCCAAGACACGGCAATCAGTTAAGCACTTTTGCCATCCGTACCCACGCGCCCCAGCCTGAGAAATTAGGGAACCATCGAAGCCTACACAAAATGATTTGTCCTGGCATGATCGAAAAACCAGTTCCTGAGCCCAGGTTGCTTGCTTAAATGATTCACTTGATGGACATTCCTCACGATCCCATGACACTTCTGCCATGACCGATCTGTTGCGTCAAGAAATAGCTGCTTTGGCCACTACGATTGTGGTCAAAGTAGGTACTCGGGTGATTACTAGGGATCACGGCTGCTTGAACGAGGAGCGGATCGCGGAGTTGGCCGAGGAAATCCATCATGCGTTGAGCACGGGTCGCAAGGTGGCGTTGGTAAGCTCGGGTGCGGTTGGGGCGGGGATGGGGCGTCTAGGCATTGACAGTCGCCCCACCGATTTGGCACGGCTCCAGGCCGTGGCCGCCATCGGCCAAAGTCTCTTGGTGGAGGCCTACGAGCGCTCCCTCCGGGCCTTCGGACACCACGCGGCCCAGATTCTTCTCACGGCCGACGACCTCGACCGCCGAAAAAGCTACCTCAACGCCAGAAACACGATTCTCACTTTGATGCACGAGTATGGGGCGGTGCCCATCATCAACGAAAACGACACGGTCAGCGTCGAGGAGCTTCAAACGACCTTCGGCGACAACGACCGTTTGGCAGCCATCGTCACCAACCTCATCCAGGCGCCGCTTTTGGTGTTGCTTTCCGATGTCGAGGGTCTATTTGACGGCGACCCGGCCACGCCGGGCGCAAAGCTCATTTCCACCGTCGAACGCCTTGACCGATCGATTTTCGACCTTGTGAAAGATCGCCAGACCGGCCTGAGCAAGGGCGGGATGGCAAGCAAGCTTCGTGCTGCGCAACAGGCCGTCGCCGCGGGAGAAAACGTGATCATCGCCAGCGGACGCAAACCAGGCGCCCTGGCGAAAATCCTGGCCGGCGAGCCTGTCGGCACCCTGGTCTTGGCCAGGGGCCAGACCGTGGCGGCGCGGAAGCGGTGGATCGCCTATACCGCCAAGCCTCGCGGACAGATCATTCTCGATCCCGGCGCGTGCCAGGCGATTGAGCAGCAGGGCCGAAGTCTGCTGGCAATCGGCATCGTCAAGGCGGTGGGAAAGTTCCAGAAGGGAGACGTGGTCGCCTTATGCCGCACGGATGGCACTGAATTTGCCCGAGGCCTGACCAACTACAGCTCCGAGGAGGTGCTTCGCATTCGCGGCCTGAAGACCCGCGAGATTGCACTCACACTCGGCCAATGCCCCCACGATGAGGTGGTCCATCGCAACAATCTCGTCTTGACGGGATGAAGGGCCGTGGGCCGTGGCTTGTTCGGGTCTGGCCCTTGACTGTGTACGCTCGTATATTGTACGATTGTCCATGCAACGGTTGGTTTGCGTCGATGCCGCGCCGCTGGTTTCCACTCTGCAAGGGCTAGGGGGGCTACTCTTACTGATCGAGCCATGCTCCGTTTTCGCCCGAGCGCATTCCGGCAAGGGAGGTGCCCATGGATCCCTGGGATAAATTGACGAGCCGTCAGCAGAAAGTCTATGAGTTCATCCGGGACAAAATCCGCAACCGGGGTTATGGCCCCACGGTGCGCGAGATCGCCGAGCATTTCAACATCCGCTCGCCCAATGGGGTCATGTGCCATCTGAAGGCGCTGGAGAAGAAGGGGCTGATCACGCGCGAGCGGAACATGTCGCGGGCGATCCAGTTGGCGGCCGAGCGTGGCGGGCTGCGTTTGGCTGGCCGGATTGCTGCCGGAGTGCTTCACGAGGCGGTCGAGCAGGACGATCGAATCGATTTCGCCAAAATGTTCACCCCCGATAGCGACAATCTCGTGGCCTTGCAAGTCCACGGAGACTCGATGATCGACGATCATATTGCCGATGGCGATTATGTGATCGTGGACCGCCGCCGCACTCCCCGAAAGGGCCAAATTGTTGTCGCCATTACCGAAGACGGCGAGGCGACCCTGAAACGTTGGTATCCCGAAAAGGGACGCATCCGCCTTCAGCCCGCCAACGCCGCCATGAAGCCCATCTATGTCACCAATGCCCAGGTGTTTGGGGTCGCGGTGGGCGTGGTCCGCAAGGTCCAGTAGGAAGAAGGTCCAAGAAAGGAATCTCCCGACTGTTTGGTTTCATCGCTTCACGCCCCGGCGACTTAAGGTTTCGCTCGTCACCATCGAGATGGTCGCGCCGCTGGCACAGGCCTCCAGCCTGCTTGGTGGCACAGGCTTCCAGCCTGCTTGGTGGCACAGGCTTCCCGCCTGCTTGGTGGCACAGGCCTCCCGCCTGCTTGGTGGCACAGGCTTCCAGCCTGCTTGGTGGCACAGGCTTCCAGCCTGTGACCAGCGCCTCAGCCAAGAAGCCTGCACAAGGGCGAAAACAGCGGTTCGTTCCCACTTTGCCGGCCTTGCCGCCGCTGCCATAAACTCGTCTGGTCCGGCACCGAGGTTCCATGTAAGATCGCCTCTTCTTCAGGATCAAGTTGACGGAGCGTTTCGTCATGGCGGGCAAGAAGTCCAAGAGAGTCGTCTTTGTTTGCACGGCAAATTTTTATCGCAGCCGATTCGCCGAACACCTCTTCAACGCACTGGCGGAGAAGAGGGGAATCGCCTGGCGAGCGACCTCGCGCGGGTTCAAGACCTGGATGGCGGAAAACCAAGGCCCGATATCCGATCTGGCCGTTTTCCGGCTGACCGCCTTGGGAATCCCCGTCGATCTCAAACGATTTCCGATACAGCTTCGCCAGGCCGATCTGGAGAACGCCGATCTCGTGGTGGCGATGAAGGAGTCGGAACACCGGCCGATGGCGGCGGCCCAATTCCCGGACTGGGTGGATGCCATCGAGTACTGGCATGTGGACGATCTGGACTGCGCCACCGCCGACGAGGCCCTGCCGGTGTGTCAGGCCTGCGTCGAGGCCCTCGTCGATCGCCTTGCCGCCGAAGAAAAAAAGGCCCGGCTTGATTCCTCTCATCCGCGTCATCGTTCGCCCGACCGGGCAAGGGCCGCGACCGGCTGAAGCAAACCAAAGCCGGTCGGGTAGGATGCCGGGGCGGAACACCCTGCGCAAATCATGGAGCGCGGCCGTCTTGGCATGGAGCGCGGGCATCTCGGCATGGAGCGCAAGCGTCTTGGCATGGAGCGCGGGCGTCTCGGCATGGAGCGCGGGCGTCTCGCCCGCTCTTTGAAATTGCGGGCAAGATGCCCGCGCTCCACAACTGCGGGCAAGATGCCCGCGCTCCAAAATTGCGGGCAAGATGCCCGCGCTCCAAAACTGCGGGCAAGATGCCCGCGCTCCGGAAACTGCGGGCAAGATGCCCGCGCTCGGGAAAAGGCAGGCAAACATGCCCGCGATCCGGGACCGCAAGGAGTCAAGTTCATGTGTCACGGCTCCTGACTGCATGGTCGCGGGCCGCGACACGCCCAGCGACTTCAATTGTGGATTCTAGCCACGTGCGCCGCCGCGACGTATATTAGTCCGGGGCTGCGAACAAGGGGGACTCGATGACTCGCCCATGCATCTCGGCCGCCGAGGCCCGAACCCCGTGTTACGTGGGCATCGATCTGGGAGGGACGAGCGTCAAGCTGGGCGTGGTCGACGACCTCGGGCGGCCGCTGTTCCGAACGACGCTCGATACCCACGTCGAAAACGGCCCGGAAGACGGCGCCTGCCGCATGGGCCGGGCGGTTCGCGAGGCGATCGCCGCGTCGGGACTGCCGGAAACGGCCGTGGCTCGCGTGGGACTTGGCTCGCCGGGCATCCTCGACGTTTGCGCCGGCGTGATGGTCAATCCGACCAATTTTCCCGGTTGGGGCGGATTCCCGCTCCGCGACCGGGTCAGTCATCATTGCGGGCTGCCGGTGGCCTTGGTGAACGACGCCAACGCGGCGGCTTACGGCGAGTTCTGGGTAGGCTCGGGCCGGGCGTTCCGCAGCCTGGTGTTGTTGACGCTGGGCACGGGCGTCGGCTGCGGCATCATCATTGGCGACGTCATCGTCGAGGGCGAAAACGGTCACGGCGCGGAATGCGGCCACGTGCTCATCGACCCCTCGCCCCGAGCGCGGCGATGCTCCTGTGGGCAGACCGGCCACTTGGAAGCCTACGCCAGCGCCACCGGGGTGATCGAGCGAGCGCGGGAGGCGCTGGCGTCGGGCCGTCAAAGCACGCTTGTCAAGCGGTTGGCCGAGGGTTCGCACCTGACCCCGCTCCTGCTCGCCCAGGAAGCCGAGGCCGGCGACCCTCTCTCGACGGAGATCATCCTACGGACGGCGAAGTATCTCGCCCTGGGCATTGTCAGCGTGCTGCATACGATCGACCCGGCTTGCGTCCTCTTGGGCGGGGCGATGACCTTCGGCGGCCGGGAAAGCGAGTTGGGACGGCGTTTCCTCCGCGAGGTCGGCCGCCATGTGAAACGCCGCACCTTTCCCACGCTGGCAGCCCGGCTCCAGATCGATTTCGCCTCCCTCGGCACGGAGGCGGGCTACCTCGGCGCTGCCGGCATTGCCCGATTGGAACACCACAAACGACGCCGCAGAGCGTCCGTGTGGCCGTGAGCGAGCAACATTAACGGTTGAGCAAAATCGGCGGGCTTTTCTGATGCCGCGATGGCAAGAGGCGGGCCCGCGTCGGCAGGAGTGAAAAAAAACTTCAGAAATTTTTGTGCGCCGTAAGTCCTTGGCGTGTTTTCAGTAACGGCGAGAAACGGCTCGCTTGTTAAACTATTCCGTTTGCCCGACGGCGTTTTTTTTGCCAAACTCATGAAGAGGGTCTTTCATGACGCCACGTGCCCTGTGGCGTCGTGGGCGTCCCCGGGATGGGTCCTTTGCATCGAGATCGGTTGCCGGTTGTTTTCTCCGGCGAGGTGAAGGAACTATGGCGAAGCGAGTTCTGTTGGGTTGGTCGCTTGGATTTGTGGTGGCGAGCGCTGGCTTGGCCGCGGCCAGCGACTGCTGCACCTCGACGCCCGTGGTCAGTGTGCAGCCGGCCGTGACCTACCGTCTCGATTATCGCACCGTGTACGAGCCGCAAACTGTAACCACGTATCGGATCGAGTACGAGACGGTTTATGAGGACCGGGAGGTCACCTCGTATCGACCGGTGTGGGAGACCCAGACGCAGGAGCGGCGTTATCGCGTCGAACGACAGATTCCGGAAACATCCGAACGCGAGGAACGCCGCACGGTGTACAAGCCGGTCTGGGAGACGCACTACCGGGACGCGAGCTACGATCGCGTGACCTACGTGCAGGAGACGGCGGAGCGCGAGGAACGATCGACGGTCTGGCAGCAGGTGGTCGAGACTCAGGAGCGCGAGGAATGCCGCACCGTGCTTCGGCCCATCACCCAGACCGAATACCGCACCCAGTATTCGACCATGTATCAGCCGGTGACCACCTACCAAACGCGGTATGCGGACATGGGCGGCTTCGTCGATCAGGTGACGTTGAAGCAACCGGCGATTTTCCGCAACCGGCTCGCTTGGATGCCGCCCACGACCACTTTCGATCCCGTGACCGGCATTCCCGTGCATCAACCCGGTGGATTGTACTGGGTGCCCCGTTACCGCGCGGAGGCGCAGCGGGTCTACCAGCCGAATTTCGTGCCTCAGCAAGTCGCCCAGACGACCTACATGCCGACCACCGTGGCCCAACAGGTTCCGGTCCAGGTGACCCGCTACCAGCAGGAACAAGTCTGCGAACGCATCCCGTACCAGGTTTCCCGTTGGGTCCCGCAAGAGGTGGTCCGCAAGGTCCCCTACACGGTCTCCCGACCGGTGACCGAGCGCGTCGAACAGAAAATCCCCTATCAGGTCTGCCGTTGGGTGGCCGAGGAAGAAGTGCGTCGGGTGCCGGTGACTACCTACAAGACGGTCTATGAGGAGCGCGTGGAGCCGGTGACGGTCCGCGTGTGCCGGATGGAGCCGGTGAAGGAAGTGGTTCGGGTGGCGCGGACGGTCGAGAAGCGCGTGCCCGTGGAGACAAGTTGCTATGTGCCCAGGGTCGTTTGTTGGCCAGTCGCGGTGGATCCGTGCGGCGTCCCCGTCGAGTGTGGGCCCGCCACGGTGATCAGCTCCGCGCCTTCGACGTCGCCGACGCCGGCCGCGTCATCCTCGCAGCCCACCTTGGCGCCGCCGAAGACGTTTTCCTCGGCGGACCAGAAACCCTCGCTCCCCCCATCGGCCCCCGGACCTGAAAAGGTCGAGGAACGGCCGGCATCGAGCGCAAAACCGACCGAGGCGGCCCCCCCGGCCAAGCCGTCGGACTCCGTGTACCAGAAATCGGGAACCAACTGAGTTTCCCTTGGCGGAGAACGGATGGATAGTGGCCACTCGGGCGGCGATCTCCAGGGGCGGCGAGTAGCGTTCGTCGGCCGATTGGCGAGCATGTCGCGGCGCGATGCCACCGCGTTGCTCCGCAAGCACGGCGCCGTGGTGGCCGACCGGCCCGCCCCGGAAATCGATCTCGTCGCGGTCGGCGAGGCCGATCTCTTGCCCGACGGCGACGAGCTTGACGCATGGTTCGATCCCGCCACGCGGCAGGCCATCGACGAGGGCCGGATCGAGGTCGTCCGCGAGACGCAACTTTGGCAGCGTCTTGGCCTCGTCGAATCCGAACAGGATGTCCACCGGCTTTACACCCCGGCGATGCTGGCCGAGTTGCTCCGCGTTCCGGTGGCGGTGATCCGTCGCTGGCATCGTCGCGGCCTGATCGTGCCCGTTCGCGAAGTGCGGCGATTGCCCTATTTCGACTTCCGCGAGGTCGCCGCCGCCCGACGCCTGGCCGAACTGCTCGCCGCCGGCACGTCGCCCGCCGCCATCGAAAAGAAACTGGCGGCCCTGGCGCGTTACGTACCGGACGTGCAGCGCCCGCTGGCGCAGTTGTCGGTGATCGTCGAGGGACGCGAAATCCTCTTGCGGCAAGGCGATGGCCTGATCGAGCCGGGCGGCCAGTTGCGATTCGATTTCGCCGCGGTCGATGATGCGCCGCCACGGCTTCACCATGCTGGGGTGGCGGGCGAACCAGAAGGGCGAGCTGAAGAAGCCGCCTCCGCTTCACAGTCGCGGATCACGCCGGCCGAGATCGCCTCGGCCGCCGCGGAACTCGAAGAGGCCGGCCAGCTCGACCAGGCCGCGGAGATGTACCGCGCGGCCATGGCCGCTGGTGGGCCCACGCCAGAATACTGTTTCCAACTCGCCGAATTGCTCTACCGGCTCGGCGATTTGCACGGCGCCCGCGAACGCTATTACGTGGCCATCGAGCTGGACGAGGACTACGTCGAGGCCCGCGCCAATCTCGGTTGCGTGCTTGCCGAGCTAGGGCAACTCGATCTGGCCGTGGCGGCCCTCCAGGGCGCCTTGGCCTTCCACCCAGATTACGCCGACGCCCACTACCATCTGGCCCGGATTCTCGATGAACTCGGTCGCCGCGGCGAGGCCGACTCGCATTGGCGGGCATTTCTCGACCTCGCCCCCGATAGCCCTTGGGCCGACGAGGCCAGACAGCGATTGGATGGCGCCGACGCGGGGTAGCTACGCCCCGCACGAGTTGAACTCCACAACACCCGCGCCGCGAGAAGAACCTCACGCAACGAGTCTGCCTCCATCGCCCCTCGTCAGCCAGCCCTTCCTCGCAGCCGGTACTGCGCCCTTGCTGGGCCATGACCAGCCGAGGCGGCAGCGACCCGCAAGCCGCTCGATCCCGTCGACAAACGCTACGGCGTGATGGCCTTCAGCAGGTTGCGGATCGGTTGCCCCTCGACATAAACCTTTGGGTGGACCCAAACCTTGCGTCCCGGCGATGTCGCGGCCACTGGATAACCACCCGCCACGGGAGCATACCCCGCGTAGGGCGACGCAGGGTAGCGAGCCGCCACAGGCATGTAAACGACCGTCGGCGCGGGGTAGCGCGATGCCCCGGGCACATACGTCACCGAAGGCGGATAGCTTGCCACCGGCTCGCAACCCACCGGCGGCGCATAACTGACCGATGCCGCCGGGCCGGGCACCACCGTGGCGGGGCTAGGCGCGTCCCAGCGGGTCGAGACCGTCGGATAGTCGGTAATCGTGGGCACATACGTTGCCGGCTGTCCACCGTAATGGACAGTGGTGGATTGGTAGACCGGGCGTTCGATGGGATACCATCCACCCGGCGACTGGGCCGCCGCAGGCAGCCCGCACAACCCCAACATCATCACCAAGCCGATCCGTGCCACTGCAAGGCGTTCCATTTGCTTGCTCCTCATTTCTGGTTTGTGGACTCTTGCCCTTTCCCGAATGCTTTTTTGCAACCGCCGTGCCGAATTCACTCCGTCGCGTTATTGCAATCGAGCCCGCAAACCTGGCTAGCGTGAAGGGCTTTGTTCCACCCGTTCAAAAAATTCGCAAGTCTCATGATGTCAATATCTTGTGGCAAACCATCAGCGACCAGCCGAGGCCATCGCCAAGACGATTTCCAAAAAAAGGGGGATCTGAATGCCGATTGGCCAGACCATGAAATAATTGCAAGACGAATCAAATAGATTCAATATATAATCATAATGATTGCGCTACCTAAGCTTTTCCAGGCGCAATCACAACCATCCTCGAATCATGGTGACATCATTGTGTCATATTTCGTTTGTAGTGCGCTGCGGGAATCTCTTGTCTTTAGCCCAGGAAGGGTGAGGCCGGCGTAACCGGCACCATTCACTGAAAACCTTGGACTATCGCTCAAAGCCGGCGGACAGAGTCATTTTCATCACAGAGCGGTATCCGTCCCGCGCCAGAAGCCGAGAAGCCGACTTGCCCGCAAAGCCCTTAGGCGGCGGCATCGGGTGCGAGTCTTGGGCCAAAGTGTTTGGGGCAGTCGCGCAGTGCGGCGTGTCGTTTTGGCGCGGAGGCCTAGAAGGGCCTCGGCCGCACCCTCGCTTGAACGCGGCTGGGAAGGCCCTGGATTTTCAAGAACCCCTCGGCGTCGGTCTGGTTGTAGCTGCCGCCGCCTTCCATGGTGGCGATGCCCTCGTCGTAGAGGCTCAAGGGGCTGCCGCGGCTGTCGACCGAGATCGTGCCTTTGTAGAGTTTGAGTCGCACCTCGCCGGTCACTGGTTTTTGGGCCTCGCGGATGAAGGCCATCAGGGCGTCCATCTTGGCGTGGTACCAGAAGCCGTAGTAGACCATCTCGGCGACTTCGGGCGCGAGCCGGTCGCGCAGGTGCATCAGGTCGCGATCCAAGGTCAATTGCTCCACGAGGCGGTGGGCTTCGTAGAGGATCGTCATGCCGGGCGCCTCGTACACGCCCCGGCTCTTCATGCCCACGAAGCGGTTTTCGACCATGTCCACGCGGCCGATCCCATTGCGGCCGCCAATCTGGTTCAGCGCGGCGACGATCTCGTAAGGGCCGCGAGGCTCGCCGTTGACGCGGACGGGCACGCCCGACTCGAAGGCCACGCTCACCGCCTCGACTTGGTCGGGGGCCTGCCGCGGCGAGACGGTCATTCCAAACTCGACCAGCTCCACGCCGTTGACCGACAGGTCTTCCAGTTTGCCGGCCTCGTAACTGATGTGCAGGCAGTTTTCGTCGGAACTATAGGGCTTCGACGCCGACGCCTTGACGGGAATGCGCTTCTCGTTGCAGTACGCGATCATTTCCGCTCGCCCGGGGAATTTCTGGCGGAACCGCTCGATCCGCCAGGGGGCGACCACCTGGATCGCCGGCTGGAGCGCCTCGGCCGCGAGTTGGAAGCGGCACTGGTCGTTGCCCTTGCCCGTCGCGCCGTGGGCAAAGGCGTTGGCCCCCACTTCCCGGGCGACTTGGAGACACTTCTTGGCGATCAGCGGTCGGGCGATCGAGGTGCCCAACAGGTACACGGCCTCGTACTTCGCCTGCCATTGGAGCACGGGAAAAGCGAAATCGCGGCACAGTTCTTCCTTGGCGTCGACGATCGTGGCCGACTTGGCGCCAATCCGGCGGGCCTTGTCCAGAATCGCCTGGCGGTCCTCGCACGGCTGGCCCAGGTCGACGTACACGGCGTGAACGTCGTACCCCTCGTCGATCAACCAACCCAAAATGACCGAAGTGTCCAATCCGCCCGAATAGGCTAACACGCAGCTTGACATGGCACTTGCTTTTCCCTGGCCCCGGACTTACGCTGGAAAACGTCCATTTTGGCAGCGCTTGCGGCCGCCAGCAAGGCGTGTTCGCGGGCGCCGCGGCGACACAGGCGAGGTGGGAAGGCCGATGGGGAGGCCGTTTGGGCGAGAAAGCTCGAGGGGCACGGGGATCGGTTGCCTTGGTTTTTGGTCGCCGTTGAAAAGCGGGGCTGGCTTTTTGGTGCCCCTTTTGGGCGGAAAAACGTGGGTGTCCGCTTCCGGCGTGAAGGGCCGGTTTGTCGAAGGCTAGGTTCTTCTACTCGAACGCCATGCGAGGAGATTGGCATGAATCGGTGGCTTTTTCTGGGGGTGGCGGCGTGGTGGTTGGTCTCCGTGTCGGCACGGGCCGAACCATTGCTGGAACACAGCGACGTCTTCGTGTCCGGGCAAGACGGGTACCACACGTACCGCATTCCGGCGATCGAGGCGGCGGCCGACGGCTCGCTGGTCGCCTTTGCCGAGGCCCGTAAACACAACATTGCCGATCCGGGCATGGAGAACAACGACATCGACCTGGTGATGAAGCGGAGCACCGACCACGGCAAGACGTGGTCGGCGATGCGGATCATCGAGGACCCGGGCGAGAAATGGTCGGCCGCCAATCCGGCCACCGTGGTCGATCGCAGCAACGGCCGATTGTGGCTGTTGTACCTTCGGTGCAAGCCGGGGCGGAGTTCGATCACGGCGCGGCCGGGGACCGACGACATCCAGACCCTTGCCCGATACAGCAACGACCACGGCGTCACCTGGTCGGAGCCCATCGACTTGACCGCCGTGGCCCGCGACATGCAAGATGCCCGGTGGCGGTGCAGCGTGGTTGGGCCGGGCGGGCCTATTCAGACTCGCGATGGGCGGCTCATTGCCGCGGTTTGGAAGGTCGATCCGCCGGAAGTCCTGGCCATCTTCAGCGACGACCATGGCCGATCGTGGCAGCGCGGCGAGGTGGTGCCGGGCGGGCGCGGCGGCGACGAGAACCAACTGGTCGAATTGGCCGATGGACGGATCCTGATGGATATCCGCCAGATTTCCGGCCCGCACCGCTTCCTGGCCGAAAGCGCCGACGGCGGCAAGACCTGGTCCGCCCCGCGACCCGGAGTCACCGTCAGCCCGGTGGCCTGCGCCATCGAGCGTTACACGCTCAAGGCGGCTGGCGACGACCGCGACCGCATCCTCTGGACCGGTCCCAAAGGCCCGGGCCGCAAGAACCTCGTGGTGCTGACCAGCTACGATGAGGGAAAGACCTTTGGCAACGAGCGGCTTTTGTGGAACAAGGAGGCTGCCTACTCGGACATGACCATCCTCAAGGACAAGACCGTCGGCGTCCTCTGGGAACGGGGCGAACAACGCGTTTGCCAATTTATCACGTTCACCCGATTCAATCGCGAATTCTTGGAACCGGGAAAGTGACCGTTGATTCGAAACCGGATCACCTTCGCGGGCTTTCGCCGGGTTCCGCGAAATGGTCCCGGCGGAGCGAAGGCGGCCCTTCCGGCCCTCCTGGACGTGGACTGTTGATCGAGGCAGTGATGTGCGGACGATTCACGCTTCGGGCTTCGGCCAGCGTGGTGGCCGAGCAGTTCGGGTTGTTTGACTTCGAGCCGCCGCGGCCTCGCTACAACATCGCCCCCACCCAGCCCGTGGCCGTCGTTCGCCACTCGCCAAAAAGCCTTGAAGCGCCTCGGGAACTTGTGATGCTTCGCTGGGGCCTGACGCCGTCTTGGGCGACGGACCCCAAGATCGGCAACCGTCTGATCAACGCCCGGTCCGAAACCGTGGCCGACAAGCCGGCGTTTCGGGCCGCTTTCCGCCGCCGCCGTTGCCTGGTGGCGGCCGATGGGTTCTATGAGTGGCGGCGGGCGGGCGCGACCAAGCAGCCCTATTTCATCCACCGGGCCGACGATCGGCCGTTCGCCTTCGCCGGGCTTTGGGAACGGTGGGAAGGCCCGGATCACACCGTGCTGGAAACCTGTGCCTTGATCACCACCGAGGCCAACGAGTTGATGGCGCCGATCCATGACCGGATGCCGGTGATCCTCTCGCCCGACGATTACGCCCTCTGGCTCGATCCGACGATCGAGGATCCCAAGCGGCTGCAACCGCTGTTGCGTCCCTGTCCGAGCGAGGCGCTGGTCGCTTACCCCGTCGGCGCCCACGTGAACAACCCCCGCAACGACGATGCCCGCTGCATCGCCCCGGCCGCGTGAGGCCCCAGGGCGGACCAGCCGATGCCGCGCGGCGCGCGTCACCGGGATTCCACGAGCAACACCGCTTGACGGGGCGCAAGCTCCAGCCGCAAGCGATCGCCGTCGGCCTTTTCCGCCGGGCAGACGCTTCCGTCGGCGGGATTCAAACGATGCCAGGACCCGGGCGGCGCCACGGCGATTTGGCCTTGATAGGGATGGCGGCCGACATTGACCAGAAGCAGAATCCGCCGCTGGTCGCGGACAAAACTGCCCAGGACGATTCTGTCGGAGCCAGGCAAGAGGCGAACCGCGGGCTGGATCGCGGTCAACAGGCCCTCGCGCGAAGTGGCCTCGGACCGCCGGTCGTCGGCCAATACCTTGCCGCCGTGCTTGCGGAACTGTTCGAACACCTGGGCTGCGGCTTGGGGCAACTCGACGTCCGCCGGCACGAGCAGCGTGGTGAAACGGTGCGGGCCGATCCGCAACGAGCCGTCGTCTTGCGGCTTGGCGGACGCGAGGTGTTCGTGGTCGATCATCAGGAACGGGACCTGGTTCCGCTGGAGGATTTGGCCGATCCGGACAAACGAACGCACGATCCGCTGCGCTCGGGCCGATTGCGAGGAGAGCCGCAGCGGTTCGGCCACGGGCAGGTACTCGGCCCAAAGGTCGCGGACGGGATAGTAGAGCAGGACTTCGCTGACCGGCCGCGCCGGCTTGAGCAAGGCGTTCAGCCTCCCCACATAGGCGTTGTATGCCCGATACTCCTCCGCCGAACGCTCGCGGATGCGGTAATAGAGCGTGAATTCGGTCACGCCCCAAGCCGCCTGCCAGGCGGCCGTCGCCTGCATCTCCGGCAGTTGGGCCGGTCCTTGGCGGCCCATCGTCTGGGCGAAATCGCTGACCTCGGTCATGACCCGGCGGGCCCCGCTGAGCGCCGCCGCCGACGCCGGCAATCCGGCGGTGATCCAGCCGCTGTGGATCACCGCCTCGGGATCCGAGGTGAGCAGGTCGAGGCCCGGAATGTCCATCCGAGCGAGGGCCTTGAGCTTGTTGCCATCCAAGGCGGGATGGTGCATCAGTTCCTCTTCCCAAAGCGTGTGGCCAGAGGAAGCCACGTGGTGCGCCTGGCACCACCGCTGGATCGCGCCGAAATACCGCTCCGCCACCAGATCGGCGATCAGCCCCCAGAATTGCGAACGCACGCGGCGATCCTCGGCCCTTTCGCCGGTGAAGAGGCTCTTGCGATGCGGATGGAGATCCTCGCCATAACGCTTGCGGTACAGCTCGGCCAGGTCGTGGCTCCAAGGGACCGTCGGCAGGGGGCGGACGGCGGGATCGATCGGGTCGGCCACGCGGACCTTCGTTCGCACCTCTTCCGGCAATTGCCCCAGGTTCACGGCGATCAGCGACGGTTCGTCGGTGAAAAAGGCCTGGATCGTCTTGCCGAAATGCCGCCCCAAACGCCGGTAGTAGGCGTCATGCGTCGTCGCGATGAACGCCCCCACCGCCCGATCGTCGATCACGTTGATGTACCGCCGCGCGGCGTGGAAATTGTTGCTGGCGTGCGTATGCTCGTAGGCGGGCCGCAAAAACAGGGGCTCTGGCCGCGAAGGATGGTAGGCCAAGGCCAGGGCCTCGAAGGCGGGATTCGCCTTGAGCACCAGCCCTCCGGCCGCGCCGCTGGGATAGCCCTCCTCGTCGTACAACCACACGACCATGCCCAGTTCCTCGCACGCCTCCACGCCGGCGATCAGCTTCCGCCAGTTCGTTTCCGAGACCATGTAGTCCTGGAACGCGACGTTGCAAACGATGCCGCCCAGGCCGAGGTCCTTGTACTCGCCGATCTTCCGCAGCGCCGCCTTCCTCAAGGCGGCCTCGGCCGCCGCCTGGTCCGAGGCGTCCGTGCTCGGCTGATCCAGAGCGATGCCATGGACGATCTGGAGCGGCCGGTCCGCAAGGGGAGGGTTGCGCCACGACGCCATCCACGCGGCCGGAAGCGGCGATGACGGAGCGGATTCCCCGGCCCAAGCCGCCGTGGCGACGCAGAACCCGTAAAAAAAGGCGGAGACGCAGGCCGCAACGGGCCAACGTGGAAAAACCGCCCTGGCAGGAAAAACGGACTGAACAACGCGCCGTCGAAGTTGCCGTGGAGTAGCCATTGGATGGGGGCCTCTCATCTAGGGTTGCTTTGTTCGCCCGGGGGAGTTCCGCGGACATTGCACCAATGACGTAGCGTGCTCTGAGGACTCTGTTCGCAACATGCGAGCCGTGCGCCCATGTTCTTCAGTAGTCTACAAAATCAGCCATTGTTTTCCCAGAAACATTGGGACTTTGCCTGGTTGTACACGTGTACGACTTTTTGGTTGCGACGGCAGGCCACGTTGGGGAATCGGCCAAGGCCAAGGCCCGTCACCGTGCGTCGTTGCCGTGGCGGCATTGGGTCCGATTCCTTCGTGAAGGCCCGTTCACGGGCCTTGTCCGCCGTAGGCGGTCTTCGGCCCGGCGTTTGACGCCGGGTCGCGGTTTTGATCACGTGCTGAACCATGAGCCCCGTTCACGGGGCTTCTCGTTGTGGCGTTGGTTAGGCCGAGTCCTCCGCTCTTGCACGGTGGTTATTCACTATTGGGTTACGGGCGCAGTCCGGGCCGTGATTCAAGAGGAAACTGATGCCCTTCGGGGCGTCCCTGGACGTGTGCTCTGGTTCAACGTGAACTGGAAACAGCCGAACACGCCCCTGACCAGATGGACCGCGGACGACCGGTGATGGGTATGATCTTTCTGGGGCGAGCCTATTGACAACCGATTCCCCCTGTTGAAGATGACGGCTGTCGGCCCGCTGCCGCGGGGTTCCAGCGGGTGGCTTGAGAGCAACGCCCCCGCGCACCAATCCAAGGAACGGTCTGATGACGTCCCCAGGCACACGGAAACGAATCGCGGCGTTTTTCTGCCTGACGCTGCTGGCCGGCGCCTTGCTGGCCGCGTCGTCTGAACCGCCCGGCATGCGCGGACCGCTGCGTCGCCACCCGACCAACCCGCGCTATTTCACCGACGATTCGGGCCGAGCGATTCTCCTCACGGGTTCGCACACGTGGAACAACCTTGTGGACATGGGCCCGAGCGACCCGCCCCCGCGGTTCGACTTCGACAAATACCTCGATTGGCTTTCCGCCTATCCACACAACTTCTTCCGCCTGTGGGCATGGGAACTGACCGAATGGGACGCGCCGGCCTATCGCGAAAAGGGGGCCCCGCCGCTTTACGCCGCGCCGCATCCTTGGAAGCGCGTCGGGCCGGGCAAGGCGCTCGACGGCAAGCCGAAGTTCGACCTCCAGCAGTTCGACGCCGAGTATTTCGACCGGCTGCGCACGCGCGTCAAGGCGGCCCAGGACCGCGGCATCTACGCGGCCGTCATGCTCTTCGAGGGCTGGGGCATCCAGTTTTCGCCCAACGCCTTTCAACGCCATCCCTTCCATCCCGAGAACAACGTCAACGGCGTCAACGGCGACTTGGACGGCGACGGCAAGGGGCTTGAGATCCACACCGGCCGCAGCCGCGAGATCACCGCGTTGCAGCGGGCCTACGTGCAAAAGGTCATCGATACGGTCAACGAGTTCGACAACGTGCTCTACGAAATCTCGAACGAGAACCACCCGCCTTCGACCGACTGGCAATACGACATGATCCGCTTCATCCACGAGCAAGAGAAGGCGAAGCCGAAGCAACATCCGGTCGGGATGACGTTTCAATACAAGGGCGGCAGCAACAAGACGCTTTTCGACGGTCCGGCCGATTGGATTTCGCCGAACTCCGACGGCGGTTATCGCGACGACCCGCCGGCGTCCAACGGGGCGAAGGTCATCCTCAACGACACCGACCATCTTTGGGGCATCGGCGGCAACATCGGCTGGTGCTGGAAGAGCCTGATGCGGGGAATGAACCCGATCTTCATGGACCTTTACGACGGGAAGGTGCTGAGCAAGCCGGCCGGCCCGAAGGCGGACAAGCCGCCGGACTATGAACCGATCCGCCGCACGATGGGCTATGCGCTGCGGCTTTCGCGGCGCGTCGATCTGGCGTCGCTTGCGCCGCGAGGCGAGTTGGCCTCGACCAAGTTCTGTCTGGCCAACCCCGGCAAGGAATATCTCGTTTACCTGCCCGACGGCGGCGAGGCCACTTTGGACCTTTCGGCCGCCCGCGGCCCCTTCGCCGTCGAGTGGCTCAACCCGCGCACTGGCAAAACCACGGCCGGCAAGCCGGTTTCCGGCGGAGCGCCGCGCCCCTTCCAAGCGCCGTTCGAGGGCGACGCGGTGCTGTGGGTCAAGGGAAATTAGATCATGCGGCAGCTACGTTGCGTTGGGGGTACGGCCCACGCTATGCGGCCCGAAGGGGACCGTCCTGGTTTCGCGCGCCTTCGCCGCAAGAATCGGGACACTCCCCGTAAATGGCTGCCCAAAGGTGATTGTTGAACGGACCCCGAGATTGCCGCGACGGTCGCGGGCATGTCCCGGACACGCCGTGCCGCGGCCCCGCACGAGGAGTTGTTCCATGGCTCGACGACATTCACGCCGTAGCTTCCTGCTGCAAGCCGCGACCCTTGCGGGTTCGTGCGCGGTTTCTTCGCCTTGCGTCGCCTTGGCCAGCGAAACGAAGGCCGCCCTCAAGTGCCGCCCGGATGTCATCGTTTACCGAGGGAATTACCCTGGCTGGCCCTGGGTGTCGCGGGCGGGGCGACGCCTCGTGTGCGTCTTCCGCGACGACGGCGTTCACGACTTTTCGCCGAGCGGCAAGGCGCTTTTCACCTTCAGCGACGACGAGGGCAAAACGTGGGCCCCGGCCGCGGTCGTGGCCGACGAGCCGGGCGTCGATGACCGCAACGCGGCGATTGCCCAACTCCCCGACGGCAGGCTCATGGTCTGCTACAACACGTACACGAAAGACCGCGTCTCGCGTTGCATGGTGACCAGCTCCCAGGACGGGGGCGCGACCTGGAATCGGCCGACCGCGATTGCCGATCTCGACGCGCGGACGCGGGCGGCGCCCTTGGCCTTGGCCTCCGGCGACATTCTGATCCCCATCTACAAGGCGCCCGGCAGCGGGGCCCTTGCCGCGCTTTCCGGCGACGGCGGCAAGACATGGCGGCTGTTCCCGGTTCCCGACGCGCCAGGCTTCATCGGCGACGAGTGGAGCGTATTGGAAATCGAGCGGAAGCGGCTGGTCGGCATCATCCGCAACAACGGCGCGAGGGACGGGTATTTCTGGAAGACGGAAAGCCGCGACGGGGGCCGCACCTGGGACACGCCCGTGAGAACGAACGTCCGCGACGCCCGGTCCGTTTCGCCGGCCCACCTGGATTTCCACGGCAACACGCCCGTGCTCACCTATGCCGACCGTCGGATGGTTTCCGTGTCGATGGTCACGACGGCCGACCCGGCGTTCCAAACCTGGGACATCGAACACCGATGGCCCTGCTACCAGTACTGTCCCGACGGCGCGGCGATCGCCGATGGGAGCTATCCGGTTTCGGTGGCGGTGGGCGAGCGCCGCCGTTTCGTCGTCGATTACGAAATCCGCGGGGAGGGCCGGTGGATTGCTGGATATTTCGTGGAACTGCCGCTAAGCTGGGAAAAGACCGCCGGGGGCGAGCAGCGGCCGCAAGGCCGTTGAGCCTGGCAGGCGGAGCCCCTGTACTCATGGCCACTGCAAGGAGAGACTCGATGCCGAAGACGACGTTGAAAACTGTTTTCATCGCCGCCGCGTTGGCGTTGTGCGTGGCGAGCGCCGCGAGGGCGGAAACGGAGTTCCGCCGACTGCCAGTCAAGGAGTACCTCGACAAGATGAAGGGCGGATGGATTGGCCAAATGGTCGGGGTCGGTTGGGGAGCGCCCACGGAGTTTCGCTGGCGGGCGGCGATCATTCCCGAGGACAAAATGCCGCCTTGGAACCCCGCCATGGTCAACCAGCACGGCAACGACGACCTGTACGTCGAAATGACGTTCCTGCAAACGCTGGAGAAGCATGGGCTGGGCGTGTCGATCCGCCAGGCGGGCATCGACTGGGCCAACAGCGGCTATAAACTGTGGCACGCCAACAAGGCCGGAAGAGACAATCTCCGCGCCGGAATCGCCCCGCCCGACAGCGGCCACCCCCGCTTCAACGCCCACGCCGACGACATCGACTACCAGATCGAGGCCGATTTCTCGGGCCTGATCGCGCCGGGCCTGCCCAATACGGTAATCGCGCTGGGCGAGGTATTCGGCCGGCTGATGAACTACGGCGACGGGCTGTATGGCGGGCAGTTCGTCGGCGGCATGACCAGCGAGGCCTTTTTCGAAAACGACCCCGTGAAACTCGTCCGCTTCGGCCTGGCCTGCATCCCCGAAGGAAGCCAGTACGCCGAGTGCATTCGCGACGTCTTGCGCTGGTACGAGGAAGAGCCCAACGATTGGCAAAAAACCTGGCAAAAAATCGAGGATAAATACAACAAGAACCCCGCCTACCGCCGGTTTTCCTGCGACAAGGGCGACTTCAACATCGACGCCAAGATCAATGGCGCGTACATCGTGATGGGGCTTCTCTACGGCAAACGCGATCCGGACCAGACGGTCGTCATCTCGTGCCGTTGCGGCCAGGACAGCGACTGCAATCCCTCGAATGCCGCCGGGGTGCTCTTTACCACGCTGGGTGCCTCGAAGGTGCCCGAGCGGTTCACCCGCGAGCTGAAGCTCAACGCCAAATTCAGCTATTCGGATTATGACTTGCCCAAGGTTTACGAGGTCTGCGAAAAGCTGGCGCGCCAGGCCGTCGTCCAGGCCGGCGGGCGCATCGAACGCGAAGGCGACGAGGAAGTGTTCGTGATTCCCGTCCAGCAACCGAAGCCCAGCAAACTGGAGCAATGTTGGGAGCCGGGCCCGGTGGCCAACAGCAGGTTCACCGCCGAGGAAATGAAGCAGATCACGGCCAAGGAGGAAACGCCCAAGCCGAAAAAGTCCACGAAGGAAAAACCGCCCGTTGCCCGAAAAATCCCCGTGATTCTGGACACCGACATCGGCGACGACATCGACGACACTTGGGCGCTGGCTTTGCTGCTGAAGTCGCCCGAGGTGGACCTCAAGCTGGTCGTGACCGACTACGGCGACACGGTTTACCGGGCGAAAATCGCCGCCAAACTGCTCGAGGTGGCCAAGCGGACCGACGTGCCCGTGGGCATCGGGCTGCGCCAGGCGGACAAGGGCGGGCGGCAAGGGCCTTGGGTGGCGGATTACGATCTGGCCCGCTACCCCGGCAAGGTCCACCAGGACGGCATCTCGGCCCTGATCGACACGATCATGAACTCCAAGGAGCGGATCACGCTGATCTGCATCGGCCCGGTGCCGAACATTCAGGCCGCGCTGGAGCGGAAGCCCGAGATTGCCCAACGGGCACGCTTCGTCGGCATGCACGGCAGCGTCCGCTTGGGCTACAACGGCAAGCCGCCCCCCGACCCGGAATGGAACGTGAAGGCGAATCCCAAGGCGTGCCAAAAGGCCTTCACCGCCGCCTGGCCGATGACGATCACCCCGCTGGACACCTGCGGCCTGGTCCGCCTGAAAGGCGAGAAGTACCGCAAGATTGCCGAGTGCGGGGATCCGGTCACGCGGGCAGTGATCGAAAACTACCATATCTGGCACAAGGCGCAACAACCCCAAGCCCAAACCTTGCCTGACGCCAGCTCGGTGCTCTTCGACACGGTGGCGATCTACCTGGCCTTCACCGACAAGCTGATCAACATCGAACGCCTGCCGATCCGCGTGACCGACGACGGTTTCACGCGGATCGACCCGAGCGGCAAGGAAATCCACTGCGCCATGTCGTGGAAGGACCTCGGCGCGTTCGAGGATTTTCTGGTGCAACGATTGACGGGAAAACCGTAATCACGCCGGCGAATCGAAATGCGAACCCAAGCGGCCGGATCGCGGATAATCATTCCCGGGCCGGCCGGGTTCGCGAGCCATCTTGCTTTTGGTCGCCGTTACTCGCCAGCCGCCAAGAGCGCCAGATCGATGAATTGCCCGCCCGTGTCCTGATGGCAGTGGACGGCGATGACGTTCTTGCCCGGGCGGAGGGCCTGGCGGAGCGGCCCGGTCACGTCGAAGCCGTCGTAGCGGTCGTTCCACTTCTGGCCTTGCCAGATCGGCTTGCCGTTGACGTGGACCTCGGTGTCGTTGTCGTAATGGATGACGAGCACCGCCCGGCGGAAGGTCGCGTCGGGGCAATCGAATTCCTGGCGAAGCCAGATGTCCTTGGTTGACCAGGGGGTCTTGATGAACGCCTCCCAGCCGCTCTTCTGGCCGAAACCGGCGCTACCGAGCTTCCAGGCCGAGGCGTCGAAACCGGGCGTCATCCAGTCGTCCGGCGGTGGGTCGGTCGTATAGCGCCACTCGCGGGCCAGGGGGCCGTCGGGCGCCGCGCCCACGAGCACGCGCCAGGACGTGGTTGACTTGCGCGTCTGGAGCGGCGGGTCTTGCTCGTAGGCCGCCGCGCGGGACTGGATCTTGCGGATCCGCTCGGCGTCGAACTTGGGCTGGCGGTCGTAGGTGTACATGCCGTTCTGCTCTTGCTCGATGTCGGTCAACTGGGTGTAGCAGTAGCCGAACAGATAGCGATTGTCGAGCAAGGCATCGGTCAGCCCCTGGTAGCGGGCGTAGAACTCGTCGAGGCTTTTCGGCACGCTGCCGTAGCCCCACCCGCCCGACACGTTCCACCCAATCCCCCCGTATTCACTTACGAAGAATGGAACCCCCTGCCACGACGAACCGGCCCGGTACCGATCCGGCAGCGAGAGACCAGGCCCAAACGATTCGGTCCACCGCTGACGGAAGGTGGCGGGATTCTGATCGTAGTCATGGGCGTCGAGGACGTCGGGGTGCGGGATGCCGTGGGTCCAACCGCTCGACTCGATGATCGGCCGCGTGGGATCGAACGCCCGAGTGACGTTCACCACCGCCGCCCGCAGCGGACCGGCCTCGGCCGGGGTCTCGTTGAACGGGCACCAGCCGATGATCGAAGGGTGATTGCGGTCGCGGCGCACGATCTCGATCCATTCGTTGATCACCGGCAGGTTGACCAGCGGGTTCTTGTAGTTCAAGCCCCAATCGGGAAATTCGCCCCACAGCAGGTAGCCCAGTTTGTCGGCCCAATACAAGAATCGCGGCTCGAAGACCTTCTGGTGCAGCCGGGCCCCGTTGAAGCCCAGGGCCTTCGACAGCTCGATGTCGCGGCGCAAGGCGGCGTCGCTGGGGGCGGTCCATATCCCGTCGGGATAGAACCCCTGGTCGAGCACGGTCCGCTGGAAGACGGCCCTGCCGTTGATCAGGATCGCCGCGCCCTGGATCGTCACCTCGCGGAGTCCGAAGTAGGAACTCACCTCGTCGACCACCTCGCCGCCGCGGACCAGCGAGAGCTTGAGATCGTAGAGGAAGGGATCTTCCACCGACCACGGCCGCTTTTGCGACAAGGGGATCACGAGGTGGTTGTGGCGCCAATCCGCGGGGACCTCGGCGCTGCCCACCACTTGCCCGCCCGCCAACGCCACGGCCCGGAACGTCAACCCCGCGCAAGGCCCGTTGACTTCGGCCTGGAGCAGGACGCGCGAGCCTTTCAGGTCGGGCAGGACGTGGAACTCGCGGATGAACGAGGCGCCGATCCCTTCCAGCCACACGGTTTGCCAGATGCCCGTGGTCCGCGTGTACACGCACCCGTGGCTCTTTTCCGCGTGCGACTGCTTTCCGGTGGCCTGCAAGCCGCTTCGGGTGTCGTCGAAGGCGTGGACCACCACGGTGTTGTCGCCGTCCTTGAGGTAGCGGGTGATGTCGAACCGCACCGGAGCGCTTCCGCCGACGTGTTCGCCCGCGTACTGGCCGTTGATCCACGCCCGCGTTTTCCAGTCGCAAGCGCCGATGTGAAACCGCACGCGTGGCGATTTCCAGTCGGAGGGTTTCCGGAATGTGCGTCGATACCAGACGTTCTTGACGAAGCCCGTCCGCCCCAGGCCGGAGAGCTTGCTCTCGCGGCAGAAGGGGACGACGATCTTGTCGGGATAGGGGTCGGCGGAGAGGAAGCGGGCGTCGGCGTCCTCGTCGGTCTCGGCGAACTCCCAGACGCCGTTCAGATTCAGCCATTCGGCGCGGACCATCTGCGGCTGAGGATGCTCCGGCCGAGGCAATTCCGCGGCGGCCAACGCGGCCGCGAAGGCGCCCCCGCCGACCGCCAAAACCAACCCCATCAAAGAGTACAGAGCGCAGTTTCTCATCGGTCTGGATCCTTGTCTCAAAAAGACTTGCCCAACCATTACGGGAGTTCCTGTTTTTGTTGTCGAGACTTGTTCCGTCGGGCAACTTGCTCGGACCCGTGGGCCGTGTCGCGAGTATTGACGCACGGGGCTTCCACGACCAAGGACGGGCCTCCGAAGCCCCTGCCGCGAGATGGATGTCGCCATCAGCCCCGGCCAGTCGGTAGCGCCGTGGCCCAACCTTCAAAGGCAACTCGTTGCCGCGTCCCGTTTGCCCTTATGTCCAGGGGCGGAAGCGGTCCCGAAGTCGCCTGCGCACTGCGGCAAAACTCCTGATGCAAGGAGTTGCCAACTTTGGGGCGATCCTGGGCAGCGCATGGCGGCCGCCGGCTTTCCTCAGTCCTTCCAAAGGTCGGCGGTGCGGGCCTTCACGTCGGGGAGCTTCGGCAAGGCCGCGCTGGGCACCGGTTCGTACCAGAACGTGGCGCAGGACCAATCATCCTGAGTCTCGGCAAGGCCGTTCTTCCAGGCAATCTGCTGGATCGTGATACGGCATTGTTTTTGCCAGGCGATCGGGTCGGGCAGGTGCCAGCGGTACATCGAGACGAAGTTCTTCTGGTTCAGGCTGCAACCGTTGTAGAAGAACGGGGTCTGCTGCATGCCCCAGGCCAGGCCGACGTAGTCCTCGCTGCCCGTGCCGCAGATCGTCGGAAACTCCTTGTCGCCGTCCAGGTAGACCTTGATTTCGCCTTCGCCCCACCACTGGTCCGGGTGGAGGTTGCGGACGCCGATCACCGAACCGATGAAGCGGCCCTTGTTGTTTCGCTCGGGCAAGAGTTCGAAGTCCTTTTTGAGGGTGGTGGGGTTTTCGCGGCGGAAAAGGACGTGCAAGCGGCCGACGTCGTCGGGGTGCTTGTCGCCGAGCGTGTAGTCGATCTGGTAGAAGATCGGCGGGGCCTTTTTCGAGTCGCCGGGGGCTTCGTTGGTGATGGTGAGCTTCGCCCGTTTGGCGAACGGCATCGGGAGCCACAGATTCATCCCACCCGTCGGACCGACCGAGTGAACCGCCGAGCAATAGGGCATGACCTTGCCATGGGCGAAACCAAACAGGTCGCCCACCGGGCATTCGATGCTGGGGTGCTCCTGGCCGTCCCACCAGGCACGAATCACCAGGCTGCGGAGGTTCTCGGGCCGGCTTTCCGTGGTCAGCCAGATGTGGCGGATGGTGCCTTTGCCCTCGATGTCGCACAGTGGCAACGTCTCGCCTGGCGGGATCGGCTTGGCCGGCGATCCCTTGCGGCCCACGCCGAGATGGCTCGCGGCCTTGCCTCCTTCGCCAGGCGCCCCAGTCGGGTTCTCGAAAGAAATCGACCGCGAAACGAGGCCCGTGTCCAAACGATAAGGCTCGTGAATGACGTCCGTTTGTTGGGCCAACGCCGCGGACAGGCCCCATCCCCAAGCCATGACTCCCAAAACCACAACAGCGCAAAGCACCGCGTCTCTTCGCATCATCGCAGGTCTCCTCAGTTCTCTTCGGATAGATCTCGGCGTGTTTCCCCAGCGGGCGACCAATCGGCCTTGCCGCCGTTTTCTTTGCCGGGTCGCGGAGCAAGGAAAACGTTCGGCGGGCCGCTAGCAAGCGAACGACTCGGCGCGCGGCCCGTCACGTCGCCGCCCAGGCCGAGTCATGATAGCCCAAGGCAAGCCCGTGGAAAAGGCCGGGCGATCGTCGAGGGACCGCCGCGGACGTCCTGCCAAGCCACGCCCCGACGAATCATCAGGGGCGCGTGTCGCGCAGGCAAGATGGCGGGTACAATGGTCGTGTTCACAGTTCGGCAGGAGGCATTGGCATGGCCACCCGGTACCTGACCCGTGATGAGTCGCGCGAAATCGACCGCCGCGCGATCGAAGACTATGGAATCCCCGGCGTGGTGTTGATGGAAAACGCTGGGCGCGGAGTGGCGGACTGTCTGGAGGAGCTTGGCATTTTCGGGCCGGTGGTGATTTGTTGCGGCAAAGGCAACAATGCCGGCGACGGATTTGTTGTCGCCCGACACCTTCAGCTTCGCGGCCACGCGGTTCGCGTGCTGGTGTGGGCTGAAGCCGAGGAGTTGACGGGCGACGCTGGAGTGAACTTCCGTGTAGTCCAGAGGATGAAGATCCCGCTTACGCTTTTCGGAAGAGGTCACTCGTCGACCGCGCTGGAGGCCGCGTTGGTCGGCGCGGGATGGATTGTCGATGCCTTGCTGGGGACGGGGGCGCGCGGCGAGCCTCGCCCGCCGCTCGACGCGGTGATCGAGCAACTCAACGCCGCGACGGCGCCCAAACTGGCCATCGACCTGCCCAGCGGTTTGGATTGCGACACCGGTCAGGCCTCGAGGCACACGATCCGCGCGGCCCATACCTGCACCTTCGTAGCCCCGAAGCTCGGCTTCAAAGCCCCAGACGTCCAAGGGTTCACCGGTCAGGTCCATGTCGTTGACATCGGCGCTCCCTGGTAATCGTTTGCCCGCTCCCATGGCCCGGCAATTTTCCCCCGTTTGCGTCGCCGACCGGCTGGCGGCCAGCGAGGCGGCGGCCGGACGGCGTCATCGTTGCCCTGCAAGATTGCGGGGAGTCTTGGGTCGAGAAGGCCCCCGCGGCGGGCGTCTCTCATCGGGATTGTTGCCACTTATACTCCGCGCGGCCGAATAGGATTCCTTCTTCTTCGAGAAACGTCTCATTTCAACGCCTGCGGAGCATTAAGGCCCGTTGACGGGCCTTGTCCGCCGTAGGCGGTCTAGAGGCCCGGCGTTTCACGCCGGGTCGCGGTGTCGATCCCAGGGCGAACCTTAAGCCCCGTTTACGGGGCTTCTTGCTGCCTTCGTGATTTGCGGGCGAGACGCCCGCGCCCCCAGATTAGCGGACGGCGTTGAGGCCGCTTCCCCCGTGGAACGCGGGCATCTTGCCCGCATTGGCCATGGCTGGCGTTGCGGGCGGCGTTCAGGCCGTTTCCTCACCCTCCGCGACCCGTTCGAGCGGCTCCGCCAACGGAATCGGTAGGCTCAAAGCCGTCCCAGCGAGAAGGCCCGT